>Ga0268290_100104_pt1 | contig 26943 bp, 24 predicted proteins | sample MetspRMADM_FD_191346 | JGI IMG/M metagenome (GOLD analysis project Ga0268290, IMG submission 191346) | Soil microbial communities from San-Diego area, Southern California, United States - Methylocaldum sp. RMAD-M | ecosystem: Environmental > Terrestrial > Soil > Desert | place: USA: California... | reverse complement strand
GAGCACATGTCGAATGCCGGCTTGTGCGGCGACAACCGCGGCCTGACCAATTTCGGTGGCAAGCTCGGCTACACCTTCTGACCGCAGGTCTGGCGCCAGCCGCTTTTACGGCTTGCCAGACTTTTACGGCTTGCAAAGACCCGCCGGGCGCGAAACATCGCCGGCGGGTTTTTTTATCATTGAAGAACACTGGAGCATCGTCCCGAAAGGTGGCTGCCGGCTTTCGGAAAAAGACGATGCAACAACAAGGGGCCAGAGCATCGTCCTGGATCCGAGATCCAGGACGATGCTCTGGGGCCCGCGAGAGGGACGCTGTGGTCAAGCTCAACCGCATCTACACCCGCACCGGCGATCAGGGCACGACCGGGCTCGCCAACGGCGAGCGCCGCTCCAAGGCGGATCTGCGGGTGGAAGCCTACGGCACCGTCGACGAGACCAATGCCTGCATCGGGCTTGCCCGCCTCACCGCCGAGCCCGCCCTCGACGCCATGCTGGCGCGTATCCAGAACGACCTGTTCGATCTCGGTGCCGACCTCGCCACGCCGCCGAGCGACAAGCCGCTCGGCTACGAGCCCCTGCGGGTCGTCGCCGCGCAGGTGCAGCGGCTGGAGACGGAGATCGACGCGCTCAACGCGAACATCCCGCCGCTGAAGTCCTTCGTCCTGCCCGGCGGCTCCGCCACGGCCGCCGCGCTCCACCTCGCCCGCACCGTCTGCCGCCGCGCCGAGCGGCTGGTGGTCGCGCTGTCGGGGGTCGAGAGCGAGGCGATCTCGGCGGAAGCCCTGCAATACCTCAACCGGTTGTCGGACTTCCTGTTCGTGGCCTCCCGCGCGGCCAACCGCGACGGCGCCGACGACGTGCTCTGGGTGCCCGGCCAGAACCGGTGAATGTCCGCGGGTCACGCCCCCGATAAGGCGCGTTGACAAGCGGGAAATCGCCTCGCTACGGTCCCGCCGCCCTGACAATCCCATCAAGCGCGGTCAAGCGGGTCCGAGAGCCGTCCGTCAAGTGATGCCGGGACTTCGCAGGAACGGAGGAATGCGACAGCCATGAAGGTTCTGGTGCCCGTCAAGCGGGTCGTCGATTACAACGTGAAGATCCGCGTCAAGTCCGACGGGTCAGGCGTGGAACTTGCCAACGTCAAGATGTCGATGAATCCCTTCGACGAGATTGCCGTCGAGGAGGCGATCCGCCTGAAGGAGAAGGGCAAGGTCACCGAGATCATCGCCGTCTCGATCGGCCCGCAGCAGGCGCAGGAGACGCTCCGCACCGCGCTCGCCATGGGCGCCGACCGGGCGATCCTGGTCAAGACCGACGTGAATTGCGAGCCGCTCGCCGTTGCCAAGGTGCTGAAGGCCGTGGTGGAAAAGGAGAGCCCGAACCTCGTCATCCTCGGCAAGCAGGCGATCGACGACGATTCGAACCAGACCGGCCAGATGCTGGCGGCGCTGCTGGGCTGGCCGCAGGGCACCTTCGCCTTCAAGGTCGAGTTCGGCGAGGGCGCGATCGACGTGACCCGCGAGGTCGATGGCGGCCTCCAGACCGTCTCGCTCAAGCTGCCGGCGATCGTCACGACCGACCTGCGCCTCAACGAGCCGCGCTACGCGTCGCTGCCCAACATCATGAAGGCGAAGAAGAAGCCGCTGGAGGAGCTGTCCCCGGAGGGGCTCGGGATCGACGTCACGCCGAAGCTGACCGTGCTCAAGGTCGCCGAGCCGCCGGGCCGGCAGGCGGGTGTGAAGGTCGGCTCCGCGGCCGAGCTGGTGCAGAAGCTCAAGGTCGAAGCCGGCGTGCTCTGACCCTGACTCTGATCCATTCGGCGCCGCTCCCAATCCCCGGTCGAGCGGCGCCCCTCCCCTCTTTTTGAGAAGTTTTGCCGATGACCACGCTCCTCTACGTCGAGCACGCCAATGGGCAGATCAAGGACGGCACGCTGAAGGCGCTGACCGCCGCCAAGGAACTGGGTGCGCCCATCCACGCCCTGGTGCTCGGCACCGGCTCGAAGCCGGCGGCCGAGGCGGCGGCCAAGCTCGATGGCGTCGAGAAGGTGCTGAATGCCGAGGACGCCGCTTACGACCACGACCTCGCCGAGCCGACTGCCGCGTTGATCGCCGCGATCGCCGAGCCCTATGACGCGATCGTGGCCGCCGCCACGACCACGGGCAAGAACACCCTGCCCCGCGTGGCTGCGCTCCTCGACGTCGCGCAGATCTCCGACATCATCAAGGTCGTCTCGCCCGACACGTTCGACCGGCCGATCTACGCCGGCAACGCGATCCAGACCGTGCAGGCCGGTGCGGGCAAGCGCGTCATCACCGTGCGCACCGCCGCCTTCAAGCCGGCGGAGGAGGGCGGCAGCGCCGCCCCGGTCGAGGCGATCTCGGCTGCGGCTCCGGACGCACTGGGTGCCGCGTATAAGTCGGAAGAAATCGCCAAGTCCGACCGGCCGGAACTGGCCTCGGCCAAGTTCATCGTCTCCGGCGGCCGCTCCCTCGGCTCGGCGGAGAAGTTCAAGGAGCTGATCGAGCCGCTGGCCGACGCCCTCGGCGCCGCGGTCGGCGCCTCGCGCGCGGCGGTGGATGCCGGCTACGCCCCGAACGACTGGCAGGTCGGTCAGACCGGCAAGGTGGTGGCACCCGACCTCTACGTCGCGGTCGGCATCTCCGGCGCGATCCAGCACTTGGCCGGCATGAAGGACTCGAAGATCATCGTCGCCGTCAACAAGGACGAGGACGCGCCGATCTTCCAGGTGGCGGATTACGGGCTTGTCGGCGACCTGTTCCAGGTCGTGCCGGACTTGCAGGCCGAGATCGCCAAGGCCAAGGACCGGTAGAAGGATCGGTAACGCGCCTCACGATACCGTCTAACCGGTTCAGGTGCCTGCGGCTTGAAACCGGTTTGACGCATTTGTTGCAGTGCCGCATTCTAGGGATGCGGTCGAGAGGACGATGCCGCAGCAGGTAGGACGCGATACGGGTATGGGCATCGAGATCAAGACGGTCGGCATCGTCGGTGCCGGCCAGATGGGGAACGGCATCGCGCATGTCTGCGCGGCGTCGGGCCTCGATGTGCGGCTGAACGACCGCGATCCCGAGCGGATCGAGGCCGGCCTCGCACTGATCGACGCGAACCTCACGCGTCAGGTCCAGAAGGGTGCCCTGAGCGACGAGCAGCGCCGCAGCGCCCTGGGGCGCATCGTGGCGGCGCGCAGCTTCGACGATCTCGGTCCCTGCGACCTCGTCATCGAGGCCGCGACCGAGGACGAGGCGACGAAGCGCAAAATCTTCCAGACGCTCTGTCCCTCGCTCAAGCCCGACGCCCTGGTCGCGACCAACACATCGTCGATCTCGATCACCCGGCTGGCGGCCTCAACGGACCGGCCGGACCGCTTCATCGGCATTCACTTCATGAATCCCGTGCCGCTGATGCAGCTCGTCGAGCTGATCCGCGGCATCGCCACCGAGGATCCGACCTACGAATCGGCCAAGGCCTTCATCGCCAAGCTCGGCAAGACCTCGACCATGTCGGAGGACTTCCCGGCCTTCATCGTCAACCGCATCCTGTTGCCGATGATCAACGAGGCGATCTACACCCTCTACGAGGGGGTGGGCTCGGTGGAATCGATCGACACCGCGATGCGGCTCGGCGCCAACCACCCGATGGGGCCGCTGCAGCTCGCCGACTTCATCGGCCTCGATACCTGCCTGTCGGTGATGCAGGTGCTCTACGAGGGGCTGGCCGATTCGAAGTACCGGCCCTGCCCGCTGCTGGTGAAGTATGTTGAGGCCGGTTGGCTCGGCCGCAAGACCAAGCGCGGCTTCTACGATTATCGCGGCGAGACGCCGATCCCGACGCGTTGAGCCCTCGCGCGTCGTCGAGATGCAAAGAAAAAGCCGCCCGAGACATCGTCTCGGGCGGCTTTTTCGTGATCCTGGGCTCAGGCCTTACTGAGCCGACTTCTGCGACGGCTGCGGGTAAGCCGGGTTCTCGGTCGGCACGTTGCCGCTGTTGGAGGACGGGGCCTTGTTGACGGAACCCGTCGTCATCTCGCGAGACGATTCCTGGCTCTTGCCGGCGTAGTCGGAGGTGGTCTCCGCCCGGTTCCAGCTCAGGAGGCCGACGGTGGCGACCGCCAGCAGGACGAGGCTCGCCACCAGCACGTAGAGAACGGGCTTGCCCTTGGCACCCTGGCGGGCATCGGTTTGGTTCTCGATCTGGGCCATGAAGTTCCCTCTCTTCCGCCCACGGAAAGGGGCGGCGTCAGCATCGGTTATGCTTGGCCAACGCCGGTCCGGCTTCGAGAGTTCCTACCGAAACCTGTGCCGTCAGCGACCGGTGACGAGGAGGATCTTGCCCGTGTGACTGCTGGTCTCCATCAGTTCATGCGCCTTGCGCGCCTCCTCCAGCGGGAACGTGGCGTGGACGATCGGCCGGATCTTACCGGCCTCGACCAGCGGCCAGACGTCCCGCTTCAGCCCCTCGGCGATGGCGGCCTTGGCCTCCTTGGGCTGAGCCCGCAGGGTCGCGCCGGTGATCGTGAGGCGCTTGAGCATGATCGGGGTCAGCGTCAGGCTCTCGGCCTTGTAGCCCTGCATGAAGGCGATCTGGACGAGGCGCCCCTCCACTGCGAGCGAGGCGATGTTCCTCGAGAGGTAGGCCGCTCCCACCATGTCAAGGATCACATCGACCCCCTTACCGTCGGTGAGGCGCTTCACCTCCTCGGCGAAATCCGCCTCACGGTAGTTGATCGCGGCATCCGCTCCCAGCTCCTCGCAGAAGCGGCACTTCTCGGCAGATCCCGCGGTGGTGAGGACGCGGGCGCCGTGCTGCTTCGCGATCTGGATCGCGGTGGTGCCGATACCGCTCGACCCGCCATGGACGAGGAAGGTCTCGCCCTTCTGGAGCCGCCCGCGCTGGATCACGGTGGAATAGACGGTGAAGACCGTCTCGGGCAGGCCGGCCGCCTCCACCAGGGAGAGCGGCCCGGGCTTCTTCAGCACCTGTCCGGCCTCGGCGACGGCGAACTCGGCGTAGCCGCCGCTGATGACGAGCGCGCAGACCTCGTCGCCCACCGAAAGACCCGTCACCCCCTCGCCCAGCGCGGCGATCCGGCCGGCGATCTCCAGGCCGGGAATCTCGGTCGCGCCCTTGGGCGGCGGATAGCTGCCCTGGCGCTGCATGATGTCGGGCCGGTTGACGCCCGCCGCGACCACCTCGACCAACACCTGCCCGGAAGCCGGCTCCGGCACCGGCACGGACTCGACCGCGATGACCTCCGGGCCGCCCGCACCGGTGAAGCGGATCTGGCGCATGGTCTCGGGCAGGGTCTGGGACATCGGGCCTCCTCGGGGCTCACGCGGCGGGTTCGTCGCTCGCACGCTCGGGTCACATGGCGCACGGGACGGGATGCGTCGAGGCGTGTACGCGCACGCCGCTCGGGGCCGACGGCACTGAGGCACGGAAAAATCAGCGCGTGCCGTACATCCGGTCGCCGGCATCGCCGAGGCCCGGCACGATGTAGCCATGGTCGTTGAGATGGCTGTCGATCGCGGCGGTCCAGACCGGCACGTCGGGATGCGCCGCCTGGAAGCGGGCGATGCCTTCGGGCGCCGCGAGCAGGCAGACGAAGCGAAGATCCTTCGCGCCCCGGCTCTTGAGCCGCTCCACTGCCGCGACCGCGGAATTGGCGGTGGCGAGCATGGGATCGAGCACCAACACCGTGCGGTCGGCGAGATCCGACGGACTCTTGAAATAATACTCCACCGCCTGGAGCGTGTCGGGATCGCGGTAGAGCCCGACATGGGCGACGCGGGCCGAGGGCATCAGCGAGAGCATGCCGTCGAGGAAGCCGACGCCGGCCCGCAGGATCGGGGCCAGCACCAGCTTCTTGCCGGCGATCCGGCGCCCCTCCATCGCTTGAATCGGCGTCTGGATGGTGACCGGTTCGAGCGGCAGGTCGCGGGTCACCTCGTAGGCGAGCAGCATGCCGATCTCGTTGAGGAGTTCGCGGAACCCCTTGGTCGAGCGCTCGCCGTCGCGCATCATCGTCAGCTTGTGCTGGACGAGGGGGTGATCGACCACCGTCACCCGTGCCGCGCCGCCGCTCTCCGCCTGCATCGATCCCGTCCTCGTGCCTGTCGCAATCCGAGGCCAGGATGCCACGGGGTGGAGGGGAAGCCGAGATGCCCGGCCCGTTTTCCCGGGCGAACCCTCAATCGAGGATGGGCGGCGACTTCAGCACCATCACCGTCCGCTCCGGCAGATCGACGGTGCCCCCGGCCGGAACCGGCGGGCGCATGCCGTCGGGAATCGCACCGGTCTCGAGGGCCGTGTCGAAGACGGGACGCCAGGGACCGCCGAGATCCGGCGGCAGGGCGAAGGGGCAGGGCTCCGGCGCCGCGTTCATGAGGATGAGGACGCGCTCCGAGCCCTCGATGTCGTTGCTCATCTGCATGCCGAAGGCACGGCGCTCACCGTCGCCCCAGGCGGCTTCATCCATCTCGGTCCCGTCGGGGGAGAGCCAGTGGACGTCCTTCAGGGCGGACTCACCGACACGGCTGCCGACGAGGAAGTGGCGCCGCCGCAAGGACCGACAGGCCCGGCGCAGGGCCGCGAGGTTCGCCACGAACGCGGTGAGCGTCGGATCGGGATCGGTCTCCCAATCCATCCAGCTCAAGGCGTTGTCCTGGCAATAGGCGTTGTTGTTGCCCGATTGCGAGCGCGAGCGCTCGTCGCCCATCAGCAGCATCGGCACGCCTTGGGCGAAGAACACGCAGGCCAGCATGTTGCGCTTCTGGCGAGCGCGTAAGCCAAGGATGCCGGCATCGTCGGTCGAGCCCTCGACGCCGTAATTGGCCGAGAGGTTGTGGCCATGGCCGTCGCGGTTCTCCTCGCCGTTGGCCTCGTTGTGCTTCTCCGCGTAGGCGACCACGTCGGCGAGCGTGTAGCCGTCATGCGAGGCGACGAAGTTGATGCTGGCGAGCGGCGAGCGGCCGGACGGCAAAAAAATCTCGCGCGAGCCCGAGAGCCCCTGCGTCAGCTTGGCGAGCGTGCCCGCGTCACCGCGCCAGAAGCCGCGCAGGTTGTCGCGGAACTGGTCGTTCCACTCGCTCCAGCCATAGGGATAGCCGCCGAGCTGGTAGCCGCTTCCGCCGATGTCCCAGGGCTCGGCGATGAGCTTGACGCGCGAGAGGACGGGGTCCTGCTGCACCGCCTGGAAGAAGGCGGCCTGGGGGGAGAAGTCGCTCGGCGCGCGGCCGAGGCTCGTGGCGAGATCGAAGCGGAAGCCTGCCACGCCATAGGCGGTCACCCAGTGGCGCAAGCTGTCGAGCACCATGCGCATCACCCGCGGATGGGCGACGTTCAGGGTGTTGCCGCAGCCGGTGCAATCGATGTTGCGGCGTAGATTTTCGGGATCGAGCTTGTAGTAGCTCGCATTGTCGATGCCGCGGAAGGCGAGCGTCGGCCCGAGATGGTCGCCCTCCGCCGTGTGGTTGTAGACCACATCGATCAGGGTCTCGATGCCGGCCGAGGCGAGTTCGCGGATGGCGAAGCGCAGCCCGCTCGTGCCGCCCTCGCCGAGATAGCGCGGCTCGGGGGCGAAGTAGTTGTAGGGCTGGTAGCCCCAGAAGTTGACGAGGCCCTTGTCGACGAGGAAGCGGTCGTCGGCGAAAGCCTGGATCGGCAGGAGTTCGAGGGCGGTGACGCCGAGCTTCAGCAGGTGCTCGATGATCGCCGGATGGGCGAGCCCCAGATAGGTGCCGCGCTCGGCTTCCGAGAGCGCCGGATGCGTCTGGGTCAGCGCCTTGACGTGGGCCTCGTAGATCACCGTCTCGTGGAGCGGGCGCGGCGCGGGCAGGCTGACGGGATCAGGCGTGTCGGGGCGGGTGACGACGCCGCGGGGCAGGAACGGTGCACTGTCGCGCCGGTCGATCTGGTCCTCGCGGGCGCCACCGTGGCGGTGGCTGTAGAGCGCGTCGTGCCAGCGGATGCGGCCGGCGATCTCGCGGGCATAGGGGTCGAGAACGAGTTTGGCCGGGTTGAAGCGGTGTCCGCCGGCCGGGTCCCAGGGGCCGAACACCCGGTAGGCGTATTGCTGCCCGGGCAGGAGGCCGTGCAGATAGCCGTGGAAGACATCGTCGGTCCGGCAGGGCAGGCGGATCGTGCGCGATTCGTGCCGTGCGCCCGGCTCGAACAGGCAGAGGTCGACCCGGGTCGCGTTCTGCGAGAAGAGAGCGAAGTTGACGCCGCGGCCGTCGAAATGCGCGCCGAGCGGCGTCGGCAGGCCCTCCTCGATGACGATCATTCCGGTCCTTCGTGAAGCCGGGCCCAAAAGAAGAGGCCACGCTTCGACTTAGGCCGATTCGTCGCCCTGGTGGAAGCTACTCCGCCGCCGCTGCCGTAGTGCTCGGCGGCTCGCGCTCGACGGTGCGGAAGGTCTCCAACTCCGCCATGAAGTTGCGCGCCCACCAATCGACATCCTCGCGCAGCATGCGTTCCACCATCGGCTTCCAGCGCTCGAGGCGCTCGCCGCGGGGCATGTAGAGCGCCTGCCGGATCGCCTCGGCGACCTCGAAGCGATCGTAGGGGTTGACGAGCAGCGCCTCGGGCAACTGCCGGGCGGCACCTGCGAACTTGGAGAGCACGAGGACGCCGGGATCCTCCTCGCTCTGGGCGACGACGTATTCCTTGGCGACCAAGTTCATGCCGTCGCGCATCGGCGTGACGAGGCCGACACGCGCCGCCCGGTAAAGGCCGGCCAGGACGGGCCGCGGATAGGCCTTGGTGACGTACTGGATCGGCGTCCAGGCCGGCTCGCCGAGCATGCCGTTGATGTCGCCGACCTTCTCGTTCACCTCGCGCGAGAGCTGCTCGTATTCCGGCACCTCGCTGCGGGATTTCGGCGTGATCTGAATGTAGACGACGTTGCCGCGCTGGTCCGGATTCGAGGCGAAGAAGCGATCCACCGCCTCCATCCGCTCGGGCACGCCCTTCGAGTAGTCGAGCCGGTCGACGCCGATCAGCAGCTTGCGGGTGCGCAGGCCCGCCATGGTCTCGCGCACCACCTTGTTGGAGCCGGCCTTGTCGGCGGCCTCCTTGAAGCTGGCGACATCGATGCCGATGGGGAAGGAGCGGATCCTGGTGCGCCGCCCGTCCACCATCATCGAGCCGCCGCCGAGCGGGATCGCCCGCATCGTGTCGATGAAGTTGCGCGAGAGATTCTGCACGTCCGCATCGGTCTGGAGGCCGATCAGGTCGTAATCGGCCATGGCGCGCAGCAGCTCGCTGCTGGCGGGCAGGGTGTTGAACACGTCGGCAGCCGGCCACGGGATGTGGTGGAAGTAGCCGATCGGATTGGCGATGCCCTGGCCGCGCAGCTCGCTCGCCAGCGGGAGCAGGTGGTAGTCGTGCACCCAGATCAGGTCGTCAGGCTCGACCAGCTTGGCGAGCGCCTGGGCGAAGGTCTGATTGACGCGCTGATAGCCAGCATAGTCCGAGCGGGAGAAGGTCCCCAGCCCGATCCGGTAATGCATGATCGGCCAGAGCGCCCGGTTGGCGAAGCCGGCATAATACTCGCGGTGATCCTGCGGCGAGAGATCGAGGACGGCGTACTGGATCGGCCCCCGGTCGATCAGTTCCGGCTCGGTGCTCGGATTGTCGCAGATGTTTCCGCTCCAGCCGAACCACAACCCCTCATAGGAGGAGAAGGCTTCCTTGACCGCGACGGCGAGCCCCCCTGCGGAGACCGCATCCTTGCCCTCGGCGGGCACGGCGACACGGTTGGAGACAATGATCAGACGTGCCACGAACCCGGCTCCGGTCCTCGCTGGGGCCGGCACGCGGAGCGCGCCGGCCTAAGGGTCTTGCGTCTGTGGGAAAACGCGCGGAAGCCTGGCGCGATCCGTCGGAAGGCAGCCAAGCGCATCGCCACCTGCGGGTCAAGCAGGCGGCCCGACGATGTCACCGCTGTTCCATCCCGCATCCGCCCGCCCGGCCCCCACGCCTGCCCGCGTTCGTCGCAGTGCAGCAGAGCCGCCGCCACCATGCAAGGGGCAAACTGAACGGGCGCTGACATCCGGCACCGGCACGGAACGCGTCCAGGGCACGCGATCGACGGGAGCATCAACATGACATCAACATGGGCGCGGCGCGGCTTCCTCGCTTTTTCTTATTGCGTTCGAACCCGCTTGCATCGGGCGACGGCCGAGCGGAACGAGCTCTGAAAACGGAACTCCGCGAGGCAGCCAACGGTTCTCCGGCCGAGTTCATCACGGATCGACGTGCATCCGCACCGATCCAGCGACCATGCCCGGAGACACGCCCATGACATCGTCCGCGTCCCCAGATCCCGTCGGCAGCACCAAGCCGGCCGAGACCAAGGCCGATCTGGAGGATCTGCGCCACGACGTGGAGGACACCGCCAGCCTCGCAGCCGAGCGCGGCAAAGGGCTCGCCGCAGCCGCGCGCCAGCAGGCCCTCGCCTACGTCGATGACCGCAAAGGCGAGGCCGCCCGCTCCGTTTCGGACCTCGCCAAGTCCTTGCGCGACTCAGGAAAGACCTTCGACGACCGTCCCAATATCCGTGCCTTCTTCGACAGCGCGGCAGAGGGTCTCGACGATCTCGCCGGCACGATCGAGCGGCGCAGCCTCGACGACTTCTACCGCGAGGCCGAGGCCTATGCCCGCCGCTCCCCGGTGACGGTCGCGGTCGGCGCCTTCGCGGCCGGCTTCCTGCTGTCGCGCTTCGTCAAAGCGTCGGGCGACGTGGAGACGCCCCACCCGGCCGGCCGCTCTCATGACGGCTACCGGGCCTGAGGGGACGCACCATGGCAAGCCCCAATCCATCCTCCTCCCCTCCGCCCTCCTCGATCCAAGCCCTCGTCGCCGATGCCCTGCGCGAGGCGAGTGAGCTTGCCAGCAAGGAGATCGCCCTCTTCCGCACGGAGATGACGAACAACGTCCGCTCGTTGTTCATCGGCCTTGCGATGATGGTGCTGGCTGCGGTCTTCGCGGTCACGGCGATGCTGGTGCTGATCGGCGCGCTGGTGAAGTTCGTCGCGACGCTGGTCGGGTCCGAATGGCTCGCGGCGCTGCTCGTGGGCGGCGGCATGCTGCTCGTGGCGGTGGTGCTCGGCGTCATCGGCGCCCGGGCGATGTCGCTGTCGAATCTCGCTCCGACCCGGACCTCGCGGCAGGTCCGGCAGGATGCCCGCGCGCTGACGGAAAGGGTTTCGGGATGAGCGAATCGATCTCGGACCTGGAGAAGGACATCGAACAGAGCCGCGCGCGGCTCGACGAGACGATCGACCGGATCCAGGGGCGCCTCAACGCGTCGAGCCTCGTCGACGAGATGCTCGGCTCGGCCCGGCAGACGCCCTACAGCGGCTTCTACGACGACGCCCTCGCCACGGTCCGGCGCAACCCCCTACCGGTCCTGCTGATCGCGGCCGGCGTCAGCCTGCTGCTCAACGGCATGCGGAACGTTCGCCGCCCGACCTCGCGCGCCCTCGTGCCGGTGGATGCCAAGCCGGTCGCGAGCCCGGTCACGAGCCCCGTTACCGTGACCGGCGCCGACCGCACCTACGACCCCGACGCCCCGGGCGGGCGTCCGATCCCCGATCTGCCGCCTGAGCGTCAGGTCTAGCCCGTCACGGGCCGCGCGCGAATTCCCGCGCCGACGGCCTCAAGCAGTGGAGTCCATCATGACCCAAGGTCCCAATCATCAAGGCCCCGTCACCACCCCGCCCTCCGGCGCACCCGTGGAGACCCTGCCCGAGAACATCGCCGCCCGGTCCGGCATGCCCCGCGAGGCCGGGGTCGATCACAGCCTGCACGACGTCGCCGACCGCGCGACCACGCAGGGCCGCGAGGCCAATGCCCGCCTCCAGGCCGGATTGCAGGACACGACCGAACAGGCGCGGGAAGGTGCCCGCAACCTCCGCGATCAGGCTGCGGACAGGGCTTCCGAACTCAAGAATCGGGTGAGCGAGGCCGCCGACACGGTTCGCGCAGCCCGCGAGCAGGCGAGCGACACCTACGAGGATGCCCGCTCCTGGGCAGAGGATCGCTACGAGACGCATCGCCAGCGCGCGTCCGACCTTGCCGATCGTGGCTACCGCCGCCTGCACGAGGGCCGCACCGCCACCGAGCAGTTCGTCACCGAGAACCCGCTCCTCGTCGGCGTGGTCGGCCTCGCCGCCGGCCTGTTGCTCGGCGCACTCCTGCCGCGCACCCGGCAGGAGGATCGGGCGCTCGGCCCCTACGCCGACGACCTGCGCGACCAGGGCATCCGCTACGCCCGCGACCTGACCCATCGCGGCCGTGCCTTCGTCGAGACGGCACTGGATCCCGAAAATCTCGACGCGGCGGTCAAGCGCACGAACGCGCAAGGGGGCCCGCAGAGCGGTCAACAGGGCGGTCCTGCGACCGGCTCCGCTCCGGGCCGCGACGAGACCGAGCGGACGGCGCACCGTCTCTGAGAGACGCCACTCTGCTCTCTCCCCGCTCTCTGCCCGCACGCGGGGAGAGGCCGGCCTGCACGTTGTCGTGCAGGTCGGAAGCGGAGGCAAAGTCCTCTCCCCATGCGGTGGGGAGAGGAGATGCACCCTGCAGGGACTGACTCGACCGATCAGCGCCTCACCCGAAATGTCGGGCTAACGTCTCGCGGACCGCCTCGACCATGCGCTCGATCGGCACCGAGACCTGCGCGGGACGGGCGGCTTTCCATTCGGCGTTGCTGGCGATGGCCTCGGCCGCGCGGGCGCCCTCGATCAGATCCTTGATCTGGACTTCGCCGGCCTCGCGCTCGTTGGAGCCCTGGATCACCACGGCGGGCGCACGGCGACGGTCGGCATATTTCATCTGCGCCTTCATCCCGGCCGCGCCGAGATAGAGTTCGGCTCGGATGTTTTCGGCACGCAGCCGCGCGACCAGCGCCTGATATTCGGCGATGTTTTCGCGATCCAAGACCAGTACGACAACCGGGCCCGGCTTGGCCGCGCCCTCGACCAGCGGGCTCTTGGTCAGCCTCAGGGCCGAGAACAGCCGCGAGACGCCGATGGAGAAGCCGGTCGCCGGCACCGGCTCGCTGCGGAAGCGCCCGACGAGACCGTCGTAGCGTCCACCGCCCGCCACCGAGCCGAAGCGGACCGTCTGGCCGTCCTCGTTGGTGACGGGGAAGGTCAGTTCCGCCTCGTAGACGGGGCCGGTGTAGTATTCGAGGCCGCGCACCACGGAAGGGTCGGCCCGCACGCGGTCGTGGCCGTAGCCCGCCGCCTCGCACAGCCGCATGATCGTGTGGAGTTCGGCAATGCCCTCGCGGCCGGTCTCGGACGAGCCGACGACCTCCTGCCAGGAGCCGAAGAATTTTTCCCAGAACGCCATCCGGTCGGCGCCCTGGTGCGGGCTCGCCTCGAAGCCGACATAGGCCAGGATGCGCTCGATGGCGTCGTCCGCGAGCCCGGCGCCCCTGGTGAAGTCGCCGCTCTCGTCCTTGCGGCCGGGGCCGAGCAGCAGGCGCACGCCGTCGGCGCCGAGGCGGTCGAGCTTATCGATGGCCCGCAGCACGGTGAGGCGCTGCCCGGCCTTGTCGGGACCGGCGAGGCCGATCGCCTCCATGACGCCGTCGAGCACCTTCCGGTTGTTGACCTTGACCACGTATTGGCCGGCGAGCCCGAGCCGCTCCAGCGTGTCGGCCATCAGCATGCAGGTCTCGGCATCCGCCGCAACGGAGCCCGCGCCGACGATGTCGGCATCGAACTGCATGAACTGGCGGAAGCGACCCGGCCCCGGCTTCTCGTTGCGGAAGACGTAGCCCGCCCGGTAGCTCCGATAGGGTTTGGGGATCGCGTCGAAATTCTCCGCCACGTGGCGGGCGAGCGGCGCGGTGAGATCGTAGCGCAGCGACAGCCACTGCTCGTCGTCGTCCTGGAAGGAGAACACGCCCTCGTTCGGCCGATCGAGGTCGGGCAGGAATTTTCCCAACGCCTCGGTGTACTCGACGAAGGGGGTCTCCAGCGCCTCGAAGCCGTACAGCTCAAAGGTCTGCCGGATGGTGTCCAGCATGCGCCCCTGGGCCAGGAGGTCGGCCTCGGTGCGGTCGGGGAAGCCGCGCGGCAAGCGGGGTTTCAGGGTGTCGGCCTTGGCCATGTCGTCGCCGATCGAGCGGGAGTCTTCGGGAATGAGGCCCGGCTCTATCGCAGCCGCGGGCGAGGCGGCAACCCGAGGCCGTCTCAGAACAGCCGGCTGCCGTCCGGCACCGGTTTGTCGGGAGCGAACAGGACGACGGCGCCGGCCGCGTCGGCAAAGCCGAGCGTCAGCACCTCCGACAGGAATTTTCCGATCTGGCGCGGCGGGAAGTTCACCACCGCCGCGACCTGGCGGCCGGTCAGCGTGTCGGGGCTGTAATGCTCGGTGATCTGCGCGCTGGAGCGCTTGCGGCCGATCACCGGTCCGAAGTCGATGACGAGCTTGATCGCGGGCTTGCGCGCCTCGGGAAAGGGCTCGGCCGAGACGATGGTACCCACGCGGATATCCACGGCGAGGAAGGCGTCGAACCCGATTTTGTCCGCCTCGGGGGCTGTGGGATCGTGGGTGACGTGCATAGGCCGATCGGAGAGCTTGGCGGATTGGCGGAACGGCCTTCTACGAAAGCCGATGACATTCGCCAATTCATCCCCTGAGCCTGAGGTGCTGGAGCGCGGCGGAAGCTGTGAGAGGTGTTGCAGTGTCCGCGCCGGTCCTCGGCGGGAGGACTCGAGGTCGGCCGGTGCTATCTCAGAGCGTGAGGCGATAGGCCAGCAGCGCGGCGAGGCTGAGGACCGCCAGCGGGATCTGCGCCGGCCGCAGGCGCTCGAAGTACAGGGGCACCTCGCCCCGGCGCGCGGCGATCGGATCGAGAATCGCGATCTCGGTGAAGCCGACGATCAGCAGGCCGAGCGCGATGGCAGGTTCGCCCCGTGCGAAGGCGATGACAGCACCGTAGCCCAGCAGGAACAAGCTCAGCATCGTGGCGATCTGCGCGAGAGTCGCCCCGCCCTCGGTGCGGAAGCTGACGCCGCGGCGCACGCCGGAGAGGAACAGCAGGATCGCGCAAGCCCAGAGCAGCGTCAGGGTGAAGACCGCCTCGGCCGTCGGCCCTCGCAACACCCACACCAAGACCGCCCCGGCAACGAAGGGCAGCATCGGCCCGTAGCCGAACACGACGCTGAGCCAGGGCACGGTGCGAGGCTCGTAGGCGCGGATCGTGCGGCCGGTCTCATCGGCCTGCGATCGGGCCGTCGGAGTTCGAACCATGCGCGCCTCGCGGCCGGGAGGAAACGCCCGGTGAACGGCCGAGGCGCCAAGCCTGTTCCGACCGATCAGAGGCGTTTCACGCCGGCCTCTCCGCGGAGCGCGCAGCGTGGCGGCGCTCCTCGCGGCGGGTGCGGCGACGCTGGGAGCGGCTATCCTCGGTGGTGGCGGCAAGCCACCAGACCAGGGCAAGCGCCAGGACGCCCGCTGCGCCGAGTGCCAGGAAGGATCCGCTCCAGCCGAACCAGCCCTGGGCGAGGCCGCCGTACCACGCCGAGAGCGCGCCGCCCGCGCCCTGCACGGCGTTGACCGTGCCGAGCGCCGTCTGGGTGCGGCCCGAGCCCCAGGTGAGGTCGGCCACCACCACCGGCACCGCCACACCGATGATGCCCGAGGCTACGCCGTCGAGAATCTCGGCGGTGATGAGCCAGTACGGGTCATCGATGAAGGCCGAGAGAGCCGCCCGGACAGGCAGGGCGAGGCAGGCGGCGATGAGAAGCTGGCGCCGGCCGCGTCGGTCGGCGAGCGAGCCGGCGGCGAGCGCCACCGGCACCATCACGAGCTGGGCCACCATGACGTAGCGGGCGGTCCAGGCGGTGGGGTTGTCCGCCGTGTGCACGAGTTTCTGCCCCAGCAGGGTCAGCATGCCGCCGTTGCCGAGCTGGAACAGGGCGAGCGCCACCGCGAGCACAAGCAGCCGCTTGTTCGAGAGAATCTGGAAGAAGGACGAGCGGGCCGGCTCCGCCTCGTCCTCCTCCTTCCAGCCCGCCGCCCGGCGGTGGTTGAAGGCGCGGGCCGGCATCCCCAGCACCCAGAAGGCGATCTCGGGCCCGAAATGAGCGGTGCCGAAGGTGATGAGCCCGGCAGCGATCAGGATGCCGACATGGTTGAAGGCCTGGTTGCGCCCCTGTTGGCGCGGGAAGGCCTCCTTGCCGACGACCCCCAGCGTCAGCGCCGTGACCGCGAGCAGCAGCAGCGTGCCGCCGGCCGCAGCGAGGAACTGCGCCGCCAGAACCGGCACGAAGGAATGGGCCGGCATCAGGAGCAGCGTGCCGGCGAGGATCGCGGCGCAGGAGACCACGATGAGCAGGCGCGGGCGTCCGAGGCGGTCGACCAGCGCGCCGAAGGGACCGCTGAGCAGCAGCGTGCCCGCGCCTACCAGGGTGGTGACGAGCCCGACCTGCGACGGGCTCCACTGCCGCATCTGCGCGAGCCACGTGCCGAGGAACGGCCCGAGCCCGCCCTGGATATCGCCGATGAAGACGTTGATCAGGGCGAGGTGGGTGGTGGGCGCCATGCTGTCCTTGGAGATGAGCCGGGGAGATGAGCCGGTCGAAAGGCCGGGGGCGTTCCCCCAGCGCAGGGTCGCGCGAGGGGCGATGCACGCGGCGTTGCGCGGGACGATCCGCGAGGCTGCCCCGTTCCGCCTCAACCCCGATGACGGCCCTTGGGTGACCGCGACCGCTCAGCGCGGCAGGGCCGGAAACAGCCGATGAAAAAACCCCGGCACCGTCGGCACCGGGGTTTCGTTCAGGGATTTCCGCTCGGAACGATGCGCTTGAAGCCTCGCCTCAGGAGGCGAGCGGCGCGCCCGTGCCCTGTCCGGCGGCCTGTGCTTCCATCATCTTCTGCTGATAGAGGCCGACGAAATCGATCGGGTCGATGTAGAGGGGCGGGAAGCCGCCGTTGCGGACCGCCTCGGCGACGATCTGGCGTGCGAAGGGGAAGAGCAGGCGCGGGCACTCGATCATCACCGCCGGGTGGATCTGCTCCTGCGGGATGTTGCGCATGCGGAAGATGCCGGCGTATTTCAGCTCGAAGGCGAACAGCACCTCGTTCTGGATCTTGGCATCGCCCTCGAGCGTGAGCTCGACCTCGAAGTCGGCCTCCGCGATCTGCTGGGCGTTGACGTTGACCTGGATGTTGATTTGAGGCCCGCCCTCCTGCGGCTGCAGGGAGCGCGGCGCGTTCGGGTTCTCGAAGGAGAGATCCTTGGCATATTGCGCCAGTGCGTTGATCGCGGGCGCGAGATCCTGGGCCTGTGCGCCGTTGCCGTTCGGTGCCGCGGTATCGGCCATGGCGTCTCTCCTTCTTGCGTCGTCTTTGCGCGCACGTGTCCCGCGCAAGAGCGCCCCTCCGGCGCGGGCTGCGGCTACCATGCCCGTATCCAGCGAACAAGCCGAACCCAAGCAATCGGCCATCCTCGAGCGAAGCCGCGAGGCCTTGTTCTCGACGTTGTCGGCATGGGCCTGGGATGCGCGCGAATGGAACGCGGAGGCTCGTCTCACCCGTTTACCTGGAATAGCTCGCGGCTACGCCCATATCACGGTAAGGTCACGGACTTCGAACAGTCGGAGACACTCAGACCCAAGCGCCTTCCTAGACGTCCGTTTCCGGCTCGATCCCCGCGCCGCCCTCGGCTAAGAGTGCCTCACGAAACGCCCGGTCACCGGCCGATCTTCCTTCGGCCGCCACGGCGCAGCGGGAGTTTCGTGAGAGACATTCAGAGCCGGTTTCGCGAACCCCTCTCCGGCAACGGTCGGGAGCCTCGCGAAGCCATCTGCCGGAGCGCGGTGGGCGGGATCACGGGACGGCCCTTCTCGTCCGGGCGGCCTCGCGGGCGCCGGACATACATGTGCGACGGTCACGATTCGGATCGGTGATGCAGGATTCCTTCGACGCAACCACTCTGATTTTCCTGGCGCTGGCCGTCTTCGTGATCTGGCGGCTGCGCTCGGTCCTCGGCCAGAAGACCGGCACCGAGCGGTCGCCCTTCCGGCCGGTCGAGCGCAACCGCACCGAGCCGCCGGCCGCCGGCCGCGGCGAGGGCGACAACGTGGTGCGCCTGCCCGGCGCCGACCGGGGACAGGCAGGGGCGGCGGTCCAGACCGCGCCCCGCGACTGGCGCGGCATCGCCGAGCCGGGCTCCGCGGTGGCCCGCGGCCTGGAGCAGGTCGTTCAGGTCGAGCCGAGCTTCGAGCCGAGGGCCTTCCTGGAGGGCGCCAAGGGGGCCTACGAGGCCATCGTCATCGCCTTCGCCAAGGGCGACCGCAAGACTCTGCGGGTGCTCCTGTCGCGGGAGGTCTGCGAGGGTTTCGAGCGGGCGATCTCGGAGCGCGAGAAACGCCGGGAGACTGTCGAGACCACCTTCATCTCCATCGACAAGGCGGAAATGGTGGCAGTCGAGGTGAAGAACCGCGTCGCGCAGATCACCGTGCGCTTCCTCTCGAACCTCATCACCGCCACCCGTGACGCGGACGGCAAGGTGATCGACGGCAATGCCGAGACCGGCGTCGAGGTGCCCGACGTGTGGACCTTCGCCCGAACCCTCGGCTCGCGCGATCCGAACTGGCAGCTCGTCGCCACCGACGCGGGCGGCTGATCGATCCGCGTCATGCCGCGTCCGCACGTCTTCCTTTCGGCCGCAGCGGTCCTCGCCGCTGCGGCCGTTTCCGTTCCCGTCGCATCGCCACGCGCGGCCGAGCCGCCGCGCCTGCCGCCCCAGGTTCCGGGCGCCGTGCTGGAGCCGGTGGCACTCGCGGCGCTGCCCGGCTGGCGCGAGGATGACGGCGCGGCGGCTCTCGAGGCCTTCCGCCGCACCTGCGCCGGGCCCGGCCCCAATCCGCCCCAGGCCCCGGGCGTGACGGGCTCCCCCGCCGACCTCGCGGCGGCTTGCGCGGCCGCCGCCGCGGTGAAGCCGGATGATGCCAAAAAATTCTTCGAGGCGCGGTTCTCCGCCTACCGCATCGTGCGCCCGGCCTCCGGGACGGAGCCGGAGCGCCGCGTCGGCTTCCTCACCGGCTATTTCGAGCCGGAACTGACGGGTTCGCTCGAACCCGGCCCCGGCTACACTGCCCCGGTCCTCTCCCGGCCCGACGACCTCGTCAGCCTCGCTCCCGGCGAGACCGCGCCGGGGCTCGATCCGGTCTATCGGGCAGGCCGGCGCACCGAGGCCGGGCTCGTTCCGTATCCCGACCGTGCCGCGATCGAGGACGGGGCGCTCGGCGATCGGACCCGGCCGCTGCTCTGGCTGCGCGACGCCGTGGATCTGTTCGTGCTGCAGGTGCAGGGTTCGGGCCGGGTGCGGCTCCCCGACGGCCGCGGGATGCGGGTGCTCTACGACGGCAAGAACGGCCAGCCCTATACCTCGATCGGCAAGCTCCTCGTCGCCGAGGGCCACCTGCCGCTCAACGGCCTGAGCCTGGAGCGCTGGACCTCCTGGCTGCGGGCCAATCCGGACCATGCCCGCCGGCTGATGCGGATGAACGCGTCCTACATCTTCTTCCGGACCGAGCCGGTCACCGATCCGGCCCTCGGCCCCCCCGGCGCTGCGGGCGTGCCTCTCAGTCCGGGGCGCAGCATGGCCGTCGATGGCGGCCTGTGGCGCTACGGCCTGCCGTTCTGGCTCGAAGGCAAACTGCCGGGCCAGCCCGGACGCGGCCACCTCGTCGTTGCCGCCGATACCGGCTCGGCGATCGTCGGTCCGGCGCGCGGCGACCTTTATGTCGGCACCGGCGCCGCCGCGGGCCGGGCGGCGGGCGACCTGCACGACCGCATGGGCTTCGTGGTGCTGATCCCCAAGCCGGTGCCCACCCCGAACGGGACTGTGGAGGACGCTGCGAAGGACGCAGCCGTGCCGGAGGCCGCCGCTGGGGAGCCCCGGCCGTGAGAGAGCGACCGCCGCGGCGATCCCGCCTGCTCTCGCGCGAGGAGGCCCATCTCTGGAGCGAGATCGCCAAGCTGATCACGCCGCTGCGGGGCCGGGCCAAGCCGAGAAAGGCCCCCACGAACGCGCCCGCTGTCGAGGCGGAGCGGTCCACGACGCCTGTCGTGAGGGCCGCCGCGAAGACGCCTCCGAAGCCGGCGGCCAAGGCCGCCCTGAGATCCACGTCGAAGCCCGCCTCCCCTCCCCTGGCGCGACCGGCACCGACCGTCTCGCTGCCGCGCGCCCCCTCCAAGCCGCTCAAGCTCGGCGACCTCGCTCCCGAGATCGCCCGCGCCTCCGCCGCACCGGCTCCAGTCCCTGCGCCGGCGTCCCCGGGCGCGCCTGGGCTGGAACGGCGCGAGCGTCGCGGCCTGGAGCGCGGCACCCTGATGATCGAGGCGCGCATCGACCTGCACGGACTCTATCAGGCGGAGGCGCATGCCGCCCTGGTCGGCTTCCTGCTGCGCTCCCGTGCAGCGGGGCACGCCCGCGTGCTCGTGGTGACCGGCAAGGGCGGCGAGGGTCTCAGCGGGCACGACCGCGGCGGCTTCGCCGAACGCGGCGTGCTCCGGCGCAGCGTGCCTCACTGGCTGCGCGGCCCGGAACTGCGTGGCTTCGTGCTCGGCTTCGAGGAGGCGGCGCGCCACCACGGCGGGGCCGGTGCCCTCTACGTGCGGCTGCGGCGCCGATGATTGGCGGGCGGGAAGCTTCCGCAGAGTCGGGCGATCCGAAACCTGAGATGAAATCGGCGGGCGGGGACTTGAGCCGGGTAGCGAAACGCGCTACTGAGCCATGCTCTCCCATTGCAGCCGTGTCGCATTCCTAGGTCTGTCCGGCCCAGTGAAACCGATGCGTGGGCCGGGCCGCGCGCCCGCGACGGCTACGGACCCCGGGGCGCTTCCCCGGCGCCCGGCCCTGCTCCCGAACCGGCCGACCATTCCCCGCCATTCGTTGGTTGCATCTCCCCACATGACGTCACAGAACGACGCTCTCGCCCCCGTCGAAGCTCCGGCCGAAGCTGCCGTCGCGCCGGCTGAACTCGCGGCCCGACGCGAGGTGAAGCTCCAGGATCTCAAGTCGAAATCGCCGACCGAACTCATCACCTTCGCGGAGGAGGTCGAGGTCGAGAACGCCTCGACCATGCGCAAGCAGGAGTTGATGTTCGCGATCCTCAAGCAGCTCGCGGCCAACGAGACCGAGATCATCGGCTCCGGCACGGTCGAGGTGCTCCAGGACGGGTTCGGGTTCATGCGCTCGAACGACTCGAACTACCTGCCGGGTCCGGACGACATCTACATCTCGCCCACGCAGATCCGCCGGTTCGGCCTGCGCACAGGCGACACGGTGGAAGGCCCGATCCGCGGCCCCAAGGACGGCGAGCGCTACTTCGCGCTGCTCAAGGTCAACACGATCAACTTCGAGAACCCGGAGAAGATCAAGCACAAGGTCCACTTCGACAACCTGACGCCGCTGTTCCCGACGAAGCGGTTCAAGCTCGAGCTGGACAACCCGACCAAGAAAGATTTCTCGCCCCGCATCATCGACATCGTCTCGCCGATCGGCAAGGGCCAGCGCGCGCTGATCGTCGCGCCGCCGCGCACGGGTAAGACCGTGCTGATGCAGAACATCGCGCAGTCGATCACCCTCAATCACCCCGAATGCTACCTCATCGTGCTGCTCATCGACGAGCGCCCGGAAGAGGTGACCGACATGATCCGCTCGGTGAAGGGCGAGGTTATCGCCTCGACCTTCGACGAGCCGGCCACCCGCCACGTGCAGGTCGCCGAGATGGTGATCGAGAAGGCCAAGCGCCTGGTCGAGCACGGCCGCGACGTGGTGATCCTGCTCGACTCCATCACCCGCCTCGGCCGCGCCTACAACACCGTGGTGCCGTCCTCCGGCAAGGTGCTCACCGGCGGCGTCGACGCCAACGCCCTGCAGCGGCCCAAGCGCTTCTTCGGCGCGGCCCGCAATATCGAGGAGGGCGGCTCGCTCACCATCATCGCCACCGCGCTGATCGATACCGGGTCGCGCATGGACGAGGTGATCTTCGAGGAGTTCAAGGGCACCGGCAACTCCGAGATCATTCTCGACCGCAAGGTGTCCGACAAGCGCATCTTCCCGGCGATCGACATCACCCGCTCCGGTACCCGCAAGGAGGAGCTGCTGGTGCCGCCGGATTCGCTCAAGAAGACCTATGTCCTGCGCCGCATCCTCAACCCGATGGGCGTCACCGACGCGATCGAGTTCCTCATGGACAAGCTGCGTCAGACGAAGAGCAACAGCGACTTCTTCGACTCGATGAACACCTGAGGCGAGAAACCACGCCAAAAGGGCCGGCCGAGTCGATCGGCCGGCCCTTTTTCATGTCAGGCTGCGCCACGCGACGGAACGGGTCGAGCGCGAGACGGCCGGGTCCGGAGGAGCCATCATCCACCCGGCTCAGCCCCTGCGGATAAGGGGTCCAATGCTGCCGGATCCTGCCTCTCCGGCCTGCGCGATTATGCAGTAATCGCAAAATCTTCGTCCCTCCCGAACCATCGCTCCGAAGCGACGTTGGCCCGCCGTCACCGCCTTTCGAGGCGGTCCTGTTCGGAGACGGCGCATGGCAACCCGCAACGTATCGGATCTCGTGGTCGAGACGCTCCAGCAGGCGGGCGTGCGCCGCGTCTACGGCCTCGTCGGCGACAGCCTGAACGGGATCACAGAGGCGATCCGCAGCCGGGGCGTCATCGATTGGGTCCATGTCCGCCACGAGGAGGTCGCCGCCTTCGCCGCCGCGGGCGAGGCGCAGGTGACCGGCGAACTCGCGGTCTGCGCCGGCTCCTGCGGGCCGGGCAATCTCCACCTCATCAACGGCCTGTTCGACGCCCACCGCACCCGCACACCGGTGCTGGCGATCGCCGCCCACATCCCGTCGAGCGAGATCGGCCTCAACTACTTCCAGGCAACGCGGCCGGAGGAGCTGTTCCGCGACTGCAGCCATTTCTGCGAGTTGGTTTCCGACCCGGAGCAGTTGCCCAACGTGCTCGAGTCCGCAATCCGCACGGCTGTGGGCAAGCGCGGCGTCGCCGTCGTTGTCATCCCAGGCACCGTGGCGCTGAAGGACGCGCCGAAGCGCGCCCTGGCCGCCCCGGCGACGTTGCGTCCCCGGGCGCCCGTCACCGTGCCGCCGGCCGACGAACTCGATCGCTTGGCCGACCTCCTCAACAGTTCGAAGAAAATCACGTTGCTGTGCGGGCGCGGCTGCGCCGGGGCGCACGCACCGCTGATGCGGCTTGCGGAGACGCTCAAGAGCCCGATCGTCCACGCACTCGGCGGCAAGGAGCATGTCGAGCACGACAACCCCTACGATGTCGGCATGACCGGCTTGATCGGGTTCAGTTCGGGCTACGCGGCGATGGAGGCCTGCGAGACCCTGCTGATGCTCGGCACCGACTTCCCCTACCGCCAGTTCTATCCCGAGAACGCCAAGATCGCGCAGGTCGATCTGCGTCCGGAGAACCTGGGCAAGCGCTGCCGGCTCGAACTCGGCCTCGTCGGGGATGTGGCCGCCACCATCGAGGCGCTGCTGCCGCGGCTCACCGGCAATGACAACGCGCGCCACCTGGAGGCGAGCCTCAAGCACTACGCCAAGGCGCGGGAAGACCTCGACGACCTCGCCACCGGCAAAGCCGGCCGCCGGCCGATCCACCCGCAATACCTCACCCGGCTCCTCAGCGAGGCGGCGCATGATGACGCCGTGTTCACGGCCGATGTCGGCACGCCCACCGTCTGGGCGGCGCGCTACCTCCACATGACCGCCGGGCGGCGCCTGATCGGCTCCTGGGCCCACGGCTCGATGGCCAACGCCCTTCCCCATGCCATCGGCATCCAGGCGGCGAGTCCCGGCCGGCAGGTGATCTCGCTGTCGGGCGACGGCGGCTTCGCCATGCTGATGGGCGACATCCTCACCCTGACGCAGGAGAAGCTGCCGGTGAAGGTCGTCATCTTCAACAACGGCACGCTCGGCTTCGTCGAGCTGGAGATGAAGGCCGCAGGCTATCTCGAGACCGGCGTCACGCTCGAAAATCCGGATTTCGCCGCCATGGCCAACGCCATCGGCATCCATGCCCGTCGGGTCGAGGACCCAGGTGATCTGGAGGGCGCGATCCGGGACGTGCTGGCCCATCCCGGCCCCGCGCTCCTCGACGTGGTGACGAACCGACAGGAACTGGCGATGCCGCCGAAGCTCCAGGCCGAGCAGGTGAAGGGTTTCAGCCTCTACGCCCTCCAGGCGGTGATGAACGGGCGCGGCGACGCGATCCTCGACCTGGCCAAGACCAACCTGCTCCGCTGAGCCGGTCCCATCGCAGCGCGCCTTCACGAGCGGCGCGCCCCGCCTGAGCAATCGTTGCAGGCGCGTCACAGCGATTCGAAACCTTGGGAACGGACCTGAGTGAGGAGGGAGCGCAACCTCCCGAAATTCCTCCGGAAACTCGGCCATGATACACATTGTAATAGGTCTAAGTTGTTGATTTCTCGAACCTTTCCCCTTGTCGTCGCGAATAGGCGCCGACATTCAGGGGCCAGATCGGCTTCGAGGATCCACCATGCTCTCGCATCGCCGCCGCGTCTCGGCGCGTATTGCCGGGCTGCTGCTGACCGGGACGGCTCTCACCGGACCGGCCCTCGCCCAACAGGCGAGCACCACGCTGGAAACGATCACGGTGGAGGCGAGCCGCGGACAGCAATCCGCACGAGGACCGGTCCAGGGCGCGCTGCAGCCTCCGTCTCCCGCCGCGGCCTCGCTGCCGGCTCCCGGCGTTGCCGGTGCCGTCGGCGTCGGATCGGCGACGAGCGGCGGGGGCGGCGGTCCGACCGGCGTCGTCGGCTACACGGCTAAGGGCAGCGCGGCGGCGACCAAGACAAACACGCCGATCATTGAAACGCCGGCCTCGGTCTCGGTCGTCACCCGCGAGCAGCTCAACGACCGCAACGTCCAGACGCTCAACGACGCGATCGCCTACACGCCGGGCATCTCCTCCAACGTGTTCGGCTTCGATCCGCGCTTCGACGCCTTCTTCATCCGCGGCTTCTCGGTGACCAATATCGGTGTCTACCGCGACGGCCTGCGCCAGCCCTCCGCCCCCTTCGCCATTCCCCGCGTCGAGCCCTACGGCCTCGACGCCCTGACCATCCTGCGCGGGCCGGCGGCGGGCCTCTACGGACTCGGCGCGCCGGGCGGCATCGTCGATGTCACGTCGAAGCGCCCGACCTCCGTGCCCTTCGGCGAGGTCTGGCTGCAGCGGGGCAAGTACGGCCGCTACCAGGGCGCCTTCGATCTCGGCGGCCCGATCGAGCAGACCGACGGGCAGTTCTCCTACCGCCTCACCGGCCTGTTCCGGCAGGGCGACAGCTTCCTGCCCGGCGGCCGGGAGGACCGCGCCTTCATCGCCCCGGCGATCACGTGGCGGCCCGATGCCGACACCAGCCTGACGGTACTCGCCGAGTATCTCGACAACACGGTGCCCGGCAACGCCTCGTTCTACTCGAACTTCGCCGATCCGCGCTTCCAGAAGACGAACCTGTTCTCGGGCGATCCGGCCTTTCAGGATTTCACGACGCGGCAGTATCGTATCGGCTACGCGTTCGAGCACCGGTTCAGCCCGGACGTCGTGTTCCGGCAGAACTTCCGCTATCAGAACAACGACGCCGACCTGCGATACACGCAGATCGACACGATCAGCCCGGACCTCCGAACGGCCGGCCGCTCGAACGGTCGTATCACCGACACGCTCGACACGCTCTCGCTCGACAACCAGCTCGAGACCCGGTTCGCCACCGGCCCGGTCGCCCACACCCTGGTCGCCGGAATCGACTACACCAACGCGCGCTTCACCGAGCGAGGCGGTTTTCTCGTGGTGCCGAGCCTGCAGATCGGCGGCCTGATCCGCCCGAACTACGGCGCGCAGTTCATTCCCACGCCCGCCTATACGAGTGCCGGCCGTCAGCGCATCGAGCAGCTCGGTACCTACGTGCAGGATCAGGCGCGGATCGGATCGCTGATCCTCACCCTGACCGGGCGGCACGATCAGGTCTCGCAACTCACCGAGAGCTACAGCGCCCCGTCGGCCACGGGCGCGTCGGTCACCGGCGACCGCGCCTTCTCTTACCGCGTCGGCGCCAACTACCTGCTGACGGACTTCATCGTCCCCTACGCGAGCTTCGCCACGACCTTCGCACCGCAACTCGGCTTCGACCGGAGCGGCGCCGCCTTCCAGCCGACGAGCGGCGAGCAGTTCGAGGCCGGCATCAAGACCCAGGTGCCGGGCCGGAACGTGTTCCTCAACATGGCGGTGTTCGACATTACGCAATCGAACGTGCTGCGGCCCGATCCCGTCAATCCGATCCTGTTCCAGGCGGCGATCGGAGAGGTTCGCTCGAAAGGTGCCGAACTGGAACTGACCGCCAATCTCGGTGCCGGCATCAACGTGCTGGCCTCCTACAGCCACGTCGATATCCGCACGACCCGCAATCCCGGCGCACCGGACTCGGTCGGGATTCCGCTCTCGGGCATTCCGGCCAACACCTTCACGGCGTTCGCCAACTACGCCTTTCAGCCGGATACCGACCTGTTCGGCCTGAGCTTCGGCGGCGGCATCCGCTACGCCGGCACCAGTCCGGCCAATGAGGTGCCGGGCAGCTTCCGCAACTCAACCGTGGCGCTGTTCGACGCGGTGGCGGCTTACGACTTCGCCAGGGTCGATCCGCGGCTGCAAGGCATGCGACTTCAGGTCAACGTGAACAACGCGTTCGACCGCCGCTATTTCAACTGTCAGGCGGGCGCCTGCTACCGTGGCCAGCCTCGCCAATTCTACGCGAGCCTGATCTATCGCTGGTGAGGCGAGTTCCGCCCTGACCCTCGTCACCCAGGACATCCTCGACGGCGCCCTGACCGGCGCCTT
>Ga0268290_100103_pt1 | contig 27016 bp, 21 predicted proteins | sample MetspRMADM_FD_191346 | JGI IMG/M metagenome (GOLD analysis project Ga0268290, IMG submission 191346) | Soil microbial communities from San-Diego area, Southern California, United States - Methylocaldum sp. RMAD-M | ecosystem: Environmental > Terrestrial > Soil > Desert | place: USA: California... | reverse complement strand
GCGCGGCGGAGATCCTGGAGCGCGAGGCGCTCGCTGGCGAGCCGCGTCCGCTCGGAAGGGAGCGCTGGGCGGCCGGGATCGACGCGGTCGGCGGCCGCGTGCTCGCCAACGCCCTGTCGATGACGCGGGGTGGCGGCGCCATCGCCGCCTGCGGCAATGCCGGCGGCATGGATCTGCCGAGTTCGGTCGCACCTTTCATCCTGCGGGGCGTCTCGCTTCTCGGCATCAACAGCGTGACGACCCCCCAGAAACCCCGCCGAGAGGCGTGGGACCGCCTCTCGCGCGACCTCGACCGGGATCTCCTGCAGCGGATGACGCGGACGGTCTCCCTGGAAGAGGCCGGCGGCCTCGCCGAGACTTTGCTCGACGGTCAGGTGCGGGGGCGCACGGTCGTCGCGATCGGCTGAGCCGCGTCCCGGCGCACGGGAACCGCGGCGCAGGCTTGAGCATTGCGTATCTTATGAGCAGAGCATTCGTCCGTGAGCCGGAAGGCGGCGAGGCCTTCGAGGATCTTCCCGACCGCCCCATCTCCTCCCATCCCAACTACGTCACGCCGGAGGGCCTCGCACGGATCGAGGCCGAGGTGGCGCGGTTGGAGGCGGAGCTGTCCGGCCTCTCGCCCCAGCAGGACAAGGCGGACCATGCCCGCCTCTCGCGCGACCTGCGCTACTGGAGCGCGCGGAAAAACTCGGCCGAACTCGTCGATGCGTTCGAGGGCGATACCGTGCGCTTCGGCGCGACTGTGACCGTGCTGCGCGAGGACGACACGCGCCAGACCTTCCGCATCGTCGGTGAGGACGAGGCCGACCCCTCGGCCGGCTCGATCTCCTACGTCGCGCCGCTCGCCCGCGCGCTGACCGGCAAGAGCGTCGGCGACACCGTGACGGTGAACGACCACGAGTTCGAGATCGCCGAGATACGCTGAGCCAGATCTGCTGAGGTTGAGAAAAGAAACGGCGCCTCCCATGGAAGGGAGTGCGCCGTGTTCCCGTCCGCCCGGCCGAGGGGCCGGAGGATGTCGCCGCCGGGCGGGGCGGGAACCAGTTCCTGTCGCAAACATGCCCCTCGCGTTGGGTGGGAGGCGCGGATCGAAGGCCCGCGCCCCGTATCGGGTTCAGTTCGGCAGGGCGAAGACCGTGAGCTGTCCGCCGAGATTGGTGTAGCTCGACAGGCCCGCATAGCCGCCCACGGCGCCAAGGCCGGCATTCGGATCGGTCAGGCCGGCCGCGAGGCCGATACCGGCCCAGCCGCCGACGCCCGACAGGACGCCCACGTACTGCTTGCCCTTGTGCTCGTAGGTCATCACGTTGCCGATGATGCCGGAGGCGGTCTTGAACTTGTAGAGTTCCTTGCCCGACTTGGCGTCTACCGCCTTCAGGTAGCCCTCGAGCGTGCCGTAGAAGACCACGTCACCGGCGGTGGCGAGCGCGCCCGACCAGACCGAGAACTGCTCGGGGTTCGACCACTTGATCTTACCCTGGATGTTGTCCCAGGCGATGAAGTTACCCATGCCACCGTGCGAGCCCGGAGCCGGGTACATCGAGAGGGTGGCGCCGACATAGGGCTGGCCGGGCGTGTAGGTGACGCGGAACGGCTCGTAATCCATGCAGACGTGATTGGTCGGCACGTAGAACAGCTGCGTCTTCGGCGAGAAGGCCGCCGGCTGCTGGTCCTTGGAGCCGAGGGCTGCCGGGCAGATCCCCTTGGTGTTGACGTCCTCGCCGCTCTGGTCGGTCGAGTACTTGGCCACCACCTGCGGGCGCCCGGTCTTGAGATCGACCTTGGTGGCCCAGTTCACCACCGGATCGAATTTCTCCGCCACTAGAAGCTCACCGGTGGCGCGGTCGAGGGTGTAGGCGAAGCCGTTGCGGTCGAAGTGCGTCAGGAGCGGGCGCTCCTTCCCATCGACCTTCTGGTCCGTGAGGATCATCTCATTGATGCCGTCGTAGTCCCACTCGTCGTGGGGCGTCATCTGATAGATCCACCGAGCCATGCCGGTATCGGGATCGCGGGCGAAGATCGCCATCGTCCACTTGTTGTCGCCCGGGCGCTGCTTCGGGTTCCAGGTCGAGGGGTTGGCGGTGCCGTAATAGACGAGGTTCAGCTTCGGATCGTAGGAATACCAGCCCCAGGTGGCGCCGCCGCCGGTCTTCCACTGATCGCCTTCCCAGGTCTTCAGCGAGGAATCCTTGCCGATCGGCTTGCCGAGTTCGGTGGTCTTCTGCGGATCGACCAGCATCTCGTCGTCGGGCCCGACCGAGTAACCGCGCCAGACCCGCTTGCCGGTCTTGGCGTCGTAGGCGGTGATGTGGCCGCGGATGCCGTACTCAGCCCCTGAGATGCCGACGATGATCTTGTCCTTCACCGGCAGCACGGTGGCGGTGTTGGTCTCGCCGATCTTCGAGTCGCCGTTCTTGACCGACCAGTTGACCTTGCCGGTCTTGGCATCGAGCGAGACCAGCGTGGTGTCGGCTTGGTGCAGGATGATCGCCCCGTCGGCGTAGGCGAGCCCGCGATAGACCGTGTCGCAGCACATCACCGGGATCACCGCCGGGTCCTGCTTCGGCTCATATTTCCAGACGATCTTGCCGCCCTGATCGAGGTCGAGCGCGTAGACGAGGTTCGGAAACGGCGTGTGCAGGTACATCATGTTGCCGATGACGAGAGGGGAGCCCTCGTGGCCGCGCAGCACGCCGGTCGAGAAGCTCCAGGCCACCTGCAGATTCTTGACGTTGGACGCGTTGATCTGGTCGAGCTTGGAATAGCGGGTGTTGGCGTAGTCGACCGTCTGGAGCACCTGCTCCGCCGGGTTGGCAATCCGCTTCGCCACGTCCTCGTTGGCGAGGATGGGCGAGAGGGAGGCCGGCGACAGGCCGGCGGCCAGGGTGAGCGCCAGCAGCGAGACGCGTTTCATCGGGGTTCCTCCACAGGCATCTGTTGTCGTTGAGCCCGGTCGTGCGAGCGGCGGAGGGCCGGGTTCCGTTGCCGCCGGGCGCTCTCAAGAAGATCTCAAGATCCGTTCGCGGTGGAGGGACGGCGTCCCGATCGGCGTTGGGAGATCTTCCCGATCTTGCGGGGGGCGCCTTGCCAAGGGGCCGGGCCTGCGGCTCCTTTCCCGTCAGGGTGGAGGAAGCCGGCCATGCGCCTGTTGACGGGACTGATCCTGCGCGTGGTCGCCGTGGTGGCGCTCTGCCTCGCGGCGGCCTCGGCCTGGGTGATGTGGGACGTGAACCGGACAATCCGGGCGGAAGCCGCGGCGTCCGCGGACCGCGTGGTGCGCGAGGCGCGCGAACTCGCGTGGCGCGAGCTGACCTGGCGCGGCAGTTCGGGGCGGGACGCCAAATACGCCTTCCCCGATTGGCGCAGCTCCGAGACCCTCAGGGTCATCGCGCCCGGCTACTGCGTCAGCCTCGCCTGGACCGACGAGGCGCCGCGCCGGCTCTGCGGCGGCTGGTCGGGGGTGGGGGCGGCCCCGCCCGCTTGGTTCGACGCGGCCTACGCTGCCCTGTTCGGTCCGAGCCTTCCGGTAACCCGCACGGTCACACTTAACCGCCGCGACGCCGGTCAGGTGATCGCGGTGGCCGATCACGGGGCAGCCGCGCGGCAGGCGTGGCGCATCGTCAGCGTGGTCGTCGGCGTCGCCGCCGCGATGGCGGCCGGCATCGGCTTGCTCGCGACCCTGGCGATCGGCCATGCCCTGATGCCCGCCGAGCGGATCGTGCGGTGTCTGCGCAAGATGGAAGGAGGGGCCTACGACCTGCGCCTGCCCGCCTTCCGGGCGCGGGAATTTGCGCTGATCGCCCGAGCCGTCAACGACCTGACGCAGCGTCTCGCCGAGACCACGGCCCAGCGCGCGGCGCTGACTCGGCGCCTGTTCCAAGTGCAGGAGGAGGAGCGCCGCGCCCTGGCGCGCGACCTGCACGACGAGTTCGGCCAATGCCTCACGGCGGCTTCCGCGCTCGCCGCCGCCGTCGCCGCGGGCACGGATGGCGACCGCCCCGACATCGCCGAGGACGCCCGCGCGATCTCCAGCATCACGGAGCGGATGATGGGCACCCTGCGCAGCACGCTCGCCCGCCTTCGGCCGCCGGATCTCGACACAGTGGGGCTGGAGCGCTCCCTCGGCCACTTGGTCGCGACCTGGAACGCCCGCGGGGCGGCGCTCGCCGCTGCCCGCACCGGAGCGGTGCCCGAGACGATCCCCACCTTCCGCCTCGACATCGTTGGCAGCCTGAGCCACGTGCCGGCACAGGCGGGGTTGAGCCTCTACCGCATCGCCCAGGAATGCCTCACCAACGCCGCCCGCCACGGCCGCCCGAGCGAGGTGCGCCTGCGGGTCGAGGGCGACGACCCCATCCGCGGCCTCGCCCTATCGGTCGAGGACGATGGCGGCGGCGCGCCCGAGCGGCTGGAGGCTAAGGCTGGCTACGGGCTCATCGGCATCCGCGAGCGGGTCGCCGCGCTCGGCGGCTCGCTGTCGATCGAGCGGCCAGCCGGCGGGATCGGGGTGCGGATCGCTGCGATCATCCCCTTCGCGGACCCGGCCGGAGCCCGCTTCGCGTGAGCGGCACCACGATCCTGCTCGTCGACGACCATCCCGTGGTGCGGGCGGGCTACCGCAAGCTGCTGGAGCGACAGCCGGGCTACCGGGTCATCGCCGAGGCCGAGAGCGCGGCCGCCGCCTACCGCGACTACCGCCGCTTGAAGCCCGACATCGTCATCCTCGATCTCAGCCTGCCCGGCGCCAGCGGCCTGGAGGCGATCCGGCGCATCCGCGCCTACGACCGGGCGGCGCGCATCCTCGTCTTCTCGATGCACCAGGGCACGCCGTTCGCCCTCAAGGCATTCGAGGCCGGGGCCTGCGGCTACGTCACCAAGAGCAGCCCACCCCAAGAGCTCGTCGCGGCCATGGGGACGGTGATGCGCGGCGGGCAGGCGGTCAGCGAGGACATCGCCCGCGAGATCGCCGCCGAGCGCCTCTCCGGCCGCCGCTCGCCGATCGAGGACCTGGGACCGCGCGAGGTGGAGATCTTAGGGTTGATCGCCTCGGGGCTGACGACCGAGGCCATCGCCGACGCTCTCGCGCTGAGCCCCAAGACGGTCCAGAACTACCATTCGAGCATCAAGGCGAAGCTGCGCGTCCAGACCGACGCCGACCTTGTCTGGCTGTCGATCTCCGCCGGGCTGATGCTGCGTCGGACCGGTCCGGAGGCGTGAGCCGGGATCGGCTCAGGTGAATAGGCTCGATACGCTCGATTCCGTCGCCGTGCGCCCGATCGCTTCGCCCAGCAGCGGCGCGATCGAGATCACGCGGATGTTGCGGGCGAGCTTCACGGCCTGCGTCGGCAGGATCGAGTCGGTGATGACGAGTTCCTTCATCCGCGAGGCGGCGATGCGCGAGACCGCGCCGCCCGACAGCACCCCGTGGGTGATGTAGGCCGACACGTCTCGGGCGCCGGCATTGAGCAGCGCCTCGGCCGCGTTCACCAGGGTGCCGCCGGAATCGACGATGTCGTCGACGAGGATGCAGGACTGGCCTTCGACGTCGCCGATGATGTTCATCACCTCCGACTCGCCCGCCCGCTCGCGGCGCTTGTCGACGATGGCGAGCGACGCGTCGATGCGCTTGGCGAGCGCGCGGGCGCGCACCACGCCGCCGACGTCGGGCGAGACCACCATGCGCTCGCCGGGCGCGAGGCGCTCCTTGATGTCGCGCACCATCACGGGAGCGGCGAACAGGTTGTCGGTGGGGATGTCGAAGAAGCCCTGGATCTGACCGGCATGGAGATCGAGCGTCAGCACGCGGTCGGCGCCGGCCTCGGTGATGAGGTTGGCCACGAGCTTGGCGGAGATCGGCGTGCGGCCCGAGGTGCGCCGGTCCTGCCGGGCATAGCCGAAATAGGGGATCACCGCCGTGATGCGCCGCGCCGACGACCGACGCGCAGCGTCGATCATGATCAGCAGCTCCATCAGGTGGTCGTTGGCCGGGAACGAGGTCGACTGGACGATGAACACGTCCTCGCCGCGCACGTTCTCCTGCAGCTCGACAAAGATCTCCATGTCGGCGAAACGCCGGACCATGCAGCTCGCGAGCGGCAATTCGAGGTAGGCGGCGATCGCTTCCGCGAGCGGGCGGCTCGCATTGCCAGCGATGATCTTGATGGACGACGTCATGCCGGGCGTCTCTCGGCTCGCTTTTTCAGTCACTCGCGGGACGCGCGCGAAACGATTACGTCCGAGACCGCACAAGCATCCGGCCGCGCGGCTCATACCAGCGGGGCCGAGCCCTCACAATGGTTTCGTCACAAAGGTTTCAAAGAGCGGAACCCTGCTGCGCCCCGATCACGGCTCGAGCAGACGATGCAGGTGGACGATGAAGTAGCGGGTCTGGGCGCTGTCGACGGTCGCCTGCGCTTTGGCCCGCCATGCGGTCTGAGCCGAGGCGTAGTCGGGAAAGACGCCGACGATGTCGAGATCCTTGATGTCTCGGAAACGCACGCCCGAGACATCTTCCAGCTCACCGCCGAACACGAGGTGGAGCTTCTGGTCCGAGTCGATCGTCGTGGTCACGCGTCTCTCCTGCGGGATGCCGGGGCCCGCCGCCGGTCAGGCAGGAGCCGTGCCGCTCGGTCGCAGAGGTGGCCGGGTCGGTCAAGCCGCCTTGCGTGCAAGGAGGGGGTGATACGGGGGCGGGACGGACATGATCCGCCGTCTCGCGCTTCAGAACAGCGAGCCTTGCCGCGCCGGCGGCTCGGTCGTCGCCTCCTTGAGCTTCGGCGACGGCTCGGGTGCAGGCCGGCGGGGGGCGCGCTTCGGGCGCGGCGGCGACGGCGGGGCGTCGGCAAGGGGAGCGGCCGGAGCGTCCTCCGGGCGCGCAAAGATTGCGTCGTCGGCGAACTGCAGCTGGAGCCGAGCGGCCTTCGCGGCGGTCTCGGCCGAGCGGACCGGCAGCCCGTCGGCGTCGCGCACGAGGGCGTAGCCGCGGGCGAGCACCGCCTTGTAGCTGAGCGCCCCGAGCAGGCCGGACTGCGCCCCGAGGCGGTCGCGGCGGCGCTCTATGATGCGGGAAATGGCGGTGCGCGGGCGGTGGTCGATACCGGCGAGCCGTGCCCGCGCCTCGGCCAAGGCGATCGCCGGCGATCGCCGTGTCATCCGGTCGGCGAGGCGGTTCAGGCGCTCGCGGGAATCGCGGGCGTTGGCGGCGAGCGCCGGCCGCAGCCGCGCGTCGGCCAGGTCGAGGCGCTGGCGCTTGGCGGCCAGGAAGGCGTCGGCGCCGGGAATCGCCCGCACCAGCGCGCGGAAATCGGCCCGCTCGCGCTCGAGTCGCCGCAGCATCGTGCCCGCCTGCCGGGCGCCGAGGTCGTGGATCTGGGCAGCGAGTTCGGCGCGCACCGGCACTGCCATCTCGGCCGCGCCCGTGGGCGTCGGGGCGCGGCGGTCGGAGGCGAAGTCGATCAGCGTCGTATCGGTCTCGTGGCCGACGGCGGAGATCAGGGGAATGTCGGATTCGGCGGCGGCGCGCACCACCGCCTCCTCGTTGAAGGCCCAGAGATCCTCGATCGAGCCGCCGCCGCGGGCGACGATCAGCACGTCCGGCCGCGGGATGGCTCCGTCGGGGGCGAGCGCGTTGAAGCCCCGGATCGCTGCGGCGATTTCCTCGGCCGCCCCCTCCCCCTGCACCCGCACCGGCCAGACCAGCACGGGACGGGGAAAGCGGTCCTCGAGCCGGTGGAGGATGTCGCGGATCACCGCGCCGGTCGGCGAGGTGACGACGCCGATCACCCGCGGCAGGAACGGGATCGGCCGCTTTCGCTCCGCTTCGAACAGCCCCTCGGCCGCGAGCTGGCGCTTGCGCTCCTCCAGCAGCGCCATCCAGGCGCCGATGCCGGCGGGCTCCATCGAGTCGATGACGATCTGGTACGAGGATTTTCCGGCGAATGTCGTGATCTTGCCGGTGGCGACGACCTCGAGCCCCTCCTTGGGCTTCTGGCGCAGACGCCCGAGCACACCCTTCCACACCACCGCGTCGATCTTCGCCGTGCCGTCCTTCAGCGAGAAATAGGCGTGGCCTGAGCCATGCGGCCCGCGATAGCCCGAGATCTCGCCGCGCAGGCGCACATGGCCGAAGGCGTCCTCCAGGGTGCGCTTGAGAGCGGCGGCGAGGTCGCCGACCGACCATTCGGGGGCATTGGCCTGGAGCAGCGCCGAGGGTGCCGGCTCTCCCGGCGGCGGCACGGCAGCGGCAGAGGTCGCAGGACGTGGCGGGGGCACGAGCGGCATGGGGCCGGACGCTAGGGAACGGGCCGGGTGAGGTAAAGGCCGCCGGATCGATCGGCTGGGGAAGGGCGTGCGAGTGTGGCGCCGGGGCCGCGTCCGCGCCACCCATCGTTCCTCGTTCGACACAGGACTTGCCCGACTGCCGGCGCCGTCAGCGGCCATGTCGGAGCGTAAAGATCAGGCAGAATCGGTTATATAACGGATTTTCGGTCGGCACAGGCGGCAGAGAGCCCTTTTCGAAGGCCACCATTGCTTTGATTGCGCGATCGAGGTCGCCCATTTTCTTGAGATGATACTGGGACGAGAAATAATCTCGAAAAGCACGCCTCCGATACGCTTGTCGGCTGGCAATCAGCGGCCTCGATGAAAGGACAGGCCGTGAAGGCTCAATCGGAGACGGGCGCGCAGCGGCGCCATCCGATCATCGCCGGATCGGGCCGGGTCGGTTTCGGCCGGGCGCTCGCCAGCGTGGCGGATGCGGAGAAGATCCGAGTAAGCCGCAACCTTGGCCGGGGGAGCGATCCGGTGGCCTGCCCTCCCTGGAGAAGGTGGAGCGCATCGCCCTGAAGCGGCAGGTCGCGTCCCTGCGTCAGCGACTGGAGCAAGTCGAGCGGTTGTCGCGGCCGTTCCGGCTCGGCGGCCGGGCCTGGATGAAGAGCGCGCACGCCCCCTGGACGAGACGGCGTTCCGGATGCGGCGTGTGCTCAAGGGGGAGCGGACGACGGGGGAGAGAAAATAGCCCGGAATTCAGATCAGGCGCGTGAGGATCAGCGCCGCCGTCACGGCCGGAGCGGCCGCCGCCACCATAGCCCAGGGCCAGACCGGTGCGAGCCGCGAGCGGCGGTTGTCGTTGGCGGCCCGTTGCGCCGGGCGGCGATGGATCACGTAGTGCGACAGCAGAACGATCGGGCGCTCGCGGGGCGGGCGGGAGGGGGAGGCGATCGAGTGGCGACAGATCGGCATGGCCCTCATCAACAGGCGAGCCCGGCCAACCGTTCCGTCCGGCGTACGGGATAAAACGGTCCCGAACGGAGGCGGGCGAGCGGCCGCGCCGGCCGCCTCACCACAGCGAGAATTCGGTCGCGAAATCCGTCGTCCGCAGCGGGCATTTCGGCGTGGGGCAGGGCTCGGCCGGGACGGCCGCGAGCACCCCGTCCGCCCCCTCCTCGAAGCGCAGGCGCACCGGCGGGCCGTCCTCCTTGGCGTAGGCGAGCCGAACCTCGAAGCGCACCGCGTCGAAGGCCTTGCGGTCGACGTAGACGATCACGTCGCGGGAGACGGATTCGCCCGGGTTGAGGTCGGAGGGCTCGGTCGGGAGCGTCGTCGCGCCGGAAAACAGCACCCCCTGGCGCAGGATCGGTGCGCCGCTCTCGCGTACGTAGTCGCGAGCGGAATCGACGGTCGCCATGCGGGAGAGCGAGGCCCGGAAGGCGGCCTCCCGCGATGCCATCTCTGCCTCCCCTTGCGCGCCCGGCTCGGCGAAGCGGGTGCGGATGCCGACCACGGTGTAGGTGAGCCCGAGCACGCGCACGCCCGCCTGACCGACATTGGTTCGAGTCACGGTCGAGCGGATCGCCACCCGGTCGCCGCGCTCGCCGACCCGGGCGAGGTCGGTCTTCACCGAGACCGAGGGTGGGGCGAGCCCCGGCTTGATCCGCGCCTCGTAGACGAAGGTGTAGACGCCCCAGGCTCCCGCCCCGAGGATCGCCAGCGTCTGCACCAGGGTGTTGGCGCCCTCCAGGCCAAGCCGGCCCCGCTTCTGACCCGGTCGCTCATGACTGTCGTGATGACGGTCTTGCGGCGCCATGCGGCGGGTTCTCCCTGGTGTCGCCGGGTGTGTTGTCGGGGGCGTCGCCGGGGCAAACGCGAAACGCCCTTTCCCCGGCCCAAATTTTTTTGGATAGGGTCTCGTCATGACCGAGCCTTTCTCCATCCTGCTCATCGGCTCCGGCGGGCGCGAGCACGCGCTGGCCTGGGCCATCGCCCAATCGCCGCTCTGCGCGAAACTGTTCGTCGCGCCGGGCAATCCCGGCACGGCGCAGCACGGCGAGAACCGGCCGGACCTCGCGGTGTCCGATCACGCCGCTGTCGTCGCCTTCTGCCGGACGGAAAAGATCGGGCTGGTGGTGGTGGGGCCGGAGGCGCCGCTGGTCGCCGGGCTCGTCGACGATCTGCAAGCCGCCGGCATCCCCGCCTTCGGGCCGACGAAGGCCGCAGCGCAACTCGAAGGCTCGAAGGGCTTCACCAAGGATCTGTGCGCTGAGCACGACATCCCGACTGCCGCCTTCGCCCGCTTCACGGAATTGGAGCCGGCGCTGGCCTATCTCCGCGAGCATGGTGCGCCGATCGTGGTCAAGGCCGACGGGCTCGCCGCCGGCAAGGGCGTAACCGTGGCCGAGACGCTGCCCGAGGCCGAGGCCGCCGTGCGGGCGATCCTCGACGGAACGGAGGGCGGGGCGCTCGTCATCGAGGAATGCCTGTTCGGCGAGGAGGCGAGTTTCTTCGCGCTCTGCGACGGCACCCGCGCGATCCCGATCGGGACGGCGCAGGACCACAAGCGCGTCCATGACGGCGACCGAGGCCCGAATACGGGAGGCATGGGGGCCTATTCCCCCGCCTCCATCGTCACGCCGGAGATTGCGGAGACGGTGATGAACCGGATCATTGCGCCGACGCTGGCCGGCATGGCCGCCCGCGGCACGCCGTTCGCCGGCATCCTCTATGCCGGGCTGATGCTGACGGCGGAGGGCCCGAAGCTCATCGAGTACAATACCCGCTTCGGCGACCCGGAGGCGCAGGTGCTGATGCCGCGCCTGTCGGGTGATCTCGTGCCGGCGCTGCTGGCCGCTGCCCAGGGTGACCTGTCCGGCATCGCGATCGGTTTCGATGCCTCCCGCGCCGCGCTCACCGTGGTGATGGCGGCGCAGGGCTATCCCGGCGCTGTGACCCGCGGCACGGAGATCCGCGGCGCCGAGACGGCGGGAGAGGAGACGGTCGTGGTGTTCCAGGCCGGCACCCGCCGGGACGGCGACCGGCTGCTCGCCGATGGCGGCCGGGTGCTTGCGGTCACCGCGCTCGGTGCCAGCGTGCGGGAGGCGCAAAGCCGCGCCTACGCGGCGGTGAAGCGGATCGACTGGCCGGACGGGTTTTACCGCAGCGACATCGGCGGCCGGGAGGTCGCCCGCGAAGCGGCCGCCGGAGAGGCCGGCTCCCACGGCGCGTGATGCCCGATTTCCTCGACCTCGCCTTCGCCGCCGCTCGTGAGGCCGCGGCGCTGGGCGAGGTGCCGGTCGGCGCGGCCGTGGTGCGGGACGGAACCGTGCTCGCGGTGGCCGGCAACCGGCCCCGCACGCTGTCCGACCCCACTGCCCATGCCGAGATCCTGGCGATCCGCGCCGCCTGCGCCGCGCTCCGCGACGAGCGCCTTACCGGCTGCGACCTCTACGTGACCCTTGAGCCATGTCCGATGTGCGCGGGCGCGATTTCCTTCGCCCGCATCCGCCGGCTCTACTACGCCGCCTCCGATCCCAAGGGCGGGGGCGTCGAGCACGGCCCCCGCGTGTTCAATCAGCCGACCTGCCACCACGCGCCGGAGGTCTATTCGGGGTTTCGCGAGGGCGAGGCGGCAGGCCTCCTCAGGGACTTTTTCGCCGAGCGGCGGGGGTGAGCCGGGAAAGCCGCCCGTCGTGACGGTGGAGGACTTCGGAGCGTCGAACCAGGGCTGCGCGCGGCGCGTTCGACCCTTCGTCCTCGCACCTCACCGGAGCCCCCTCCCATGGTCCCGACCTACCAGCGCGCCCTGATCGTCGGTGCCGGTCCCGGCCTGAGCGCCTCGCTGGCGCGCCTGTTCGCGGCCGAGGGGCTGAAGGTCGGGCTCGCTGCACGCAACACCGAAAAGCTCAACGACCTCGCCGCGGAGACGGGGGCCGTGGTCCATGCCTGCGATGCCACCGATCCGAGCGCGGTCGAGGCCCTGTTCCCCCGGCTCGAACCGGCGCTGGGCGGTCCGCCGGACGTGGTGGTCTACAACGCCAGCGGCCGGCTGCGTGGCGCCACAATTGATCTCGATCCGGAGGCCGTGGCCCGCGCGCTCTCGGTCTCGGCCTATGGCGGCTTTCTCGTGGCACAGGCGGCCGCCCGGCGGATGCTGCCGCATCGCCACGGGGCGATCCTGTTCACCGGCGCTTCGGCGAGCGTGAAGGGATTTGCGGGCTCGGCCCCCTTCGCCATGGGCAAGTTCGCCCTGCGGGGCCTCGCGCAGAGCCTCGCCCGCGAGTGGCAGCCCAAGGGCATCCATGTGGCCCATGTCGTGATCGACGGCGCCATCCGCTCCGCCGCGCGGCCCGATCCGGAGGGGCGCCCCGACGCGACCCTCGACCCGGACGCCATCGCGAAAAGCTACCTCGCCCTCCTGCGCCAGGACCGCAGCGCCTGGACCGACGAGATCGCCCTGCGGCCGTGGGTGGAAACGTTTTGAGGTTTCACTCCGTCAGAAACCCCTCCAACGCCCGTAGCGTCGGCTCCGGCGCCTCCTCGGCCATGAAGTGACCGGAGGCGATTGTTGCGCCCTGCGCCTTCGGTGCAAAGGTCCGCTGCCAGGCCGCCAGCGCGGTCTCGGGTTTGTCCTTGTCGAGATAGGCCTCGCTCGCGAGCACGAGCACCGGCATCGCTAAGGTCCGGCCTGCGGCGAGGTCGTTGCGGTCGGCGGCACGGTCGGAACCGTCGGCGCCGCCCGCCCGATAATCCTCGCACATCGCGTGAATGCGCTCGGGCACGTTCCAGGCCTGACGGTAGAGGGTGAGCGCGTGGCGGTCGAAGGCGGCGAGGTCGTGCCCCGCGGTCCAGTCGCGCAGCAGCCCCCCGAAATAGCGGTCCGGGTCGCGGCGGATCGCCTCCTCCGGCTCCGGGGCGGGGCGCGAAAGGAACGACCAGTGCGGGTTCGCGGCGGGGTTCGCCTCGATGCGGGCCCACTGCACGTCGGTCGGAACGATGTCGAGCAGCGCGAGGCGCTCGATCCGGCCCGGTTCGTCGAGGGCGAGCCGGTAGCCGACGCGGGCGCCGCGATCGTGGCCGGCCAGCGCGAAGCGGACATGGCCGAGCCGCTCCATTACCGCGACGATCTCCGCCCCGAGCCGCCGCTTGGTGTAGGCGTTCTCTCCACTGCTCGAGTCGGGAGCGGCCGACCAGCCGTAGCCCTTCAGGTCGAGGGCGATGACACGGTGCGTCTCGGCGAGCGCGGGCGCCAGCCGGTGCCACATCGCGTGGCTCTGCGGGAAGCCGTGCAGCAGAAGGAGCGGCGGCGCCGTTTCCAGACCGCCGGCTCGGCCGAACCAGCGGCCCGCCGGCCCCTCGATCCAGAGCGCCTCGAAGCCGGGAAACAGGTCGTCGCCCTCCGCCATCCGCCGTCCTTCCCACTCCGCCGCTTCCGCTTCCGTGCGCTTTCCGTGCGCTTGCCTGACGCGGATAACGGTTCGGCGAAGCGGAGGCTCCGGCGGGCCCGCCCGGCGGGCCGCTCGGAATCCTCAGGTTGGGTCGTTACAACCTTGTGGAAGTTTTTCGAGCTTGTGCAATTCAGGCGACAGTCATTGGCTTCTTCTGCACTTAGGCCGACTGCGATCAGGCAGGAATTTGGGCAGAATGACCAAGTCGTGATCATGAGGAAATATTTACATTTAGGCTTGAAAGTCCGGCTCGCTTACGGTGGTGCCATGCCCCTGAACGACCTCGAAGAACTCGCACGAATCGCTTTCGACTGGCTCTGGGCCACCGATGCCAAGGACCGCTTCAGTTACCTCTCCCCGGGTGCCGAGCGCCTGCTGGGCCGCACGCCGGAGAGCCTGATCGGCTGCGCGCGCGAGACCCTGGCCTGCGAGGGGGAGGAGGCCAACTTTGCGCACTATCGCGAGACGATCGCTGCCCGACGTCCCTTCCGCGACCTGACCTACGTCTACCGCCATCCCGACGGCATGCCGCGCTGGTTCGAGATCAGCGGCCGCCCTCATTTCTCGCCCGAGGGCGACTTCCTCGGCTATCGGGGCGTCGGCAGCGACGTCACCGAGCAGCACCGGACCCGACGCGCCCTGGTCGAGACTCATGCCCAGCTCAGTGAGCAGAACCGGCGCTTCGATGCGGCCCTGGAGAACATGACGCACGGCCTGTGCATGTTCGATGCGGAGCAGCGGCTCCTGGTGTGGAACCGGCGCTACCTGGAGATCTTCGGCCTGCCCGACGACGCAGTCCATGTCGGCATGGGCCAGCGCGCCATCATCGAGACGCTGGTGGCGCTCGGGCGCTACAAGCGCGGCGCCACCGTCGATGCGATCAGCGAGGGCACCCGCACCTCGCTCACCGGGGACGGGTCGAAAGCGGTGCTGCGCGAACTCGCCGACGGGCGGGTCATCGCCGTGACCCACCGGCCCATGGTCGGCGGCGGCTGGGTGGCGACCTTCGAGGACGTCACCGAGCGGCGGCGCAACGAGGCCCGCATCATCCACATGGCCCGCCACGACGGCCTCACCGATCTGCCCAACCGCACCCGCCTGCGCGAGATCGGCGCCGAATTGATCGCGGCTTTGCGCACCGACGCGGAAGCGCCGCTCGCGGTGCTGATGCTCGACCTCGACCGGTTCAAGCCGGTCAATGACAGCTTCGGCCACGCGGTGGGTGATGCCCTGCTGCGGGCGGTGGCCGAGCGGCTGCGGGGACATGTGCGCGGCCGCGACGTGGTGGCCCGGCTCGGGGGCGACGAGTTCGCGGTGCTCTCCCGCGTCGAGGATGCGGCCGGGGCCGCGGTACTGGCCGAGCGCCTGATCGAGACCGTCGCTGCGCCCTACGCCCTCGACGGGATCACCGTCGAGATCGGAATGAGCGTTGGCATTGCCCTGGCCGAGGGCGACATTCGGCACGACATCGAGCGCCTCCTCAAGGAGGCCGATCTCGCTCTCTACGAGGCGAAGACCGAGGGGCGCGGCACCGTCCGCCTGTTCGAGCCGCAGATGGACGAGACCCTGCGCGAGCGGCTCGGTCTCGAACGCGAGTTGCGGGAGGCGCTCGCGCAGAACCGCTTCGAGCTGCATTATCAGCCGCTCGTGGACCTGTCCGGCAACCGCATCACCGGGATGGAGGCGCTGGTCCGCTGGCGTCATCCCGAGCGCGGGCTCGTGAGCCCGGCGCTGTTCATCCCGCTCGCCGAGGAGACCGGCCTGATCGTGCCGATCGGCGAGTGGGTGCTGCACCAAGCCTGTCGGGATGCCGCCGCTTGGCCCGATACGATCAGCGTGGCGGTCAACGTCTCGCCGCTGCAACTGCGCCACCGCGGCTTCGTCCAGAGCGTGCTCGGCGCGCTCGCGGCCAGCGGCCTCAAGGCGAGCCGGCTCGAACTGGAGATCACCGAAAGCGTGCTGCTCGACGACACCGAGGCGAACCTCGAGACGCTCCATACCCTGCGCAAGCTCGGCGTGCGCATCTCCATGGATGATTTCGGCACCGGCTACTCCTCGATCAGCTACCTGCGCCGCTTCCCCTTCGACAAGATCAAGATCGACCGCTCCTTCGTACGCGACTGTGCCGCTCAGTCGGAGGCCGGCGCGATCATCCGCGCCATCGTGAGCCTGGGAGCGAGCCTCGGCATCACGACGCTGGTCGAGGGCGTCGAGACCGAGCCGCAGCTCGCAACCATCCGGGCGGAGGGCGCACAGGAGGTGCAGGGCTATCTGTTCAGCCCGCCCCGGCCGGTCCACGAGATCGCCGTCCTGCTCGAAGCCGGACTGGGATCCGAGGAGCGGTCGGCACCGACGCTGGCGGCCTGACGCATTCCCGGCAGGCGTTTCTTCGCCCGGCAGACGTTTCTTCGATTGTCTCGCGTGGCCCGGAGATGTCTCCGGGTGCGCCCGCGCGTCCGGTCCATTCCCCTCCATTCCGCTCCATTCCTCCTGGCGGAACAGGGCCTCCGCAGCCGCCGTTGCTCCTCCGTGAGGGATGGATGCGAGGTCCGAGCGCTTTCCGGAACGCTTCGCTGAGGCAACCGTTTTCAGCGCCATCGACGGAACGAATCCGGCAGCTTGGCAATTTTCAAGGCCAGGACAGACTTTCAAGACACCGTCCAAGACGGACGTCAGGAGGATACCATGATCGGTTGGGCTGTTACCTTTCTCGTCGTCGCTCTGATCGCCGCTCTGCTCGGCTTCGGCGGCATTGCCGGCACCGCCATGGAGGCGGCCAAGATCGTGTTCTTCGTCGCGATCGCGCTGTTCCTGATCTCGGCGGTGCTGGGCGCGGTGCGCGGCCGCTCCCCGCGGTTGTGACGACCGCAGAACCTTCGCGGTTCGATGAAAGGGCGGCCCTCGCGGGCCGCCTTTTCCTTTTGCGCGAACCGCCGCTCTGGTAAGGGGCGCGGATGACCGACATTCCAGACCCCTCCCCGGCCGCGCCCGCGGACCAGCCCGCGGACCAGCCTGCTGCGCCCGAGGGCGAGCGCATCGCCAAGGCCATCGCCCGCGCCGGCATCGCCTCCCGCCGCGACGCGGAGGCGATGATCGAGGCCGGCCGCGTCAGCCTCAATGGCAAGATCCTGACCTCGCCGGCGATCAACGTCACTGAATCCGACCGCATCGCGATCGACGGCGAGCCCCTGCCTGCCCGCGAGCGCACCCGGCTGTGGCTGCTGCACAAGCCGCGGGGCGTCGTGACCACCGCCCGCGACCCGGAAGGGCGTCAGACCGTGTTCGACGGCCTGCCCGACGATCTGCCCCGGGTCGTCGCCATCGGCCGGCTCGACATCAACACGGAGGGGCTCCTGCTCCTCACGAACGACGGCGGCCTCGCCAAGGTGATCGCCCACCCCGACACCGGCTGGCTGCGCCGCTACCGGGTGCGCGCCTTCGGCGACATCACCCAGGCGGATCTCGACCGGCTCAAGAAGGGCGTCACCGTCGACGGCATGGAGTACGGGCCGGTCGAGGCGACCCTCGACCGGGTCCAGGGCGACAACCTCTGGCTCACGCTCGGCCTGCGCGAGGGCAAGAACCGCGAGGTCAAGCGCATCCTCGAACATCTCGGCCTGTCGGTGAACCGGCTGATCCGGCTCTCGTTCGGACCGTTCCAACTCGGCGACCTCGAAGTCGGTCTTGTCGAAGAGATCCGCACCAAGGTTCTGAAAGAGCAGCTCGGAAAAAACCTCGCCGAGCAGGCGGGCGTCGATTTCGAGAGCCCGGTGCGCGAGACCATCGCCCCGTTCGGCAGCCCGAAGAAGGAGACGCGTGCCACGCAGGCCGCGGCGCCCGCGGGGCGGGGCCGTCAAGGGGCGCGCGACGAGGGCGCCTCGGAAGCCCGCTCCGGGTCTCGCGGCGGGTCGGCCGGCCGTCCCCCGCGCGATCCCGCCCGCCCTGCCGCTCCCCGCGCCGGTGCACGCCCGGCGCAGCGGCCCCCCTCGCCCACCGTGTGGCGCGCCGACGAGGAGACGCGGCCCCGCGCCTCCAAGGTGCCGCGCCGGGGCCTGGACCCCAAGACCGCCCGCGCGGCGTCGGCCGAGCGCGGCCGCGAGCGGGTCGGCGCGATCCAGGCGGCCGGCGAGCGCCGGGTGCTGGTCGAGCGGCTTCAGCCCTCGCCGGAGACGCCCGCGCCCGAGCCGCACCGCCGGGTCCGCTTCCGCAACGAGGAGGAGCGCTCCGCCCCCCGGGACAGAGCGCGCGAGGACCGGCCGCGTGACGAGCGACCGCGCGAGAGCCGCTCCCGCGACGACCGGCCGGGCCGGGACGAGTTCCGCCGCGCCGTGCCGGGGGGCGATGCCCGTCCCCGCCGCCGCGAGTCCGGGGAGGCCGCGCCCGCCGAGCGGCGCGGCCCGCCGCGCGAGCGCTCGTCCGATTTCGAGGCCCGTCCCCCGCGCGAGCGGAGCGAGGGCCGGCCTCAGCGTGAATCGTACGACCGCGGCGAGGGCGCACCCCGCCGCGAGCGCCCGGCCGAGGGGCGCCCGCCCGAGCGTCGCGGCCCGCCGCGCGACCGGCCCCGTGCCGCCGAGGGCGAGCGTCCGGCCCGTCCCCCGCGGGGCGCGGATGCCTCCGATCGTCCGAGCTTCCGCAGCGGGCCGAGCCAAGGGCCCAGCAAGGGGCCGAGCAAGGGGCCGAGCAAAGGACCCGGCGGCGCTCCGGGCAGGGGATTCGGCGGCAAGCCCGGCTTCAAGGGCGGTGACCGCGACGGCGCCCGAGGCGATTTCAAGGGTGGCGGCAAGGGCGGCGGGAAGGGAGCCCCGCGGGGCGACTTCAAGCCCGGCGGCGGCGGTCGGCCCGGCGGCCGACCGGGCGGCCGTCCCGGTGGAAAGCCCGGCGGTGCCCCCGGTGGTCGTCCCGGCGGCGGCAAGCCGGGGCCCCGCAGCGGCGGGGGCGGGCGCCCGCCGCGCGGCGCCTGAGGCGCACGCGTGCGGATCGTCGGCGGTGAGTGGCGCGGGCGCAGGCTGATCGGACCGAAGGCGGAGGGCATCCGCCCGACCTCCGACCGCCTGCGCGAAGCCCTGTTCAACGTGCTGGCCCACGCCTACGACGATGCGGTCGAGGACGCGGTGGTGCTCGACCTGTTCGCGGGCACCGGTGCACTCGGCTTCGAGGCGCTCTCCCGCGGCGCGGCCCGGGCCATCTTCGTGGACGAGGGGCGCCAAGCCGGCGCGCTGATCCGCGAGGGCATCGCCGCGCTCGGCTGCGGGAGCCGCGCCCGGCTGATCCAGCGCGACGCGACCCGGCTCGGGCCCGCCTCTGACGTCGCATCGCTCGTCTTCTGCGACCCGCCCTACCGGAAGAATCTCGCGCCCGCGGCACTCACCGCCGCGGCAGCCGGCGGCTGGCTGAGCGCCGGCGCGCTGGTCCTGGTCGAGGAGGCCGCCGAGGCTGGTCCGGTCCTGCCGCCCGGTTTCTTGGAGCTGGAACGGCGCAGCTACGGCGAGACGGCGGTGACGTTCGGTCGCTTCAACGGCTGATCTCTTCGCCGTTGCGGTGAGGTTGCCCTATCTCGCTCGGGCCATGCCCGTCCGCGAAGGAGGCCCGCGCCCATGCCGCCTGTCTTGCCGCCTGTCCTGCCGCCCGTCCTGTTGCCCTTGCCGCCGCTCTCCCGCCGAACCCTGTTGCAGGGAACCGCCGCCCTCGCCGGACTCGGCCTCGCCCCAGCCCCGCTCCGCCCGGCCCGCGCCGCGGATGCTCTGATCACGAGGCCGATCCCCTCCTCCGGCGAGAGGCTTCCGGCCATGGGCATCGGCACCTCGCGCCGCTACGAGGTGGCGGCGACGTCCGAGGCCACGGCTCCTTTGCGCGAGGCGGTGGAGCGCTTCGTGGCGCTCGGCGGGCGGGTGATCGACACCGCCCCGAGCTACGGCACGGCGGAGGAGGTCCTCGGCATCATCCTTCAGGGCCTGCGCGAAAAGATCTTTCTCGCCACCAAGGTCGCGGCTCGCGGGCGCGAGGCGTCGGAGGCCGAGACCGAGCGCTCGTTCCAGCGTCTGCGCACGGACAGGATCGACCTGATCGCCGTACACAACCTGATCGATACGGAAACCAACCTCGCCGTCCTGCGCGCGCTCAAGGAGAAGGGCCGCATCCGCTATGTCGGCGTCACCGTCTGGCGCGACGAGCAGTTCCCCGATCTCGAAGCGGTGATGAAGCGGGACAAACTCGACTTCGTGCAGGTGAACTACGCCCTCGACAGCCGGCTCGCGGCGGAGCGCATCCTGCCGCTCGCCGCCGAGCGCGGCGTGGCGGTGATGGTCAACGTGCCCTTCGGCCGTGACCGCCTGTTCAAGGCCGTGAAGGACAAGCCCCTGCCCGACTTTGCCGCCGACTTCGGCTGCAAGAGCTGGGCGCAGTTCTTCCTCAAATACGTGCTCGCCAACGAAGCCGTCACCTGCCCGATCCCGGGCATGGCGAAGGCGGCTTACGTCGAGGACAACCTCGCCGCCGCGACCGGCCGGCTGCCGGATGCCGCCGAGCGGCGCAAGATGGAGGCCTTCATCGATGCGGTCTGATGTTTTTGGAATTTCTCTGGGTCGGCGCGCGGCGCTGGCGCTCCTGGCCGGCTCGTTCCTGCTCCCCGCGCTGCCCGCCCTCGCACAGTCCGAAACGACCAAAAGAATCGGGATCATCGGGGCGGGCAATATCGGCGGCACGCTCGGCCGGCTCTGGATCAAGGCGGGCTACGAGGTCTTCTTCTCCTCCCGCCACCCGGAGGAACTGAAGGCCCTGGTGGAGGAACTCGGGCCCAAGGCGCGAGCCGGCACCCCGGCGGAGGCGATTGCCTTCGGCAACGCCGTGCTGATCGCGGTGCCCTACAAGGCCTATCCGGAACTCGGGCGTGAGAACGCCGCGGCGCTCAAGAACAAGGTGGTGATCGATGCCGGCAACGCGGTGAAGGCCCGCGACGGGGCGGTCGCCGACGAGGTCGAGCGCGGCGGCATCGGTGCGGTCTCGGCCAAGTATCTGGCCGGCGCTCGCGTGGTGCGCGCCTTCAACGCGGCCAACTACAAGATCTTCCAGAAGAACGCCGGCCGGCCCGAGCCGCGCATGGCGGTGCCGATCGCCGGCAACGACCCGAAGGCGCTGGAGACCGCCCGCACCCTGGTCTCGGATGCGGGCTTCGACCCCGTGGTGGTCGGCGAATTGAAGGCGGCGGACACCTTCGCCATGGGCTCGCCCGGTTTCGGGCACGACCTCTCGGCGCCGGAGCTGAAGCAGAAGCTCGGAGTGAAGCCTTGAGCGAGGCTCGAGGCTCTTCGTCGGGCTCCTCGCTCTCCGACCGCCTCGCCCGCCTCATCGATGTGCGGTCGGGCGAGGGCCCGGCGCTCGCGTGGTCCTGGGCCTATATCTTCGCCCTGCTCGCGAGCTACTACGTGCTGCGCCCGATCCGCGACCAGATGGGCGTGGCGGGCGGTCTTGAGAACCTGCCCTGGCTGTTCCTGGCGACCCTCGTCGGCATGCTGGCGCTGAACCTGCCCTTCGCGTGGCTGGTCAAGCGCCTGCCGCGGGCGCGGTTCGTGCCCCTCACCTACCGCTTCTTCATCCTCAACATCCTGATCTTTGCCGGCCTCATCGCGGTGGCCGAGGGCGAGACCGCGGTCTGGGTCGGGCGAGCCTTCTTCGTCTGGCTCTCGATCTTCAACCTGTTCGTGGTCTCGATCTTCTGGGCCACGGTGGTGGACGTGTTCTCGACCGAGCAGGGCAAGCGCCTGTTCGGCTTCATCGCCGCGGGCGCGACGCTGGGCGCCATCTGCGGCTCGTCGGTGACCGCGACGCTGGCCCGCGACGTGCCGACCTGGGCGCTGCTCATCGCCGCCGCCGTACTCCTGGAGGCGGCGGTCTTCGCCATGCGGGGCCTCGCCCGCCTGATCGGGCGCCTCCACGAGGTGCCGGAGGAATCGCGGGCGGGCGAAGTCATCGGCGGCGATGTGTGGGCCGGCATCCGGCGCACCGTCGCCTCGCCCTACCTCCTCAACATCGCAGGGTTCCTGGCGCTGTTCTCGATCACCGCGACCTTCCTGTATTTTGAGCAGGCCGGGATCGCCAAGCGCAGCTTCCCCGATCGGGGCGCGCAGACCGCCTTCTTCGCCAGCGTCGACCTCGCCGTGAACGTCCTGACGCTCGGCGTGCAGCTCTTCCTGACCGGCCGCATCACGCGCTGGCTCGGCGTTGGCGTGACGTTGGCGCTGCTGCCGGCGGCGAGCATCGTCGGTTTCGCGGCGCTGGCGCTCTCGCCGAGCGTCGCCTCGGTGGTGGTGATCTACGTGCTGCGCCGGGCCGGCAACTTCGCCATTGCCCGGCCGGTGCGCGAGGTACTGTTCACGGTGGTGCCGCGCGAGGATCGCTACAAGGCCAAGAGCTTCATCGACACGGTGGTCTACCGCCTCGGCGATCAGGTCGGCGCGTGGTCCTATACCGGCCTCGCCGCGCTCGGCTTCGGCGGCCACGCTGCGGCCGTGGTGGCCGTGCCGCTCTCGGCCGCTTGGCTCCTCAACGCGCTCTGGCTCGGTCGGGCGCAGGTGCGGCGGCAAGAAGCGGCACAAGCGGACGACAATTCGGCGCCGGTGCCGACAAGCGCGGGCTGAGGCACCGTGTTGCAGAGGTTGATTCCAGGCTAGCCTTACTTTTCGTCGGGCGGACCGAGTACCCTCGACGGCCGGGGACAGGCGGCGATGCGGCATCGCAGCACGCGTGTGTTTCCGGGAGTAATCGGACATAGAACAGAAACAGTGATCGTGCGGTATCCGTAATGAAACGCCCGTGCCGTTCTCCGGAAGGCTCGCCGGAAAGAACCCCGGAGACCCATGGGACTCGTCCAGTACGCCCTCAAGTTCCGCATCACGACCTACGTCCTCGCCGTGCTGATGATGCTCGGTGGGGCCGGCGCCATCGTCGTGACCCCGAAGGACGTGCTGCCCGCCGTCGACATCCCCGTCGTCGTCGTGGTCTGGACCTATACGGGCCTGTCCGCGCCGGAGATGGAAAAGCGGATCACGACCTATTCCGAGTTCGGAATCTCCAACAACGTCAACAACATCGCCCGGATGGAATCGACGAGCCTGCAGGGCACGTCGGTGATGAAGATCTATTTCGACCAGAGCGTCAGCATCGATCTGGCCATCGCCCAGGTCGTCTCCTCCACGAACTCGATCCGCGCGCTGATGCCGCCGGGCGTGCAGCCGCCGGTCATCGTGCGCTTCTCGGCCTCCTCGGTGCCGGTGATCCAGCTCGCGCTGACCTCGGCCAAGGACAGCCTCAACAAGGTCTACGACTACGCCCAGTACCGCATCCGCCAGCGCCTGACCCAGGTGCCGGGCTCGACGCTCCCCTCCCCCTTCGGCGGCGCTCCGCGCCAGGTCATGGTCGATCTCGACCTGCACGCGCTCCAGGCGCTCGGGATGACACCGCTGGAGGTCACCAACGCGGTCACCTCGCAGAACCTGACGATTCCCTCGGGGCTGACCAAGATCGGCGAGCAGCAATACCCGGTGCAGATGAACGCGACGCCGGACGCGATCGCGGCCTTGAACGAGATCCCGATCAAGGTGGTCAACGGCCAGCCGGTGCTGGTGCGCGATGTCGCCTATGTCCGCGACGGCGGCCCGCCGCAGGTCAACGTGGTGCGGGCCGACGGACAGGCCTCAGTGCTGATGCGGGTTCTGAAGAACGGCACCGCCTCGACGCTGGATGTGGTCAACAACGTCAAGGCGGCGCTCCCCGACATTCGCGCGGCGGCGCCCGAGGGCATGGAGATCAAGCCGCTCTTCGACCAGTCGGTCTTCGTCTCGAACGCGATCGAGGGCGTGTGGCACGAGGCCGTCATCGCCGCCGCACTGACGGGCCTCACGATCCTGCTGTTCCTCGGCTCGTGGCGCTCGACCCTGATCGTGCTCGTCTCGATCCCGCTCTGCCTCATGACCTCGCTGGCGCTGCTCGCCGCGCTCGGCCACACCATCAACGTGATGACGCTGGGCGGGCTGGCGCTCGCGGTCGGCATCCTCGTCGACGACGTGACGGTGGCGATCGAGAACACCTATCGCCTGTTCGAGGAGGGCAAACCGTTCCGCAACGCTGTGGTCGAGGGCGCGGCGGGCATCGCCAAGCCGGCGCTGATCTCGACGCTCTCGATCTGCGCCGCCTTCGTCTCGGTCTTCGCGCTCACCGACACCCCGAAATTCCTGTTCACGCCGCAGGCGCTCGCGGTCGTGTTCGCGATGCTGACCTCATACCTCCTCACCCGCACTCTGGTGCCGGTGCTGATCGACGTGCTGGTGGCCCGCGAATACCTCCAGCACCACGGCGGTGAGGGCGAGGCCCCGCGCCGGGGCCGGATCGAGCGGGCGCTGGCTTGGCCGCTCTCCCCCGTCTTCCGGCTGGCCGGCGCCTTCCGCCGGGGCTTCGAGGCGCGGTTCGAGCGCTTCCACCGCGGCTATGTCGGGCTGCTGCACGCGGTTCTGCGCCACCCGATCGCGACGGTCAGCGTGGTCGCCCTGCTGTTTGCCGGCACCGGCGGGCTCTTCGTCTTCACGGGCCAGGACTACTTCCCGCAGGTCGAATCGAGCCAGATGACCCTGCATCTGCGCACCCGCCCTGGCATGCGCATCGAGACCGCCGAGCAGGTCTTCGCCGAGGTCGAGACCGTGGTGCGCGAGGTGATCCCCGAGGGCGAGATCGACCAGATCCTCGACAACATCGGCATCCCGTCGAACAACTACAACTTTGCCTTCTCCGACGGCTCCTTCGTTTCCTACAACGATGGGCAGATGCTGATCGATCTGAAGGACGAGCACGGTCCGGTTGCCGAGTATCAGCGGCGCCTGCGCGAACGCCTGCGCGAGCGCTTTCCCGACATGATCGTTTATTTCCAGCCCTCCGACATCATCACGCAGATCCTCAATTTCGGCGTCATCGCCCAGATCGACGTGCAGGTCTCGGGGCGCAACACGGTGAAGGATCTCGAGGTCGCCCGGCGCATCGAGGCACGGCTGAAGGAGACGCCGGGTCTCGTCGACGTGCACCTGCACCAGATCGTCGACACGCCGCAATTCTTCGTCGATGTCGACCGGCGGCTGGCCTCCGAACTCGGCCTGACACAGCAGCAGGTGGCGCAGAGCCTCAATGTGTCCCTGTCGGGCTCCTTCCAAGTGAACCCGAACTTCTGGACCGACCCGAAGACCGGCATCCCCTATCAGCTCTGGGTCCAGACGCCGGAATACCGCAACGCCTCGCTCACCGCGCTGCAGAACACCCCGCTCTTCGCTCGCGCCAGCGCCACCGGCAACGGCCCCGGCGCGCTGACGCTGCTGTCGAGCGTCGCGACGATCACCCGCCAGCCGACGCAGACGGTGATCAACCACGTCAACACGCAGCCGACCTTCAACGTCTACGCCGCCGTGCAGGATCGCGACCTGGGCTCGATCGCCCGCGACATCGACCGGATCGTCCAGGAGGAGCAGCAGGCCTTGCCGGCACCCGACAAGATCAGCGTGCGCGGGCAGATCGAGAACATGCGGGCCGCCTTCTTCCGGCTGGAGGTGGGTCTCGGCATCGCGCTGATCGCGGTCTACCTCCTGATGGCGGTGAACTATCAGAGCTGGGGCGATCCCTTCGTGGTGCTGGCAGCCCTCCCCGTCGCCTTCTGCGGCATCGTCGCGAGCCTGTTCATCACGAACACCGCCTTCTCGATTCCCTCTCTGTTCGGGGCCATCATGTCGGTGGGCATCGCGAGCGCCAACTCGATCCTGCTCGTCACCTTTGCCAAGGAGCACCGGGAGGCCACCGGCTGCTCGGCGCGTGAGGCGGCGATCGCCGCGGGCGAGACGCGTTTGCGGCCGGTGCTGATGACCGCGAGCGCGATGTTCCTCGGCCTCGTGCCGATGGCGTTCGGCACCGGCGAGGGCGGCGAGCAGAATGCGGCGCTCGCCCGCGCGGTGATGGGCGGCATCGCACTCGGCACGCCCTCGACGCTGCTGTTCGTGCCGTTCCTCTACAGCCTTCTGCGGCGGGGCGAGGCCAAGCCGCTCGAGGATTACGTCTGATGCCAGTCCGCAATGCGCGAAGGATTGTCCCGTGAGCCAGCCCAACCGGACAGGGGACGATCGGGAAATCCCGCCGCCGGGCAAGGGCGGCTTCGTGCTGGCCGGGCTGATCGCACTGGGCCTCCTGGCTTACGGCGGCTACGGCCACTGGCAGCGGGCAGCCCGGGCCGAGGCGGTGCGCGCCCGGCAGATCGAGTTCGTGCCCAAGGTCCGCACCGAGGAGGCCAAACGCCTCGACGGTCCGATCGAGCTGACCCTGCCGGGCCAGACCGAACCCTTCGCCACCGCACGGATCTACGCCCGCGCTACCGGCTACATCGCCGAGCGGCACGTCGATCTCGGCTCGCGGGTGAAGAAGGGCGACGTGCTCCTGCGCATCGCCGCCCCCGATCTCGACCAGCAGCTCGTCCAGGCCGAGGCGCAGCTCGGTCAGCTCGAGGCGCAGCTCCTGCGGGCCAAGGCCATGGTCGATCAGGCCAAAGCCAATGTGAGCCTCGCCCAGGTCACGAACTCGCGCACCTCGACGCTCGCCGGCCAGGGCTGGGCCTCGAAGCAGACCGCCGACAACACCCAGGCCGGCGTGCTCTCGCAAGCCGCCAATCTTGCCTCGGCGGAGGCCGACGTGAAGGTGGCGCAGGCCAATATCAAGGCGCAGCAGGCGACCGTAGGCCGCCTCAAGGCGCTGACCGGCTTCGAGATCGTCACCGCGCCCTTCGACGGAGTCGTGACGACCCGCAACGTCGATGTCGGCGACCTCGTCCAGGCCGATGCGGGCTCGGGCACGCCGCTCCTGTCGATGGACCGGGACGACGTGCTGCGCATCTCGGTCAACGTGCCGCAGAACGCGGCGGTCGGTGTGCGGCCGGGCATCTCCGCCCAGATCAAGGTGCCGCAGATGCCCGACCGCAGCTTCTCCGGCGAGGTCGAGCGCAGTTCGGTCGCGCTCCTCGCCTCCTCGCGCACGCTCACGACGCAGGTCGATGTGCCCAATCCCGACCGTACCCTGCGGCCCGGCCTCTACGTCTACGTGACGCTGGCGATCCCGCGCACCGGCGGAACCACGGTGGCGGTGCCGGCCGAAGCCCTGGTGTTCAACCAATCCGGCACCCGCGTCGCGGTCGCCCGCGAGGACGAGCGCGTCACCTGGACGGATGTCCATATCGCCCGCGACAAGGGCACGGTGGTCGAGGTCGACAAGGGTCTCTCGGGCGG
>Ga0268290_100102_pt1 | contig 27629 bp, 37 predicted proteins | sample MetspRMADM_FD_191346 | JGI IMG/M metagenome (GOLD analysis project Ga0268290, IMG submission 191346) | Soil microbial communities from San-Diego area, Southern California, United States - Methylocaldum sp. RMAD-M | ecosystem: Environmental > Terrestrial > Soil > Desert | place: USA: California... | reverse complement strand
CCGATCGGGCAGCCGTACGGGCTCGCCGCGGGTCTGCCCGGCGATGTTCGCGGTGACGACGAGGGTCATTGCACCTTCGGGATCAGGTAGGTCAGCCGCCAGCGCTTGGCCGCGGCGAGTTCGAGCGGCGGGTCGATCACGACACCGTGGCGCTCATCGGTGTGCAGGATCAGCCCGCCATCCTGGGCGAGGTAGACGCCGCAATGGGTCTCAGCGCCGGCGACCTTGCCCATCAGCACCATGGCGCCGTCCACGGGCGTCGGGATCTCGCGCCATTCCGCGCGGGCTGGATGCCTTGCCATCGTCTCGGCGCGGGCGCGGACGTCCGCCACGAGCGCCGGATCCGCCGCCGGCAGGATTCGGCCGAACAGTTCGGCCTGCGCCAGGGCAGCGAGCCACCAGCAGTTCCGCTCGGCCTTGTCGTAGGCGGTGCCGCGCCAGCGGCGCAGGAAGGCGGCGCGGTCGCTCATGTGAACAGGGCCGGATAGTTGGCGCGGTCGAAGAAGGCGTCGGGGCCGCTCGGCACGTTCTGCTGTCGTCCGTCGGGCCACGCGATCGTGCCCTCGGCGCTGTCGGCGGAGAGTTCGACCGCGGTCATCTCCAGGCCGCTGAAGCTGTCGTCATCGGGGCCCGTCACCTCGTCGAGCCGGCCCGGCAGCACGCGATAGAACCGGATCGTGACGCGGATGGCTTGGTCGTAGCCGATGGCTCCCTTGAGCAGGTCGTGGAGGATGTCGGACACGTTGTCGACGCGGATCTTGCCCTCGGTCGGGCCATCGTTGTCGGCGCCTGGGCCGATCACCTCGAAGGCGCAGAGCAGGTGCGGCAGCCGCGCCCCGCCCGCCTCGATCGGCAGGCTTAGCGTCTCCCCCGGCTCGCCCAGCCCGCCGTCGGCGTTCCGCACCATCCGGATCGCTCCGTCGAGCGACGGATGATCAACCTCTAGGGTCTCGATCACCGCGCCCTCGTCGTCGCCGGAGGCATAGGCCTCGCGGAGGGCCGCACTCACGGTCATCCGATCACCAATCCTGAACGACGAGGATGAAGGTCACGACGTACTTGGACCGCTGCGGCGCCGACCACCCGACCTCGCCTTCGATCCAACAGACCCGCTCGCCGATGCTCATGTTCGGCAGCAGCACGGGGGCGGTGAAGCGGCGAGCGCCGGTGTTGAGGTCGTTGAGGTGGAAGGCTTTGAAGATCACGAACTCCTCGGGCGTGAGCCGAAGGGTCATGCTCAGCGGAGTGGTGACGAAGAGCTGCCGGCGGCGGCGGCGCGAGGGCCCGTCGTCGAACTGCGTTTCCTGCGCGGCCGGATGAAGGCTGCGCGTGCCGCCAGACGAGGCAAGCCCGCGCAGGTCCGGCAGCGTGGAAGGCCAGGATGGGATCGCCATGCGTCAGCCGCTCCGGAAGCCGGCACCGCCCGCCGCCTGCTTGAAGGGGCCCTGACCGGCAGCGGCACGCTGCCCCATGCGCCCCTCCATGGTGCGCACGATGACGTCGATGCCCCCGTCTGAGCGACGCTTCACAACCGGCTCCATCTCGGGTGATCCCGCCGGGCGCTGGTCGATGAAGTTGATGGGCGGCACCGCGGTGCCGTTGGCGGGCCGCATCGCTGCGGCGCTCGGCATGGTGAAGGCGTCGCGCCCGACGATGCCACCGCCGTCATAGCCACGCATGCCGGCGCCGCGCCGGAACGCCTCGACCGCCGCGACACCACCATGCCGGGCGACGTCGTCCTGCGAGTAGACCACCTCGCCTCGGTGAACGAAGCCGGCCAGATCGTAGCGGTCGCCGGGGCCAGTGTAACCGCCCCCAGCTTTGCCACCGCCGATCATCGAGGTGATGAAGCCGGCAATGCCGCCGCCGCCTTTGACTGCACCATCGAAGACGCTGGAGATCGCACTGTCCAAGAACTTGGCAACGAGCCTGTCAGCCGCGTTTCCGGCGGCGTTCGTGAAAGCCGTGGCCGCATCACCGCTGCGGCGCAGGTCGGTGACGAAGGAGGTCACCCCGTCCGTCAGCATTGCCTTCGTCTCGTAGAGGTTGGCGTTCTCGCGAGCCTGCGCCACGAAAGCGCGCGCGCCCTCGCTCTCAAGGTTGGTGTATCCCTGCGAGCGGGCTCGGGCGAACACGGACGCCTCAGCGCTCGACCGCCCGATCTGGTCGCGCTCGAACATCAGCGTCTGTCGGCCACGGTAGTCGTTCGCGTCCGACGCGGCCTGTCCATAGGCGCCGGCCGCATCGAGGATCGCCTTGCGCTGCGCCTGCATCTCCGGCGTCAGCCGCTCGGCTGAAGCCTTGATGAGATCCTGCGCCGTCGCGAACTCGCGGCCGAGATCGGTGCCCTTCGAGCGCTCTTGATTGAGCAGATCCTGCACGCGCTCCAAGCGGGCCGTCACGGCTACGGACTGCTCCGCCATACCGATCTGCGCACGCATCTGCTCCGTCTGATCGCGGAGGTTACGCACGCCGGGATCGTTGGCCGCGAGGCTATTGCGCACGGCCTCAATCGACTGGCCAACAGTCAGGTTGCCGATCGTGCGAGGGTTGTCGCGCGCGGCCCGGGCGCCGAGCACGTCGCGGGCCATGGCGGACGGGTCGGCCCGCAGCATGTCGAGCATGCCGCGCTCACCGAAGTGGTGCCCCATATAGAGGTTGGTCGCGTTGACCGGGTACTGCGCCCGCTCAAGCGCCCGTGCGTTCTGGCGGGCGTAGGCCTCGACCATGGCTTCGCTGTCGGCCCGGTCGAGGCGCCGAGCAAGCATGTCCTCGCGCGACATGCCTGCTGCCCGCTCGGGGAATCGCTGACGGAACAGCGAGAGCCACGTGTCATCAATGAACTGCCCGGCTCCCGTGGCCGTCGATCTCGGATTGCGGGCGCGGTCGTTGCCGTTGCTCTCCGCCCCCACGATCAGTCGGACAATGGTGTCGGGCAGGGCCGAGGATCGGATCGCGCTCTCCTCGGTGCTGCGACCGAGGGCCTGCAGCCGAACATCGCGGTTGCGCCGCAGACCTTCTTCGAGGCGCATGCTCTCCAAAAGGCGCTGCCGCTCGAACGGATCGCTCGTCATGCCTCGCTGGAAGGTCGCGGAGATTCCGCCCGGATCTAGGCCGCCCGCCCTGACGGCGTCCGCATACTCTTTGTTGATCTCGGCCGCAGAGCGCTCGACCGGGTTCATCGTTGAGGTGCGCAGACTGAAGTCGGCCGAGCGATTCAGCGCGGCCACCGACACGCTTCCGAAGCGCTCGATGTCGTCGGCCATGCCCCTCGTGATACGGCTCAGGCGCTCGAAGGCCGTTGTGGCGTCCATGAATTGCCGCTGGTCGAGGCCCCACTTGATTGGATCCGAGATGGCCTTGCGCAGCTTCTCGACGCGATCCTGAGCGGTCTGCAACTCGACCATCTCGGGGAAGACCGAGCGAACCAAGCCGCCGATCTCCGCCGATAGGCGGGCGCGCTGGATCTCCTGGCTCAGTGAGCTGACGCGCGCGATGCGCCTCTCGACGTCTTCTAGGAGGCGCTTTGTCTCGGCGATCTGCTCGTTGACGGACTCCATGTCGCCACCGCGCGACGAGGCGGCCCGCCCAAAGGGGGACTGGAGAGCCTGGAGCCGCCCGCGCAGCACGTCGCGGATCCGCTCATCCGAACCGCCACCGGTGCCGCCGAGCGCGCGGTCCGCGAGGCTGCCGGCGCCGCTCCACAGATCTGAGAAGAAGCCGCCCACGCGCGACCAGCGGCTCGTTTCCTGCGCCAAGTCGCGGGTGCTGTCGCGGACAAGCTCGGTGATGCGTCGGATCGCGCCGAGCCGGTCGCCCTGCGCCTCCATGCGGCGGATGCTCTCGGCCTGGGCGTCGCTCAAAAGGCCGTAGCGATCCGTTAGCTCCGCCGTGCCGCGAGACACGTCGGACAGGATACCGGCGAGCGCCGTCGCGCCTTCCTGTTGATCGACGCCCAGGAAACCGGCGAACCCGCGGTTCGCGGCCAGGGTGCCTGCCAGCATGTCCGGCCCGACACGTCCGGTCGACGCGAAGGTGACAGCGAGGTCGCGTGTCGCGCTACGGCTGAGACCGAGCGCCCGCGATTGACCCTCGGCCAGCGCGTTGATCTGGGCCAGCGGAATGCCGGAAGCGCGACCGACGCCGCCGAGTGCACGTTCCGTCTCTGCCTGCGCGTCGCGGTAGGACAGCAGCGCCGCCGTTCCAACGCCGGCCGCCAGCGTCAGCCCACCGAAAGCGAGGCCGACCGGGCCAATCTTGGTGACGAAGTTGCTCACCGCCTCGCCCGCCTGCGCGAACGAGCTTTTGACACTCGCGCTGCCAGGGCCGGCAAAGACCTGGGCGATCTGCGGAACCTGCTGCAGGGCGATCATACTTAGCGGCGAGCCGGAGCCGAGCTGCGCCGCGATGTCGCCGCCCTGATACACGAGGTTCCGAACCTCGTCCTCACGGAGCCGGCGCGCGACATTCTGGTTGGCTGCTTCCGGAGGCCGATTGATCGAGCCCAAGCGCTTGCTGGCTTCGATGTTCGCCAACGTCGCTGCGCCGGCCGCGCTGAGATCGCGCCATCCCGCCACCGTGTTGCGGATGACGGTGGTACGCGCCTCGGCCGTGCGCCGCAGCGCGTCTGTCTCGGCGCGATGGGCCTCCTCAAAGGCTGCCGCCGAGGCGCGCGCTGCGCCGACCTGCGCGTCGCGGACGCCGAGCAAGGTGTTGATGCTGGCCTGCGACGTGCGCGCGTTCTGCTCTTGGCGCGCTGCCCGGATTTGGTCCTGGCGCGCCATCTCAGCCTCGAACACCGAGGCGGAATCGCGGGCCGCGCCCGCAGAGCCGGTCCCGACGCTGAGCAGGGCGTTGACGTTGGCCTGCGCCCGCGCCTGCGCCTCAGCCTCCCGCGCGGCCTGGGCGAGGCGCTGATACTTCGCCGTCTGCCGGTCGGTGGCGGCCGCAGCCTGATCGGCCGCCACGCCGACCTTCTGAAAGGCGGCCTGCCCGGCGTTACCGGCGTCGTCGAGGACACGCTTCAGTTCGGCGCCGCCCTCGACGCCGAGGCGGATCGCGATGCTAGTCGCCATCGTCAGCGTTCTCCCGGTAGGCCTTCACGATCACCGGCTCGACCGACGGCAGCGCGTCGGCGAGCAACGCCGTGCCCGCGCCCATCGCATCCGCCATCATCAGGATCGCCCCGTAATCGAGCGCGTAGGGGCCGCCGAAGCCGGCCCGGACCTGCCCGCCGCATCGGCGGATCACTTCCCAGGCCACGATCCCCTCGTCGGTCTCAGCCGCGTGCACGGCGTAGGGACACTCAGGGCAGGCTACGCCGCAGGCGTCGCAGTATTCGGCGCCTCCGCCGAAGTGCCATCGGGCGAGTTCGAGGATCCGTTTTTTTCCTCGGCCCGCCGCAGAGCCGGAGTGACGTAGAGCGCGTCGAGCGCGTCGTAGGCGGGCCAGTGGCCGAGCAGCGCGTCGATGTTCTCGGCCGTGACCGGCGCGGGCTCCCCTTCGGCGTTGCCGACGCCCTCCCACTCCACGATGCCGCGCCGGGCGAGTTCATGCACCAGCGCAATGCTGGCGCGCGCATTCGCGTCGGTTTGGTCCTCATCACGATAGACCTGGCCGACAACTTCGCGGGCGACGAGCATGGACGCGACAGTGATGGGCCTTACCTTGACCCGAACGCCGGGCAAGAGGTCGAGCCAGTGCGGCTCTGAAGCGGTGTGCGACAGCTTGATCATGGATCCTCGGGGGTGCGAATGAAGTGGGTATTGTTGTGGGTTGCGCTTGGATCGAGCAATGAATTTACGAGCGGTTCTGCAAGCTTCGACAGCCAAAAAGCCTGCGTCGCTGCCATTGAGCAGCAAGAAATACTTTCTTTTAAGCTGTCGCGTGGAGGAATTAATACGCGCGCCGTCTGCATAAATGCCGATACAGGCGAAGCAATGGGCGGCAAGCGCTAAGACTACCGTCAGCGGCAGCAAGAGCGCCGAGTTTCAGTAGCTCATCACGTTGTTGCGCAGGGTGGCGATGACGGTCTTGCCCGAGACGCTGTCCTTCGCCGCCTGCCAGTTGAAGGTCGCCTGCACGCCGTTCGGACCCGTCACCGGGGTCTTAGCCCGCGGCAGGTAGACGGCGGGCACCCGGAACACGAGCGAGCGCGTCGCGTCGGTGACCCACCCGAAGGTGAGCTCCACCGGCGCGCCCGAGGTCGCCTGATCGAGCAAGATCGTGTTCGCGAACCGGGTGGTGATCGACCCGGACATCATCACCATGCCGGGGTCGGCGTCCTCGATCCGGCCGTCGCCGCGGATCGTCTCCACCTTCTCCAGCTGGTTCGAGTAGGTGAAATCGGCCGAGGTGACCGACGCGAGGGCCACGCCCGCACGGGTGATGGCGCCTTGGAACGGTGAGAAGCGCTCAATCTCGGCCTCGGTGGGCGTGCCGGCGCTGGACGTGGCCTCCTTCACCTCGCCCTGCGCGATCAGGCCGAGCGTCGCGGTGAGCAAGCCGGAGCGCTGCATCTGCACGCGCATGGTGTTGCCGCGGACGCCGAAGTTCTTGCCGTAGCTCGGCACCTCCGGCAGCCCGACCTCGACCGTCATGGACGGAAGGCTGACCGCGCCCGACGAGAATACGTGCTCCTGCGCGCCGGTGACCGTCGCCGTCGCGGGTGCGCCCATGAACAGTTTGAGCCACTGCCCAAAATTGCGCAGGTCGATCGGCACGACCACGTCGCCGTCGTTGTTGATGACGTCGCGGGAGGGCGGCAGGGCCTCGCGGCCGTAGCCGAGCAGGTCGGACGAGAGCAGCCCCTGCTCCTCGCCGAGGTTCGACGAGACGAAAGGCAGCTTCATGTAGCCGGTGCTCGGCCGGGTTCCGTAGGTGGTCTCGAAAGCAGCCGCCATGATGGCGTTCGAGCCGCGCGCGCGTCCCATGAGTCTCTCCTCTGGCGGGGTGGTTCAGTTCAGCGGGTCGGTCGTGCCGTAGACGGCCACGATGGTGATGAGCCCATAGCGGGACGTCGGCGCGCCCTCCGAGGTCAGCCCCTCGGTCTGGGCGGCCGTGACCTGCAGGTAGTCGCACAGCCCCCCGAGCGTGCGGTCGGCCGCGACCGCCGCCCCAATTGCCTGCATCATCGCGTCCAGGCGGGTCTCGGCGCTCTGCGTCCGGCTCTTGTTCGCCGCGACGTCGACGGGGATCTGGTGCTCGTAGATCCAGGTGGTCGGGTTCAGCGTCACCTCGGGCTCGCCCGGATCGCCGTCCTCGATGTTGACGTGGCCACCGGGCGGGATGGTCTGCGGCTTCTCCTCGTTGCGGTAGTGCGTCGCCTTCGGCAGCGCGGCCTTCACGAGGTCGACCACCGCCTGGATCACCTGCTCGCGCTTGCTCGGCATCAGGCCTCCCAATTCGCGGCGATGGCGCCCGGCACGCGGTCGGCCCAGCGCTTGGCGGTCGCCTCGATATCGAGCCGCTTCCGGAGCTTCACCTGCCGGACCAGCACGAAAATCACGACGAAGGAGCGGCCCTTGTCGGGCCCGGCTTCCTTGATCGGGCGGAAGGACTTGCGGCCCTGATAGCGCTTCGGCTGGCGACGGTAGAACGCGTCGGCGACGAGCACGCCACCGCCGTTCTTGCTCGGGACGAAGCGCAGCTTCACGCCGGTCTCGCGCTCCCAGGCGGCGGGCGTCAGCGTATTGCCGGTCGAGCCCCTGGAGCGGCGCTTGGACACCTGCCGCACGCCCGCCTCCGGGGTCGGGATCGCCAGGAAGCGGCGGTTCCGGGCGGTGATGGTGACGCCGCGATCGAAGGCGTCGATCAGCTTCGGGGCGTTGCTGGAGACGTAGGCGGCCGCCTCGGTGCTCTCACCCGTCCGCGGGAAGGTCTGGCCGCGCCAGGTGTTGGCGAGCCGTTGGCCGAGGCCGGATTCGCGCACGTCGCTGCGCAGATCCTCCTTCAGGCCGTCGGTGATCTCGCGCATGCCGGCGGTGACCGAGCGGGCGATCTGCTGCTCGGTGCCCTTCAGCGCCGCCCGCGGATCCGTGGCGGTCGCCTTGAACCTCACGGCTCGTCGTCCGGATCGTCGGACGCGAGCGGTGAGACTCCGCAGGTGCGCACCAGCCGGCGCATGTCGATGCGGGCGAGACTCGTCACCTCGACGGTCTCGGCGACCGCGCCCATCTCGTCGAGGATATCGACCTGATCGCGCTCAGCCGGGAAAGGCACCTCGGACAGCCGCACCGAGATCAGCATGGCTTCGAGGTCGTAGCGCTGGTCGCCGAGGCCGACGATCGCCTCGGGTGACAGCCGCAGGATGCGAACGGGCAGACCGGGGCCGGTGCCGCCCGAACGCCAGATGGCGTCCTCGCCGTGGTTCGGATCTTCGAACGTGGCGTCGAGTGCCATCGCGAAGGCGCTCATCAGGCCGCACGCAGCGCCTTGATGATGTCGGCCTTGGTCTTGGCCTCGCCGATGTCGACGCCGCGCTCCTTGGCCAGCTGTTCGAGATCGACCTTGGTCTTGTCGTCCAGATCATCGTCGGGCGCGTCCTCGCCCGGGCCGGCCTGCTGCGTGATGGTGCCGGGCGTGCTGCCCTCGTCGACGGCCGCGCCTTCGGCAGCCTCGTGCGTGCCGGCGGCGAGTGCCGCCTGCGCCGCATCCCAGGACATGGTGATGACTGGGCCGTTCTTCTTGCCCCTCTCGCGCAGTCGCATAGCGATGCTCCTCGATGCAGCGCCCCGCAGCGCGGGTGCTCACGGTGATGGATGGGCCCGCCGACGGGATGACGGCGAGCAGGCTCGATCAGTTCGAGGTGGTGCCGCGCACGAGCAGCGCCGGTCGCTTCACCATCGGCAGCGGGTTCGACTCGGTGTGCACCTCCATGCCCTTGCCGAACTTCATCGGTTCGAGCGGAGCGACGAACACCTCGGCGTCGGCGGCATCGGGTGCCTGATTGACCGACGACCAGAAGTCGGGCGGCGCCCAGAAGTTCGTGAAAGTGTCCGAGGTGCCGAGCGGGAAGAACCGCACGTCGCCGGCCGGGATGAAGCGCTCGGGCGTGCTCAGCGTCCCGTCCTCCTGCACGTAGGAGGCCGATCCCCGATATTCCTCGAAGGTTATGCCGCCGAAGGTGAAGCCCTTGCGGACATCCTCACGCAGGATCTGCGGTCCCGACTGGTAGTACTTGAAGGCCTCCTTCACCGACGCGTGCGTGGTGAACTTGCGGAACCACTCCGGCGAGCAGAGCGCGTGCACGCCCGTCATGGTTTCACCGAGGAGATTGTCCTCCATGTACCCGGTCACGTCCTGGCACTTGCCGAGCACGTCGGTGGCGCCGGTGCCGAGCGCGAAGTCGATGACCTTCTCCTGCACGCCGAACATGGCGAACAGGTCGAGGATCACCGACCCGTCGTAGTCGCGGATCACACCCTTGAGCGCACCGACACGCATGTGTTCCAGAGTGATGGCGTGCTTGCGCCGCATCGTGATCAGCTTCCGGTTCAGGAAGCCGATCACGGTCTCGAGCCCGATAGTGCCCTGGCCGCCCAGCGCCAGCATGTTCTGCACGTCGCTCGCCAGGACCGTGTCGTCGTGAGGAACGTGCGGCACGAAGTACGGCAACGGCTTCTGCTTGCCGCGGGTGCCGACCGAGGCCGGTCCGCCACGCGGGCGGGTCGGCAGCAGGCTGAGCACGCCGTTCTCGACGATGACCACACCGGTGGTGGTTGCGATGGGCTCGGGCCGGAACAGCCCGAGCTGGTTGATGCGCCCGTAGTTGTTCGGGACGATGATGATGGCGCCGGTCAGCGATGCGGCGCTGAAGGCGTCTTGGTTGAAGATGTCAAGAATCTGCACGGCTCAGGCTCCCTGGCGGACCTTGATGCCCACCGCGGCGAGCTGCGCATTCGCAGCGGCCCGTTTGGTCGCATCGTTGACGGTGGGCCCGTAGATGAGCCCGGCGTGGCTGACGGTCGCGTCGGTGTCGACGACGACGGCCTGGGCGTCGGCGCTGGTGGCGTCGACGGGGAACAGCAGGATGGCGACGGCGGTCTGCGAACCATCGGAGCCGGTGGCGGCGTTGGGCGTGAACTTGCCAGCGGTGAGCTTGGCGAGCACCTGACCGGGCTTCAGCTTGCCCGCGCCTGCCGCGATCGTGACGATGCTGCGCGAGCGGTAGTTGTCCGCCTCGGACTTCAGAAAGTCGGAGGCGACGACGGCGGTCTCGAGGAGTGGCATGGATCAGGCGTCCTTCTTCTGACCGGCCCGCCCGAGCTGGCGCTCCATGCTGGCCTTGGTGGCGGAGGCGCCGACATTGCCCTGCGGCGCGGGGATGTGGCTGGAGATCGAGGTGTCGTTCTCGGCCGCCACGAGCTTGTCGAAGAGCGCGGTGCGGATGTCCTCGACGGTCTTGCCCTCGGCGAGCATCTTCGCTCCGAGGTCTTCGGGGATGCTCGAGTCCTTGCGCCGAGCGAGCGCCACGAGGTTCGTCGCCTCGCCGGCCGCCGCGATGCGCTTCTTCGCGTCGTCGACGGAGACGCCCTCGGTGAGCAGCGTCGCGGTCATGCCGGGCACGCCGCCCTCGGCGCAGAGCCGGGCGATCTCTCCAGCCTGGGCACGCGAGATGGTGGTGCTCGCGTCTACGGTGTTCTTGCCCTCGGCGGCCGAGATCTCGCCGTCGAGGCGGGTGACCTCGGCGGATGCGGCCTCGAAGTCGCGGGTTTCGTCGTCGGTCATCGAACGGCCGCGCGCGGCGGCGACCAGTTCGGACATGCGGGCGGAGGCCTTCGCGCGATCACGGCGAAGGGCTGCCAGATCGGCGGCCATGATGTCGTCCTTCGGTGAATGGCGCAGGGGCGCCGGGTTACCGGCTCGGGGCCGGATCTCTTGCGGGGGTCAGGCCCGCGCGGCACGCGCCCGGCGCTCGGCCGAGGCGGTGCGGGTCAGTTCGATGAGGCTGCGCTCGTAGGTCTGGACGCGGTCGGCCATGCCGGCGGCGACGGCATCCGCTCCCACCTTCACGCCGCCGCGGCCGAAGTCGCTCTGCACCCGGGCCGGGGTCGTCTTCCGGCCGCGGGCCACGTCGGCGATGAACTGCGTTTCGATGGCGTCGAGCAGCGAGCGGATCTCGGCCGCGCCCTCGTCGGTCTGGGGGTCGGGACGCTTGTTCGGCGCGCTCGACGAGACGATCTCGATCGACAGCGTGCCGGAGGCGTCGGGCTCGACCTGCTTCGGCACCGCGGCCACCACGCCGATCGAGCCGACGATGCCGGTCTTCTCGACCGCGAGTTCGCCCGCGGCCGAGGCCAGCCAGTAGGCGGCCGAGGCACAGGTGCCGGAGACGTGTGCCAGGACGCGCTTGCGTCCGCGCATGGCGTAGATCTGGTCGGCTAGCGCGTTGATGCCGGTGGGCGAGCCGCCGGGCGAATCCACCATCAGCAGCACCGCGCCCACGTCGACGCTGTCGCGGGCGAGCGCGAGGTCTCGCGCCAGCATGGCCGCCGAGGTGCCGGTGCCGGACATCTCGGTCATCAGGTTGGCGCGCGGGAAGATCGGGCCGACGACCGGGATGATCGCCACACCCTCGCGGGTCAGCATGGCGTAGCGCGCGCCCTCAAGCCGCTGCGCGGTCGGGCCGGCCGTGGCGGCGAGATCGAGCCGGAACCAGTCCTCCCCTTCGGCGGAGCGGCGATCGGCGCGGCCGTCGCGGTCGAGCGCGGCGAGCGAGGCCATGAAGTGCAGGTAGTCGGGACGGATCGCCCACGGCTCGGCCGTTAGGGCGCGCAGGGCGCTCGTCATTGCGGCTCCTTCGGGGGGTTGGGTCGGGGCGGATCGTCGGGCTGTGTGGCGGCCGGCGTCTTCTCGGCCTTGCGTCCGTCCGAGGTGTAGGAGAGCTTGAGTTCGTCGGCCCGGGCGTTGTCGGCCGCGTTCTCGGCATCGACCTGCTCGACGTCGTAGCCGGCCCGAGCGACGACGCGGGTGCGCGTCGAGAAGCCGGCCTGGACCTCCTTCATCTTGCCTTCGACGTCCTGCACCGGGTGGATGTAGGACCACGCCTGCGGCACCCACTCGACCGCGTAGGCCTGCTGCCGGGTCATGCCGGCGGGCAGCTTCAGCGCGCCGGAGAGCAGGGCGAGGTCGATCCAGCGCCGCCAGATCGGCCGGCAGAACTGAAACACGACGAGGTGATGCTGCCAGCGCTCGACGGAGCGGCGGAAGTCGTTGAGCGCCGCGCGGAGCGTGCGGTCGTCCATCTGGCTGTAGTCGCCGCTCAGCACCTCGTAGAGCAGCCCAACTGCGGCGGCGACGCTGCGCTTGGCCTCGCGCACGAACGGCTCGAAGTTCGCCCCGACGTCGGTGGGCTCGCACATCTCGACGTCTTCGCCGTCGGCGAGCACCTGCACCGTGCCGGGCTCCATCTCGACGACCGCCACGCCGTCGTCGCCGGCCGGGTCCGATCCCATCGGCCCGCCGCCGGGCTCGCCGTCACCCTCGGCGTCGAGCGTGCGCTTGATGAAGGCGACGAGGCGAGCGGCGTTCTTCTTCCGCACCAGTTCGGCGTCGAAATACTGGTCGAGGTCGTACAGCGTGCGCAGCGCCCGCGCGAGCCAGGGCTCGCCGCGGTCCTGGCCGGGCCGGCGGGCCCGGTAGAGGTGGCAGATGTCGCCGGCCGGGACGAGCGTCTCGTCGAGGCTCGTGCCGGTGATGATGCCGTCACCGGGATGCTCCCGGCGCAGGTAGTAGCCTGTCCGCGCGCCGATCGCGTTGAACTGGATGCCCTGCCGAATGCGGTTGGTGCCGTCCGTCTTGAGGTGGTCGCAGTGGTCGCCTTCAAGCACCTGCAACTGGAGCGGCACGGTGAGGCCATCGGACAGAAGCCGGGTGCGCAAGCGGGTGAAGCTCTCGCCGCCCTCGACCATGCCGGTGACCGCGATGGCCTGCAGGCCGTAGAAGTCGTGCGCCCCGGTCGAGTCCGCCTCGTCGGTCCAGGCCAGGAACAGGCTCTGCAGGCTGGCACGGAACGCCGCGTCCTCCTGACGGACCCGCTTTGCCTGCTCCTCGCTCAGGCCCGTGACCGAGCGCGCCGCGATCGAGCGCGGCACGATGCCGGTGCCGATGATGTTGTCGACGAGCCGGTCGACGGCCGCGCCCGCGAAAGCGTTCTTCCGGCTGAGGTCGCGCGACTTCCGCCGCAGCTCGTCGAGCGCGTAGGTGATCGCAGCGTTCGGCCCCCAGGATCCGACGCGCCACGCCTTCGAGCGTCGGCCCGAGCCGCCGGCAACCTCGTAGGGCGTGGTCGCAGCAGCGCCCGCGCCGCCAGCGAGATCGAGCGCCATCGGCTCGATGATCTCGCCCGTACCCTTCACCCGCAGTCGGGTCTGGAACGTTCCGGCCACCGATCAGAACCCGCTGGTGCCGATCAGGGAGATGCGGCTCGTGCGCCGCCGCCTCGTACCCGACAGCGCGGCATCGAGGGCGTTGATGCGGGCGACGAGATCCCGACGCGCCTTCTGCATCTCCCCATAGTCGCGGTAGACCGTCGAGCCGCCGTTGTCGGCCTGCTCGACACGGAGCACGCCGCTGCCCATGGCATCGTCCAAGCGGACGAGCTGCCGGCGCAGCTTCGCGAGATCCTGTTCGGTCGTGTCGGCCATTACCACCTCGCCGGCCCCTTGCGGGCCACGCTACGTCGGGCGCTGCGCTTCATGTTCCGGTCGGCCAGCGAGCCGGCGACCACGGCCGGCGCGACCACATCGAGCGCGGGCACGACGGATTCCCGTCGGATGCCGAGCGCATCCTCCAGGCCTCGCCAATGGGTCTCGCGCCACCGGTCCCAACCGCGCATCGCGGCGAGGCCTCGGGCGTAGTTCGCGCAGTCGAGCACCTCGTTGCGCCGCCCGGCGATCACCGACCACTCGCGGATGGTGCGACCACGCCGCGTGCGGGTACTCAGCTCCTCGGCCGTCAGCTGCTTGACCTGGTCCTCGGTCACATCCCGCGGGAGGTGCACGAAGCCGGCCGGGAACGGCTGTCCGCTCTCCGGACGATCCAGGGTGAGCGCGCCGAGCAGCTCCTGCTTGCAGAACGACGATCCGATCCGAAGCGTCTTCAGTCCGCGCCGGAGCTTCTTGCCGGCAGCCGTGGCATCCTTCGCGCCGACGCCGAGGAAGGCGCTCGAGTAGCTGTCCTGGCCGTCGACCGCATGCACGTTGCCGCGCCCGCGTTGGGATCGCACGAACGCGTAGACCTCCGAGGTGAAGGCGCCCGAGTCGATGCCCCAATCGCGCACCGACATCTCGACGCCGCTCTCGTGCTGCCATGTCTCGTCGAACATGGCCTCGAGGTCGGCCCAGACCTGCGGCTGGTTCGTCGCGCCGGGCAGTACCCGGTGCTCGACAAGCCAGCGCTCCCGATTGCGCCCGAAGGCCCAGACCGAGACCTCGATGCGGTCCTTCTGCACGTCGGCGCCGGCGAACAGCACCAAGGCGTTGCGTGAGACGGTGCCGGTCCGATGCTCCCCGCGGCGGGCGTAGACGTCCTGCCACCTCGCCGCGTCGGCTCCGTCCTTCCACGTCTCGCCGAGGACGGTATTGATGAACTCCTTCAGCAGCTCCTGATCGCCCTGCGCCGCTTCCCAGCGTTGCGCGATCTCGACCCAGGACATCCACCCGACCGGGCTGTAGAGGCTCGACAGGTGGAAGCCAGCCGACCGCCCTTCGCCGGGAGCCGTGGCGCGCCACTCGCCGCGGCGGAGCATCTCGGTCTTGTGGTGCTCGCCGCAGAGCGCGCCACATTCCTCGCAGGCGTACTGCGCCGTCTCGGGCGAACCCTTGTCCCACCGCAGACGGTCGAAACGTAGCGGCTGGAAGTGATCGCAGTGAGGGCAGGGCACGAAGAAGCGCCGCTGATCCGACCGCTGGTACTCTCTCTCGACGCGCGAGCGCCCGGCGATCGTCGGCGTCGACACGATGAACACCTTCCGCCGCTGGAACGTCCGGGTGCGGGCCTCGGCCAGCGCGATCGGATCGCCCTCGCCCTCCACGTCGCCCGGGAAGGCATCGACCTCGTCGAGGAACAGGTAGCGGGCCGGCATCGAGCGCAGTCCCGCGGCGGAGTTCGCGCCGGTCATCACCAGCACGCCGCCGGGAAATTCCTTCGACTGGACCGTGTTGCCGCTGTCGCGGGCGCGGGGCTCCTTCACCAGATCCCGCAGGGAGTCGCACTCGTCGATCAGCGGGGCGATGCGCTGGCGCGAATTGCGCTTGGCCGTCTCGGTCGTCGGCTGCACGGCGAGCATCGGGCCCGGCGCCTGGTGGATGACATAGCCGATCCAGTTGTTCCCGGCCTCGGTGCCGCCGACCTGTGCCCCCTTCATGAACACCACCCGCTGCACGGGCGACGCGGTGGACAGCACGTCCATGATCTCGCGCAGGTACGGCGTGCGGGCCGTCCGCCACATGCCCGGCTCGCTCGCCGCCTTGCGGGACAGCACCCGGTGATTGTCCGCCCATTCGCTGACGCTGAGGACGGGGTCGGGCAGGTAGCCCTTGCCCCATGAGGCGTTGACGAGCGCGTCAGCCCGCGAGGCGGAGGCGGGGCTCGGCGCGTTCGGTGAGATGCTCTCGGACATGCCGTTCCAGTTCGACGGCCAGCGCAACGGCATCGACGCCGAGCGACGCCGCCATCACCGGGGCGACGCGCGCTGGCCAGTTGATCCAGGCGTCCCGCTCCTCGCGGGCGATGGCGAACACCGAGGAGCGCACGCGCTCGGCATCGACGAGCCTGCCTTCCTTCTGCTCGAACTCGAGCCGGCGCAGGCGGGCGGTCCAGGCTTCCTTGTCGGTGCGGGCAAGATGAAAGGGCGAGGGTGCATCCGGGGCCAACGGACCCGATGCATCAGGGGTCGATGAGTCGGTCGATGAATCGAGGTGCGCGCCGGCAGTCTTCCGGCGATGCGCGCGGGTCTGGTCGATGTTGCTGGCCCGGTCCTCGACCACCTCGGAGAGCCGCACCTTCCCATCGTGGGAGCGGATCTGGCCGCCCTTCACCTGCCGGATCAGCGTGCTCGCGCTGATGTCCAGCCGGCGGGCTGCCTCGCGGATGCTGATCAGATCCTCGTCGCCGGGCTGATGCATCAGTTCCGGGTCCTGTCGCTAGGAAACTCGGGGGCCCCGACCACCCGTATAGGCTTGGGGGGGCCAGGGTCCCTCCGCCGCTTGTGTCGGCAGGCCGTGCGCGCTTAGCGTCAGTCGATCCGTTGAACGAATCGAGGAACAGATGTCACTGACTGGCACCACGATCACGCACAGCCATCAATCAGCCGGTACGGCTGCAACCGCGCTCGTTGTCCATCTGATGAAGACTCTCGTCGCGAACGGCTCAATGACCCAGGAACAGGCGTCCGAAGTCGTGCAAGCTGCGATGAGCGACCTTAGGCACTCGGACTACAGCGTCGCTCGTGGCGCGATCGACATCCTGCGGGAGGTGGCGGTGCCTGAATTTGAGTAAGGAAGTCTGGACAGAATCCGAGCAAAGAGGCGATCGGCTGACCCGTCGCCAGGATCGGCAGGCGCATCCCGCGGTGGGGAGCAGCACACATCCGGTCATCCTTTATGTTGCATAGATTCAGATCCAGTCCGCCGAGTCAAGTCGTGCGACTCTACGGTAGTGGATCTGTTTTAAAATTTTGACAAAACGTAATGATCTGGACACAATCTGCCTATGTGGAACCCAACTCAGCTTGCGCTCCTTAGGGAAGCCGGCATCGCCGGCAACTCACTAGGCTCCGGATTGACCGCATTGCGTAAAGCTAACTATGCTGCGCACGGGCTTTATAGCAACGCGTTTTTCAGTTTAAGCATAGGGCTTGAGCGAACGCTCAAGCTAATTTATGTTCTTGGATTTTTGCTTGAGAGCAATAAGTATCCATCCGATTCTGATCTGCGAAGTATGGGGCACGATATCGAGAAGCTGTTTAAACATTGTCGAGACCTGAAGATAAAATACAAATTAAGCAGCGGCCCGAAGTCCATTGAGAGCGCTTCTATAGAGTTTTTTATATTAGAATTTATGGGGAGGTTCGCCAAGTCAACAAGATACTATAATCTTGACTTTATTGCTGGGGCCGCGAGATCTGGAAAATCAATCGACCCTATCACCGATTGGTACGAGAACATTGGCAGGCCAATACTGAAGTTGCATATGACGGAGAAGCACGAAGAAAAAATTAAGGCCAACGCGCGAGCGGTTGAGGTGCTTTACGGGCATATGATGTCCGTATCCCACACGGCTGAAGACGGCACCCCGTTATCAGACGCATACTCTGCGTCATATCAGACTGGCACAACGGAAATTATCAGAAAGTTTGGAACTTTTTACACTGCAAGCGTGTGCCGTTATTTATACTGCGTCCTCAGAAGTATGTGTAGATTGTGCCAATCTAGTGGGCACGATGTTCCGTATCTTGAGGAACTGTATTTTCCATTCATGAACAGCGATAGGTACCTGTTATCGTTGAAGACGTTCCCACCACAGTCTCAATAAAAATGCGATATTCACGTCGGAAAAACTAATAAGAGCCCGGACTTGAGTGGTTTTATTCGCTGGCGTCTCAGAGTATGACAGCTTGGCTTATCTCTCGCAGCTGATCTAATGCGCCGAATAGATCACGAGCTCGTCCGAATCTTCCCTTGGATGCGCACGAAGTTGTACTGTATGAATTGCAGCGCCACGCGGTCAGCGTGATTCTTGGGCTTTCTCGAGAATGCATTCGTGAGGCTCCTTCCGCCCACGTAGGATTTGTCGACGTGATCCTCACGGCCGATGCACAGGTGCGGTGCGGGAACGGCGAACCGGCTCAGGCGCGTTCATATTAATAACTGAGACACGACCTACTTCACGGCTCGCAGCTCTGCACGACCAGCTGCTTTAACCGGAGGGGTGACATCAGCTGTTAAGCCGAACAACAGATTCTCGACCTCCGAGAAGGGCAGCCTCAACTCGGCCGCGAGATGGTTGCGCGAAACTTTATCTTTCCAAAGTTCAGTCAAGACCATCTGCCATACGCTTGAGCGCTCTGGCGGTAGCCCCTCAGGTTCCGTCTTGCCGTAGTTACGGTTGATCTGGATGCAAAACGTCCGATAGTTCCAATCGGTAATTCGGCCATGTTTATGCAGACTATAGGCAAGTGCAGAAAGCGATACGCCCCACCGCTTCTTAGCATTTAGAAGCTGGTTGAGACTCGTTGCATAAGGAATATGGGCAAATAGGTCTGCTGGTGGCATAAGGAAATGGCTGGCGAACGTCTGTGCTTCTAGCTCTGCCTGCCGCCCCTGCTGCGGCCCCCCATGCTTGTGTAGTACGAGGTGCCCCAACTCGTGGGCAGCATCAAAACGACTTCTTTCAGTGGTCTTGAATGTATTCAGAAATATATAAGGCTCCCCGTTTCTCCAGCACGAGAAAGCATCAACGTTCTTTGTGTTCTCAGCCAGTGAGAACACTCTGATTCCTTTCGTTTCAAGCAGCCGCACCATGTGGCCAATAGGCCGCTCTCCGATTCCCCAATGCTGACGCAAGGCACGCGCCGCAGCTGCAGCGTTGCGCTCGGAGCTAAGGTCAAGGAGGTCGGCTTCTGGAAGATTGAACCGCGCCTTCACCCAATCAGCCATCTCGAAGGCGAACGATCCTGCTGCCAGAGCAGCGTCGCGTTCACGAGCCGACATTGCCGTCATGCTGCGGAAGCTCGCAGCACTCGCATCGATGCCGTCAATCTCATCCCGAAAGAAGTACTCGCGGGGATAGTCCAGAGCTTGGATCAGGGCATCAATGGTCGCCTCGTCCGGCGACTGCTGCCCGTTCACGATGCGCGACAGAGTCACTGGCGCGATGCCGGCCTTTTCGGCAAGCATCTTTGCGGTAAGCCGCTGCCTCTGCCGGGCCAATTCCATGCGGCTGATGCTGAACATTTTCTACTTGCGGCTGATCACGGGCTCGAATTCGGCGGTGTCGTCGTCACGATCTTGGCGACCAACGTGCAGCGTCGACCACTCGCCGTGGCGGATGATGAAGATGCGCTCGAAGAAGCCATCGAAGTTCCCGCGGGCCACGCCCGACGGCAGCGATAGCTCTGCACGCACGTCGTCGCCATCCACCGAGACGCAGAAGAACCATGCACCGGTCTTCAGATCCTGGATCGGCGCCTTGGTGACAGCACCGAGTTCCTCTTCGGAGAACAGGCTGCCCTGCGCGGCGCTGATCATACGGTCAGCTCCAGACCCTTTGCCCGAAATCGCCTTCGGGCTGTGCAGCCAATCCGCCGCTGCGTCGACGCTTTGATAGATGACCTTGAGGTCACGATCCGGATGCCGGACCGACTCCACGTTGTCCTCGCGATGGCGGAGCCAGCCACGAGCCTTGAAGACCTGGCGCATGGTCCGGGTGCCATAAATGTAGGCGAGGAGGCCCTCAGCGGAAGCTGGATCATCAGCAATTGCGTCGGCACGGGCTGCCACAACCGCGCGAGCGATGTCGATCAGTTCGTCGCGGCTCACGCCGAAGTCCTTAAGGCGGTCCTCGACCTCCTCGTCGTGGCGGTAGAGCCGAACGGGGATCATAGAGGTCACCTCGATAATTTTCTTCTCCTCATTTGTGGCTGAAAAAATTATCGTCGTCAAGGTGGCGGAACTTCAGGCCGCATCGAGATAGTCAGGGTCGAGTTCCAGTGGAGTGGCTCGCCCGAAGATCGACACGTCCACCCGAACACGGCCGCTTGCGAGCAACTCGGTGATCTCGGCGAGGAACGACGCGAACGGTCCGCGGCTGATGCGCCGGATCTCGCCCACGTGGAGCGCAGCGGCAGCGGCCATGCGCTCGGACTTCACGTCGCCCGTCAACCGGTCGGCCACGGCCTGGATGATCGGCGGCGAGAGGCGCAGCGGCTTGCCGTTGTCGCGTAGCACGTCGGCGACGAAGCGGTTGCGGAACAGCACGTCGGTGCCGCCCTTCCGATCGGGCGCGATGCCGGCGAACAGGTAGCCTGGGAAGAACAGGCCCGAGGCTTCGACCTTGCGATTCCGGCGGATTGTCAGGGCTCGGTAGTGGGGCAGCCAGATCGCGACGTCGTTGCCGACGAACTCCATCGCCGCGTTCCGCTCGGCGTGCATCGTCGTCGCCACGGCGTACCAGTGGCGCGCCGGGTCGATGTGTCTGCGGGCCTCGAAGCGCATGTTCGTGCCGTTGCTGCCGCGGCGGCTCATCCAAACCTCCTGACGTCCTTGGTGACGTGATGGGCGTTGCGCTCGGACACGGTGCCGGTGCCCCAGACGCGAGGCAGGTGCTCGTCGCACCACGATCCGTGGAGGTTGCCGGGCCCGACGCGGGTGCGGCGACCGCAGAACCGGTGCTGGTCGCGCGGCACGTTGTCGGCGGTGCAGGCGAACCGGCACTGGCGAGCGCGAAGGTCGGTGAGCGGCCAGGCGCCGTCGGCGTGCGTGTTAACTTTTGCTGCCTCAATCGTGGCGGCGAAAATTAACGCGGGCCCTGCGGCGGGCGAACTACCGGGAATTTTGCGGTAGTTCGACACCACCTCAACCCGCTGATCCTGTTCCGATATCGGCATACCGATGGCGGGCTCAGCACCGACCTGGCCCGCAGCAATCGGTTGACAGATCGGCCCAAAAATCGGCTCCGGTTGCGCGACGGCCTCGGGCTGCACCGCCGCCTTCCGCGCAGCCTCCTGCCGCCGCCGCTCGGCGATCAGCTTCCGGCCCTGGCGGACGGCCTCGGCGGGCGAGAGGGGGCGGGTCTGACGGGCCGGCATCACGCGGCCCTCCGGGGAAGGCCGCGGATCAGAGCGTGATCAGAGGTCGGACGGCTCGCTGCGACGCTCTTCGACCCAGTCGAACACGGCCAGCATCTGACGAGCCCAATCGGCCTCCTCGATCTTGGCGAACTCGCGCAGCGCGGCGCGGACGGACTCCGGCTTCGATCCTTCGACCAGCCAGTTCCGCGTGAAAATGCCGATGGGGCTGTGCATCGGGTGATCGTCTTCGCACCAGCCCATGACCATGGAGCCGTGCGAGTTGTCGAGGTGAATGAGATCTGTCTCGCGGACTCGAACCGGCTGGCCTGGGCTGCTGTCGACGACAAGAACCTCCTCGCCGCCCGCGCCGTGCCGGCCGGGCTCGTCGTTCCAGAAAATGTCGGCGTGCTTCGCCGGGATGAGCTTCGTTTCGGACACGGATTCGCTCCTCGGTGCGTGGGCCGGGTGGGCGCGACGCAGGGCCGGCGCGCCTCCAGGCGCAGAGGCCCGCACCCGGCCTCGCGCGGAGACTCAACCCTGCGAGCGTTGTTAAGCGCGCTGTCCGAAGGACAGCGCTTAACAACGCGAGGAGTATATACCCCGCGTGCGCGCGAGGCCGGACAATCTCGGACATTTCTCGGACAAGATGCCTGTCCGCGGCTTCGCTCGATCATCGCTAACCCATTGGTTTCGCTTCGGACATTTCTCGGACAGAGCCGGACAGGTTTCGGACACTCCGGGGACTTCGGGCACGGGGAGGGTCGGTGCGCTGCACGTCCTCTTGTCCGATCCTTGTCCAGGGTTTGTCCGGGCCTTGTCCGGCGGCGGCGCAGGGTCTCAGGAGCTGTCGGCCCTCCTCAGCATCGGCCACACAAAGTCGCCCTGGATGCCGATGCGGCGCTGCGCCCGCAGGGTGTCCATGGCGCGCTGGAACGCCTTGCGGAGGGCGTCGTCGGTCGAGCCGGGGGCGACGAGGTTCTGCCGAGCGCACTCCTGCTGCCACGCCGTCAGGGTGGTGCAGGACCGCTCGTGACCGGCGAGGAAGCGCCGCTCGCCACGATCGTCGCAGTGCTCGAACAGGATCCGGTAGGCGTTCAGCGCCTGAGGCGGCAGCTTGCCCGGCGACTTCGGCGCGCTGGTAAAGGCGCGGGTATCGACAGGCTCGATCAGGCAGGACGTGATGGCGTCACCGTCGCCGTCCATGCCGATGATCTGGCTCTTCAGCGAGAAGCCGAAGGTCTGGCCGTCCCCCTCGTCCTTCTGCTTGGCGACCTTCCAGCGATTGCCGCCATCCTCGAGGCGCTCGACCTCGATCATGAAGTCGAGGGCGCCGCGCAGGGACGAGTGCCCGCGCTCGCGCGTGCCGCTCGCGTTCATGTGGTGAACTGGGACGATAGTGGCGCCGTTGGTCGCCTGCTGCAGCCGTCCGCAGTTGCGGATCAGCGCACCCATATCCTCGGGAGCGTTCTCATCGCCGCCGGCCAGCACGCGATTGAGCGTGTCGATGAACACGAGGCCGAGGCGAATGCCACTGCGCTCCTGCATCATCCGATCAATCGCGCGCAGCTCCTCGCAGAGTGGACCGGTATCGCCGTCGTCAGTGCGCAGGTCGACGTTGCTCGGGATGAGCACGAAGGGGAAGTCGTGAAGGTTGTCGACGCGGTAGCGCTTGAGCAGCGCCTCGACGCGCTTCACGAAGCCGGTCTGCCCCTCGGCCGCGATATAGGCCACGCCCGTCGGCTGGATGCGACGCCCAAACCATCGGGCATCCTCGGCCTCCGTGATCGCCAGGACGGACACGCTGAAGGCGAGGTCGAGCGCGAGGAAGCTCTTGCCGCAACCCGGCTGGCCGACGACGGCCCCGAAGCCACGCGACGGGATAAGCCCCTTCACGATCCAGGGTGCGGTGCTGACCTTGCCGAGGATCTCGTCCAGCCAGAGGGCCCCGTATTTCGACCGGAACGGCTCCTCGCCGGGCCGCTTGGCCGTGGTGTCGATGAGGTGGAACAGCTCCTCCGCAGACCCGCCGGCATCCAACCAATCGCTGACGTCGCCCTTCTCGGGCAGTCCGGGCAGGTCGAGGACGCGGACGCGCTGGGTGCGTTCCGCAAGTCGGGAGGCCACGAGATCGCCGTGCTTGCGGCCGGCCTCGTCGTTGTCGCGGATGATGACCACGTCGGCCCCGTCGAAGTGACGGTCCATGTCCGCGGTCCACTTGCCCGCCCCCATCGGATTGCAGGTAGCAGGGATGCCGCGCAGGCGCAGGGCGTCGACGTCCTTCTCGCCCTCGACCACCATGACGAGGTGCCCGGATGCGATCGCCTCGACGAGCTCTGGCAGACGGTAGGGTGCCAGCGTGACGCCCTTAACCGACCAGACCCAGCCGTCGCGGATTGCGTTGGGTTCGTCGTCTGGCTGCGGCCGCCGGCGCTGCCGGAAGGTCTTCGGCTCCATCCGGACGACCTGAAACAGCAGGTCGTCGGACTCGTCGCGGTAGTCGTAGGTCGCCACGATACGCGAACGCTGCGCAGGCGCGCTGCGCGGGGCCTCGTCTCGGTCAGGTAGCGCGAATCCGTGCTCGCGCATCCACTCGATTTGCCCGCCGTTCTTCAGGCCGAGGCGCGCCTCGATCAGGTGGGTGACGCCGCCGCCGACCTTGGCCTCGTGGTCGTAGTACGTTCCCGATTCCAGATCGACGGACAGCGAGCCGTGTTTGCCGAAGCGCAACTCCGACTTGGACGACAGGCGGGTGTTCGGCTCGCCGAGGAGAAGGCGCGCGACTGCCTCCATATGCGGGGCGAAGGCGTCTCCGGCGCTCATGATCTGACAGCCCCGGCAACGACGGCGCGGAAGCCATCGGCGTGATCACGGACGAGTTCGAGGGTGCGCACCGCAGCCAGCAGCGGCTCGATCTTCGAGCGGCAGGCGCCCGTCTCGACGCCGCGGTGACTCTCGGGGGCTTTCTCCCAAGCGGCCACGGCCGACTGGATGCTGAGGAGGCAGCAGCGCACCTCGTCGATCTGCTGCTGAATTGTGGGGCGCTCGCTCATGGCGCTCACTCCGCAGCCGTCAGCAGAGGCCCGGCCGAGGGCCGCACGGCGTAGAGGCGCAGATCGCCGGGACGGGTGAGCGCCTTCCGACAGCCGGGCGGGATCCACGTGAAGACCGGCGCGGCCGCGGGCTTCGCGACGTGCCAGACGATCCAGGCGTAGGAGGTCGCAGTCGAAGCGTCGGGGTCCCACCGGCCCTTCGTCATCGGCACGCGTTCGCAGAACTGCGCGATGGTCGACGGCGGTCGGTCGCGGAACAGGCGCTCGTAGCGTCCCGTCCCCTCCAGCCAGACCGACCGGACCAGCATGGCGACGCCGACCTTGGCTCGGTCGAGCGCGCGCAGCACGACGGACTCGGCGATCTTGAAAGGCGGGTTTGTGATGACCCAGTCGGCCGAACGCTCGTCGTCGGCGAGGAAGTCAGCGACCGCGAAGCCCTTGCCGTAGTCGAAGACGTCGCTTCCCTCGGCCTGCCAGAAATACTCGCGCAGCGGGCCGACCATGTGCCCTTCGCCGCAGCAGGGATCCCAGGCCGAGGACGACAGGAACTCGTCGCTGGTGAGCCCGAGCACGTGCGAGAGCAGCGCGCGGGTCGCCCAGGGCGGGGTCGGGAAGAAGTCGAGGGCGTCCGGCGGCTCGCGACGCGAGGCCATGACGGCGGTGTGGCCGGTGGGGATCATGCTGCGCGCCCCCGCCAGGCCCGCGCCTCGGCCACCGTCGCGGCGACGATCTCCTCGGCGGTGAACACGATGCGACCCTCGCCGCGGCACTCGTTGCAGCCAGCGCGGGCGCGGCGCATGCGGCGTGACAGGCGCGAGCTGATGAAGGAGAGCGGCGGCCCGTCGGGGAAGCAGGTCGAGCACCAGCGGCCGTTGCCGACGAGGAACGTGTTGAAGAGCGGGGCGACGGTCATGCCGCGGCCCTCCGCACGGACACCGTCACCTGCGGCACGATCGAATAGCCGCGCTCCAGCCAACGCGGGGCGAGCTCGGTGCCGTCGGGGTGCCAGCCGCGCTCAAGCACCCGCCACTCCTCGGCGGTCTCGATCATCTGCGCGTAGGAGCCGCGCGCGACGACGCAGCCCTGATGGACGATGCACCAGATCATGCTGCCCTCGCCGTGAAGAGGGGCTCGACCGGCGGCATCAGGCCGGGAGCGTATTTTTCGGATGCCCACCAGAGGAGAGCGCCGGCATCAGCGCAGTCGTGGTTCGGCGGGGTCCAGCCGATGGCTTGGCACATGAGCTTGGCCCGGCGCTTCGCCTCGTCGCTCGGGTAGTCGCCGCGGCCGATGAAGGACTTGCGCACGGCCTTCACGTTGGCGGTGATAACCATGACGCCTCGGCGGCGGGCGAAGGCGCCGATGACCTTGCAGAGCGCATAGGCCTGCAGGATCGTCTTGACGTTGCTGCCGCCGGTGCTGTCACGCTCGAGCGGCGCCTCAATCACGAGGCGCACTTGCGAGAGGTCGCCTTCGAGAAACAGGCGCTCCGCGATCCATCCGACCGCGCGAGCGTCAGCGTCGAAGAAGTCGTCGTCGGGCTTGCCGAACGTCTGGTGCGCAAAGCGCGGAACCTCGCCGGGACGCGCTTCCGCGATCCCGGTTCGGCTCTTCGAGACGTCGAGCGCTATCCAGAGGCCGGTGTAAGCCACGACGCTGCCCCGCTCAGTGATGCAGAGGCTTGAGGCCGTCGGCGAGCAGAGACCCGCCGTTGTCGACCGGCGCGCCGCCGTCGGTCGCCGCCGCGTTCAGGGCATCATCACCCTTGCGGCGAGAGCGCCGGCCGGCCGGAACGCGCTCCTGCTGCTCGGTCGAGCGGAGGTCCTCCCCGCCGTCCTCGCCCGTGGCCGCGCGACCGAGCGGGGTATCGGCGAGATCGCCGAGGGCATGCCGGATCTGGTCGAAGGTCTCCTGCTCGTCGGCCTCCAAGCTCTCGCGCATGTCTTCGAGCTTCCGCTCGGCAGCGCGCACCTTGATCACGCGCTTGAGGACGCGGGTCGGGAGCCCCCAGGCCGTTTTCGCTTCGGTGAAGATGTCCTTCTTGTCGGAGGCGATCGCCGCGCACTCCTGCATGTAGGCCATGTGCGCAGCCTCGCGCTTGCGGTCGAGCGCCTCGATCCGTTCAACGCACTCCTTCGTCCGCTCGGGATTCGGCCCGTTGCCGTGGTGCGGCGCTGCCATCTCATTCTCCTTGGTGGTGAGGGTTGACGCGGGCCGCGATGATCGGCTCGGCGGCCCGGTCGGCGTGGCGATAGAGGGCGTTGCAGGCCGCCTCCGGCCCCTGCGTCTCGCGCAGGAATTCGGTCACCGCTGCGAGGATGGACTCGGCCACGACGCCGACCGCGCAGTGCCCGTGCGAGCGCCGCACGGATCGCAGTTGCATCAGCATGCCGAGCCGGTTCATCTCGTAGAGGGGACCAGCGCCGCTCATGGCCGGCGCTCCTCGGCATCAGACCGCGGATCCTCGTCGCGGTCCCAGAGGCGCGGCTCCCACTCGCGGGCGCGGTCACCGCACCAACGGGCGCCGGCAAGGACGGCCTGACCGCAGCGGGCGACACCGGCTGCGAGATCAAGGACCAGATCGCCGAGGGCCTGCAGCGCGGTCTGGGCGAAGGAGAAGGCCTTGCTGAGCATCAGACCCGGCCTTCCCTTAGATCGCTGATCTGGCGGAGCAGGGCCTCGGCCTTGCGCTCAAGACGCTCTTGCTTCCGCTGCCGGGCGGCCTCGAAGAACCAAGCCTCCCGATCTTCCGGGTAGGCGGCGCAGAGCAGGTCTGGCCCGTAGCGCTTCGACAGCGCGAGCATCGCCTCGCCGCTCGGCGTGTTTCCCTGCTCCAGCCACTTACGGACGGTCGAGGCAGACACACCGGTCTCAGTCTCGACACTCTGAGCAGTCTTGTGCGGGTGCTGAGACCGCAGAAAGTCAGCAACACGTTCCGCGAATGTTCGGGCGTCCTTTTGCCCAGAGTGTCCGCATTTCTGTCCAGACGGGCTCATGCTCTTCCCCGATGCTTTGCGCATCGAGGGAGCGGGAGCGACGAAGCCGGAGGTGAAGGACGCAGCGGACATTTCAGCGGGGCCCGGTCTGACGGAGCGGGTACGCAACACACAGGACTGCGCGACCGCCGCGGGCTTGGCGGCAGGGGCGGACGCGCTGGGGACGAAAACGGAGAAGCCCGGTGCAGCGCGCCGGGCTCGGCAGATGATCGGAAGGCTGATCGGCCTGTACGGCGGCCGGGTGCAGCGTGGATGAGTCGATCATCGCTCGCTCCACGGCATGGGCGGCAGATCGATCCATTCGACGGCCATCAGGCCAAGCCCGAACAGGACTGGCGGGAGGATCAGCAGCGCGAGGGGGAGGTCGAGGGGAGGGCGCCGGGTCACGCGACCCTCCTCGGCCCAGGCGCAGAAGCTGAGGGCGGCGGGTAAAGATCGGGACGAAGCTCGTATCGGGCTATGCCTGTCGCGGCTTCTATCGGGATGACCCACTCAGCAGGCGTTCCGCGCTTGCTCTTCTTCAGCCAGGTCCAGACGTTCGACTGGGCCGTGCCTATGGCCTTGGCGAGGGCCAGTTGACCGCCAGCCTTCTCGGCGGCGCGTGAAAGCGCTTCGTGAACCGGGCTCATGGCACCGGAATATACCGATAAAACGGTAGATGCAACCGAATTTACGGTTGGGACGGTCGGTTATTCAGTCGGTAGCACGAAGCATGGAACATCTCGGCCACCGATTGAAGCGAGCGCGTGAAGCTGCTGGACTGTCGCAGGCGGAACTTGCAGATCGGGTCGG
>Ga0268290_100101_pt1 | contig 27733 bp, 16 predicted proteins | sample MetspRMADM_FD_191346 | JGI IMG/M metagenome (GOLD analysis project Ga0268290, IMG submission 191346) | Soil microbial communities from San-Diego area, Southern California, United States - Methylocaldum sp. RMAD-M | ecosystem: Environmental > Terrestrial > Soil > Desert | place: USA: California... | reverse complement strand
CACGGCGGAGCGGGCGGCCAAGCGGCTCTCGGGCCTCGACGATGCCGACCTCGCCGCGGCGGTGGAGCATCAGGCCCGCTCGATGCTGGGCGCCATGCGGATCGACGGCCCGCGCGGGCTCGTGCCGATGCGCGGCCTCTCGGTGGAGCGGCCGGTCGCCGACCGGCTCGCCCTGATCGGCGAGGCCGCCCACGTCTTCCCGCCGATCGGGGCGCAGGGCCTCAATCTCGGCCTGCGCGACGCGGCGGCCCTGCGGGACGCGGTGTTCTCCGCCCGCGAGGCGAACCGGGATCCGGGGGCGCCGGCCTCGCTCGCGGGGTTCGGGCGGGCACGGGGTGTGGATGCGCGCCTGCGCGGGGCGGCGGTGGACATGCTCAACCGCTCGCTGCTCACCGATTTCCTGCCCGTCGATGCCCTGCGGGGCCTCGGCCTCGTCGCGCTGAGCGCGATCCCACCCCTGCGGCGCATGGTGATGCGCGAGGGCGTACAGCCGCGCCTCGGCGCACCGAGCCTGATGCGCTGATTCTTTCGGAGTTTTAGGCGCATCCGCCGCGGACGCGCCTGAAACTCCGAAAAGTCACAGAAATGCGCCGTAGAGGTCGACCGTGTCGAAGCCGCGCGGGGCCAACCGCTCGGCAAGCACGCGGCGGTGGCAGCGGGCGGGGTCGCGCTCGAAGCAGAGCAGGCAGACCGGCCGCTCGGCGGCCAGCTCCGCCAGGGCGTCGAGAGCCAGTCCCCCGTCGGCGGTATCGAGCACCTCCTCGCAATAGATTCGGCGCATCAGCCCGGCATCGTGGGCGCGGGCCGCCTCGCGGCCGGATTTCGGTGTGCCGAGGCTGCGAAAGTGCTCGTAGCCCAGCCCGGCTTCGAGCAGTCCCGCCTTCAGGGCGCCCTTCGAGAAGCCGCGCTTGCGCGAGTTGGCCACGGCCCGCACGTCGGCGAGCACGGACACGTTCGCCTCCTTCAGGGCGGCGTGCAGGCGGTCCGGCGACAGGCCTTCGTATCCGATGGTGAACAGAGTCTTGCGCATCGAGGGCTCAGGGAAAATTCAGGGCCGGCAGGGTTTTAGATGGGAGCGCCTCGGCCGTTGGACAGCTCCGGCGGCGCCTATGTGCCTGGGGTGCAACGCCTTCCGAAAATCCGCCGCAATGCCAGCAAAGTTCTGTTAACCGGATCAAGGGCATCGAATACCCATTGAAGTCGCACGCGAGAAGTGGCGGGCCGTCGATGTCGCTGGACACCGAAATTTCCTTGAGGCGCGCACCGGCTCCGCGCGGATGGATCAAGCGCGGGCTCGCCGCCCTGCTGCTCTCCGGTCTCGCGGCCTGCGCCGCGCAGAACGACTTCTACCCCACCAAGGGTGACGCCAAGCCCCATCCCGGCGTGGCGCGGGCGAAGAGCCACCCGGTCCAGGGCATCGACATCTCGAAATGGCAGGGCCCCATCAACTGGGCCTCGGTCAAGGCGGCCGGCACGCAGTTCGCCTTCATCAAGGCGACGGAGGGCGGCGACCACGTCGACGAGCGCTTCCGTGAGAACTGGGACGGGGCTGGCCGCGCCGGCGTGCCGCGGGGCGCCTACCACTTCGTGTTCTGGTGCCGGTCGGCCGAGGACCAGATGGCGTGGTTCAAGCGCAACGTGCCGAACGATCCGACCGCCCTCCCCCCTGTGCTCGACGTGGAGTGGAACGGCCACTCGGCCAAGTGCCCGAAGAAGCTGCCCAAGGCCCAGGCGCTGTCGATGATCCGCTACATGCTGGACGAGATGGAGGCCTATACCGGCAAGCGGCCGATCATCTACACGGACATCACCTTCCACAAGGACGTTCTCGAGGACGAGCTGCCCGACTACCCCCACTGGGTCCGCTCCACGGCGGCCGAGCCGGAGCAGCGCTACGCCAACCGCAAGTGGATGCTCTGGCAGTTCACCTCGACGGGCCGTGTGCCCGGCGTGCGTGGCGACGTCGATCGCAACGCCTTCTACGGCAGCCCGACCGAGTGGGCCTCCTTCCTCGCCACCGACTGCGATCCGCGCGAGCATCGACGCCTGTCGAGCCAGGGCCTCTGCACCGGCAAATAGGGTGAGGCGAGGAACCGTCGGCGGTGCCGGTCGCACGGCCGGTCTCCCAGGTTGCTGTATCTTTTGCCGTGTTGCGCGTCTGCCCGCTTCGATAGAGGCGGGCCGTTCGCCTCCGCCCTGACCTGAATTTTTTCGTGTTCAACGCCGTCTTTGTCTACTTGTAGACAGACTGCACGGCAACCTTTGCGCTAGGAGCCGGCTCGGCGACAGGACGGACTTCGAGTTGTACATGCCTTCGGCCCCAGAGCGCTGCTTCGAAGGCAACCTGCTCCTGAACTGCCTGAGCCGCGAGGATCGCGGCCTTCTTCTGCCCGATATGGTGCGGCTGGAGTACCAGCGTGGCGAAACCCTGTTCGCCGCCGGCCGCGAGGTCGATTTCATCACCTTTCCCCTCGAACAGACCGTGGTCACCCTGCTGATCTCGATGATCGATGGGCGCAGCGCCGAGACCGCCACGATCGGCCGCGAGGGGGCGGTGGGGGGTGTCGTCAGCAACGGCGGCCTGCCGGCCTCGACCCATGCCCTGATCCAGATCGCCGGTCCGGTCCTGCGGATGGAGTCGGCGCGACTCCAGGAAGTGAAACGGCACTCGGAATCCCTGCGCAACCTGTTCACCCGCTACTCCGACTGCCTGCTCGCGCAGGTGCTGCAATCGGTAGCCTGCAATGCCCTCCACCCGATCGAGGAGCGCTGCCTGCGTTGGCTCCTGACGCTTCAGGATCGGCTGGACAGCAACGTTCTGCCGATCACCCAGGAATCGCTCGCCGCGATGCTGGGCGTGCAGCGCACCTATCTCACCCGCATCCTGCGGATGCTGCAGCAGCAGGGACTGATCGAGGTCGGGCGCGGGCGCATCACCATCGTCAACCGGGCGGCGATCGAGGAGGTCGCCTGCGAGTGTCATGCCTGCGTCAAGCGCCATTACGAGACTGTGCTCGGCGCGGTCTACAGCCCGAGTGGGCGGCTCGTCGCGATCGAGCCACCCGAGTAGAGCATCGTCCGGAAAGGTGGCTTCCGGCTTTCGGAAAAAACGATGCAAAAAAAGGAACTGAGAGCGTCGTCCTGGAACTTCGATCCAGGACGACGCTCTCGGTTGCGCTTGGGCCCGGACGGACATCTCGGATTCTTCATTAGGAGGCACGACGATGTCGGCGGTCGTCTTGTGCAGGGTCCGTCACCGATGCACCATCGTCGCCGTCCGGACGGCGGGGCGCCGCAGGCGCCTCCGGAGGAAGGGCGCCGCGATCATCCGGCTTGCCGGTTCCGTCCTTGCCGGGTCCGTCCATGAGCCGACCGCCCGACGATTTCGCAGCATCCGGTGAGGCCGGGCGGCTGGCCGCGCTGGCCCGCTACGGCATTCTCGACACGCCCGCCGAGGACGCGTTCGACGACGCCGTGTCGTTGGCCGCGCAGCTCTGTGCCGCGCCGATCGCCCTCATCGGCCTGCTGACGAGCGACCGGCAATGGTTCAAGGCGCGGCTCGGCTTCACGCCGGCTGAGATCGGGCTCGACCGCTCGTTCTGCGTCCATACGCTGGCCGGGCGCGACCTCCTGATCATCGCCGACCTCGCCGCCGACCCGCGCACCCGCACCAACCCGCTCGTCGCGGACGAGCCCCGAATGCGCTTCTATGCCGGTGCGCCCCTGGTAACCCCGGAGGGTCTGGCGATCGGCACCCTGTGCGTGCTCGACACGGTGCCCCGGCCAGAGGGCCTGAGCGCCGCGCAGGCGGCGGGTCTCGAGGCGCTGGCCCGAACGGCGATGACGCAACTCGAACTGCGCCGGGGCATCGCCGAGCGGAGGACCGAGGCCGCGATCCTGGCCGACAGCGAGCTGCGCCTGCGGCTCGCGGTCGAGGCGGCCGGTGCCGGCATCTTCGACTACGATGTCGTGGCGGGCACCCTGGCCTGGGACGGACGCACCCGCGCCCTGTTCGGGGTCGGGCCGAACGAGGCCGTGAGCTACGCCGGCACCTTCCTCGCTCGCCTCCACCCCGAGGACCGAGCGCGCACCGACGCCGCCGTGCAGGCGGCCCTCGACCCCGCCGGGCCCGGCCTGTTCGAGGCCACCTACCGCACGATCGCCGGTGACGGTCCGGGCGACGGCACGGTGATCGCCTGGGTCGCGGCCCGCGGTACCCTCGTCGTCGAAAGCGACGGTGGAGTTAAAAGGGCGCGGCGCCTCGTCGGCACGGTGCGCGACGTGACCGCCGAATGCACGGCGCAGGCCGCCATCGCCGCGACCGAGGAGCGCTACCGCCTCGTCACCCGCGCCACCAACGACGCGATCTGGGATTGGGACCTCGCCGCCGACCACGTGCTGTGGAACGAGGCTCTGCAGGCCGCCTATGGCTGGGCGCCGGAGGTGGTCGAGCCGACCGGCCGGTGGTGGCTCGACCATGTCCACCCCGAGGACCGCGCCGGTGTCGAGGCGGATATTCGTCGCGTCATCGCCGGCGAAGGGCACGATTGGCGCCACGAGTACCGCTTCCGCCGCGCCGACGGCTCCTACGCCGACGTGCTCGACCGCGGCTCGATGGTGCGCCGGCCCGACGGTACGCCGCTGCGCATGATCGGCGCCATGCTCGACTTGACCGAGCGCAACCGCGTCGCCGCCCAGCTTCGGGCGGTGGTCGAGGGCGCCAATATCGGCATCGTGCAGATCGATCCGCGCACCATGGTCGCGCTGGAGGCCAACGCCAAGCTCTGCGCGATCTGGGCGGCGGAGGAATCCGACATCGTCGGGCATTCCGTCGTCAAGTGGACGCCGGAGGCGGATGCGGCGGAGCGCGACCATCTGCACCGCCGGCTCGCCGCGGGCGAGATCGTGCGCGAGACGCTGGAGAAACGCTTCCGCCGCAAGGACGGGCGCCTGATCTGGTGCCGGGTCAACCTCGTCTCGCAGGTGCGCGGCGAGGCGATCCAGGCCACGGCGATGATCGAGGACATCACCGCGGAGAAGGCGGCCGAGGCGCGCCAGACGGCGCTGATCGAACTCGGCGACGGATTGCGCGACGCCGCCGGCCTCGCCGAGATCCGCGGGATCGCGGTCCGGATCCTCGGGCGCACCCTCGATCTTTCGGATGCGGGCTGCACGTTCATCGATGCCGTCGCTGGCGGCTTGGCGATCGGGCGCGAGGCGCCCGGCGCGGGGACGGGCTCCGCGCCGTTTCCGGCCAGCCTCGCGCGGCTGCGCCGCGGCGAGATCGTGGCCGTGCCCGATCTTGCCGCCGATCCGGACCTCGCGCCGGATGCGGGCGGCGAGGCGGCCGCCGGCGCCCTGCTCGGCGTGCCGCTGATGCGGCGGGGCGACCTCGTCGGCCTCGTCTATGCCCATGCCCCCGAACCCCGGGCTTGGGAGCCGGGCGAGGTCGATTTCGTCCGCGAGGTGGCCGGGCGGGTTTCCGTGGCGCTCGCCCGCATCCAGGCCGAGGAGCAGCAGCGCTTCCTCAACCGCGAACTGAGCCATCGGCTGAAGAACACGCTGACCATGGCCCAGGCCATCGCCTCGCAGACCCTGCGCAACGTCTCCGACATCGCCGCGGTGAAGGAGGCGCTGGTGGCCCGGCTGGTGGCGCTCGGCAAGGCGCACGACATCCTGCTCTCGGGGGAGGGCGAAGGGGCGGCGCTGGAGGCGGTGATCGCCGGCGCGCTCGCGATCCACGACGACGGCGAGCCGGGCCGCATCCACCTGTCCGGACCGGCCCTTGAAGTCGGGCCGAAGGCCGCCCTGTCGCTCGCCCTGATGATCCACGAACTCGCCACCAACGCCGCCAAGTACGGCGCCTTCTCGGTTCCAGGCGGGCGTGTCGGCGTGGACTGGACCGTCTCGCAACTGCGCTGGCGGGAGCAGGGGTATCGGCGGGAGGATGTGCAGGATGACCCGCAGGACGATTTGGAGGATGACTTGGAGGATGAGGCGCGGGAGGTCGAGCCGGTCGTGACGCTGACCTGGGCCGAGAGCGGCGGGCCGCCGGTCGCCGTCCCGACGCGCAAGGGCTTCGGTTCGCGCCTGATCGAGCGCGGATTCTCGGGCGCGGTCGGCGGCGAGACGCAGATGATCTACGCGCGAGAGGGCGTGACCTGCCGGATCCGGGCGCCCCTGAAAGGTCTTCTCGAAAAAGAATAGGGCGAAAAGCGACGCCGCGGGGCAACGAACCGGCCGCTCGCCGCTTGTCGGCAGGACGCCCAGGCACGCGCCGAGGACATCCGGGACGCTTCATGGATCTGCCCGCTCCTCCTGCCCCGCACGGCGACGCGCGGCCGCTGGCTCTTGTCGTGGAGAGCGAGACGGGCCCGCGCATCGAAACGGCGGATCGTCTGGCCGGAGCGGGCTTCGAGGTGCTGGAAGCCTGGAGTGCACAGAGCGCGCTCCTCCAGATCGAGCGCCACGCGACGCTGCGCCTCGTCGTCGTCGATGCCGGCCTGCCTGGGGCCGAGACCCGCTTTGCCCTGATCCACGAGATCGCCCGGCATCGGCCGGACCTGTTCCTCATCGCCCTCTCGGCCGGTCCCTGCCCCGAGCCCGGCACGCTGCCCGAAGGCGTTCGCTTCGCCGCGAAGCCGCTCACTCCGGCGCTCGCCCGGGAGGCGCTGGGGCAACTCGCGGACTGATCGGCGTCGCTTGCAACCGCCAGACCGTCGCGCTGCCGGCGATCATCGCGAACGCCACGAGGGCGCTCCCTGAGCCCGCCTTCTCCACGAGGCTTCCGAACAAGGGTGCACCGACGGTCTGGCCGACGGCGAGCGTCAGGAAGGGGATGCCGAGGCCGAGGTCGGGGCGATCGGGCAGCAGATGGATGCCCTGGATCAGAAACGTCCCGCTGGCGACGATGTAGGCGGTGCCGAACAGGCTCATGGCGGCAAAGCCCGGCACGGGGCTGGACGGGCTTGCAGCCGACCCGACCGCCAGCCCGATCTCGCCGAGGACCATGCCGAGCAGGGCGAGGCGATGAACCCGGCCGACGCCGAAACGCGCGGTGAGGAGGCCCGTCGCCGCGCCGAGGGTGCCAGCGCTTCCCAGGGCGACCCAGGCCAGCGCGACCTGGGTTCCGGAGAAGGCGAGGTCGCCGCGCAGGATGTCCGCGCCGAACGTCCAGATGGCGGTGCTGGACAGACCCATCAGGAAGGCGCCCGCCGCCAGACCGGCCAGACCCGGACGCTTCAGGACCGTGAGCTGAAGCCCTGCGGAGCCCGACTCGGCCGGGCCGGCGGGCAGGGCGAACCGGAGCCAGAGCGTGACGATGCCGCCGAGCCCGGCGAACACGGCGTAGAGTTCGCGCCACGCCCCGGCGGTCGCGAGGGTCGCGAGCCCCGAGAACACGATTCCCGCCGCCGTGCCGGCATTGATCGTCCCGTTCGCCCTCGGGCGATCCCTCTCGTCGAAGGCCTGAGTCACGGCCGCGGCGAGCGGTGGCGAGGTCAGCCCCGTGCTCAGGCCCGTGAGCGTGATCGCCAGGCCGAGGACCCATCCGGACGAGGCGACGGACACGAGCGCCATACCGATCGTGGCGGTGAGCCCCGCGAGCATCGCCACCCGGCGCGGGCCGAGCCGTCCGCCGAGGAGGAAGGCGAGGACGATGCCGATGCAGTAGGCCGCGAAGGCGCTGCCGCCGATCCAGCCGGCGGTGCTCGGGCTCAGTCCGAGGTCGTCGCGAATCCGAGGCAGGAGCAGGCCGTAGGCGAAGCGGGCCAGGCCGTAGGCGAGCGCGGTCAGGGCGAAGGCGGCCGCGACCAGATTGAGGCGGGCGCTCACGGGCCGCGAGCGCTCGCGACTGCGGCCAGCGCCCGCGCGGCCCGCTTGGCCTCCTCGATCACCGCGACGTCGCTGACGCTTGCCGCTGCGGTAGCGCCCTCGAACAGGAGCCAGACCTGAGTGGCCAAGCCCGTGTCGGCGCGCCCGAGCCCGATTTCGACGCGGCGGGCGACCGCCTCGCGAAATTCGCGCTTCTGTTGCTCGATGAGGGCCACGATCTCGGCATTGGCCGACGCGTACTCGCTGCGGGCGCGCAGGAGCATGCAGCCCCACGCCCCGTGCGTCTCCAGCCAGCGGCGCAGCGTGTCGAACAGCGAGCCGACGGGATCGATCTCGTCGGCCTCGGCTCCGAGCCGGTCCATGAACGCGCGGTGCCGCGCCTCCAGGACCGCGACCACCAGCCCGTCACGGGAGCCGAAATGCTTGTAGAGGGTGCGGGTGGAGGAGCCGGAGGGCGCCAGCAGTCGGTCGACGCCGACACCCCGGAAGCCTTCGGTCTCGAAGGTGCGGGCGGCGCCCTTGATCATCTCGGTGCGCGTGTCCATGCGCGGACATGTAAAGCGATCGTTTTACATGGCAAGCCTGGGACGCCCCGGGGTATGGACTGCCCTCCCCGTCCGTGACGCGCGGACGGGGTTTCGGCGGAGCCTATGCCGCCGGTGCCGCCTCCTCCTGCTTCGTCGCGCCTTGCCCGCTCTCCTTGGTCTCCGCTCCGCGCAGCCGCTCGGCGGCGACGTAGAAGACCGGGGTGACGAACAGGGTCAGGATCGTGGCGACCAGCAGGCCGCCGATCACCACCGTGCCCATGGAGAGACGGGCATTCGCCCCCGCGCCGCTGGCGATGGCGAGCGGCACCGAGCCGAGGATGAAGGCGAACGAGGTCATCAGGATCGGGCGCATGCGCATCCGCGTGGCGTGCTTGGCCGCCTCCAGCGCGTCCTCGCCCTGCTGGCGCAGGTCCTCGGCGAAGGAGACGAGCAGGATCGAGTTCTTAGCCGCCAAGCCGACGAGGAGCAGCAGGCCGATCTGTCCGAACACATCGAGCGGCATGCCGCGCAGGGCCAGGAATCCGACCGCCCCGAAGATGGCGAGCGGGGTGGCGAGCAGAATCACCAGCGGCAGGCGCAACGACTCGTACTGCCCGGCCAGGAAGCAGAAGATCATGAACACGCCGAGGGCGAAGATCAGCGGCGCGACGTTGCCGGCGATCTTCTCCTGATAGGCGACCTCGGACCATTCGATGGAGGTGTTGCGCGGCAGGTCGTCGGCCAACTCCTCGACCGCCTCGATCACCGTGCCGGAACTGGAGCCCGGGGCGACCGTCACCGCGACCTCGATCGCCGGATAGGTGTTGTAGGACAGGACCGCCGTCGGACCCGTCGTGAACTTCGCCTGGACGAACGACCCGAGGCGCACGGGCTCGCCTTGCGCGTTGAGGACGGTGAGCGCCTCCAGATCCTGAAACAGGCGCCGCCCGGAGGCGTCGCTCTGGACATACACTTGGTAGACGAAGCCGAACCGATTGAAGAGGTTGACGAAGCTCGACCCGACATAGGTGCCGAGCGCCTCGAACAGCCGCGCCAGCGGCACGCCGAGCTGCTCCGCCTTGGCCCGGTCGATGTCGAGGCGGATCTGCGGCACGCCCCAATCGGTGGTCGGCGTCGCGCTCGCCACCCCGGGCAGGTCCCGGATCTTCTCGATGAACGCGTTCGCCGTCTGCGCCAGCCCGAGACCGCCATTGCCGGAGCGGTCCTGGATCTCGAGCGTCAGGCCGCCGCGGGAGCCGAGCCCCGGCAGCGGCGACGGGTTGGCGATGCGCACCTGCCCGTCGGGATCGTGCTTGAAGCGCTCCTCCATGTCGCGGATCAGGTCGTCGACGGTGGTCGTGCGCTCGTCCCAGGGCTTCATGACCGGGATGTTGAAGCCGTAGAACGGAGCCACCGTGTCGGCGAGGAAGCTGCGCCCGCTGACCCCGATGGTGTGGTCGACGTCGTCGCGGGCGCGCAAAGCCGCGCCGAAGCGGGCGTTCATCGCCTCGGTGCGCTGCACCGAGGCGCCGAGCGGCATCGCGACCTCGGCATAGAGGTAGCCCTGGTCCTCGTCCGGTACGAAGCCGGTGGGACGCTGCATCAGGAGCAGCAGGGTGGCGCCGGCAAACAGCGCGAAGACCACGAGCGTCAGGACGACGTGGCGGGCGAGCCCGCCGATCGTGCGGGCAACGAAGTCGGCCGAGCGCTCCAGGGCGCGGTTGAACCAGTCGAGCGGCTTGCGCCACCAGCGCGTCTTCTGCGGTCCATGCGACCTCAGAAGCAGGCCGCACAGGGCCGGCGTCAGGGTCAGCGACACGACCGCCGAGATCAGCACCGAGATGGCAATGGTGAGCGCGAACTGGTTGTAGAGCTGGCCCGTCAGGCCGGGGATGAAGGCCACCGGCACGAACAGGGCGGCGAGCACCAGGGTCGTGGCGATGACGGGCCCGCCGATCTCGTTGACCGCCTCGCGGGAGGCGGGCTTCGGCTCCATCCCCTCGGCCATCAGCCGCTCGGTGTTCTCCACGACGATGATCGCATCGTCCACCACGAGGCCGACCGCGAGGACGAGGCCGAGCAGGCTCAAGGTGTTGAAGGAGAAGCCGAGCAGTGCCATCGGCCCGAAGGTGCCGATCAGCGCGATCGGCACGGCGATGGTCGGGATCAGCGTGGCGCGCCAGTTCTGCAGGAACAGGTAGGTGACGACCGTGACGATCAGGATCGCCTCGAACAGGGTCCGCACCACCTCGTAGATCGCCTCCTTGACGAACTCGGTGGAGTCGAGGGCGATGGTGTAGTGCAGGCCGGGGGGAAAGCGCTTGGCGAGATCCGCCATGGTTTCGCGCGTTCCGTTCATCACCTCGACCGCGTTGGCGTCCGGGTTCTGGAAGATGCCGAGCGTCGCCGAGGGCTTGCCGTCGAAGTTCGAGGTGACGCCGTACTGCTCCGAGCCGAGCTCCACCCGCGCCACGTCCGAGACGCGCACCACCGAGCCGTCGGGGTTGGCCCGCAGGACGATGTTGCCGAACTCCTCCGGCTTCATCAGCCGGCCCTTGGTGACGAGCTGCAGCTCGAACGGCGTGGCGCGGTCCATCGGCAGCTTGCCGAGCGAGCCCGTCGTCACCTGCGCGTTCTGAGCCTGGACCGCCTGGAGCACCGTCTCGGTCGAGAGGGACAGCGCCTCCATCTTGGCCGGATCGAGCCAGATGCGCATGGCGTAGCGCATGTTGGAGAAGTTCAGGATGCGGCCCATGCCGGTGACGCGGCGCAGGGGCTTGATGACCTGGGTCTCGGCGTAGTTGGCCAGGAACAGCTCGTCGAAACCGGTGCTCTCGTCGGCGTAGAGCACGACGTTGCCGAGCCGCTGGCGCGACGATTTCTGGATCTCCAGCCCCTGCGCCCGCACCGCTTCCGGAAGCTTGGCCTCGGCGCGGCTCGAACGTGTCAGCACTTCCGCCGCTGCGGCGTCGAGATTCGAGCCGACCTCGAAGGTGGCGTCGATCGAGACGCTGCCGTCGGTCGAACTCGTCGACTGGATGTAGATGAGGTGGGGGGCGCCGTTGATCTCCTGCTCCAGCGGGATCGCGATCGACTCGTAGGCCTGCTGGGCGGAGGCTCCGGGATAGGTCGCCTGGACGTTGATGATGGGAGGGGCGATCTCGGGATACTGCGCCACCGGCAGCGTCAGCCCGGCGACGAGGCCGATCACCGTGATGAGGACGGAGATCACGCCCGCGAGGATCGGCCGGTCGACGAACGTGGCGAACATTCGAGGGGCCGTCTCCGAGAATTCAACGTGGCCGTGAAGGACCCGCGTGCAACGTCTTCGGACTCCGCGTGTTCCCTCCCGTGCCGCGCCCGGGACAAGCCGGGCGGTTGCCCCCGTCCTGCTGTTGGAGATTGGACCTCGTGCGCTCAGGCGTCGGCTTCGTCATCACCGGTCTCGTCGTCGGCGCGCTCGGGATCGCCGCAGGCGCGTGGTGGGGGGCGGGGCACCCGATCCCCGGCTTCCTTGCCCATCACCTCAAGGTGGCGAGCCGTGCCGAGACCAAGCGCGGCAGGGAGGAGGCGCGGCTGGCGGTGCGGGCGGTGCGGGCGGTGCGGGCCAGCGCCCAGGAGGTGCCGGTCGCCTTTGAATATACCGGCACCATCGTTTCGCCCCGCGACGCCGCGCTCCAGGCCCGGGTGACCGGCTTCGTGGTGGAGCGCCCGTTCGAGCCCGGCGGCCACGTGAAGAAGGGGCAGGTGCTGTTCCGCATCGACCCGCGCCCGTTCGAGGTCGCGCTCAAATCGGCCGAGGCCCTGCGCGACCAGGCCAAGGCCACCCTCGACTTCGCCCGTGCCGAGGTGAACCGCACCGAGCAACTCGCCGACAAGGGCTTCGCCACCGAGCAGCGCGCCCAGCAGAACCAGTCGAACCTCGCCACGGCTACCGCCAAGCTCAACGAGGCGGAGGCCACCATCGCCCGAGAGCGGCTGAACCTCGAATACGCGGTGATCCGCGCACCCTTCGACGGGCGCTCCAGCCTGTCCATGACCAATATCGGCGACATGGTGATCGAGAATCAGACCAACCTCGTCTCCGTGGTGCAGGTGAACCCGATCGACGTGCAGATGGCGCTCTCCTCCGAGGACGCGGAGGCCGTCCGGGTCGCCCAGGCCGAGGGACGGGTGAAGGTCCAGCTCCTCGACGTGGGGCGCGAGCCCGTGCGCGAGGCCACGATCTACCGGCTCGACAACCGATTCGATCCCCGCACCGGCCGCCGCCTGATCCAGGCGTGGCTCGACAACGCGGACGAGCGCTACCTGCCCGGCCGTTTCGTACGCTCGCGCATCGAGGTGGGCCGGCAGGAGCGCCTGCTGGTGCCGACGATCGCGCTCTCGGCCCAGCTCGACCAGCAGGTGGTCTGGACGGTGGACGAGGCCGGCACCGTCCACATGACCGCGATCGAGGTCGGCGACGTCTACGGCGACAACACCGCCGTGCTCAAAGGTCTCAAGCCCGGCACGCTGGTGGTCACCGACCATCTCCAGAGCATGCGCCAGAACCTCAAGGTCGAGCCGCGGGTCGGCGAGGAGGTCAGCGCCGTGGGCAACACGCCCGCCCAGGGCGAAGCGCGGCACTGAGGCCGCCTGCGCCGAGCCACCGGGTTCGCTCGCCGGCCCTCGTGAGACGTCGCTGCGCGTTCAGGATACCGGCCGGATACCAGAGTGCTTTCCGACGAAGTGGATGCCGGTCCGTTCCCGAGGAACACGTCGCGACGGGGACGATCCGGCCCTCGCGCGTCGGATATGCGTCGGGCCTCCCCGATCGGATCCTCTGAACCGAACGATCGCCCCGACAGCCACATCGCTCGGCGAAGCTCCCAATTTTTTCTCAAATGATGCGATGTTTCGGACAACAGCCGATCTTTGTATTGCGTCCGGACGGGACGGTGTTGCGTTATTATTGACGCCTGAGGCGGCCTTTGATAGTTTCTCCAAAATAATAGATTTGGGTTCGTCGCACGAAAGGGAATAGAAATCTCGTGCGTGGCACCGATGACTTTGAGTTCCTGTTTGGAAGCGAGGAGGCCGTCGTGAGTGTGATCGACACATGGCAGGACACTTCCAAGAATCTAGCTTGCCTCAAGGCAAACGGCATCACCGCGGTCGGTCGTTACTACTCGAAGAACAAATGGAAGCGACTTGGGAAAGCCGAGGCGGCTGCGCTCTCGGCGGACGGCTTCACCCTCTTCGCCGTTTACCAGGACGCAAACAATAAGTACGATAAATTCAGTAAAATCAAAGGTCAGTCGGCAGCCCAGAGCGCAATCGAGTACGCCTCATCCGAAATCGGACAACCGGAAGGTTCGGCGATCTACTTCTCGGTCGATTACGATGCGAGCCCGAAAGAAGCCGATGGCGGGATAAGGTCCTACTTCGAGGGCGTCCGATCCGTCTTCGATGCGGCGCCGAAGAAGTACAAGATCGGCGTCTACGGCAACGGCGCGGTCTGCGACCGCATGCTGACCCTTGGGCTTGTCGACTATACTTGGCTCAGCATGTCAAAAGGCCATCACGGTCACAAGGATTTTTACAAGTCGAACCGGTGGGCGCTCTGCCAGAAGCTCGAGACCACGCTGTGCGGGATGGATGTCGATCCGAACGAGACCAATCCGAATCTCGATTTCGGTGGGTTCCGGTTGGGGGCGGCTGGGGCGGTGCCCCCCGTCGCAGGAGCCGGGATGACGAGCACCGCGCTCGTTGGGAAAGCCTACGTGAAGACGGAGGGATTGAACCTCAGAGATGCCCCTGACGGAAACATCGTACGGGCATTGACGATCTGCGATCCGCTCGAGATCCTCGGCTCCGAGGCGGGCTGGTTCAAGGTTCGAACCGACACGGACGAGGGCTACGTCTTCCCCCGCTACGTTCGTCCCCCTGCGACGGAGCCGATCGAGCGGCTGCTGCGGACCACGATCGACGAGTGGATTCGGTTCGACAAAGGAGCCGCCCAGGAAGAGGACGATCCCTACGCTGGCTATGTGGGTCAGATGTGGGCGATGCTGAAGATGAACTACGATGGGCGCAGCAAGTACGAGAACGGAGAGGACGTTCCCTGGTCGGCCGCCTTCATTTCCTATGTGGTCGGTCAATCGGGCAAGGCCTACAAGGATTTCGCCTTCGCCGCCTCGCACTCCGTCTTCGTCCATGATGCGATCCAGGCGCGGATCCTCGATCGGACCGATCGTCCGTTCTGGGGCTATCGGATCGAACAGGTGAAGCCGGGTCTTGGCGACATCATCGCCCGCAACCGGGCCGGAAATGCGTTCTCGTTCGACTACGCGGAAACCCACTCCGAGTACAAGAGTCATTCCGACATCGTCGTCGAAGTCACGAATCGCATCGTTCGTGTGATGGGTGGGAATGTGGGGGATACCGTCTCGATCTCGAGCATCAACACCTCCGGAGACAATCTTCAGGAGTACGATCTTGATGCCGACGGATTCATCAAGCCCGGCCAGAAGGTGATCGCGATTTTGAAGAATCGCGCGCACGAAGTGTAGGCCCACCCGCAGCCGGGCGCCTTCATGCCGCCCGCACCTGGGCGAGGAAGCCACCGACCTCCGTGCGCAGAGCCGTCGCCTGCCGGGCGAGGTCGCTCGCCGCGTCGAGCACCTGGCCCGAGCCGGTGCTGGCATCGTCGGCGGTGCGGGCCACGCCCGCCACGTCGTCCGAGGCGCGGCGCGCGCCCCCCGAGGTCTCGACCGTGGTGCGGGCGATCTCGGCGGTGGCCGCGCCCTGTTCCTCGACCGCGGCGGCGATGTCGCTGGAAATCCGCGACAGGTCGCGGATCGTGCGGGCGATGCCGGTGATGCCTGAGACCGAGGCGCCGGTGGCGGCCTCGATCTCCGCCATCCGCCCGGCGATCTCGTCGGTGGCCCGCGCCGTCTGTGCGGCCAGCCCCTTCACCTCCGCCGCGACCACGGCGAAGCCGCGCCCCGCCTCGCCGGCCCGCGCCGCCTCGATGGTGGCGTTGAGCGCCAGCAGGTTGGTCTGACCGGCGATCTGCGAGATCAGCCCGACGATCTGGCCGATGCTGCTCGCGGCCGAGGCGAGGCGCTCGACCTCCCCGGCGGTGCGGGCCGCCTCCTCCTCGGCGGCGCTCGCCGCCAGCGCCGACGAGCCGACCTGGGCGGAGATCTCGCGGATCGAGGCCGACAGCTCTTCCGTCGCCGCGGCGATGCCATCGGAGGAGCGCGCCGCCTGCGCCGAGGCCTGCGCGGCCGAGGCGCTCAGGGCGGAGGTCTGGCCCGCCGCGCTGCTCATCGCCCGCGCGGCGCCCTCCAATTGCTGCGCGGCGGCCGAGACCGCCTCGACGATGCCGCCGACCCGCGCCTCGAAGCCGTCCGCCACCGCCATCATCGCCATGTGGCGGCGGGCGGCCTCCTCCTCGGCGCTGCGCTCCTGCGCCGCGCGGATGCGGGCGCGCTCGGCCACGCTGTCGCGGAAGGCAAGGGCCGCGGCGGCGATGCTGCGCAGCTCACCCGGACCCTTCACCGGGATCTCGATCTCGGTCTCCCCCCCTGTATCCCCCTGCCCGATCGCGGTCAGCGCTCGCGCCATCCGGCTCAGAGGGCGCGCGATCGCCGAGCCGAGGCCGAAGGCCAGCGCTACCGAGAGCAGCAGGGTGGCGAGCGCCCCCCCGGCCCAGAGCAGGACGGTGCGTTCCGCCTGCGCCCGGGCCGCCCCCGCCTCCCGTGCCAGGGCCGCGGTCAGCCGGTCCTCGATCCCCTTCAGCCCGTCGATGCGCTGCGTGGAGAGCCGGAACCAGCCCTTGGCGTCGGTGAAGGCGGGCGTCTGTCCGGGCGTCGTGTCGAGGGCGAGGCTCCGGATCCGGGCGACCTCTCGGGCGCCCTCCGCCGCGTTCGCCGCATCGAGCGCGGCGATCTCCTCCGCGGAGCCCACGGCGCGGAAGAGTCCCTCGAAGGTCGTTTGGTTCGAAGCGAGCCCGGCGAGCCGGCGCAGGCCCGCGAGGTCGATCGTGCCCGCGGCGAAGACGGCCGAGGCCGCCGCCCGCTCCTGGCCGGCGAATTCCTTGAGCGAGAGGAAGGCGGACAGGGCGGAGACGCGGGCGCCGATGGCCGGGTCCGCAGCGATCTGCGCCACTCCGCGCACGGTCCCGAGAGCGTTCGCGATGACGCCGGTATAGACCGCGAGGTTGGCCGGCACGCTGGTTTCCAGCCGATCCACCGCGGCGCGGTGGCGCTCGATCCCGTCGAGCCCCTCACGCAGAAACGCCGCCTTGCGCGCGAACTCCGCGTCCGCTCCGGCGGCATCGAGATCCGCGATCAGGGCGGCGCGTGCCGCATCCGTCAGCCGGCGCTGGGCGGTGAGTTCCGGGGCGAACTGGCTGCCCTTCGAGCCGAGATAGAGGCTGGAGGCGCCGCGCTCCTTCTGTGCCTCGTGGACGAAAGCGCCGATCCGGACCGAGAGGCCGGCCAACGCCTCCATCCGCGCCATCGCCCTGCCGTGCCCCGCGCGCTCCACGACCCCCACCCCCGCGACGGCGCCGAAGGCGAGGCAGGGGATCAGCGCCACCGCGACGATGCGGGCGCGCAGGGAAGAGGGCAGCTTCATGACGGGACGGTCCGGACGGGTTGTGGTCGGACCATGAAAGGCGAGCGTAAAGTAAAGATTTAACCGGAGAGAAATTGCTTAAATTTGGGGCATGTACGCTAAGTTTTCACCATATCAGCCGCGGTTGGAACAAATCCTGTGGGCCTGACAGCTTCTATACCGTCACGGAAGGCTATTCGTGCCGCCTTCGACGCTCTGCTGCTCGATCACGCCGCGCCAGCCCAGGCCCTGATAGGTTTCGTAGCCGGGGCTGCCATGGAAGGCCACGAGGCGGTCCCTGCCATCCCGGTAGTGACCCTGGAACCGGCCGTCCGTGCGGAGCCGGTATGTCTCGCTCAGAACCCCCTCGTCCCGCGAGCAGGCGATCACGCGGTTCCGGGCATCGAGCAGCATCACGCGGGTGCGCTCCCGCTCGCCCGCGCCGAGCCGGACGCCCTGGACGATGGCGCGGGCCTGCGGCTGCCAGTCGAAATGGATGGCGAGGATGCCCAGCGGCGCCCCCTCCGGGCGACCGCCCTCCCGCACGCTCGCGCAGTAGGTGGCGACCTGTGCGCCGCGAAGGCGCGCCTCGGTCCGCACGTCGACCGCCGTGTAGTCGTTGCCGCTCCGCAGGGCCCGTGCGTCCCGGAACCAGGTCTCGGCATCGACCTGGGCGCCGAGGATGTCCGGATAGGTATCCGGGCGGCCATGGGCGATCACCCGGCCCTGAAGATCGCACAGCCAGAGATCGAGATAGACCGTGTAGGCCGACAGGATCACCCCCAGCCGCTCGCCGGCATAAGCCACGGTCTCCGGTGAAGGATCCCGGCCGCAGGCGACCAGCGCGGCGTCGGTCGCCCACCAGCGCACGTCGCAGGTGCGCTCGTAGAGGTTCCGGTCGATCAATTCGACGGCGTTCAGGGCGAGGTCCACGCAGCGGGTCGCACGCGCCTCGCCCGTGAGCCGCGCGACGGCCTCCGTGAGGTCGTCCACGCCGGTGCTGAGGCCCGCCCTCAGGGCTGCGGCCAGCGTCTCGACCTCGGTCGAGACGGTTCGGACTTCCTGCGCGACGATCGAGAATCCCGCTCCCTTCTCGCCGGCATGAGCCGCCTCGATGAGCGCGTTCAGGGCCAGCAGCTTCATGCGGTTGGCGATCAACTGGATGGCGCCAAGGTTGGAAGAGGCCCTGGACTTCAGGGCCTGCGCCGACGCACCGACGACCTCGGCAAGGGACAAGTCTTTCATGCAACCACCGGGGGCACTTTACGGGCGGGATTCTTCGCTTTGATCAGGATGTGCTGAACTATAGCGATACTCACCTTAAATTGATCCTAACGTATCGGCCGCGTTGCTTGATGCTTATTTCGGCTGATGGCGCGCTTTTGGGCGCCGATGGGATCGGGATGCACGCAGCCGAACCCGCCCTTCGACGGTCCTCGGACGGGAGGCCGTCCAAGCCATTCGGGATGGAGGTTGCGGTCGCAAACCGGCTGCGACAGGCCGGCATTGCCGTCGTACCCGTTCCGTTCTAGTGGTTTCGCGCCGCTCGGAACCCATCTCCGTCCCCGGATACTGTTCCCGCGCGGCACACCCGTTGCCCGCCCGAGCAGAGAGCGAGGGCGCCGCATCCGGGTCGCCCGGATCGTCGCAGAGAATTTGTCGTCCATGGCCAAAGCCAAAGCCCGCAAGCCTGAGACCGCGGCCAAGACCGAGGAACAGACCGACGCACGGCTCTCCGCCCTGTTCGACGCCGCCGCCCCGGCGGCGCGTGACACCCGCGTCATCTCCGTGCGCGGCGCCCGCGAGCACAATCTCAAGAACGTCGACCTGACGATCCCCCGCGACAAGTTCGTGGTGTTCACCGGCCTGTCGGGGTCGGGCAAGTCGTCGCTCGCCTTCGATACGATCTACGCGGAGGGCCAGCGCCGCTACGTCGAGTCGCTCTCTGCCTATGCCCGCCAGTTCCTGGAGATGATGTCGAAGCCCGACGTCGATCAGATCGACGGGCTCTCGCCGGCGATCTCCATCGAGCAGAAGACCACCTCGAAGAACCCGCGCTCCACCGTCGGCACGGTGACCGAGATCTACGACTACATGCGCCTGCTCTGGGCGCGGGTCGGCATTCCCTACTCGCCCGCCACCGGCGAGCCGATCGAGAGCCAGACCGTCAGCCAGATGGTCGACCGGGTGCTGGAGCTGCCGGAAAAAACTCGGCTCTACCTGCTCGCGCCCGTGGTGCGCGGCCGCAAGGGCGAGTACCGCAAGGAGATCGCCGAGTTCCAGAAGAAGGGCTTCCAGCGCCTTCGCATCGACGGCGAGTACTACCCGATCGACGACGTGCCGAAGCTCGACAAGAAGCTCAAGCACGACATCGACGTGGTGGTGGACCGCATCGTCGTGCGCGACGACATCGCCGCGCGGCTGGCCGATTCCTTCGAGACCGCGCTCGAACTCGCCGACGGCATCGCCGACATCGAGTTCGCCGATGCGCCGGAGGGCGAGGCTCCCAAAAAGATCACGTTCTCGTCGCGCTTCGCCTGCCCGGTCTCCGGCTTCACCATCCCCGAGATCGAGCCGCGGCTGTTCTCGTTCAACAACCCGTTCGGCGCCTGCCCGACCTGCGGCGGCATCGGCCACGAGATGCGGATCGACCCCGAACTCGTGATCTCCGATCCCGCGCTCACGCTGAAGCGCGGCGCGGTGGGCCCCTGGGCGAAATCGACCTCGCCCTATTACGATCAGACGCTCGACGCGCTCGCCAAGCATTTCGGCTTCAAGACATCCGTGGCGTGGTCGGCGCTGACGGAGCAGGCCCGCTCGGTGATCCTGTTCGGCACCGGCAAGGAGCCGGTGCGCTTCGACTACAACGACGGCCTGCGCTCCTACTCGGTCAACAAGCCGTTCGAGGGCGTGATCCCGAATCTGGAGCGGCGCTACAAGGAGACCGAGAGCGACGCCTCTCGCGAAGAAATCGGCCGCTTCATGAGCGCCACCCCTTGCGCCGCCTGCGACGGCAAGAGGCTCAAGCCCGAGGCGCTTGCGGTCAAGATCGACCGGCAGGATATCGGCGAGGTCACCGCCCTCTCCGTCCGCGAGGCCCATCGCTGGTTCTCGGAGATCTCTTCGAAGCTGACCGACAAGCAGAACGAGATCGCGGTTCGAATCTTGAAAGAAATCCGCGACCGGCTGACCTTCCTCGTCGATGTCGGCCTCGAATACCTGACGCTGGCCCGCGGCTCGGGCTCGCTCTCGGGCGGCGAGAGCCAGCGCATCCGGCTCGCCTCGCAGATCGGTTCGGGTCTCACGGGCGTGCTCTACGTGCTCGACGAGCCGTCGATCGGTCTGCACCAGCGCGACAACGAGCGCCTGCTCGGCACGCTCAAGCGCCTGCGCGACCTCGGCAACTCGGTCATCGTGGTCGAGCACGACGAGGACGCGATCCTTCAGGCCGACTACGTGGTCGATGTGGGCCCGGGCGCCGGCATCCATGGCGGCGAGATCGTCGCCCAGGGCACGCCGGAGGAGCTTCTCAAGGATCCGGCTTCGCTCACCGCGAAGTACCTCACCGGCGAACTCTCAGTGCGGACGCCGAAAGCACGGCGAAAGCCCGGGCGCGGGATGCTGCGGCTGGCGGGCGCGCGCGGCCACAACCTGAAGAACGTGACGGCGGAGATCCCGCTCGGCACCTTCACCTGCATCAGCGGAGTCTCCGGCGGCGGCAAGTCCACGCTGATCATCGACACGCTCTATAAGGCGGCGGCCAAGCGCCTCAACGGCGCCCTGGAGCACCCGGCCCCGTTCGAGCGGATCGACGGATTGGAGCATCTCGACAAGGTCATCGACATCGACCAGTCGCCGATCGGTCGCACTCCGCGCTCGAACCCGGCGACCTATACCGGCGCCTTCACCCCGATCCGCGACTGGTTCGCCGGCCTGCCCGAGGCCAAGGCCCGCGGCTACCAGGCCGGGCGCTTCTCCTTCAACGTGAAGGGCGGGCGCTGCGAGGCCTGCTCGGGCGACGGCGTCATCAAGATCGAGATGCACTTCCTGCCCGATGTCTACGTCACTTGCGACGTGTGCAAGGGCAAGCGCTACGACCGCGAGACGCTGGAGGTGCGCTACCGCAACAAGTCCATCGCCGACGTGCTCGACATGACGGTCGAGGAGGCGGCCGACCTGTTCAAGGCGGTGCCGTCGATCCGCGAAAAGATGGAAACGCTGGCCCGCGTCGGCCTGCACTACGTCCGCGTCGGCCAACAGGCGACCACGCTCTCGGGCGGCGAGGCGCAGCGGGTGAAGCTGTCCAAGGAGCTGTCGAAGCGGGCCACGGGCCGGACCCTCTACATCCTCGACGAGCCAACCACCGGCCTGCACTTCCACGACGTGGCCAAGCTCATGGAGGTGCTGCACGAGCTGGTCGATCAGGGCAACACCGTGGTGGTGATCGAGCACAATCTGGAGGTCATCAAGACCGCCGATTGGGTGATCGACATGGGCCCCGAGGGCGGCGACGGCGGCGGCCGCGTCGTGGCGCAGGGCACGCCGGAGGAGATCGCCGCGAGCACGGCGAGCCATACCGGGCGCTTCCTGCGCGAGGTGCTGGCACGTCGCCCGGCCGGAAAGGCGCCGAAGGACGCGGCCAAAGGGGCGGGCAAGGACGCCGACAAGGCCCAGCCGAAGGCGAGTGCTGCACCGCGCCGCCGCGGGGCGGCCGCGGGGCGGCAAGCCGCCGAGTAGGAGGCAGGTTCCGGCCGGATCCTGCCCGGCCGTGGCACCGGGCCGAGGTGGCGATTCGGAGGGCCGCACCGCTCCGTTCGTCTCATCCTGGCGCGGGGCACGCGTTCGCACTTGCGCAATTGCCTGCCTTGCCCTGCCGGACCATCCCAGCCAAGTGACGCGGTCAATCGCTTGATGACAATGTACTATTTCGCTTGAATCCGGCTCTCTGCACGGCGTCCTTCCAAGATGGACTGCGTTAACGGATCATTAAGGGCCTGGTTGCTCCGCAGCGAAAATGCGGCTTTTGCGCAACGGTGAGATCCGAACTGCCGAGATTGAAGGCAATCCCCTGTCTTTCGCAGCCGGTCTGTAGAATAGTTCCCGACGTCGAGACTTGAGGTGCGGCCGTAGGGGGCACCAGCATCACACCAGCCAACCCGCTCTGGGGAGAGAGGGAGGCGAGAGGGGTGCGGGCGCTACGGGGCGGACGCCTGAAATCCTTGGGAAGGAACGAGAAAAATGATGAAGAACTGGCTCGCCGCGGGCGCCATCGCGCTCACGGCCGGAATGACGACGACCGTCGCCCAGGCGCAGACGACCACGGTTCCCGGTGAGCAGGTCGGTCTGGCCGTTGGCGCGCCGCTCCCCGAGGGCATCTACGCCATCAACACCTTCACCTACCGCAGCCCGGATGGCCCGAACGCGACCGCGGTCGACACCGCCGTCAACATTCCGATCCTGGTGTGGGCGACCCCCTACGTGCCGTTCGGCGGCCGCCTCGAGTTCGTCGTGGCTCCCCCGACCGTGTTCACCTTCAGCCGCGCCGCGGGCGGCCGTGACACCTCGATCAACGTCGGCACCTTCGTCGGCGCGATCTGGGCGTTCGATCTCGGCGGCAACATCGGCGTCAGCCTGCTCGGCGGTTCGTACCTCAACGAGCTCAACGCCGGTCGTGGCGGCGGCCTGAACATCCTGGCCTCCAACACCTACCGCGTCGGCGGCGCCATCAGCTACACCGGCGACGGCTGGAACTTGACCGCCAACCTGACCTACAACTTCTACGACTCCCCGAGCCGCTTCAACGGCCCGAACGGCATCCCGGCCTTCTTCGGCCCGGTGCAGATCTCGGACGCGTTCAACCTCGACCTGACCGCGACCAAGAAGTTCGGCAAGTTCGAGATCGGCGCGATCGGCTACGGCACGGTCAACCTCGACCCGAACCTGCTCGCCTTCGTGAACGATCCGACCAGCCGCATCGGTCGCGGTGGCCGGTTCGCCCTCGGCGGCCTCATCGGCTACGACTTCGGACCGTTCACGGTTCAGGCCTACGTCGCCCGCGACGTCGTGACCTCGGCCGGCGTCCGCGAGAGCACCGACGGCTGGTTCCGCATCGTCGCCCCGCTCTACACCCCGGCGGTCGCCGCGGCCCCGGCTCCGGCTCCGCTGGTTCGCAAGTACTGATCACTCGGACCGGGGACGCACCGCGTCCCCGATCTCCCGAGTTACGAAGCCGTCCGGCCGCGAGGCCGGGCGGCTTCATTCGTTTTCAAGGGATTGCAGCCTGAGGGGCGTCGCCGTCCGAGCCCGTGGTGCGGCGCGGGCGAGGATCCCGGGTCGCGCGGCATCGTCCGGCCCCGGCGATCCGGCCCTGGTTGGACCGGGAGGCACGCGGCCTTCGCCCGTACCAGCGCACCACCGCCATCGGCCGCCGGGTCACGACGACCCGATCCCGACGCGGGCGCCATTCGACGCGGTGCCGGACGGGTGTCGGGGTGATGTGCGCCGCCTATCTGTGTCGGGAGCGCCGCCTGTCAGCCCGGATAGAAGCCGCTTTGCGGAGGCCTTTCACGGACGGCAGCAGGGCGGGGCGCAGGGAAATCGCAGAACATGTCCGCGCACGGCGAATTCAGGATCCCGGCCGCCCTGCAGCCCAAGGCCGGCGATTACGCCTACGACCTGGAGCGGGCGCTGACCTCGGTCGTCTCCCTCTCGACCCGGGTACCAGCGGAAGCCTTCACGGCGGAGACGCTCGGCACCGAGCGGGCCGGCAACGGCGTGGTGATCCGCGAGGATGGGCTGGTGCTCACCATCGGATACCTCGTGCTGGAGGCCGAGAGCGTCTGGCTCACCACGCAGGACGGGCGCTCGGTGCCGGCCTATGTGGTCGGCTACGACGGGGAGACGGGCTTCGGCCTTGTCCAGGCACTTGGCCGCCTCGACCTGCCCGCCCTGAGGCTCGGGCGCTCGGACGCGCTCCAGATCGGTGAGCGGGCGGTGATCGCCGGGGCGGGCGGGCGTTCGCACAGCCTCGCGGTCGAACTCGTCGCCCGGCAGGAATTCGCCGGATACTGGGAATACGTCCTCGACGAGGCCCTGTTCACCGCGCCCGCCCACCCGCACTGGGGCGGCACCGCCCTGATCGGACCCGACGGCGATCTGATCGGCATCGGCTCGCTGCAGCTGCAGCAGGGCGGCTCGGGGGCGGGCCGGGCGATCAACATGGTCGTGCCGATCGACCTCCTGCCGCCGATTCTCACCGATCTCGAGACCCGCGGCCGGGCCGCCCGCCCGCCCCGCCCCTGGCTCGGCCTCTACGCCACGGAGACCGAGGACGGCGTCGTGGTGATGGGGGCTGCCGACAAGGGCCCGGCGGAAGCCGCCGACCTGCGCGCGGGCGACGTGCTGGCCGAGGTGGCGGGCGAGCCGGTGGCCGACCTCGCCGGCTTCTTCCGGCAGGTCTGGGCGCTCGGCGAGGCGGGGGTGCGCGTGCCGCTCACGGTCAACCGCGACGGGCGCCTGACGCGGCTCGCGCTGGTCTCGGTCGACCGAGACCGGTTCCTGATCGGGCCGAAGCTGCACTGAGTGTCTCTCGCAAGACGCCCGCCGCACTTTCGTCGCCGGAGCGAGAACGGTCCGTGACCGGGCGTTTTGTGACGCCCTTCGAATGCCCGCGGCATCGCGCCCAACGGAGGATCACACGATGAGGAAATCGGTGTGGTCGAGGGTGGCGTGGTTGTCCAACACCGCGACTAGAACGGCCTCTTTCCTGCCGCTGCCATCGGCGTCGTAGAACAGCTCACCCGACTTCTGCTTGTAGAGGATGCGGTCGTCGGCATCCGCCTTGGCCAGGCCGAGGGTTTTGAACTGCTCGGGCGCCAGTGCCCCGATCGCGAGGCGCGAGAAGACCGCGTGGTCGAGCCGGAACACGTCGTCCGGTGATGCGAAGTCCGTGACGTGATCGACGTTGCCGTGGCCGAGGCGGGTGTCGAACACGAAGCTGTCTGCCCCCGATCCGCCCGTGAGCCGATCGCCGCCGAGCCCGCCCGCGAGCCTGTCGTCGCCGCCGCCGCCGTCGAGCCGGTTGTCGCCGGCATTGCCGATCAGCGTCTGGCCGAAGGCGTTTCCGCTGAGGGACAGATTTGCGCAGCCGGTGCTCTTGGCGAGTTGCAGGATCTCGACTTCCTGGTCGGCGGCGAGCCGGTACGCGCTCGTCGCCACGACCCTGTCGTTGCCCTGCCCCGTGCCCTCGAACACGCGGTCGCCGGGCCTGTCGACGAAGTAGGTGTCGTCGCCGGCTCCGCCCACGAGCTGATCGCGGCCGCCTCCGCCGCGCAGGACGTCGTCGCCGGCATCGCCGAACAGCCGGTCGGCTCCGGCCGTCCCGATCAGCGTGTCGTCGCCGCCGAAGCCCAGGACCGGATTGCCGCTCCCGTCGGCCTCGAGCCGGTCGGCGTCCCGGCCGCCGACGATGTAGGCGACCCCCTCGCCCTTGTTCAGGAAGCCGTAGTCGATCCCGGTCGCCTGGCTTGCCGCGGCGACCAGATTGCCGAAGACTTCGGCCGGTATGTCCGCGGCAGGACGGCCGGCGAGCGCCTGATAGAAACGCCCGTAGGCGTCGAGGCCGAAATCCTCGTAGACTTGGTAGAGCAGGGAGGCGGCAAGGTCCGCTGCCCCCCAGTTGTTGGCGTTCGGCACACCGGTCGCCGTGCCCAACGTGTTGGCGAGCGTGAAGCCGGCCCCCTGGAAGAAGGTCTGCGCCAGGTCTTCGAGGATGGACTGCTTGAATTCACCGAAGGGCAGCGCGCCGAATGCACTGCCGGGAATGCCGGCCTCCTGCATCGACACGAACCGGTTGGCGATCGCGAACCCCGTGACGAAGGCATCCACGTCCCCGAGCTGTGGCCCGTAGAACCAGAAATTCCGCCCCAGTTCGTAGAAGACGGTCTGATCGAAGGTGCCGTCCTCGGCCGCGCCGGCGTAGAGCTGATCGAAGGCGGCGGTCGTGAGTTCGATGCCGGAGGCTCCGAGAAAGCCGATCGCGTTCGCCGCGCCGCCGAGCGCGGTGGGCACCTCGGCGATCGTGAGCAGGCCGTTATAGAGCTTGTACGGCGCCGGAGCTTGCCCGGTGATGCCGAGATAGACGTCGTAGGCGGCATCGATCCTGGTCAGGATGTCCTGCATGACATCGCCGTCGAGATCGTTGGCCGATGTCAGGAGCGCGACGCGCTGTCCCTGCCACGGATAGAGTGAGACGAGGTAGCCGTCATACACGAAGTAGGGCAGCGCCCCGTCGGGAGAGATCGCCATTGCCGTCCGCTCCGCTTGTCCGGCCCGGATATCGGGGACGAGGGGCAACGGTAGCGCGGGCGCGGTTTCCTTGGACCCGCTGCGATGTGGCACGGGCCGGCAATTGCGGCTTAAGTCTTCCGGAGCGCTTGTGCCATGCCGGCAACGATAGGCCGATGCCGCCGATCCACCGCGGAATGGTCTCCCCGCCCGAGGCGACGGCCGACGCGATCAGGCGCGGGGCACCCGCGAGCTGCACTGGCTGCCTGCACGGGCTGCGGGGCACCAATCTTCGCCGTTCAGGCTCCCGAGCGCCCGGTCCTCACCGCCGCCGCAGCCATGGCGGCTGGGCTGCGTCCCGGCACGGCAATGCGGGACCGGAGCGCCTCGTAGGAACGCCACCGTGAGGAGGCTTAAACCCGCGATGGTCGGGCTTGCGGCCTCCGTCGAGCGCGGCCGGCACAGTGATGTCGCGAAAATAGCAGTCGAAGGGATCATTCGTCGCTTTTGGGCGGGCAGAACGCGCAAGATTCGCCTGTCGTTAATGTTCGAGATTTTACAAAGCCGTCGTTTCTTCATCCGAGCCGATAAGACGACATGCCGAGTCTGCAACGCATCAGCACCCGTTTGCCCGCGGCAACGATCGGCCTCGCGCTGCTCAGCGCGACGGCGATGGGCGGCCTGAGCTGGTCGTCGGCCAAATCCGGCCTCGTCCAGGCCGCGGGCGAGCGCCTGCAACTCGCCGCGGAGGCGCGGCGCGACGCGATCGAACTCGTCGCCGACCGGATGCAGGCTGACTTCCTGTCGGTCGCCGGGCATCCGCAGGTCGCCTCGAATGCCCCCGACCTGATCGAGGCGCTCGACCCCGCCAAGCCCGACTACGCCGCCATCACGGCGGCCCTGCGCGATCTCGCGACGCCCGAGGCGCGCCTCGCCTTCGATGCTCCCGGTACGATGTACGGCCGCCGCCACGGCAAGGTGCAGGAGGTGGCGCGCCGCCTCATCGCCGATCCGGGCTACGGCGACCTCATCGTCGTCGATGAACAGGGCCGCGTCGCCTACACCACGACCAAGGGCGCGGATTTCGCCAAGTCGCTCGACGACCCCGCGCTCGCCGGCAGCGGCCTCGCCCGCCTCGCCGCGCGGCTGAAGACGCAGGATGCGGACGCGACCGTGTTCGAGGATTTCGCCGCCTATCCGGTCGGCGAGGGTCCCTCCGCCTTCATCGGCCGGGCGCTGACCAAGCGGGCGAACGTCGCCATGGGCACCGGGCAGGCGGCGGAGCGGTTCGGCTTCATCGCCCTGCGCGTGACGCCGGCGCTGTTCGACCGGACGTTGGCCAAGCGCGTGGGCTTGGGGGAAACCGGGCAGATCGTGGCAGCGGGCGCCGACGGGCGCCTGCGCTCCAACCCGCCCCTGGACCGGACGGTGCGGGCCGGCGCCCCGCTCGCCGAGCTCGGCGTCCCGGCCGAACGCGCACGGGC
>Ga0268290_100099_pt1 | contig 27959 bp, 25 predicted proteins | sample MetspRMADM_FD_191346 | JGI IMG/M metagenome (GOLD analysis project Ga0268290, IMG submission 191346) | Soil microbial communities from San-Diego area, Southern California, United States - Methylocaldum sp. RMAD-M | ecosystem: Environmental > Terrestrial > Soil > Desert | place: USA: California... | reverse complement strand
CGTTAAATTCGAGTTGAGTGTGGCCATGTGAGAATATAGTCAGCATCAAACAGCGCAAATGAAAGTCCAATTCACGGTTGCAGTGCACGCGATTCACCGAAATGTGGCACAAATGCAGTCACATTTGTCAAAAATATTGTTGGGCGAGATGCGTGGTGCGACGATTGTTTGCAGCTCGATGCCGCTGCGACGCGCCGCCTCGTCGCTCTTCTCTGATGTCAGTGTGCTGGCCTGTTTGCCACTGCGGGTTCCGATGCGTGGCGCGGCGATGCGACGGCGTCCGACCCCCGCTCGCCGGTCAAGACCCGGCCGGAGCCGAGTGCGTTCCAGCTAAGCCTGACCCAGCGCCTGAGGTCATCTGAGCCCTGATCCTGGGCTGGCATCAAGTCGTTGGAACACCTGTGGCGGACATCTGCCTAGGATGAAGCCGGCGGTAATGCCGATCAGGCGACCGCCGAACGTCGTCTGAGGCGGCCGCGGCAACTGCATGCGCTGCTGGGGGCACTGGGCTCTACCCGGGTAAGCGGACCATCACCGCTGCAATGGAGGTGGCAGAGCAATCCTGCCGGCGGCTGCCGTCATATACGCTCTTGAGGCCAAGCTCGAGCGGCGGCCCTTTGCCTTGAATGCCTCAGGGTCGATGAGGAGCGCGGCGATGTGGCCCTGGCTGCGCTCAACCTGTTCGACGGATCGCTCACAATCTTCGTTGTCAGTGGCAATAGAGAGCAGCATCGACTGTGACGTCGTTGCAGCCTTTGCCCGCAAATGCATTCAACCTATTGGCCAGGTCAGCAGGTCGCCGAATTCCGCTGCGAGGATGCCAGCTTCGCTCCAAAAGCTCGCTCCAGCTGCATGTTATTGAAGGTCAGAAACCGACGCATAGCCGACCAAGCGGCATGCAAACACCTGGCAGAAGCGGATGGAGACCAGCGGCCTCACCTACGGAGTACGGCCGAGTGGCAGGATCATCGCGGTGTCCGGATCAGAAACGTCACCTTCCTGCTGCTGCTCGACCGTCAGCTTCGCAGCCATCTCAGGGCTCCTGCCGTCGATCATTTCCTGGGCCGCCGCGACCTGCTTCTCGCGCGCCTGTTCAGGCGTCAACTCGCCACGCACCACCGCGCGGGCGAGATTCAGGCTCAGCACATTCTCAGCTTCACTCGCGCCGTAAGCAGTGAGAGTGCCCCGCGTACGGTCTGGAATGACGCTGCCGTTGAAGGTTGCGACTGCGCTGAAGAGGTTGAGCGGTACCTTGTAGGGCAGACTCTGTTCTACCACGTCGCTGTGCTTGGCTGGGAAGTCGTGCTCAGCCCCCACCTTGTGCACCACGGTTCGGATCCAGGGCCCGTTGCGATACCAGATCAGCAGGGTCGCCGTCTGCTCCTGCGGAGGGCCATACTTGTCCAAGATCGCTGCCGCGGCTGCGCGTGCGGGCTCTGGCCAGTCCTGTGCGATCGGTTCGCCGGCATCAGCTTGGCCAATGGCCAGAACGAGCGCAACGCCGAGTGCGAAACGGCGGGAGCTGAGCGAGGACATGGGACCTCTCGAATGACGCCGAGGCGAGTCGGGATCGCAAGCTGCGACGAAAGGCTTGACGTTACTCGGTCGCGTTGCCCCAGCTTTGAGTCGGGTATAGGTCCTATATACGAGAATAGTTCCAGGGAGACGCCCCATGGCGCAGGAGATGTCGCTGGACGTAAACGGACACGCGGCGCACGTAGCCGTGGACGACCCCGAGACACCGCTCCTCTACGTGCTGCGCGACGATCTCGGCCTGCATGGTCCGCGCTTCGGTTGCGGCCTCGGCCAGTGCGGATCCTGCACGGTGCATATCGACGGGCGGGCAGTACGGTCATGCATCATGCCGGTCTCCGGCCTGAAGCCGGGGGCGAAGATCGTGACCCTCGAAGGCCTCGGCGGGCCGGACAAGCTCCACCCTGTGCAAGCGGCCTTTATCAAGGAGCAGGCCGCGCAGTGTGGCTACTGCATCAACGGCATGATCATGCAGTCGGCCGCCCTTCTCAACGAGACGCCCAAGCCCGATGAGGCGACGATCCGTCAGGCGCTGGCTCAAAATCTCTGCCGCTGCGGCACGCATCAGCGGATCGTCCGCGCCGTCCAGCGCGCCGCCGGCACACTTTGAGGGAGGCTGCAGCCATGAACGCGCCCGCACTCTCCCGCCGCAGCCTGCTCCTCCAAGGCGGCGCCCTTGTGGTCGGATTCTCGCTGTCCGCCCGTGACGCGCTGGCGCAGCAGACCTTCGCGCCGGTCGCGACCATTGGCTTCTCGAAGCCGATCGCCACCGATCAGGTCGATAGCTTCTTGGCGCTTGGCGCCGACGGCCGCGTCACGATCTTCTCAGGCAAGGTCGATCTCGGCACCGGCGTACAGACTGCCATGGCCCAGATCGCGGCCGAGGAGCTCGACCTGCCCCTCGATCGCGTCGTGGTCGTGCAGGGCGATACGGCGCTCACCCCCGACCAGGCCCCCACCTACGGAAGCCTCTCGATCCAGAAGGGCGGCATGGAGATCCGGCAAGCGGCCGCAACCGCTCGGGCTCGGCTCCTGCAGCTCGCCAGCGAACGGCTCGGCGTGCCCGCCGACGCGCTGTTGAGCGAGAATGGCGTCGTGCGGCCAAGGGCTGGCGGGCAGGGCATCGACTATGCCGATCTCGTCAAGGACGGCCGCCTCGACCTGAAGGTTGACCCTGCCGTCAAGACCAAGGACTCGACGGCCTTCACGCTCGTCGGCAAGTCGGTGGCGCGCATCGACATCCCCGAGAAGGTGACTGGCCGCTTCACCTACATGCAGGACTACCGCGTGCCCGGCATGGTGCATGCTCGCGTGGTCCGCCCGCCGGCCATCGGCGCGAGCCTGGAGAGCGTGGACGAGGCTTCGGTCGCCGATGTGCCAGGCCTCATCAAGGTCGTGCGCCAGGGCAACTTTTTGGCTGTCGTTACCGAGAAGGAGTGGGCTGCAGTCAAGGCCGCCGAGCGGCTCAAGGCGACGTGGTCCAAGTGGGAGGGCCTGCCCGAGCGAGATAAGCTCTGGCAGCATGTGCGGGCCACCAAGGTCACCAAGGACGACGTCACGAGCAGCACGGGCGATGCCGGGGCGGCCCTTGGCCAAGCTGCGCGGACCCTTGAGGCGAGCTATGACTTCGCCATCCACACGCACGGCTCGATCGGCCCCTCTTGCGCGATCGCGGAGTTCAAGGACGGCCGGCTGACCTGCTGGACCGCCTCGCAGATGACGCACGCGCTGCGCAAGCAGCTCGCGGCCATGACCGGGCTCGAGCCGGAGGCGGTGCGCTGCATCTACATCGAGGGGTCGGGTTGCTATGGGCGCAACGGCCATGAGGACGCAGCGGGCGATGCGGTGTTGCTCGCCCGCGCTGTGGGCCGCCCCGTACGGGTGCAGTGGTCGCGCGCCGACGAGCATGGCTGGGACCCGAAAGGCCCGCCGACGCTGATCGACCTGAAGGCCGGGCTCGACGAGGAGGGCAGGGTCGCCGCGTGGTCCTCGCAGTTCCATGTGCCCGAGGGCGCGGCCGGCAATGTTCCGCTGGTGGCCGCTGATCTCGCCGGATTGCCGCACGAGACGACGATGTCGCCGGGAAATATCATCCAGAATTCGGCGCTACCCTATGCGATCCCGAACGTCCGTACGGTCTGTCACCGTCTCGCCTCGACGCCTTTCCGGCCGTCCTGGATCCGCACGCCGGGCCGGATGCAGAACACGTACGCCAACGAGGCCTTCCTCGACGAATGCGCAGCGGCGGCGGGCGCCGACCCACTGGAATACCGCCTGCGCGCGCTCAAGGACCCGCGCGGCATCGAAGTGCTCAAGCGCGTGGCCGAGATCGCGAAATGGCAGGCCCGGCCTTCGCCTGTCAGGGACGTCTCGGGCGACGTGTTGCGCGGACGTGGCATCTCTTACGTGAAGTACGAGCTGAACCGCACCTATGTGGCGGGTGTCGCCGAGATCGAGGTGGAGCGCGGCACGGGGCGGGTGCGCGTGCCGCGCTTCTTCGTCGTCCAAGATTGCGGACAGATCATCAACCCGGACGGCGTGCGCAACCAGATCGACGGCAACGTGATCCAGACGGTGAGCCGCGTGCTGATGGAGGAGGTGATGTTCGACCGGGGCGCCGTCACGAGCCTCGACTGGGCGAGCTACCCGATCATCACCTTCCCCGACGTGCCCGAGGTGGTGACCGACCTGATCGACCGACCGAGCGAGAAGCCCTGGGGAGCGGGCGAGCCATCTGCGGCGATCGTGCCCTCTGCAATCTCGAACGCGCTGTACGACGCCACGGGCGTGCGTCTCCGCTCGGTGCCGTTCACGCCAGCCAAGGTGAAGGCAGCCCTTCAGGCGACCTGACGCACCCGTAACGATCGGACTCTCCGCTCGGTCTCCGCCCGGGCGGCCTCCGTTCCCAGCATACGAAACGTGAAGAGCACGGACTCCTGACCTCAAGCAGACTCTCTTCAGGGTCACTCGAAACGTCCGCTACTGAGGATGAAATGGACCTTTAAGCGGCGGTCCCGGTATCACCATGTCGGGGTTCATCGAGCGCCTGACGTCGCAAGCGGACGCTCTAACCGTGAGATCCCTCTCGCTCGACGGCGCTGGTTCGTCCCTCAGTGGATGTCAGAAAATCGCCTCGTAGGCACGGCTGAAGGCTGCCTCCGCCGCGTATCCGATGCGCAGCGCTATTTCGCCGACGCGTGCCTCGCGGGCTACCAGCATGTCCCGGGCGAGACTGAGCCGCCACTCGTTCTCGTAGCGCAGTGGCGAACGTCCGACGAGCGCGGTGAAATGTTCGCAGAAGCTCGAACGCGACATGCCAGCTGTCGGTCAGGGTCTCGACGTCCATGCCTGCGCGGCGCCCGCGGGTGCGTCGAGGATCGACCTGATCGGGATGCCTGAACCGCACCATCGTCAAGCGGCTGTGGGTGCGCCTCAAGGAGCGGCACGCGGTCGCCACCCGCGACGAGAAGTCCACCCTCAGCTTCGCCGACGTCCTCTGCCGCGCCGCTAGCCTTGACTGGCTTGAGCGACGGCAAAGCCTGATAATGATGTGAGGTAAAGCTGAAGGAGCACATTTCAAAAATGTAAGGCATGTCTTTTAGCGGGTATTAACTCATAAGATTTACGGACCTTAATCCTGTCTACGGCATGATCCTCATCAATTGAGGATGGATCAGGATGCTGAAGCGGCTCGCCGACAGAATTTCCCTCAGGCGTCAGATCAGCCTGCTGGCGGGAGCCATTGGCCTCGCGGTCGTGGGCGGGACGACGGCCGGTTCCGCCCTGCTCGCGCGCGTGCAGGCCACCGAAATGGCCCAGGACGCCCTCCTGCAGGTCGCCCGATCGGTCGCCGACCGTCTCGATCAAGACCTAGCCGAACGTCAGCGCGAGATCCGCAATGTCGCGGCACTCGAGGCCTTGCAACCCCACTGGCTGGAGAACACCGGCAGCCTGCGCAAGGTCCTCGATACGATGCAGTCGACACTGCCGGACTACGCGTGGATCGGATTCGCGGATCAGGACGGTCGGGTGCGCGCGGCCACAGGCGGCATCCTCGAAGGCGCGAGCGTTGCTCAGCGCCCCTGGTTCAGCAACGGTATCAAGCAGGCCGCCGTCGAAGACGTTCACCCGGCGTCCTTGCTGCAGTCCCTGCTCAAGCCTCATGCTGATGGCACACCGTTCCGCTTCGTCGACGTGGCCGCCCCGGTCAGCGACGGCTCAGGCCGGATCATCGGCGTGCTTGGAACCCACCTTAGTTGGCGCTGGGCCGACGTGGTCCGGCGAGAGGTGCTGTCATCGCGCAGGCCTGAGTTGAAGGAGGACATCATCGTCCTCGATCGATCGGGGCGCGTCCTCCTCGGTCCAGACCTCGGAGCCGCGCCCTACACGGCGGCAGAGCTTGCCGCCGGTCGCTTCATCGATCGCCGAGCGGGCGGGGATCGGCTGGCGACCGCTGCCGCGACCCACGGACGGGGCGATTACGCGGGCCTCGGCTGGATCGTCGTCGCCCTGCAGCCGGTCGACACGGCGCTCGCGGGCGCCAACCGCCTGACCGGCCTGATCCTGCTCGTCGGCCTCATAGCCGCTGTGCTCGGCATGGTCGGGATCGGGCTCATTGCCGGGCGGCTGAGCCGGCCTCTGACGCGGCTGACGGAGGCGGTCGACCGCATCGGACGGCAGCCGAACGCGCGGATGACGGACCGCGTGCATGGCTCTCCCGAGGTTCTGCGCCTGTCCACCGCGATCCGGTCGCTCCTGAGGCGCATCGGCACGGCCGAGGAGGATGCGCGGCTGAGCCGGGTGGAGGCCACGGACGCCGTGCACGCCGCGGAGGACCGCGTCCGACGGCTCGGCGCCGATCTCCGCGCCATGCAGGTCCTGGCCGACACGGACGGTCTCACGGGCTTGCTCAACCGGCGCGCGTTCCTGCCCCTTGCCAACGATGCGATGAGCTACTTCAAGCGCTACCGGCGCGGCATCTGCGTCTTGATGATCGACATCGATCACTTCAAGCGCGTCAACGATCTGTACGGCCACGCGGCGGGCGATGAGGTCATCCGCCAGGTCGGCCGGATCATCAGGGACGCGATTCGGACCACCGACAAGGTGGCGCGGTTCGGCGGCGAGGAATTCGTGGTCCTTCTCCGGGAGACCGACCTGCAGGGTGCGACGCTCTTCGCCGAGCGCATTCGCCAGACCGTCGCCGGCACCGTGTTTGAGCCGGAGGGGCAATGCCTCAGAGCGACGATCAGCGTCGGCATGGCTGGCGCCGAGGTGGCGGACGATGACATCGACCACACGATCGAACGCGCTGACCGCGCTCTCTACGCGGCGAAGTCCGGCGGGCGCAACTGCGTGCGATCGGCTGAGACTGCGGCTGCTCCCGATCTGCGATCGGCCGCTTAGCTGGCTGGTATAGGCACGACCCAGCCGCTTTAGGGTGTGCCGTCGCCTGAGCGAATCACGACTCCTGCCGTTTTCCTGTGTTCGATCAAGGAAGTGGGGTGCTGTCGGATGCACAATGGAACGACTTGGAGGCAGGCCCTGGGCTAAGACCAAGAGAAAAGCCACGAACATGAGGCGGGACCGGCCTGACTACCCTGGTAACTAGAGCGTAGCTCAGATGTAGGTCGAGGCGAGCGCTGGCGAACCTTCGAGCGCGTGTGCGAGCACTTCCAAGCCGTGCGTGATCTGCTGCCGGGTCGAGGGGCCGCCGAGGCAGAGGCGCACCGCTTCCGGTGGCGTCCCAGCCACGCAGAAGGGGTCGCTGCCGACTACCCCCAGCCCCGCCGACCGGCCCTGGCTGGCAAAGGCCGAGCGCGTCCAGCCGCTCGGCAGCGTAATCCAGACGTGAAAGCCATGCGGATCGGCGGTGTAGGTTTCGGCTGGAAGCAGCGAGGCCACGATGCGCTGGCGCGCGGCCGATTCCTCGCGGACGAATTGCACGATGGTGTCGGCCGTGCCGTCCATGATCCAGCGCGTCGTCAGTGCGGTCGAGATCGGCGAGGCCATGACGGTCGCGGCCCGTAACGCACCCGAAAGCGGCAGGGCGGACCGGGCGCTCGGGGCGACCAGGAAGGCAAGACGAAGGCCGGCGCCCAAGCACTTGGCCACGCCTGCCACGTAGTAGGTGATCTCGGGCGCGAGTTCCGCGAAGCTCGGCGGTGGTGCCGGGCAGATGCGGGCGTAGGCGTCATCCTCGATGATGCTGACGGCATAGCGCCGTGCCACCGCGATGATGGCTTCCCGCCGCGCGCGGGACAGCGTCGCGGTGGTCGGGTTCTGCAGAAGCGGATTCAGGTAGATGGCCTTCGGTGCGACCTTAGTACAGGCGGCCGCGAATGCATCGGGGTCGACCCCGTGCCGGTCCATCGGCAGTCCGACCAAGCGCAGCCCTAGATGTGCCGCGAGCGCACGGATGCCCGGGTAGGTGATGCGCTCGACGCAGATGGTGTCCCCCGGTTGGGCGACCTGACCTAACACGCTGCAAAGGGCGCTGTGCGCGCCGGGGCAGATCAGAAGGCGCTCCTGCGTCGTGTCGACCCCGCGGCCCTTCAGCCACCGTAGCGCCGCCTCCTTGTCAGCGCCGGTCCCGCCGAAGCCCTGGTAACGCAGAAGGTTGGCGAGGTCGCCGGAGAGTTCGGCGAACGAGGCTTGCATACGCGCTTGGAGGATTGGATCGTCGGGCTCGGGCGGCAGGTTCATGGTGAAGTCGACTGGCCCAACTCGCGGGGCGCCGGCGGCGACGCCCGAACGTGCAGAGCGGGCCGGGTCGAGCACGAAGGTGCCCTGGCCGACACGTCCCTCGATGAGTCCGCGCTTGTGCGCCTCGACATAGCCGCGGGACACTGTCGTGAAGTTCAGGTCGAGCGCCTCGGCAAGGGCGCGTTGCGTTGGCAGGCGCGTGCCCGGTGTCAAACGGCCCGTTCGGATGTCGGCCGCCAAGGCCTCCGCGATGGCGAGGTAATGGGGCTTGCCCCACCGCTTCAGGTCCGGCGCCCAAGCTCCGCTCATAGCATTTTGGGGGCTGGCTCGCCCACCTCGTTCCGCCGCCGTCATCCGTTTCGCACCTATGCCATCAACATCCAATCAATGCTGGATTGTATGGCTAGCAAGCCGCGTGCCGCAGCCCCGCTCGCAGGAAGGCGCGCGATATCCATACAATACTGGCAATCATTGACCTCAGAACGCGCATCGATTGATCACTCGTTGCGCAGAGACTGCTTCCGAACTACGCGGCTCGTATAATTTTGAGGAGATCTGCATCAACGTTTCTGATTGCATTATTGTATGCATCGCACTTCGAATGATTGATCGGCATATTGATCGGCGGTGCTTTGGCACATTGCTTGCCATGGTCGGCCAGTGACCGTTCGCAATCCAGTCTGTGGCGGTCCCATCCTTCAAGGAGCGAGAGCAATGCCTGCCGTAAATCGCGAACCCCACAAGAAGGGCGACTTCCTGGTCGACTACGAGGAGAAGGTCTTCGAGGACGTGAAGGCGGAGCCGGGCCAGAAGGCTCTCGTCACCTTTCACACCGTCGCCTTCGAGGGCTCCATCGGCCTCGTGAACCTGCTTCAGGCTACCCGCCTGCAGCGCAAGGGCTTCGATACCTCCATCCTGCTCTACGGGCCCGGCATCACGCTCGGCGTCCAGCGCGGCTTCCCGCGCCTCGGCGACGAGGCCTTCCCGGGCCATCTGAACTTCAACAACCAGCTTGAGAAGTTCATGGCCGAGGGTGGCAAGGTCTATGCGTGCCGCTTTTCGACTCAGGCCCTCTACGGGCACGGCGAGGCAGCCTTCATCGAGGGTATCCGCATGATCAACCCCCTCGATGTCCTCGACTGCATCCTCCTGCACAAGCGCGACAACGCGGTGATCATCGACACCTGGACCGTCTGAGCGGCTCTCGAGCCAGTTCATCGGGACGTCGCATCCGGCGGTCGCGCACGACGCGGCCGCCGTCTCAGCCGGAGGATCTTCCATGTCAGAGAACCGGATCGTGCGGGCTGCCGCCGTCCAGATCGCGCCGGACCTCGACCGGGCGGACGGCACGCTGGAGCGCGTCCTCAACGCCATCGACGAGGCCGCGGCCAAAGGCGCGCGGTTCATGGTCTTCCCCGAGACCTTCGTGCCCTACTACCCCTACTTCTCGTTCGTGCTGCCACCGGCGCTGCAGGGCGCGGAGCACCTGAAGCTCTACGAGCGCGCGCCCATCGTCCCGGGCCCGCTGACACAGGCGGTCGCTGCCGCGGCGCGCCGGCACGGCACCGTCATCGTGCTTGGCGTCAACGAGCGCGACCACGGCTCGCTCTACAACACGCAGCTGATCTTCGACGCGGACGGCACGCTGAAGCTCAAGCGCCGCAAGATCACGCCGACCTACCACGAGCGCATGATCTGGGGTCAGGGCGATGGCTCCGGCCTCGACGTGGTCGAGACCGCCGTGGGAAGAGTCGGCGCGCTGGCCTGCTGGGAGCACTACAACCCGCTTGCCCGCTACGCCCTGATGGCGCGCCACGAGGAGATCCACGCAGCCCAGTTCCCGGGTTCCCTCGTCGGCCAGATCTTCGCCGACCAGATGGAGGTGACGATCCGCCACCATGCTCTGGAGGCGGCCTGCTTCGTGGTCAACGCCACCGGCTGGCTCAGCGATGAGCAGGTGGCGCAGGTCTGCCCCGACGAGCGCCTGCGCGGCGCCTGCCGCGGCGGCAACTGCACCGCCATCGTCTCGCCCGAGGGCAAGCACCTCGTCGATCCCCTCGGGCCAGGTGAGGGCATCCTGATCGCCGACATGGACCTCGCGCTGGTGACCAAGCGCAAGCGGATGATGGACTCGGTCGGACACTACGCGCGCCCCGAACTCCTCAGCCTCCTCCACGACGACCGTCCGGCCTCGTTCATGCAACAGCCGATCCGTTCCCAGACCATCTCCCGGAGCCTCGACCATGAGCAGCAGCCCGCTTCCGACGAGCCTTCCACCGTGCCCTCCGGTCGTGGCGGGCCCGGTCGGGATGCCGACGGAGCGCCTGATCAACGCCTTGCAATCCTACGGCGTTAGGCTCGCCGACAGCCGCGCCGGGGCGCCGAGCCGCCGCGGAGGGGCCGGTCCCTCCGACCACAAGGCCATGACCATCGCGGGCCGCACGGTGATGGTGCCTGTCCACACCGAGAGCGCCTTCGACTCGCCCTTTCTCGTGCGTCGCCCGGACGCCGACGGGGTATCCGTGATCGAGCACGACGGCATTGTGATCGGGCACGCCACGTTCCCAGGCAAGCCCCGCTTCTACGCCCTCTCGACCTTCGACGGCGTGCCCTACTCCAAAATTGCCGTCTTGCATGGGCGAGACGTGCTCGCCACCACTGTGTTGCAGACCTGCATCCGCTACCAGAGCCGCGCCAAGGCCTGCCAATTCTGCTCAATCGGCCAGTCGCTCGCCGCCGGCCGCACCGTCGCGCACAAGAGCCCGGAGCAGCTCGCAGAGGTCGCCCGCGCCGCCGTGTTGCTCGACGGCGTGAAGCACATGGTGATGACGACGGGCACGCCGAACGCCACCGACCGGGGCGCGGCGGTCCTATGCGAGAGTGCCTTCGCGGTGAAGGCGGCCGTCGACCTGCCGATCCAGGCCCAATGCGAGCCGCCGGATGACGACCGCTGGTTCGAGCGGATGAAGCTCTCGGGCGTCGACGCGCTCGGCATGCATCTCGAAGCCGTCGCCCCCGAGGTCCGTGCCCGCATCATGCCGGGCAAGGCGAGCGTGTCGCTTGAGCGCTACTACGAGGCCTTCGAGGCTGCCGTGCCGGTCTTTGGGCGGGGACAGGTCTCGACCTACATCCTGGCCGGCCTCGGCGACACGCCGGAGGCCATCCTGGAAATGGCCGAGCGCCTCATCGGGATGGGCGTCTACCCGTTCGTCGTGCCCTTCGTGCCGATTTCCGGGACGCCGCTAGAAAGCCACCCTGCGCCCGGCCCCGACTTCATGCACGGCATCCTCGAGCCGCTGGCTGACATGCTGGCCGGCGCGGATCTGCGCTCGACCGACATCAAGGCCGGCTGCGGGCGCTGCGGCGCCTGCTCGGCCCTCTCCACCTACGAGCGCGCGGGGACGGCGGCATGATCATCGAACCCGTCCCGCCGTTCCGGCCGAGCCACTTCCGGGTGAAGTTCGCAGTCGCGCCGTGGGAGCGGCGCGCCTGCGCGGCGCTTCGCCGCCAAGTCTTCTGCACGGAGCAGGGCATCTTCGCGGACGACGACCGGGACGCCATCGACGCGCATGCCATCCCGATCTGCGCCCTCTCGACGCTCGGCGCCGAGGCCGACGCCGTCGTCGGCACGGTGCGCATTCATGAAGCGGCGGAGCAGCCGGGCGAGTGGTGGGGCTCACGCCTCGCCGTCGCGATGGCCTTCCGCGGCACGGCTGCCCTGGGTGTCGGGCTCATCCAGGTCGCGGTCTCCTCGGCTCATGCCCGCGGCTGCACACGCTTCCTCGCCCACGTGCAGGAACGGAACGTGCCGCTGTTCCAGACCCTGCACTGGTCAAGCCTCAACGAGGTGGACCTGCACGGGCGGCCCCATCACCTGATGCAGGCCGATCTCGGCGCCTATCCGCCAATGCACAACCCCGAGCACGGCCTCGTGACGTTTCGCAGGGCCGCGTGATGGCCGCCGCCCTCGACATCCAGGCTCTAGCCCGGCAGATCCGAGACGCGCGCGGACTGCGCCACAAGCGCGACATCGACGCCGTGGTCGCGCGGCTCGGACTGAGCAGCCGGCACGCCGCGGTGCCGGTCGGCGACGACTGCGCCGCCATTCCCGACGGCGAGGGCCACCTGCTCTTCGCCATCGAAGGCTTCCTCGACAGCTTCGTCGCCGCCGACCCGTATTTCGCTGGCTACTGCGGAATCATGGTCAACCTCAGCGACGTCGCCGCCATGGGCGGGCGTCCGCTGGCAGTGGTCGATGCCCTCTGGAGCCGGGATGCCGCAGCTGCGGACCCAGTCCTGGCCGGCCTGTCCGATGCGGCCGCGCTCTACGGTGTGCCTGTGGTCGGTGGCCATACCAACACGCGCGCCGAAGCCGGCAACCTCGCGGTCGCCGTGCTCGGTCGGGCCGGCCCGCGCCTACTCACCAGCTTCGACGCAGCGCCGGGCGACGACCTCGTCGCCGCCATCGATCTGCGCGGACGCTTCCGCGATCCGCACCCTTACTGGGACGCCTCGACCAGTGCACCGGGAGAGCGCTTACGCGGCGACCTAGCTCTCCTGCCGGGGCTCGCCGAGGACGGCCTTTGTCGGGCTGCCAAGGACATCAGCATGGCCGGCGTCGTCGGCACGGCACTGATGTTGCTCGAATGCTCGAACGTGGGCGGCGTCATCGACCTCGGCCCGATCCCGAGACCGGAGCACGTTCCCCTCGCGCGCTGGCTGATCGCCTTCCCGAGCTTCGGCTATCTCCTCAGCGTTCGCCCCGACCGCACACCGGCCGTGCTCGAGCGCTTCGCCGAACGCGGCATCGCGAGCGCACGGATTGGGCACCTCGATGCGAGCCGGATCGCCCGGGTCCGCGGCTCCGCGGGCGATGAGGCAGTGGTTTGGGACTTTATGGCCAGCCCGCTCATCGGCTGCAGCAAGGATGGCACGGGAGCTGGAAGGTGAGGGGCCTGCGCATCGCCATCCTGACTCACTCGACCAACCCGCGCGGCGGTGTCGCCCACTGCCTCGCCTTGGCTGAGGCCTTGAGCGCCCTCGGGCACGAGCCAGTGGTCCATGCGCCGGACCCATCCGGCCGCGGCTTCTTCCGGGACGCGGCCTGCTCCACAGTGACGGTTGCCGCCCAGGCGGTCAGCGGCACGACGGTCGACCTCGTGCGGGCTCGCATCAACGACTATCTGCGCCACTTCGCGACGCCCGCCGCTTGCGACTTCGACGTCTTCCACGCTCATGACGGGATCGGCGGCAACGCGCTCGCGACCTTGAAGCACCGGCGGCTGATCCCGGGCTTCGCGCGCACGGTCCATCATGTCGACAGCTTCTCCGACCCACAGCTCGCCGAGTGGCAGGATCGCTCGATTCGCGAGGCCACCCGCCTGCTCTGCGTCAGCCGCACCTGGGCCGAGTGGATAAGGGACGACCTCGGCAGGCAGGCTGACATCGTCGGGAACGGGGTGGACCTGTCGACCTTCCGTCGCGAGCCGACGGAAGCAGACGCCGCCCTGCGTGAGCGCTTGGGTCTCGGCGTCGGACCGGTGATCCTCAGCGTCGGCGGCTTCGAGGAGCGCAAGAACACGGCCGGCATCATCGCGGCCTTCGCGCGCCTACGCGAATGCCACCCCCAGGCGCAGCTCGTGGTCGCCGGTGGGGCAACGCTGCTGGACCACGCGGCCTACCGCGCTCGCTGCCGCGCGGTTCTATCCGCCGCCGGCCTCGCTCTCGGCCGAGGCCTGCCCGTGATCGAGACGGATCCTGTCGCGCAAGGCGACATGCCGGCGCTCTACCGGGTTGCGGACGTCCTGGCCTTTCCCTCTTGGAAGGAGGGCTTCGGGCTCTGCGTGCTGGAGGCGATGGCCTGCGGCACCCCCGCCATCGTATCCCGGCAGCCGCCCTTCACCGAGTACCTCGCGGCGACGGAAGCCCTCTTCGTCGATCCGGCCGACCCCGAAGCCATCGCCGGCGCGATGGCAGAAGCCTTGGTGCCGGACACCCGCGCGCGGCTGCGGGCCGCCGGCCCGGCGCGGGCCGCAGCCCATTCCTGGCGCACATGCGCGGAGCGCCACCTCGATGCCTACGCGGCTTGTGCCCGCGCCCGACAGGAGCCGATCCATGCCTGAGATGCGCTTCCACGTCCGCTGGCCCGATGGCCGGCGCGAGGCCTGCTACTCGCCTTCCCTCGTCGTGAAAGAGTTCCTGGCGCCAGGCGAGAGCTACGCCCTCGACGACTTCGTCGAGAAGACTCGCGCGGCGCTCAACATCGCGAGCGAGCGGGTGCGCGAGAAATACGGTTTCGCGTGCTCGTCCGCCTTGGACCAACTCGCCCGGATCGAGGCCGCCGCGAAGCGGCAGGAGCCTGGTGGCCAAGTCACCGTCGAGTCGTTCGAACCCTAAGTCGACGCCTCCTCTCGGACTTACACGGAGCCAGAGCTATGTCCTCCAACACCCGTCACGTCCCCGTCGTTATCGTCGGCGGCGGCCAAGCCGGCCTCTCGGTCAGCTATCACCTCAAGCAGCGCGGTATCGAGCATCTCGTGTTTGAGAAGAAGACCGCCGCGCACACCTGGGGGACGCAGCGCTGGGACACGTTCTGCCTCGTCACCCCGAACTGGCAATGCGACCTGCCGGGGCACCGCTATGACGGGCCGGACCCGGACGGATTCATGAAGAAGGAGGAGATCGTCGCCTACCTCAAGGCTTTCGTCGCCAAAGTGAACCCACCGATCCGCGAAGGCGTCGCGGTCACCCGCGTCGTGCGGCGCGAGGACGGCATCTTCTCGGTCCAGACCTCGGAGGGCGACTACACCGCCAACGAGGTCGTCGTCGCCTCCGGCGGCTACCACACGCCGATCATCCCGCGCATGGCCGAGAAACTGCCGGGCTCGATCACGCAAATCCACTCGAACCAGTACCGCAACCCTGTCCAACTGCCCGCGGGCGAGGTGCTGGTGGTCGGGTCGGGGCAGTCTGGCGCGCAGATCGCCGAGGACCTGCACCTCGCCGGACGCAAGGTACACCTGGCGGTGGGGGACGCGCCGCGTTGCGCTAGGTTTTACCGGGGGCGCGACGTCGTGACGTGGCTGGCGGACATGGGCTACTACGAGATGACCGTCGACAATCACCCGTTGCGCGACGGCGTCCGCGACAACACCAACCACTACGTGACGGGCCGCGACGGCGGCCGCGACATCGACCTTCGCCGCTTCGCGACGGAGGGCATGAAACTTTACGGTCTGTTGGAGGACTACCAAGACGGCAGCTTGTGCTTCCGAGATGACCTCAAGCGCTCGCTCGACCAAGCCGACCGGACCTACAACGGCATCAACGCGGCTATCGACAAGTACATTGCCGAGAAGGGCATCGATGCCCCGGCGCAGGAGCACTACACCCCGGTCTGGGAGCCGGGCGAACCGATTACCAGCCTCGCCCTCGACGATTCCGGCATCACCAGCGTCGTCTGGTGCATCGGCTTCACGCCGGACTTCCGCTGGCTCGACGCGTCGGTGTTCAATGGCGCTGGCAACCCGAAGCACAAGCGAGGCGTCACGAACGAGGACGGCGTCTACTTCATCGGTCTGCCCTGGCTGAACACCTGGGGCTCGGGCCGGTTCGGGGCAGTCGGGCGCGACGCCGAGTACATCGTGCAGGTGATCCAGAAGCGCCTCGGTGCCGAGCGGTTCGCCTTGAAGTTCGCGGTCTGACCCCGCCTACGCGTTGGCTCGTTTGCCTTCCCGAACGGCCTTCTAAGCGTGTGACCCAGGCTCCTCCCGCGGCGGGACCTATCTGAATGGCCGAAGTCGACCAACGTCGGTGCCGTTCCCGCAACAGGACGATCCTCCGCATTGTCCGGGGTCCGCTCCTTGCCAGGAGCTAGGTCGGACATCTTGCAGTTCGACAGCCTGAGCGAGAGTTGCCGCGCTTCGAACCTGCTGCCGGCGTCGGATTCGAGGCACGTTCGGCAGGGAGGCCGAACACGCCCTGGGTTCCTCTTTACGGCGCGCGGTTCGTCGGCGTCAGCCGCCGGCGAGCCGCTGCAGAAGACGCTCGGCCGCAGGTCCGGATGAGGCCGGGTTCTGACCGGTGATCAGCAGGCCGTCCGCGACCACGTATGGCTGCCAGTCACCGGCCTTGGTGAAGTTGCCGCCGTTCCGCTTGAGCTCGTCCTCGACAAGGAACGGGACCACCTCGGTGAGGCCGACCGCCTCCTCCTCGGTGTTGGTGAAGCCGGTGACGTCTCTACCTTCGACGAGCGGCCTGCCATCGGGCGCCTTGGCATGCCGCAGCACGCCGGGTGCGTGGCAGACGAGAGTGACAGGCTTGCCGGCCGCGAGCGTGGTCTCGATCAGGCTCACCGAGGTGGGATCCTCGGCAAGGTCCCACAGCGGCCCATGGCCACCCGGATAGAACACGGCATCGAAGCCGTCGTGGGTCACACTCTCGAGGCGGATTGTGTCCGCCAGAACCGAGTTAGCCGCGCTGTCGGCCTCGAAGCGGCGAGTCAGGTCCGTCTGGAAACCCGGCTCGTTGCTCTTCGGGTCGAGCGGCGGACGGCCACCCAAGGGCGATGCAAGAACGACCTCGGCGCCCGCATCCTTGAACACGTAGTAGGGGGCGGCCAGCTCCTCCAGCCAGAATCCAGTTTTCCGGCCGGTGTCGCCGAGCTGGTCGTGTGAGGTCAGCACCATCAGGATCTTCATCGTAGTTCTCCGCGGTCAGAGGGCGAGTGAAGGGTTGCCGGGGAAGGCGGCTCGACCAGCCGCGCTTCCGTTGGGGTGGACCGGCCCGGTGCGGACCGGGACCTTGCCGACCGGGGCGATGTTCGCGTCGGCGAGGCCGTGGGCCTTCTGCACGACCTTCGGCAGGGCGGCGTACTCCGCCGACATGACGCTGCAGAGGCAGTGCCTGTTCCCGTCCTCAGGCGATCTGCGGAAGGTGTCGGGGTAACGCTGCAGGCAGCGGATCGGGCCGAAGGTCTCGGCACTCAACGCCACCGGCTCGGCCGTCCTGTCCTCCAAGTCGCGCCCGGCCACCGCCGCTCCCAGGTCCGCCTTGCTGGCGGAGTGATGTTAGATGCACGCGGCCTTGATGCCGAGGTCGCGGTGCAGGCGGACCATCTTCGGAGCACCAACATGGAAGCGGGAGCGCACGCGCTGAGAGGCCAGTTCCGCTAGCAAGAAGCCGCAGCCGGGAGGCGGAGAGTCGGCTACGAGCTCGGGTGGCGAATTGTTCAGGAGACGGCGAGCCACCGGATCGGTTAAAGAGCATTTCCATCGAAGGAGGAGCGCATATGGCAACGGGTACGGTGAAGTGGTTCAACGGAACCAAGGGCTTCGGCTTCATCCAACCTGACGACGGCGGTCAGGACGTGTTCGTGCATATCTCCGCGGTCGAGAAGGCTGGCCTTCGCGACCTCGCGGAGGGTCAGAAAATCTCCTACGAGGTGGTGGTCGACCAACGCCGCGGCAAAGCCTCTGCGGAGAACCTGAAGGCCGACTAGAAGAGAGCTCGTTCCGGCGGCTAACGACGCTGCCGGCACTCTCACACGACGGACGATCCCACTGCATCATTCTGTGCCTTGGGCAGCGGAACAGAGGCCCATCATGGCAGGATCCAATCCGACCGGTCGCTCGGCGACCATGTCGATGGCCGACTTCAACGAGCGTGCGAAGCGCACGGCGGCCAACATGCCGACGATCGAGAAGCCACCTACGAAGCGACGCAATGCACCGCGACCGAATAAGCCGCCGGTTGCTGCCAAGCCGGATGGCGAAGCGGAGAATGAATAATCGGCTGCTCGCTCTCTGACTCGGGGAGCGGCGGAAGCTCATCAACGTGATGCTGCGCTCGGTGACGGCCATGGATCAGCTAGCCTCGGCAGCATCCACATGGCGCTACCGACCGCGGCAAGCGCCCCATGATATGTGCGCAGCCCCGTGTGGGCAGTGTCGCTGTGCGCCTCGATACCAACCCCTGTCGTCGGGCGAGGCACTGGCATTGACGTCATGATGCCGGCCGGAGAACCCGCCATGAAGCGTCCCCGCACCACCGGCCACCTTGCCGCACCGGCGCCCGCCAGCGTCGTCCCTGCTCCCCAGCCCAGGCATGGCGACGCGGTCGATTCAGCCGTGATGGCTCTTCTCTCACTCATCGCAGCCGTCGAGACGCAGCCCGCGGGCCCAGCCACCAAAGCATACCGGGCCGCGATCCGTCGCAAAGGCGAGGAAGCTGCCGCAGCGGGTGGCAGCGAGGTTCTGGAGGACGTGCTGCGCCAAGTCTGTGACGCAGCGCCTGACCGCGCCGAGCGCCGTGGGAGGATCCTCACCGAGGCATGGGCTGACCTGATAGGGGAGAAGCCATGACCGGACGCAAACTCGCTGCTTTTCACTCCGACGGTCACGTTCAGAATCGGCTCCGCCCCACGCATGTTCTGCCTCTCGAGGCGTTCAACACACAGGATTGCCGACCATCGTGACCATAGCCTCCCTGAACTCGCCCGCGACGTACAGGCTCGCGGACGAAGCATCTCGAACCGATGAGGCGAAGCTCGCGCAAGAGGTGGCTCGGCACTGCGCTGCATTCCGCGAGCCGATCCCCCGGCTGGCCTTTCGGCAAGTAGCCGACACGCTGCTGCCGTATCTGATCCTCTGCGCCCTGATGCTCGGCTTAGCGGCGAACGGCTACGAGCTTCTTACCCTGCCGCTCGCTTTGCCGGCGGGCGGGCTCCTGGTCAGGCTTTTCATCATCCAGCACGATTGCGGGCACGGCTCGTTCTTGCCCTCGCGCCGTAGCAACGACTGGCTTGGCCGCGCCTTGAGCCTTCTGACGGTGACGCCTTACGACAGCTGGAAGCGGGCGCACGCCCTGCATCATGCGTCGACCGGCGATCTCAGTCGCCGCGGAACCGGGGATGTCTGTACCTTGACCGTGCGCGAGTACCTAAACCTGCCGCGCTGGGGTCGAGTCCGGTACCGCCTCTACCGCAACCCACTTATCCTGATCGGGCTCGGTTCGCCGATCAATTTCCTCGTCATGCAGCGATTTCCCAACGGCGTGGGACTGCCCTGGCGAACGGCTTGGCGCAACGTCCTCGCACTTGATGCCGTCCTCCTTGTCGTCCTGGGGGCACTCGCGTTCACGACCGGAGGTCTCGGGCCAGTGCTCTGGGTGCTCCTGCCGGTGGTCAGCGTCGCCGCCTGGATCGGGGGTTGGCTGTTCTACGTCCAGCATCAGTATGAGGAAACCGTTTGGGAGGAGGCCGACGCGTGGGACTTCCATCTCGCAGCGCTCGGAGGCAGCTCGTACTACGTCCTGCCGCGCGTCCTGCAGTGGTTCACGGGCAATGTCGGCCTGCACCACGTCCACCATCTGAACAGCCGCATCCCCAATTACCGCTTGCAGGAATGCCTGGACGGTCATGAGATCCTCGGCCGGGTGGGCCGGTTGACGCTGCACGACAGCTTGGCCTGCCTGAGGCTGGCACTTTGGGATGAGGATGCGCGAAAGATGGTCGGATTTGCGCGCCTGCGGAGGCTTGAGGCGGCTTGAAGCGACGGCTGCTGTTCGTCGCAGACGGCCCCGAAGCAGCATCCTTCGACGCCGCGCCCACTCCGGTCATTTGCCCTTGAGAGCTCGGAGGTCCGAGAGAGGAAGGAGGCGGATGTCCGATGATTGCAGGATGAACGTTCGCATCGCTAACCGAAGCGACGCCGTGCGCGTCCTAACGGCGGTCTGCCAGCAGAAGACAGGCGGGCCAGTCTTGCTCGAGATTGCCAAACTAGCCTGCTGCCGGTTTAACGGACGCACGGTTTCGGTATGATGATGAACCCGGAGATGCTCCCTGCAGCGCTGCAGGTCTCGGCGTGAGTTCAAGATCGCTGCCGTTCGAGTGGATACGGCACGGCGGCACTCGACCTTGAACTCCGCAGTCCCGTTGAGTTCGAGAACCGAGCCCCGTTAGCTTGGGACGGTATCCACCAAGCCGGCATCGGGCCACTCACCCCGGCCGCCGCGGCCGGCTCCGTGTCTGGCTGTCGGGCCCGTCATTGTAGCATGCGAGTGCAGTCCCGCAGAGCGCGAGCACCGCACGGAGATCCTCGACGCAAGCTTCTGCCTCGGCCAGCGTAAGCAGGCCGCTACGCCAGTAAGTGGCACCGGAATTGGCCACAGCGACAATCGCGAACCGACCGTCCGGGCAGTCGACGATTCTGCAAGTCACCGGGCGTGTCATCACCTCGACCGTGCATTCCCTTAGAACGGCCTCAAACGCAGCTGCGGAATGGATCGATCCCGCAGGTCCGCGAGTTAGATGTTCACTGTACGGCGGACAGGGCCGGTCTGGGGGCTCCTCTGCCGCTCGCTCCGAGAAAGGACATGGGTTGATCGACATGTTGATCGCAGGCGGACTTGGTCCGGTTTGCCCGGACCGGAAAATGGAGGCACGAACTGCCAGACTGCCCCTTGCCGTGCAGAAGCACATCGGAAGGCAGTTGCAGACGACCTTTCTCACGCTCGCCGCCTCCGATCCGCCGCAGCATTTGCTTGATCTCACCCAAGCCCTCGAGGGCACTCTCGCGTTCCTGTCGGGTAAGCGTAACGCCGCCTTCCGCGAGGGGTTAACGGCGGCGCTTCCATCCCTACAGGTGTACGCGCAGTCGCTAGCCGGAAGTGCTGCACGTGCCGACGATCTCGTGCAGGAGACGGTGCTGAAAGCGTGGGCCAACCAAGATCGGTTCGTTCCAGGCACGAATCTGAAAGCGTGGCTTGTGACCATCCTCCGCAATCACTTTTACAGCGAGCGACGCAAGCATAGGCGTGAGGTTGAGGACGTGGATGGCGTCATGGCAGGCCGACTTGTCGCATTGGCGGCACAGGAGCACGGCTCGGACCTTCAGGTGGTCATGTCCCACATCGCGCAGCTACCGGCCCCTCAACGCGAAGCACTGCTCCTCGTCGGTGCGCAGGGCATGACTTACGAAGCAGCCGCGGAGGTCATGGGTTGCCAGACCGGCACGGTGAAGAGCCGAGTGAGCCGCGCCCGCTCCTACTTGGTCGAGCGGCTGAGCGCACTTTCCACCAAGGCACCGGCCTGAATTTGTTTTTTGCTTTGAGGACAATAAATCAGGCGGGAGCATGGCAGCGCAGCACGTCGACTTGGAGCGCCATATGCGGTCGCCCGCAATCAAGACCCGTTCTGAGTATACCTCCGGTTAGTTCCAGCTGCGCCTCGTGCGGAGCGTTTGGATACAGTGAAGTTCATAGCTTGAACTTCAAGGATGGGCGACGCATGACAGGAGCGGTCTCTCCTCTCACAGCCATTGCTCTTCCTCGTGCCTATGTCTCGCCGCCCCCGCCGCGCGTCGTATCGAATCATCGAACGCCCTGACGGCCGGTTCGACATAGCCGTGACCTTGGCCGGCGGCGGCACGCATTTCCGCGAAGGCCTGACGGGTCCGATGGAAGTGGAAACCGCTCTGGCGACGCTCCGCGACTTGATGGCGGCCTGCGGCGCCGTCCTCGTCGAAGCGTCGGCGCTCAGCCTCGCTGCGGAATAGATGCAGAGGGCGTGCTTTCTGCGCCGTTCGTTGCGCCGGCCGAAATCGTATCCGCGCCCGGTCAGTCGCCGAAGAGAATCTCGAAGGTCAATGGATCGTAGAAGCGCATTAGGCTCTTCACGAAGTCTTTCGCATCCATCCCGAGGGCATCGGCCCAGATCCGGTAACGGTCCGGCGGCACACGTCCGCGCCCGGTCTCCAATTGTGAGATGAAGGTGTAGTATTCCGCGCCCACCTCGGCGGCCAGCTGCCTCTGAGACAGGCCTCGCTTCTCACGGAGTTCCTTCAGGAACCGGCCACCTTCGCGGCGCAGTTCCTGCACCTCCTCCGAGCCGAGACGTTGTTGGTGGACATACAAATGAGAGGCTCCCGCCGGCGCGTGACCGGTCGACACCACCGAGTGGTACAGCAATCCCAATATAGGGCTACGGGAGCAGGCGTCCAGTTCACGAGGCGCACAATTTTCGAGAGCCGTGGTGGCGCTTCTTGGAATACAATAAGCCCGCGCTAAGATTCATGGGCAAGCCCGTTGGGGCGGACGGGGGGCCAGGCGCGATGAGGCAGCACCGATCATACCTTTCGCAGCGAAGGTCCCGGGCAGCCATGCGCCTCTTTTCACGCCTCTCTCAACGGCCTGCCCTGTGCGGCTGGCACCTGCGAGTGGGCTGCTCGGCGGAGCAATCCGGAACAGTCGGACTCATGCGCAGGGAAGTGCCATGAGCGACCGTGTGGCCGCGTCCGTTTTGAGGGATGGGTTGCGAGAGATCCGCCCTGTTCTGGTCACGGTTTTCATCTTCGCATTTTTCACGAACCTTCTCCTGTTCGCCGGCCCCCTGTACATGTTGCAGGTCTATGATCGCGTTTTATTGAGCCGGAACGAGGCGACACTTCTCGGTATCACCGCGATCGCGGCGTTTGCTCTCGCCGTCTATGCCGTCCTCGAGATGCTTCGTTCGCGCCTGCTGGTGCGGGGCGGGGTAATCTTCGACCGGAAGGTCGCCGGACCGGTCTTCGAGATCGTGCATAGGGCCACGTTGCTCAGGCCGCGAGCTGGCCAGGAAACGATCCTTCGTGATGTTGACGTCCTGCGTGAGTTCCTCACCGGCGGCGCGATTTTGGCGTTCTGCGACCTGCCCTGGGCTTCGCTGTTCTTGATCGCTTGCTTCATCCTCCATCCGTGGTTTGGCTGGATGGCATTGCTCGGCGGCGGCACGCTCCTGGGTTTGACCCTCCTCACCGACCTCGCGACCCGTCGGCCTCTCGACATGGCGAGCCACGCCGCCCGAGAGGCGGGCGAGCAGGCCCGGGCGACCGTCCGAGGCGGCGAGGTTCTGCGAGCCATGGGCATGCTCGGTGCCCTGCGGTCCCGGTGGCGCCAGCGTCACGATGAGGCGCTTCTGCTGCAGGCACGTGCGAGCGACCGCGCCGGCCTCATCGCCGCGGCGACGAAGTTCACGCGCATGTTTCTGCAGACGATGGTCCTCGGTGTCGGCGCCTACCTCGCCATCCATGGCGAGATCTCTGCCGGCTCGATGATCGCAGCCTCGATTATCATGGGCCGAACGCTGACCCCGATCGAGGCCGTCGTTGGACACTGGAAGAGCTTCACGGCGGCCCGGAGCAGCTATGCGCGGCTGGCGGACATCATCACGCGCATCGGAGTCGAACCGCAGCGCGTGATGCTGCCGCGTCCGCGCGGTCTGATCGAGATCGAGAGCTTGGTTGTCGCGCCGCCGGGCTCGTCGGCGGCCATACTCCACGATGTCAGCGTGCGGCTGGAGCCCGGCAGCATTGTCGGGATCATCGGTCCGAGCGCTGCCGGTAAATCGACCCTGGTTCGGGCGATCACGGGCGTTTGGCCCGTGGTCTCCGGCGCGGTGCGCATCGACGGAGCCGACCTCCGGCACTGGGACCCACAGGCGCTCGGGCGGCACCTCGGATACCTGCCGCAGGATGTTGAACTGTTCGATGGCACGGTGGCACAGAACATCGCGCGCTTCGACGCCCAGGATGACGCCGCCATCGTCTCGGTCGCGCAGCGTGCGGGCTGCCACGACCTGATTCAGACGCTGCCGGACGGGTACAACACCCGGATCGGGACGGGCGGGCACGGCCTCTCCGGTGGCCAGCGCCAGCGCATCGCTCTGGCGCGCGCGATGTACGGGCAACCGAGCTTGGTCGTCCTCGACGAGCCGAATGCCAGTCTCGACCAAGCCGGCGAGGCCGCGCTGATGCGGGCGGTGGCAGACCTTCGTGAGCGTGGAACTACGATTGTCGTCGTCACGCACAAGGTGAGCCTGCTGACGGGGGCCGATCAGATCCTGATGCTCGACGGGGGAATGCTGCGCGCTTCGGGCCCGGCGGATCAGATCCTCGCCCAGGTCTCCGGTCCCCGCCCGGTCCCGGCGCTGGTCGCAACCGTCGGCCGGGCCCTGCCCGAGAACGAAAGGGTGCCCGAAGTCCAACGCAACGCGGGCTGAGCCATGACGATGCCACTTGCCCAGATCCCGATTGGGTCTCCTGCCGCCCCCGCGTCGTCACCCGTGCGGGGCGTGGCGGGCGGCGAGGGCAGCGCCGTCGCGCCGATCGAATGGCGGCGCTACGCGATCGCCGGCTATGTGCTCATCGTCGCCGCCTTCGGTGTCACCGGACTCTGGGCGGCGACCGTGCGCATGGATCGCGCTGTCATCAGCACCGGCGTCATCGTCGCGGAGAGCAGCCGCAAGGTCGTCCAGCACTTCGAGGGCGGCATGGTTCAGGCCGTGCTCGTGAAGGACGGGCAGACGGTCCGCACCGGCGATGTCCTCCTGCGGATCGATCCCATACAGTCGCAGGCAAGCGCGGACCTGTTTCGAAACCAGCTCGACGCGGCTCTCGTCCTGGAGGCGCGGCTGCGGGCGGAGCAGGAGCAGGCGAGCGACTTGCGACTGCCCGACGACATCGCCGCGCGACGGGACGAGCCGGCCCTCGCACGCATGATCAGCGATCAGCGCGGTCAGTTGGTGGAACGGAGGACGACGCTCCAAGGCCAACTCGCCCTCATCGAAGCGAAAGTCACTCAGCTTAGGACGGAGATTGCCGGCCTTGCCGTCGAGAAGTCCTCGGTCGAGCAGCAAGTCGGGTTCATCCGACAGGAGTTGGATGGCTTGCGCAGCCTGCACGAGCGCAATCTGATTCCGCTGTCGCGCCTGCTCGTGATGGAGAGGGAGCGCACGCGGCTGGAGGGGGTGATCGGGCGCTCCGTGGCAGAGAGGGCGAAAGCCGAGAACGCCATCAGTGAAGCCGGGCTGCAGATCACACAGTTGAAGCAGAAGCTTCAGGAGGCGGTCACGGGCCAGCTTCTCGAGACGCGGCAGAAAATCGGCGAGCTTCGCGAAAAGCTCGTCGTCGCGCAGGACGTGTTCCGGCGGCACGAGATCCGTGCCTCCCACGACGGCGTCATCCAGGCGCTCAAAGTCTTCGCAGTCGGGCAGGTCGTACGCTCGGGCGAGCCGCTGATGGAGATCGTCCCGACAGCGGACAGGCTCGTGATCAACGTGCAATTTTCACCCCACGATCTCGAAGCCGTCCATGCCGGCATGCGGGCGGAGATCAAGTTTCCGACCTTTCAGGCGCGCCGGACGCCTGCGGTCTTCGGAACGCTCACGGTGGTTTCACGCGACCGTCTGGTCGATGAAGGCACGAAGCAGGCCTACTTCGCCGGCACAGTGGAGATCGACGAGCGTCGGCTTCCGGGCGACGTCAGACACCGCCTTCTCGCGGGTCTGCCGGCGGAGGTCGTGGTCTCGGCCGGTGAGCGCACGGCGTTGGAATATCTGTTCACTCCCTTCTTCGACGCGATGGGACGCGCCTTCCATGAACGCTAGCGCCGCTCCCGGTCGCGCTGCCATGGCATGCGGCACCATCGCGCAAGGGACACAGCGAGCCGATACGGTGAGATGACGATGAGCACAGTCATTCCCTTCTGCCGTCCCGTATCGGCACGCCAAGGTAGCTGGTCGCAGCAGGAGCTTGCCGAGTTCTATCGCGTTGAAGCAGCACTTCTCCGCGCCGGCCTCAGCATCGCAAGCGAGCACGGCCTCAGCGATGAGGGGGAGCCGTGGTTCGTCTTCTGCCGGCCGGACGGCGACGCGATCATCCATTTCGCCAAGATCGACGGCAGCTATCTTATCGCTTCGGAGGTGCTGGATCGGCCCGTGCGCGGCGCGGATTTCCGCACACTGATCGACCAGATCGCTCGGCTGCATCCGCACCTCCTCCCCATCCCGGCAGTCGGGACGGGTACGACGCTCGTGGTTCATCCTGCCGCTCTGCTCGCGGCTCTGGTGGCAGCGGCGGCCTTGAGCCTGTCGTCCGAAGATGCTCATGCCAGCCCGCTCGCGGCCTGGCCGGACGACCAATCGGGGCTCCCGGCTTCCGATGGAGCCGGTTCCGCACATGGCCAACCGCGAACGACGAAGGCAACGGAAGGCAGGGGGGGCAGCGACCGGGGGACTGATCGCAAGCAGATTGAAGCCATCGTTCTCTCTGCGATGATCTTCGCCGCTGAGGCGATGGCAGCCGATCACGACGCTTCGGGCGCCGAGCTGGGCTTCGAGTTCGCAGATCAGGCACGCGGTGCTGTGAGCCAGACCACACAGAGCGATGCGACGTCGGCTTCCAGCGCAGTGCTCGGCTCAGGCGGCGCTACCATGTCAGCGGTTCAACCGGCCGTCCTGACCGCGCAGGGCAGCGGCACAAGTCCCAACGCGATCTCTCATGGCAGTCCTGACAGCATTGCAGCGACGAGCCGTATCGACCTGGTTCCAGCGGCCCGCACCTCCTTTCCAGGGGATTTGTCGAGGTCTCCGGCTTCGGAAAACCAGCACCTGTCGCAAGGCTTTGGTAGCGATGTCGCCGTGACCGGAACGTCTGCCGAGTCGTCAGCCGCCGCTAAACTCAGCGGCCGACAGGCATCGCCGTCAGAACGCAGCGAGAACTTAGCGGCGGCAGTGGATGGACCAGGGCCGGACCCCATCGATCAACGTGGAGGTCCCGCTTCGGCATCAACGGTCGAGCCAGCTTCCCACGCACGATCTGCCCATGCCGCTTCCCCCGATCCGTTTGACGTCGGGACCGGAGTAGGCCAACCGGCCTGGGTCCGTGCTGCGAGCCACACCGTGGCGAGCCAGCCGCCGGCCGCCGCAGCCCCGCGTGATATCGACGAGCGGGGCCATAGCAAACAGGCTGAAGACGCGGTCGGGAACAACCCGAAGGTCGATCGGACAGACCCTGGCAACGGTCGCGCCAGCGGCACTGCTCAAGACCGAGGCTCGCAGGCTGATGCCGCTGCCGAAAACAACCCGAAGGTCGATCAAGGCGGGCACGGCGACGGCCACGCCAGCCGTGTTAGTCAGGGTCGAGGCGCACAGGGCGAGGCTGCGGCCGAGAACAACCGGCAAATCGAGCGGGCGGTTGGCGCCGCCGAGACCAACGGCCATGAGCGAAGCTCGCGGGCGGAAGCTTCAGCCGGGAACGCTTCGCAGGTCGAGCCGACCAGCCGCGGCAATGGCAACGCCAGCGCAGTTGCTCGAGAACAGGGCTCGCCAACTGAGGCTCTCTCTGAAAACAGCGCACAGGTCCAGCAGACCGGCCATGACAACGGCCACGTCAATGGAGATGATCGGGAGCGAGGCTCGCAGGGAAAAGCTGCAGCCGCGAACGACTTACCGCTTGAGCAAGCCGGCTCCGAAAGAGGCCACGCCGGAGTTGTCGACCAGAACCCAGGGCCATCACCTGCGGCTGCAACCGCCGACCGATCCGAGACCGATCAGGCCGGGCGCGCCAAGGGTCAGGAGAATGCCAACAATCTCAGTTCCCGCCCGCAGAATGACGCGGCCGCAGGAAACGGTCTACCGATCGTGCAGGCGGCCGGCGGCAACGGCCAAAGCCATGGCAGCCATTCGCAGGCTGAGGCTGTCGCGCAGCGTGAGACGAGTTCAGACACGTCCGCCACGGGCCACGGCCGGAGCCCGAGCAGTAACGTCGATCTTGGGGCCGCCCTGCAGGCCGAGACCGAACCTCATTCCGGGAATGACCGACAGGCCAATCGCGCCAACGGTCACGGTTCAGCCCCTGCCGAGACGAGCGACCATCGCGGGCCAGATGTACATGGTTCCGGTGAGATCG
>Ga0268290_100098_pt1 | contig 28560 bp, 16 predicted proteins | sample MetspRMADM_FD_191346 | JGI IMG/M metagenome (GOLD analysis project Ga0268290, IMG submission 191346) | Soil microbial communities from San-Diego area, Southern California, United States - Methylocaldum sp. RMAD-M | ecosystem: Environmental > Terrestrial > Soil > Desert | place: USA: California... | reverse complement strand
AGGGCAGGCTACGCCAGCCCGCCGTCTACCTTCGTGCCGGGGAATGCGGCGCGGGCGTCGTCGAGGCGGTGTCCGCGCGCCTGCCGGGAGCCTTCAGGGACGCCGATCTGATTCGGTCCCTCATTCGCGACGGCGCGTTCGACGTCTACATCGATGGGTTGAACGAGGTCCCGCCGCAGACCCGAATCCAGATCGTGGCCTTCGTGCTCGACAACCGGGACAGGGGCAACATCTTCCTGACGTCGCAGTACGTGGGCGACGGCATCCCGCCGGCCGAGACCTACTACCTCCTGCCGCTGACGCATGCGCAGATGTCGGACTTCATCCGAACCAGGGGGGAGCATGTCGATCCGGACGCGCCGGTGCGCGGCGCGGCCTTCGAGGCGGCGGGCGAGGCCTTCCTGAAGGCCCTGTTCGAGCAGCGAGTGGACGGCGTGGGGGTGACGGACACCGCCGGCGACGATGACCCCGACACCCGCGAGCGGCGACTTCTGATCGAATTCCGCGCCACGCTCGCCAACCCGATGGACCTCCAGACGGCCGCGGACATCATCGCGCAGGGCCGGGTCCCGGATCCCGTCAATCTGCAGCAGCAGCAGTTCGACCTCGTCGACGAGGATCATCGCGAGTTGACCGGGTTGCCCTTCCCGTCGGAGCGCTTCGCCAAGGCCGTCTTCGACGCGACCGTGACCCCGAATCCCGAGAAGCCCGGCCTCCCGCTGAGCGCGCCGGAGCGGACGGTTCTGCTCGACCACAAGCAGATCCGCTTGCAGCACATGAGGGCAGGGGACGCCTCTGCCGAGATCGCCGTCTTCCGTCACGACAAGATCCGTGACTTCTACCTGCACTTCGCGTTCCTCGGGGACGACCAGGCGCTGCGGTTTCAATACGCGCGCGACGACCGGTTCGGCGGGGTCTACGACCTGCTCGCACGCAGGCTCCCGTCGGGACAGGCAGCCGAGCTCCGGGAGTTCCTCCTTCTCAAGGCGGTCGACGACAAGGATCACCGGCTCAGCGATCGCTTCATCCAGCAACTGCGTTGGCGGGATGCCATCGAGCGCCGCGATCCGCTCTGGCTCTCCCGCTTTGACGGCGAGCGCGAGCGAGCGGGCTTGGCGGAGTTCGCGCGGCTGCGCGGCGAGGGCAAGCGCATCGAGGCAGGCATGGCCTCGGCGTTCGCCTCCGTCGAGGCCGGCCGGGCGATCACACGGGCGCTGTCGGCCGCCGACGCCATCCAGTTGCGGGAGGCTGTGGCAGCCCTGCTCACTGCTGCCGAGGCGGCGCCCGATACGTCGCTGTCCGGCCCGGCCATGATGGTTCGTACCCCCGACGGGAATACGCTGACGTTCTGGTGCGTCGCGAGCCGCGGTCGCCTGACCGCGTTGGAGATGCTTCCGTTGCGGCTCGTCTCGCCATCCGGCACCGGCCGCCACGTCGTCGTGGTGAACGCCCAGGCCGACCTGGACCCGGCCGAGCGCGACCTCGGCGGCCAGGAGGCGGAGGTCCGGGCTGCCGTTCCATCCCCGGCCCTGATCCTAAGCGCCGTGGAACTGCATCGCGCCTACCGGTCGGCCAAGCAGACCGAGGATCTCAGCCGCTTCTGGCGCGATCTTTCCCAAACCGGAGGCGAACTCACATGATCCTGCGCCTTCTCGTTCTTGCGGGGTTACTCGTCTCGGGTCCGGTGCTGGCAAGGCCGTACTCGACGAGCTATCTCAGCTTCGAACTGCCCGACACCTGGGAATGCACTCTCGAGCAGACCGAGTTCGTCTGCTCGGAAGCCGGCCAATCGACCAATCGGCGCTCCATCATCATTTTTACGGCAAAGGAGCAGGGAACCCAGGATAGCCTCGACCAGTATTTCGATCACCTGAGCACACCGATGACTCTCAGGGATGGGACCGGCAAGGTCCTGGGCACGTCCACGCCCGAGTTGCCGAAGCGCGTCACCGTCAAAGGCGTCGAGTGGGTTGTCGGCCAGCACGCGGGATCGGAGGTTCGAAACTACAACACGCGATACTACGCGACGGTCCACGACGGCATCGCCGTCCTGGTGACTTTCAGCGCACACGTCTCCGCTTCCGAAGAAGCTTTCCGGCAATTCAACCCGAGCTTTCAATCCCTTCGCATACGGAACCCTCTCGTGTCGCCATAGGGGGCTTCTCGCGACCACGGGACGAGCATGTTTCAAGCTCCGTTCTGCGGCGTCGCGAACTCCGGGCTGCGTCACGTTGCGCGCGCCGTAGCGCGCGTGCATCAGCGGGGCCTTCCACGAGGTAGGATTTATTAAATAAAACAGGTACGGCATTAGATAAATAGATGACATCAAATCCTACGGAGACAATATTGATATCATCCATTTATCGATGTTATTATGCCTAAATACAACTCGGTCATGCAGATCGTCTACTCTCTGCTGCCAGAACTCCATCTCATCTGGCACTACTCTAAATCCCATCCAACTCCTGGGCCGAGTGGGATCGCGGCCGCCTAGTTCCTCCTTCGTTGCGGATATCTGTCGTTCGATCGTCCCCCGGTCGTTGATGATGGCGCTCTGTTGTGTCGCGTTGGCAACGAGGCGAAAGCCACGCGGAAGGCGTGCGAAAGCAGCGTCCGCTTCCGCTGCAGCGATGAGCTCGACGGGTCCGCCGACACGGACCTGCCGCCCAATCTCCGGCCAAGCGAAGCAGAGGGCTCCGAAAGGACGAGCCTGCAGGTCCAGCGCCTTCGGGCTCGATCCATGGCTCATGAAGACGAAGCCGTGGTCAACAGCCACGAGATCCATTGCACGGATGGTGGGCCGGCCGCTTTCGCCGACGGTGGCCAGCGTCATCAGAGCGGGGTCGAAGGGAGACGTCGCGACCCAATCGGTGTGCCAGCGCCGGAAGGCGGCGATCGGATCCTCACCGAGGCTAGCGGCATCCGCTCCTTCGCGGCGGAAGCGGGCGCGCAGAGCGTTGGCCTGAAGGGGCTGGTCCGGCTTCATCACGTCTCTTTGTCAGATCACGGCGTGCACGGCCAAGCCGCGATCGCGAGCTTGGCCGACAGATCGCGGATGAGCGGACCGCGCTGCTCGGTGAGATAAAAATGCCCCCCCGGATAGGCAGTCAGATGGAATGCACCTGCGGTTACGTCTGACCATTGCTCGGCCTCTCGCAAGGTGACCTCGGTATCGGCTTCACCGATGAAGACGGAAATCGGTGCGCCGAGCTTTCGCCCGATGGTGCCAGGATAGGTTTCGATCAGCCGGAAGTCCGCCCGGATGCTGGGCAGCAACAAGGCGCGCAACTCGCCGTGCTCCAACACGGCCCGAGGTGTTCCTCCGAGCCGCTCGATCTCCTCCAGCACGCCCTCGTCGTCGCGCCGATGGATTGCCTTCCGGCGCTGCTGATGCGGCGGGGGACGGCCGGACACGGCAAGGTGCTCGACCCGAACATCGGCCGCCTCCAGGCGCGTCGCGACTTCATAGGCGACGGCGGCGCCCATGCTGTGGCCGAACAGGGCGAGCGGGCGGCGAGCGAGCATCGCGGCCGCGGAGGCGATGTCGTCGGCCAACACTGAGAGGCTTTCGCTGAACGGCTCCCCGATGCGGTCTTCTCGGCCGGGATACTGGACGGCGAGGACCTCGATCGCAGCTGGAACGAGATTGGGCCATTGGCGATAGAAGCCGGCCCCCGAACCGGCCGGAGGGAAGCAGAGGAGCTGCAGCCGGCCGTTCGAAGCTGGCTGCGGCCTGCGAAACCAGCGTGCGATCGCGGGGGATACCGGAGCCGTCATGCCGACACCGCGAGCGGGAGGTCTTGGAGGATCGCTTCGGCAGGCTTCGGAGGCAGCGCCGTCCCCTCACGCAGATGGGGGAATCCGATGAGGCGCGTGACGTGCTGCCAGATCTCGCAGACGGCCAACTGGTACTGGCCGCGCCCGAGGGGAGACGCGCCGGCATCGATATCGGCGGCGAGCCTCTTCAGGGCCACCGCCACACCCTGCGGCCAAACCTTGCCGAGAATGCTGCGATGGGTCTCGCCGGCTTGCTCCTCGGCATACGAGACGGCCGGGAGGTCGAGCCAAGGCTCGGGCGCTTCGTCGATGGCCGGGAGCGTCGCGGCGGATACGGGCAGGTGCAGCCGCGGCGTCCAGACGATCGGACCGTGCGTATCGACAAGAGTCAGGCACCCGCCGGCTCCGCCGATCGTGATCCGATGCAGAATATGCGAGAAATTGTCGGGGTCCTGCGGGTCCATCTCGTTCTGGATCCGCAGGGTGAACGGAATGCCGGCGATGACGCCCTCAAGGCCGCGATAGGGCGGCATCGCGCTGCCGGCAAGGCGTAGCGCAGCCTCGTCCCAGTCCGGAGGCGTCAGGAAGGTCCAAGGACGCAAGCCGCCCAAGGCCTCGCCCAGGATGTCGAACAGGGTGTAGGCCACCTGGATCGAGCAGACGGCATCGACGAAGGCCGGCTTTCCCTGCGCGGCCAGTCGGCGAGCGGCCGCGATGAAGGCGCGGACGGGTTCGAGAGTCACGTAGTGTGTGTTCAGCCGATACTGCACCTTGTTGGCCGATGCCGTGCGCAGGCAGGCCGCCAACTCGGCCGGCATCAGCGGATGTTCCTGCAGGACGTGGATTCCACGCTGCATCAGGGCCTGGGCCAGTTGTGCGCCCTCGCCGCCGCCGACACCGGCGCCGATGATCACGCAGGCCGCCTCGACATCGTCGGGTACCCCCTCGACGCTGGTGAAGACCGGCACGCCGTAGCGTTGGGCGCAGCGATGGGTGCGCTCGCTGCCCAGCCCGAGAATGCCGGCGAGCTCGAAGGGCAGGTCCGGTTCGCGGAATGCCTTGAGATAGATGCGGCCGAACTTCGTGCCGCAGACGATGGCGCGCCTTCTGGGCGAGGGCATCACAGGGCTCCGACTTCGAAAGCGGCCTCACCGGCGGCGACACCGTCGACGATCTCGAGCGCGATGACTTCCTTGGAACGCCGCAGGCGGGCCATGGTCGAGCCGGGATCCATGATCTCCCCGGCGAAGTGCAGTCCCGGAGGGATCGTCCCGTCGCGGAGATCGAGCGCGGCAAACGCCGCCATGGCGCCGCTGAGCGCGTAGCTGTCCGTCGCGCGCAGCATCAGGCTGCGGCTCACGCTGCCCGCCTCCAGCCGATAGACCAGCAGCTGGTAGGGTTCGCACCCGACGAGATCGAGGGCCGCCGCCTCGCAGAGCGTCTTGATCGCATCCGCCGGGGCTGCCGTTCCGAGTTGGGCCCGGGCCCGGCCGAAGGCCTCGCGCAGATGCCGGCCGGCGAAGACGTTGTACCAGTCGCCAGCGACGAGCCCGAGCCGACGCGCGATGCGGACGTTCTCCTGGCTGAGGTAGGGCATCGCCGCTACGCGGTCGGGGAAGAAGGGGACGTCCTCGTCCTGCCGGACGGCGAGGGCGCGCGGCACGACACGGCCGCGCCAGGCTGCGAGAGGCTGCCCGTATCCGTTGCCCAGACTGGCGACGTAGTCGCCCGCTGCGGTCGGCGTGAACCTGTCGAGGCCGCCGATGAAGCAGGCAAGCCGGAGCGGGCCGTCCAGGCTCGACGCCAAATGGCGCGGCAGCAGAGCCGTCAGGCCCGGCATCATGCCGGCCGACAGCAGCAGGCACCGGTCGCCGTGGCTCACATCGCTCAGACGCTCGTGCACGGGCTCGTCGCCGGCGGCATCGACATAGTCGGCACCGGCGGCGATCGCCGCGCGGGCGATGCGGTCCATGACGAGTGTGGTCGGACCGGCCGCGTTCACCACCACGGCGCAATCCGCACAGAAGCGGCCGAGCGCATCCGTGTCGGTGAGGTCGAGGGCGACGACCTCGTCGTCCCCGCGGGCAAGACCCTGCAAGGCGTCCGCACGACGTCCGCCGAGCCGCAGGTGCCCGACCTCCGCCTGTCGCAAATGCCGAAGGACCGAGCGCCCGACAGCGCCCGATGCCCCGATGAGGCCGATGCGCCTCATGCCGCTACGGCGGGCATCGCCGCGAGGAGCCGCGCGGCGACGTCGCCGACATGCGGTGGCCTCAGGCAGCTGAAATGACTGCCGGAGACCCGCTCCACGGTGAGCTCGCCCAGACAGAGGTCGCGCCAGAAGCCGACGACATCGCCGTCGAGCCAGGGCAGCGCCGGGTCGGGCTCCTCCGGCAGCAGCAGCCGGATGTCGCCGGCATGCAGTCCGGGGCGGAACCGCGCGTAGGCGGCAAGGCTATGGCGGAACAGCGAGAGATGGGCCTGCGCATAGCCCAGCGCGTCGATCCCCTCGCGATCCGCCGCCGTGGCCGCAGCGATGCCGGCGAGGCGCTGGTCCGACGAGAGTGCCAGGAGTTTGCGCAAGGCAGGGCCGAGATCCGGCTCATCGACGAGCGCCGCCATCGTCCCATCCGCGATCACGCCTCTCGAAGCGGCGCGGCGCAATGAGCGGGACAGGGCGTCCGCACGCGCCGGGTAGCCGGCACGAACCGGGTCTGCACCGATGAAGCGGCAGAAGGCATATTCCAGAGCGAGATCGTCGTGGACCTCGCAGGCCTTGCCGCAACTGCCAATGACGGTGACCCGCGGGACATCGACGCCGCGTTCGGCGAGCCGCGCCGCGACGGCGACGGCGAGCAGTCCGCCCATTCCGAAGCCCGCGAGCTGCGCCGGAGGATCGTCGGCCAACAGCGCGGCGTATTCGTCGGCGAGATTCGCGATCAGGGTTGCGGGATCGCGTTCGAGGTAGACCGCCACCTTGGTCACGGCGAGGCCGAGGAGAGGCACGTCCGTCTTGAGCTCCCGGATCAGATCGAGATAGGGGGCCATCGTGCCGCCGAGCTCGTGAACCAGCAGGCAGACCGGGCCGCTCTCGATCTCTCCGAGCGGCGTCAGGGGCGAGGCCGGCGGCGCGTCTGGGGCGGCCGTGTCGCTCGTCTGCCCGGCATGTCGGAGGAACTCGGCCAGCTCCGCGATCGTCGGATGACGGAGGATCTGGCGCATCGTCTGGCTGAACTGCAGGCCCTGGGCTTCGGCGAAGCGTTCGTGCAGCCGACTGACCAGCTGCGAGATCAGCAGGCTGTCGCCGCCGATCTGGAAAAAGCTGTCGTGCCGACCGATCCGCGCGACCGCGAGCACCTCGGACCAGAGCTCGCCCAAGCGCTGTTCGAGCGGATCGAGCAATTCCGAATCCGGGGTCTCCAGCGTCGACATGCCAGCGCTCAGCCAGCTGCGCATCGTCGTGCGATCGACCTTGCCGTTGTCGGTCAGCGGCAGGGTGTCCACCACCTCGATGCGCTGAGGCAGCATGTAGGGCGGCAATCTGGCTTCGAGCTGCGATCGCAGGGCGGCCATGTCGAGATCGGTGATGGCCGCCTTGAAGCGCACCGCGAAGATGCGCTGGCCGATGGCGCGGAGGGGATCGTCGGCGGCCGGCAGGACGATCGGCGCCTCGCCCGCGGCCTCCGCGAGCAGGCCGATCCACGCCGCCTCGCTCTCGAAGAAGGTGTCGCTGTCCGGCTGCTCGCCTTCGCCGACGAGGAACTCGAGGGAGGCCATGGTCCAGGCGATCTCCTCGACGGTCTCCACGATCACGAGCCGTCCGCCCGGCCGCAGCAATTCGCCGAGGCCGCGCAGCAGGCTGGGGAGGTCCCGGGCGTTGTGGAGGACGTTGCAGGCGACGATCGCGTCGAGGCTGTTCGGGCGGTAGCCCTGCTCGCGCAGGCCGAGATTGATATCGAGCAGGCCGAAGCGCAGGAACGGCCAGGCACCGAACACCTCCGCCGCCCGGTTCAGGAAGAACCGCGACACGTCCGTGAACTGGTAGTCGACGTCGAGATCGGCCAGGGCCGGGATCAGGGCGGCGCTGGTGCCGCCGACACCCGCGCCGACTTCCAGGACGCGCAGCGGCTGCCCGCTGTCACGCCGTGCGCCACGGACCAGATCGATCACGGCCTCGTTCGCACGCTGACCGATCAGCGTGTCCGCATAGGCCGCCTGCACGAAGGTGCCATCACCCTCGGGGAAGAACAGGTCGGTCGGCGCGAGATCGCCGCGCAGCAGCGCCGGAGTCTCGCGGCCGGCCACGGCGAGGAAGCGCTGCAACGTGTCCCGATAGCCTGCGGCCTCCCGAAGTCGCTCGACCTCGGCCCATGCGGCGTCGCTTTCAGCGGCGTCGATCGCCCTGAGGCTGGCGTAGCAGCCATCGGTTTCGACGAGCAGGCCGGCCTGCGTGAGAAGACGAAGCCAGCGCCGCAGCAACCGGCGCTGACCGGGCACCACACGAAGCGCCGCGAGGATGGATTCGGCATCCCCCCAGTCACCCGTCGCAGGAAGATCACCGCCTTCTTGGAGCCCCCGGTGGAACCCGAGCCGTGCCGCCGCGTCAAGGGCACCCGTGAAGGCCAAGGCTGCCGCGCTCGCCGAAGCATCGACGGGCAATGTCGGGCCGTCGAAGGGTGGCGGGGCCACCTTCGTCGGACCAGGCTGAACGAAGGCGGCAAGACGCCGATCCATCGCCGTCGCCTCGCCCTCGACCAGCACGACCGCGGCGGCGATGCCCGGGCAATCCTGCAGGGCGGTCTCGATCTCGGCGAGCTCGATGCGATAGCCGCGGATCTTCACCTGCGAATCCTCGCGCCCGAGGAACTCGATGATGCCGCCGGGCCGATAGCGTCCGAGATCGCCGGTCCGGTAGAGCCGTTCGCCGGTGCGCGGGTGGCGGATGAAGCGCTCCGCACTCCGCGCTTCGTCGCCGAGATAACCGAGTGCCAGGCCGACGCCGCCAATATGGAGTTCCCCCGGCACCCAGTCCGGACAATCGGCTAGCGCGTGATCGAGGACATGAAAGCTCTGGTTCGCCAGAGGCTGGCCGTACGGAATGCTGGGCCAGCCGGGCAGGGACGTCGTGATCGGATGTAGGATCGACCAGATCGAGGCCTCGGTGGCTCCGCCAAGGCTGTAGAGGCTCAGATGCGGCATGCGCGCCTGCAGCTGTGGCGGAAGCGCCAGCGGGATCCAGTCGCCGCTCATCATCGCCCGCGTCAGGGTCGGCAGCCGAAGCGAACGATCCGCGTCGAGCACATGCGCCAGCATCTGCATCTGTGCCGGCACCGAGTTCCACAGTGTGACGCCGTGGCGCTCCACGACCCCGCACCAATGCGCGGGATCGTCGCGACGGGCGACCTCCGGCAGCACCAATGCGCCGCCCACCGCGAGCGGTCCGAAGATGTCGTAAACCGACAGGTCGAAGCCCAGGCTCGCCAGTCCGAAGACGCGATCGTCCGGCCCGACTGCGAGGCGCCGATTGATGTCGGCGATGGTGTTCAGCGCCGCGCCATGGCTGATCATCACACCCTTGGGCTCGCCGGTCGAACCCGAGGTGTAGATCACGTAAGCGAGCGCGCCGGGCTCAGTCCCCGGCATGGGCCGCGGATGTGAGGAGGGCAGCGTGGCGGGATCCAGGGCCCGCACGCCGTCGGGCCAAACCTGGGCCGGCCCGGCGAGCACGATCCGCACGCCGGCATCCCGCAGGATACGATCGCGCCGAAGAGCCGGTTGGCGCAGGTCGAGCGGCAAATAGGCCGCCCCTGCCAGATGCACGCCGAGAACGGCCGCCACCTGCTGCCAACCCGTCGGAAGGGAGATGGCGATGCGCTCGCCCGGCTGGCAACCGGCCTGCCGGAGCGCGTCGGCGATGCCGCCGGCGGCGCGTGCCAGTTCGCCGTAGGACATCGCCCCATCGCCATCAATGACGGCTGGGCGCTCGGGAGCCGCTTCCGCCTGCGCGAAGAAGCCCTCATGCAGGAGGCCGCCGGGCAACGGTACTGCCGTCGCATTGGCGGCGCGCCGGGCAACGACTTGCGCCGATGGCAGGCGAACCGGCTCCCGGAGCGTCCAAGCGTCGTCGTCGGAAGCAAGACGCGCGAGAAGGTCGCCCATCGCGGCGAACATGTCGTCGGCCATGCCGGGCGGCAGGATGCCGTCGCGGATATCCCATTGCAGAACCAACGTGTCCTCGCGCTCGATCGCCTGGCAATCGAGCCAGACCTGAGGCGTCTGGCTCAGGCCGAAGACGGGCGTCCCGAGCTCGATGGCGCGCTCGTTCAGGCCGATGGTGCTGGTGAAGACCACGGGCACCAGCGACGCGTCCTGTCCGCGCTGGCGGGCCAGTTCCCGCACCACCTCGACGCCGGAGAAGAGCCGGTGGTCCATGTCCTCCCAGAGCCGGGTCTGGATCGCCTTGGCGTCGTCCGCGAAGCCGCGGCCGGCATCTCTCTCGACGGCGAGCAGACCGACGCTGGTAAAGTCACCCACCAAGTCCTGCACGTCGGCATGAAGCGGCTGGCGGTTCAGCAGCGTCAGGTTGAGCAGGAAACGCTCGCCGCGCGACCAGCGGGCGATCACCGCCGCATAGGCCGCCAGCACCGCAATCGACGGGGTCAGATCGTGCCGCCCGGCGCGCGCCTTGAAGCCGGCCCAGGCCGCCCGGTTCAGCGTCACACCGAGGCGGCGAAAGCGGGCAGGGGCCGAGGTGGCTTGAGGCCGTAGGGGAAGGTCCGGCGCCGGTGGTAGCTCGGTCACCCGCCGCATCCAGTATTCGCGGTCGCGCCGATACTGCCCGGAGCTGCGCTGCCGCCGTTCGGCCAGCACGTAGTCGCGGAAGGAGAGGGTGAGCGGATCGGCGCTGCGATCGGGGTCGCGATACAGCGCCGCGAGCTCGCTCAACAGCATCTGCACGCTCATGTAGTCGGCGATCAGGAAGTCGATCGCCACATGGACGAGGACGTGATCCGCCCCCTGCGTCACCGCGACACCGGATAGTGGCCAAGTGTCGGCGGCGAAGGCGCCATGCGCCATCTGCGCCCGCCGCTCGGCCACGGCACGCTCGAAGGCCGCCACGCCCGCTTCGCGCAGGTCGCTCACCGCGATCGCATAATGCGGCGCTTCCGGCATCACCTGCTGGAAGCCTGCGGAGTGCACGGTCGCGCGCAGCATGTCGTGGCGCGCGATCAGCCGGTTCCAGGCCGCTTCGAGCCGGACCGGATCGATCTCGTCCAGGCGCAACTCGGCATAGACCTGACAGCCGACGCCGCCGTATGCGAAGAGGTCCTGACGGCCGAGCAGGTAAGCCGATTGAACGTCGGTCAGCGGGAAGGGCTCGTAGCGCTCCTCTGGTGCCGGCCGGACGATCGCCGCCTCGGCCTGCCGGCGCAGATGCTCGATCACCGAGGCGCGGTTGTCGCGCACGGCCGCGCGTCGCTCCTCGTTCATCACGCCGCGCGGCGCGCGGAAACGGAGATCCCCGTTTTCCTCCCAGATCCGGACGCCGAGCGCTTCGAGCTCGGTGACGAGTGCCGTCGCGGTCATAGCACGCCTTCCTCGATCGACTCTGCGCTTTCCTCGACGCCCCGCTCGGCGATGACCCCGGCAAGGCCGGCGATGGTCGGCTCCGCGAAAATCTGCCGGAGGGACAAGGGGATGCCGAGTTCCCGGCCGACCCGTGCGACCATCTCCGTCGCGATGAGGCTGTCGCCGCCGAGTGCGAGGAACGAGTCGGTGCGGGAGACAGCGTCGAGGCCGAGCAGCTCGACCCAGATCGCCGCGATGGCCGCCTCGACCGGCCCGCGCGGGGCTTCGTCGGTATCCTCCCGCACGGCTTCCGGTTCGGCCTCGGCACGCGCCGCCAGCGCCTTGCGGTCGACCTTGCCGTTGGCCGTCAGCGGCAGCGCCGCCAGCACCGCGATGCTGGACGGCACTGCGGGCGCCGGCAACAGCGCGGCCAGATGCGGCACCAGTTCCGCCGGTTCGAGGTCCGGCCCGGACGCCGTCACGAAGGCCGCGAGCCGGCGACGGGTCCGCTCACCCACCGCCACCGCCACCGCCTGCGCGACCCCGGGATGCGCCTCCAAGGCCGCCTCGATCTCACCCAGCTCGATGCGGTGCCCGCGGATCTTCACCTGCTGGTCGGCCCGGCCCAGGAACTCCAGCGTCCCGTCCGGCCAGTAGCGTCCGAGATCGCCCGTCCGGTACCAGTGCGTGCCCTCCCGCTCGAGGAAGCGCGCCGCCGTCGCCACCGGATCGCCGCGATAGCCGAGCGCCACGCCCGCACCGCCGATCCACAACTCGCCCGCCACCCAGTCGGGGCAGTCGCGGCCCCGCGCGTCGACCACACGATAGCGTTGGTTGGCCAAGGGCCAGCCATAAGGGATCGAGCGCCAGTCCGGCCGCACCACCTCGACCTCGCAGGCATTCGACCAGATCGCCGCCTCGGTGGCCCCGCCGAGCGCCACGAAGCGGCAGCCCGGCGCGCGCTCGGCGAGCCGCGCCGGCAGGTCGAGGCCGATCCAATCGCCCGAGGCCAGGGCCAGGCGCAGCGAAGGCAGGCCGCCCGGCACCGCCAGCAGCATCTCCAGCAGGGCAGGGGCCGAGTTCCACACACTCACGCCGTGGGCGCCGATCAGCTCGTGCCAGCGCGGCGCCTCGCGGCGGTCGGCCTCGCCGACCACCACCAGGGCGCCGCCGGCCGCGAGCAGGCCGAAGATGTCGTAGACTGAGAGGTCGAAGTCGAGGGCCGAGACGGTGAGGACGCGGTCCTCCGGCCCCACGGCGAAGCGGCGGTTGATCGCAGCGACGGTGTTGAGGGCGGCGGCATGGCTGACCTCGACGCCCTTGGGTTCGCCGGTCGAGCCGGAGGTGAAGATGACGTAGGCCGCCTCGTCGGCCGGGCGCGGCAGCGGCGCGGGCAGCGGCCGGTGCGCCGCGGCGCGGGCGATGTCGATGGCCACCGCCGCGCCGGTCCCGCCGAGCCGATCGGCAACGGTCAGGACGTGGCGGATGCCGGCCTTCGCGAGGATGCGGGCACGGCGCGCCTGGGGCTGGTCGAGGCTGACCGGCACGTAGACGCCGCCGGCGGCCAGCACGCCGAGGACGGCGGCGACTTGGTCGGGTCCGCGCGGCAGCGTCACGGCGACGGGGTCACCCGGGGCGACGCCCTCGCTCCGCAGCAGGGCGGCGATGCGCAGGGCGCGCTCGGCCAGAGCGCCGTAGGAGACGGGGGCGCCCTCGCCGAGCAGGGCCGGCCGCGCGGGCGCCCGCGCGGCCTGGGCGAAGAAGCCGTCGTGCAGCAGGCCGTCCGGTCGGGGCGCGTCCGTGGCGTTGACCCGCGCGCGGATGGCGGCCTGGGAGGCGGGCAGGAGGTCCGGCACCGGCGCCTGCCAGCGCGACGCGTCCCCGCTGAGCCAGTCCAGCAGACCCGCATAGGCCGCGAACATCGCGTCGATCAGACCGGCGGGAAACAACGCCTCCGCCGCATCCCAGCAGAGCAGCAAGGCGCCGTCCTGCTCATAGACCTGATGATCGAGCCAGACGCCGGGCGTCTGGGAGATCATGTAGCCGAGTTCGCCGAGCGCCGAGCGGCCCTCGGCGCCGACGAAAGGCGTACCGAGATTGCAGGCGAAGACGACCGGCGCGATGCCCGTCATCGACTGTCGGCGCGACGCCAGATCGCGCTGCACCTGCACGCCGGAATAGCCGGCGTGGGCGATGTCGGCGTGGAGTTGCTGCTGGAGCGTCCGGGCCTGCTCGGCGAAGCCGAGATCCCGGCGATGATCGCAGCGCAGCAGCAGCAGGTTGGTGAAATCCGCGACCACATCGTCGAGGCCGGGCTCCGAGGCGTCCCTGTCGAACAGGGGGACGTTTAGCAGGATGTCGTCGTGCGTGCTCCAGCGCGTCAGGACGGTGGCGAAGGCGCATGCCAGCACCACGGCCGGCGTCAGGCGATGTGCGGCGGCAAGCTCCCGCAGCCGGCTCCACCGTGTCGCCGGGAGGATATGGCTCCGGCGCGTGAAGACGGGAGCCCGGATGTCTTCGGGGCGGACCGCGAGCGGGAGAACGGGACCGGTGGGCAGATCGTCGAGCCGAGCCTGCCAATAGGCTCGGTCCTGGTCCCGATGCGCCGCGCGGCAGCCGCGCTGCGCTTCGAGGTAGCGGGAAAAGCTCCAGTTGGGCGACGCGAGCGGCCGTGCGTCGCGGGCGTAGGCGGCAGCCAGATCCCGCAGCAGGATGCCGAGGCTCTGCACATCGGCGACGAGCAGATCGATGTCGAAGTGGATGCGCGTCGCGCCGCCAGGGAGCAGGCTCAGTTCAAGCCCGGCGACCTCGCCCCGCGCCACGTCCAGCCGGCGGTGATCGAGGCGCGCGCGCGTCGCGAGCAGGGCATCAGCCACCGCTTCCGCCGAGCAGGCGGTGAGATCGTGCACGGGGAGTGCGAAGCCGGGAGGCTTCGGACGAAGCCTCTGCCGCCCATCCTCGTCGAAGACGGCGCCGAGCATCGGATGATGATCGAGCAGGCGTCGCCAACCGGCTTCGAGGCGAGCCGGCTCGACGCCGTGCCCGTCCAGTTCGAGATAAGCGTGGCAGCCGACACCGCCAAGCGGCTGGTCGTCGCGCCGCCCGATCCAATAGGCGTGCTGGACGTCGGTGAGCGCGAAGGGCTCACGATCCGATGCCGGACCATCGGCGATGGCCTCGATCCCAGGTTCGCCGTTGGGCGTCGACGCGAAACAGGCGATCAGCCCTTCGATCGTCGGGTGCTCGACGAATTGCGCGAAGGTGACGTCTGCGCCTTGTCGGCGCCAGAGGCTGACCAGCCGCATGATGTGCAGCGAGTCGAGACCGTGTTCGAGCAAATTGTCCCGGTCCTGCGGCAGCTTGTCCGGGTCTGCGAGAAAGGCGGCGACCTGCCGACGCAGAGCCTCTCGGTCGGGAAGGCCGGAAATTGGCGTGATGGCGGGAGCGATCGCGTCCATGGCTCAGGCCTCCACGACGGATCGAAGCTGCCGCGATGCGGGCGCACTCTGGGCTGAAGCAACGAGGTTCTGCGCGACACTGCGCAGCTTCTCACAGGTCTCTTCGAGTTCCCGCTCGGGCGTCGACAGGCCGACGATCCCCGCACCGGCACGAAGCCAGCTCTGTCCGTCGCGCTGGTAGATCGCGCGCAGCACGAGGGCCGCGTCGAGGAAGCCGTCCTGATCGGCCACGAGCACGCAGCCGCTATAGAGGCCGCGCGGTCCGCCCTCGTGCCGCCCGATGGCCGTGATTGCCTCGCGCTTCGGAATGCCCGAGGCGGTCACAGCCGGGAACAGAGCCCGGAAAGCTGACCAGCGATCCCGATCGCCCCGAAGCTTGCCCACCACGCGTGATGCCAGATGCTGCACGGAGCCGCGTCGGCGCACCGCCATGAATTCCGGGATGCCGACCGTGTCCGGCTCGCAGCACGCCGCCAACTCCTCGAAGGCCAGTTTCACAGAGACGGCGTGCTCCGCGACCTCCTTGAGATCGGTTTGCAGTTCGCGGGCGAGGACAGCGTTCTCCGCCTCGTCCTCGACGAGGGCCCGCGTGCCGGCGAGCGGCTGCGTGCCGACCCAGCCGTCGGCGCCGACCTCCACCACTGTCTCGGGGCTGAAGCCCGCGGCCTGGAAGGTCGGTCTCCACAGGAGGAACGAGCGGGCCGGATGGTTCGCCCGGCGGCCGACGACATAGCTCGCCGCTATATCGAGTTCCCGGTCGAGGGGGACGCGCCTAGACAGGATGACCTTGTGGTAGGCGCCGGCCGCGATTTCCTCGATCGCAGCGGCCGTTTCGAGCTTGTAGAGATCGGCACCCGCCCGATCGACATTCCGGACGTCGAGACCATGCTCGCGCCGACGCTGCGCCATCATATCATCATCGAGCAGGCAGCGGGCCTCGATCTGCTGCAGAGCGCGGCGAAGGCGGGTGAGGCCATCCTGATCGAGGGCGCGTAGCGTCGCCTCGCCGGCGCGCAGACGGCATTCCAGGCGCGGTATGGTAAGTTGCAGCAGGCTCTGCGCCGGGTCCTCCAGCGGCATGTCTTGAAGAAGGCGCGCGAGTTCGAACTCGGCGAAGCCGTAGGCGCGCCACCCCTTCCAGGGCAGTGCGGCAAGCGACGCCGCGACACCGGCCATGAGATCGGAGGCCGGCCAATGCGCGGTCGCGACGTCGCCGCGAAGCTGGACGGCTTGAATGTCGGCACGGATCTCCGCCACGCTGCCGAGCCCAACGCTCCACTCGCCGTCGCGCTCGTAGACGGTGGCGCTCTCCTCCAAGCCGTGCTCGGTCAGCAGCGCGGCGACCGTCAGCGGCTCGGCCGACAGCGCGACAACCTCTTCGAGAAATTTACGAGAAGCCGGTGCGACCGGCTCGGTCGCCTCGGCGAGGCGGCGGCGGTCGATCTTGCCGATCGGCGTCAGCGGCCAGGTCGCGGCGAAGCGCAACTCGTCGGGTAGCTTGAAGCGCGGCAAGCCGCGCTCGCGCAGGAAGTCGTGCAACGCGGCGAGCGTCGGCCGGGTCCCGCGCACGATCAGCACGGCGCAGGTGCGTTCACCCAGGGTGTCGTCCGGCACGCCGAGCAGCACGGCATCACCGACGCCGGGGTGGGCGCGCAGGTGTTCCTCGATCTCGGCGCTGGCGATTTTCTCGCCGGCGCGGTTGATCTGCTCCTTGACCCGACCTTCGACGACGAGATTGCCGTCCGGGCGTCGGCGCACCAAGTCGCCCGATCGATAATAGCCGTCCGGCGTGAAGGCGGTCCGATTGTGTACTTCCGCATTGTAGTAGCCCCGGATCGTGTAGGGGCCGCGCACCTGCAGCTCACCGACTTCGCCGGGCTGAACATCGTTCCCGTCAGGATTGACGAGCCGCACCTCGTCGTCGACGCAGAGAGGACGGCCCTGCGTGTTCACGATCACCTCGTCGGGGTCGTCGCGGCGGGTGAAGCAGAGCAGGCCTTCCGCCATGCCGAAGACCTGCTGCAGCCCGCAGCCCAATGTCGGACCGACCTGCCGGGCGACCTCGGGTGATAGGCGTGCACCGCCGACCTGAAGAAGCCGCAGGCTCGACAGATCGCTGTCGTCCCATTCGCGCTGCTGCAGCCACAACGTGACCAGCGCGGGGACGAGGGAGGTCACCGTAACCTTCTGCAGTGCGATCAGCGGGAAGGTTTCGTCCCCGCTCGGCGTCCGGGCCATGACGACGCGGCCCCCGCACGACAGGGTACCGATGATACCTGGGCAGGCCAGAGTGAAGTTGTGCGCGGCCGGAAGAGCCGCGAGATAGACGGTGTCAGCCGACAATCCGCACAGCTCGGCCGACGCGCGAGCGTTATAGGCGTAGTCGGCGTGGCTGCGTGGAATCAGCTTCGGCGTTCCCGTCGTGCCGCCGGATAGCAGAAGGCAGGCGATGTCGATGGAACGCGGTGTAATCGTGTCAGGCAGTTCGCCATCGAGCGCGCCGAGATCGTGATGAGCACCGGCCTCTCCCTCTACCAGGATGAGGCGCAGGCAGGCATGTCGAGCAGCCAGCTCTTGTGCCATCGCGCGATAGTCGAAGCCGAGGAAACGATCCTCGCAGACATAGGCGACCGGCTGCGCGATCTGGCAGAGGCCGTCGAGGTCGTGGAGGCGCTGCGCCGGCAGTGCGAAAATGGGGATCGCGCCGAGCCGAAACAGGGCGAAGCTGAGCGCGACGAAGGGAACGCCGTTCGGCAGTTGAACGAGGACACGATCCCCCGGCGCGATGCCGAGGCCGTACAAGCCGCCGGCGAGACGATCGGCGCGCCGATCGAGCGCCCCGAAGCTCGTCTCGCCCTGGTGATCGGTCAGTGCAACGCGATCGCCATGGATCTCGGCCCAGCGACGCAGGCCTTCGCCCAGCGTCTCCTCCTGCCAATAGCCGCGTTGCCGGTAGGCCTCTACAACCTCTGGCGGTCGAAGGGAGGCCTGCTCGAAACCGATCGTCATCTCGCGTCGATCTCCATGACATCGCCGTCAGCAGGCGGGTAGCCGCTCGGCGTGGCGTTGCGCATGAATGCCCGGCCGCAAGCACACGCAATGTCTTGCAATGCGCTTGACGATCAGCCTGCATCAGCTATTTAGAATTGATGTTGTCTAGATTTCTCAATGATGGCAGCATATTGGAATTACTTTATTCTGCCGAAACGGACGATTTTTCTCCGGACAGAGCGTCGTAGTGACGGTCTATCTTTCGAAACCGTCCGCTTCAACGGTTCCGATGTTCGTGATTTGGCATCGGTTGTTCGCGATCCAGCTCAATCGTCGGCAGAGCGTGACCGCTTGGCGCGCAGCGTCCTCGGGGCGACGCCATAGCGGCGCCGGAACTCGGTCGAGAAATGCCGCTGCTGATAGCCCATGGTCCGCGCGACATGGCCGATCGAATGCTCGCCGGCCTCGAGCATGCGCTTCGCCTCCTCCAAGCGGCGGCTCTTGACATAGGCGTAGATCGGTTCGCCGAAGAGATCACGAAACCCGTCCGACAGCTTCCGCGCATTGACACCGACGCTGCGAGCCAATTCGGTGATCGGTGGCGGTGACGCGAGCGCACCGAGCAAAATGGTCCGCGCCGCGTAGAACCGCTCGATGTCGCGGGCCGACCACGTGTAGGTCTGCGGAACAACTGCGCGAAGCGGACAGCGGCTCTCCGCCTGCTGGATCGACTGCGCGACGCATTCCAGCGCCTTCGCCACAAGGAAACACCGCCGGGCCACCCCTGTGAGCGTGGAAGCGCGCATCTGCCAGGCGATGGCACTGATGACGCCCGGGCACGGATCCAAGCAGCAGGACTGATCGCTCTCCAGCAAGCGACGGCCGTCCTCGCCGAGAACGTCGTCGAGGCCGGCATCCGGGATTCTCACGAACACGGCCGAGAGAATCCCGGACTTCACCGCCCGGTGCTGTGCCTGGATCGTCTCGCTCGTGTGGAAAGCCACGGCGCTCCCGGGCTCCCAGCACGTGCGACCGAAACGGTTCTGCTCGACAGACACCGTGCCATCCAGGATGGCGCCGAGCCAGTACCCGCGCCCGAGATCGCTTTCCCAGACAGCATCACGGGAAACATTTAGGTCCCCAAGAAATACCTCTATGCCTCCAGCCGCCACAACCTCCATATTGCCCTCCTTTGTGACGAAATGATTGTAATTAGAGTTTGTATAAAGTGGAGTAAGCCGCCACTTAGGCTATCATCTACCGTGAAGTCTTCCAACAGGAGTGGAAACACGATAGTGGCCTATCGCAGAGCATCCCGCTCGAAGGCAGGCGTGCATGTTCCGCTCCTCGGGCTTCGCAGAGGCGGAGTCGCGGTCGTGAGCCGGCGATCCTTCCGGAGCGGTGCTTGACCGGGTTGAGGTACTTCCCCTTGGCGCCAAGCCAGGAGCGAGGGTCCGATCAAACTTCTCCACGGTTTTGCAACCGTGTGCGCTCCGCGCCCGCACAACGACCATCGCGCATGAACCATCGGGATCCCGAACAAGGAACACCGAAACCCGAACGTCCGCGGCCTTGTCGGGCACTGAGCCCACGAACTAGGAGCTTCAAACAGATGGAGTGTTAGATGCGAACCGATCTTAGAATAGTTCTGCTATCAGGCGTCGCATCGCTAGGCATCTGCACTATTCAAACTGCGGAAGCGCAGAGCGCAAGATCCGATGGTACGGAAGTCGTTGCGCTGGACCCTATCACGGTCGTGTCGGACCGGCGCGTGGAATCGATCGAGCAGCTCCCTGCCGCAGCGACCATCATAGCCGAGCGCGACCTCGGCTATGGAAAGGTCAATACTTTAGACGATGTCGCTCAACGGAGCGTCAACACCATCTTCAGCTCTCAAGGTGGTCCGTTCACGATCCGTGGGGTCGGGTCTCCGGGGCTGGACGCCGGCGTCGATCGGCAGCCATCAGTCGGTGTTTTCCTGGACAACGTCTACATCGCGCGGCCGTTCGGATACCCGACGTTTCTCACAGACGTCAGCAACATAGAAGTCATCCGCGGATCTCAGGCAACACTCTTCGGCAAGAACACGATCGGCGGCGCCGTGAACATCATCTTGCGCGATCCGGGGATTATGCCTGGGATAGAAGCGGAAGGTGGGATCGGCAGCTATCCAAGCGGCCGTATCCAGGCGGCCTTCGATACGCCGCTGAGTGATACCGGTTTCAGCGCCCGTGGCTTTGCAGCCTGGACGGGCCAGAATGGGTACATCAGGAATCTCACGAACGGTCAGGATGTCAGCGACGTCAACGCGCTCGCGACGCGATTCGTCGTCGTCGGACCGCTCGGCGAGTCGACGAGACTCCGGCTGTCCTTCGATTATTCACGCAACCGTGACGACGGCGGGCTTTGGTACGCCCCTCTGCCCCTCGCCTATCGCTTCAACGCGACGCACGACTTCAAGCCCGACAACAGACTCGACATCGGCGGCATCACCGCCCGGGTCGACCACGACTTCGATGCTTTCCGCGTCACATCGATCTCGGCCGTTCGTGGGCACAGCCTCAATACAAGGCTCGACGGTGATTTCACCGCGGCACCGATATACGGCCAAGCCCAGACGGAGGAGCAGCGGCAATTCAGCCAGGATCTGCGCTTCACCTCAACCCTGCCCGGCCCCCTTCGGTGGGCCGGCGGTTTGTTCTACATGCATGAACGCTTCAACGCAGCCCAATTCTTCGATGTGGCCACGGTACCTCGTGACTTGTGGAGCCGCGACGTCTTCAAGCAGGATACCGATACTTACTCCGCGTTCGGAGAGCTTGCCTACCGGTTCGGCAACGGCTTCGAGTTGATCGGAGGCCTGCGCTACACCTACGAGACGAAAAGCACGACCTCCGAGATCTCGAGTCCGAGCGGAACCTTCGCGTTCGGCTCTCCTGGGCGGATCGCGGCCGACAGCTCCTTCGACAACCTCTCGCCGGAAGCGACGGCCGTCTACCATTTCTCCGAAGATAAGCAGGTTTTTGCCAAGATTAGCCGCGGCTTCAAGGCCGGCGGCGTCAGCCCCTACATTGAGGCGGACGGCGCGGCTAATCGATACCGGCCCGAGACGACCACCTCGTACGAGATCGGCACCAAGACGTCCTGGCTCGATGGTCGCTACACCCTGAACGGTTCGCTCTTCTACATCGACTGGAACGATCTGCAGACTGCGATCTACACGACGCCCTTCACGCGGGTGATCCGTAACGCGGCTGCGGCGACCTCGAAGGGCGTCGAAGTCGAGGGCGGTGTACGCCTGACCGACAATCTCAGCCTGACGGCGGGCTACGGCTACCTCGACGCGCGATATGACACCTTCGTCGACACGGTTCTGGGCAAGACCTATTCGGGCAATCCCCTTCCCTATGCACCCCGAAACAGCATCGAGGGCGGCCTGAGGTGGATCAGCCCGCTCACGAGCGACGTCGATCTGGTTGGGACCGTCAAGTATGCCTATCGGACAACCTACTCGTTCACGCCCGACAACGGCTACCGCCAGCCGGACACCCACATCGTCGATGCTCGGATCGGTGTTCAGGGCAAGTCTGTTCAGGGGAGGTCCTGGAGCGCCACCCTGTGGACCAAGAACCTGCTCGATCAGCGTTATCTGCGGCAATACTTCAATTACAGCGGGACGAACATCGGCGTCGCAGCGCAAGGGCGCACGGTCGGCCTGATCGTGTCGGCCCGATGGTAGACGCGGCCACGACGATGCAGTGCGATGCGACTGGCATGCACCCGACAATGACCAGGAAGGCATCCCGCGCCGCGTTTCTCATGATCGCCGGCCTCTATGTCTCTCAAGGCATTCCGATTGGGTTCGCGTTCGAAGCTCTGCCTGTCCTCCTGCGTCAGGCCGGGATCGGACTCGATACCATCGCCCTCACGCCGATCGCCGCTTTGCCCTGGATCCTGAAATTTATCTGGGGTCCGCTGGTCGACAACGCGTGGACGGTGCGGCTTGGACGCCGAAGGAGTTGGATGATCCCGACGCAGGCTGCGCTCGTCGTCTCACTTGCCGGCCTTGCGCTCGTCCCGCTCAGCCTCGGCAACGTGTCCATCGTCGCCGCTCTGCTGTTGCTCGGGTCTTGCGCTGGAGCGACCCAGAACATCGTGACCGACGGTTTCGCAGCCGAGGTTCTGCGCCGCGAGGCGCTCGGGATGGCGAACGCGCTGCAGATCGGCGGGATCGTGGCAGGCGCCATGCTTGGCGGCGGCGGTGCTCTGATCCTGCGTGATCTCTGGGGGGCGCAGGTGGCGCTTCTCACGCTCGCGGCCATCGCCCTCCTGGGCCTTCTGCCTGTGCTGTCTTGGTGGGAACCAACACGACCAGCCGACCACGCGGTTCGGAGGGCACGCCTTCCGACGATCGTCCGCCGCAAGGGTTTCGGGCCGGTCCTGGTGCTCTCGCTCTGCTACGGCGTCGCGAATGCCGGCGGCTTCGGACTTTCGAAGCTGGTCCTCCTCGAGAAGGGGTGGACGCTCTCGCAGATCGGGATCGTCGCCGTTCTGTCGAGCGCCACGGTGATGCTGATCGGGTCACCCCTCGCCGCTTTGGCGATCAGACGTTTCGGTCTCTGGCACACCATGCTGGCCGGCCTCTTCGTCGCCCTCGCTCCGGTGATCGTATGGTGGTGGGTTGCCACCAGCCCGGCCTCTCCTCCGTGGGCCCTCGCCGGTGCGGCCACGGTTCTCCTCGGCACCGCCGCAGGCCTGATCTCCGTTGCCGCCGCGACGCTCGCCATGCGCTTCGGCGCGCAGGGTGATCAAGCCGGAACGGATATCGCGGTCCTGCAGAGCGCCAATGTCCTCGGCGAGATGCTGATCGCCAGCGGCGCGATGTGGCTGGCTTCGTCCATCGGCTACGCGGACGCCCTTCTCAGCGCCATGGCCGCGATATCCACGGTCTTTGCGATCGTACTGTGGTGTCGGAGGGCGGTGCCGTCCGCGATGCTCGACGGAGCGAGATGACACGATGACCGCACGATCACGTTCGCGCGGCGACCGCATCACGGATGCCATCGCACGCAAACCTTCAGGCCTCCTCGGCAAGCTGCTGTTCCGCTATCCTTTCGCCCACCTCGCCGGGTTCGGGCTCGCCCTGAAGCTTGCGCCTCCCAGCGCCTCCGATGCCGTTCTGGACGTCGGCTGCGGCGGCGGTGTCTTCCTGCGCGAGGTGCTCCGCACGGGCTGCACGGCGACGGGTCTCGATCACAGTCCGGACATGCTCGCCACGGCAGCGAGCGTGAACGCTGCGGCGATCCGCGAGGAGCGGCTCACTCTCATCAAGGGCGACGCCGGTGCTCTGCCATTCCGGCCGGCAAGCTTCGACAGGGTCTTCTGTCTGAACGCCTTCTTCTTCTTTCCCGAGCCCGCAGCCGCCATCGCGGAAATGGCGCGGGTGAGCCGGGCGGGAGGCTCCGTCGCTGTCCTGACGACGCCGAAGCAGTGGGCCGGTGATGCCAATTGGCTTGTCCGTCCCCTGGTCAGGCGTATGCGCTGCCACGAGCCCGAGACCCTGTCCGGCTGGGCAGCGGATGTCGGCTTGCGAACGATCCGGATCGAGTCGGTGCCGAAGAACGGATATCTCCAGATCTTCGAAAAGGTTGAGTGTCCCGCTGCCAATCATCAGGAGGCGGCATGTCGGGTGTGATCGAAGTACCTGGCTTCCACGGTACGGTCGTGGGCACCGTCGGAACGATGACGATCGTGCGCGGCACCTTGCACGGGGATCTCGCGGCCCATGTGGCTGAGACCGACGAATTGGTCGTCGTGCTTTCTGGATCTGTTGTGGTGCAGGCGAACGGAGGTTGCGAAAACCTCCGACCGGGCGATTGTTCGGTCATCCCGAAAGGCAGCGAGCATCGTGTCAGCGCGGCCGATCCTTCTCTCGTAGTGATCGTCGCAGGGTAAGCGGTACTGCGAGGCTGTGGCGATGCGGATTCGGAGAGGGCTGGCCGCCTGCGCCGGGACGGAGGCGGGGCTCACCCGCAACGGGCGCTGAAGGCCGACAACGGGGGGCTTCTGTTCGCGCGGGACATCGCGGCGCTGCCGCTCGCCGGCACGGAACTCGTGGTCCTCGCGGCCCGCGATACCAGTTCCGGCGAGGCCATCCCGGGGGAGGGCATCCCGGCCCTGGCCGACGCCTTCCTGGCGCCCGGGGCGCGCACGGTGATCGCCTCGGCTGGGCGCTGGACGACCGCGAGACAACGCGGTCCATGCGGGAGTTCTACGCCGTCCTCCTGGGCGGCGCGGCGGAACCGGCGGCCTGGTCCCGGGCCCGACCCCATCCCCAGTTCTGGGCCGGCTTCGGCGTTCATGTCCGCGGAGAGGGTCGGGCCGCCGCGCGTACTGCCGCAGCCGTCCTGCCGGCCGTCGGGCAATCAGCCGGGTCCCGGCCGACCGACGAAGCGCCCTTGGCGCATCTGGACGATCGGCCCGGCGAGCCCGCTCCGCGGGTGGTCCGGCTCGGGTCCGGGCCGGGTCGGCGACCGCCCCCAGAACGCTTCGAGACCGTCCTGTACGGGCCCTGCAACGTCGAAGGCCGCGAAACCGATTCAGAGGCAGTTCTCGATTGAGGACAGGTCAATTTCAGTCCTCCGATCAGTGGTCGCGTTGAACGAGGGGCAGCCGAGAGTCTGACCCACTGGCTGAGGTCAATCATCCTATCCATTCGTCTGCTCAGGTTGGAGTCGATCCGGCGGATGTGCTCTCGCCTTCCGGCCAACGCGGCTCCGTACCAGCCTCCAATGACGCGCTCAGTCATGCGAAGCTGAGTGGGCTGAGCCCACCGCCTGCGGCGATCGACGCGAAGGGCAACCTCGTGTTCCAGACAGGCGCGCATCAGTACCCGGTGCCACCGGCCCATTCTCGCAGCCCGGAGGAGGTATCCACCTATCACACAGAGGGAATTGGGATCTCGGATCAGGCGCCTCCCTTTGCTGCTTGTGTCGCCACACCTACAGCAAGCTTAGACACGTTCCGCTCGCGGAGCCGCTCAGCCGAGACCCAGGCTCCGGCGGATCAGTCCGCCTACGGCCGGTGCGAACCGGGCGGCGCGGGCGATGGTGTCGCGTGGGGTGGAATAGAGGGCCACGACCAGAGCCCGGTACTGCTCAGGTGTCGGATCAAGGGAAAGACCTGCGGTGTTCGAGACCGCGTCGATCGCGCCGATGCCCGGAATGTGCAGGATGAGCGGCGCACGCGGTGCAGAGACCGTCTCGCCGTCGCCGGCGAGCGTCGCCAAGCCGGGCGATAGGGTCGCGATGCGGCAGGGGCGGGTGATCCCGCCAGCTTCGATCCAGGCGTCGGCGTCGTAGCGGAATGCAGGATCGGCACGCGGGTGTTCGAAGCAGACGAGGAAGCAGATGAAGGTCAGCACCATCGCCACTCCGGCCCAAACGAGATTGAAGTAATCGATATCCGAGATCTCAGCCGGCGCGGTCGGGGCGATGAAGGCCCAGACGATGCTGAAGGCCGAAAGCAGGGAGAGGCCGCCGAACGCAGAGGCCATGCGCCAGCGGACGCGCATCTCGGTGCGGTCACCGCCCTTCTCAGTGACTTTGAACGGACGGCCGAAAGGCCGGACGGCCGCTTGGATGAGCGTCATGGTGACGGCGAGCGCACTGATCGCGTGGGTCACTTCCATGAAGATCGGCAGTGTGCGCGAGCGCGAGACCCATCCGCTATAGGCCCACAGGGCGAAGAGCGGGGGCACGCCGTAGCGCAGGAAGGACAGCACGTCGGCCTCGAAGGCCGGCAGACCGGCGATCCAATACACCGCCGGGGCCAGCAGCATCAGCACGATGTAGGGCTTGCAGGCCCAATTCAGCACACCGTGCAGGAAGTGGATCCGCTGGATCAGCGTATAGCCCGGCCCGCGAAGCGGCCCGTCGGCGAGCAGCGCGATCTGAATCGTTCCGAGGCACCAGCGGGTCCGCTGTGTGATGTACTCCGGGAGGCCCTCAGCCGACAGGCCCATGCTCAGCCGCTCGTTCAGCCAATGGGTCTCGTAGCCTCGGCGTGACATGCCGAGCGACAGGTTGAGATCTTCGCAGATCGCCGCATCGGGGAAGCCGCCGATCTCCCCGAGCCGGTCGCGGCGCACGATGAATGAGGTGCCGACGCAGAAGGCCGCGTTCCACGCGTCCTTTGCCGGCTGGAATACGTCGAAAAAGATGCGCTGGTCGTCGACCCAGCTGTCGGAGGCGGCGAGATTGTGCTGGATCGGATCGGCGTTGAAGAAGAATTGCGGCGATTGCACCACGCCCGCCTTCGGATCATCGAACAGGCCGACCATGCGCTTGAGGATGTCCGGCTGCGGCGCGAAATCCGCGTCGAGTACGAGAATCAGAGGCGCGTTGGTCCGCTCAGCGGTGTGGCGCAAGGCGTTGTTGAGGTTGCCGGCCTTAGCGCCCTTGTTGTCAGGGCGCGTGATGTAGCAGGCGCCGACCTCCTCGCAATAGTCGCGCAGCCAGTCGCGGCGGGTGTCGTCGCAGACCCAGACGGTCTTGGGTCCGTAGTCGATCGCCAGCGATGGCAGGATCGACTTCTCCACGACCTCGCGCGGCTCGTTGTAGGTGCAGATGAAGACGTCGACGGCCGGCCAATCGCCACTCGCCTCGCGGCGCACTTGGGCCGCATCGGCCTCCGCGGAGCGATCCTTGAAGCGCAGCAGGATGACCACCGAGAGCAGGGTGTAGACCACCGCCACCATCTCGGCGCCGAAGAAAAGGTAGGACCAGACGGCACCGGCCTCGGGGGTCAGCGGCGGCAGCGTGTCGCTCCAGCGCCAGCGCGCGTAGGTGGCGATGAGCGCGGCCGTCAGCGCCCCGAACAGAAGGCGATCAAACGGGCGCTCGGGCCGCAGCAGGCCGGCGAGAGCGAAGAGCCCAAGTGCGATGCCGAAGGAGAGCGCGAGCACGGAGGCTGTGTCGCCGGGAGAGGGAAACATCATCGGACGTGTCGTCCTGTAAAGGGATTGTAGCCCAGCGCCGCCAGCGCGGCCCATGCCGTCGCGCCGAGATGCGGACGGCGGAAGTAGAAGAAGTCGTCCTCAGTGCTTGCCGGCCCGATACGCAGACCGGTGGTCAACCGGGCCTCGCGGCTCGCGTAGAGCCAGCCCGAGGGCGCGCGCTGGCCCGCAAGGGTCTGCAGAAGGACGCCCGCCGCGGCCTCGTCCTGGACAGAGTGGTAAGTCAGCGCCGCCTGCGCGGTCCCTTCGACCCAGAGACCATCGCGGTCGTCATTGAAATCGAACCCACCGGGCACGCCCAACCGCGCGGTCGCACAAGCTAGGGCGCGCCGCCAAGCTGCCGGTGGGTCGGCGACGCCGAGCAGCGGCCAGAGCTGCGTGTCGAGGGCGACCGACTCGACACCGCGCATATGGCCCTTGGCATCGGTTCCCATCCGGAAGCAGCCGGCCTGCCCGTCGAAGGCGGCGTCGAGGAACGTCCGCGCAGAGGCTGCCATGGCCCGGTCGTCGGGCTTGTTGAGCCGCGTCCCCAGGGCGACGATGTCGAGGTTGTGCTCAGTGGAGGCCCAGGTGAGCGAAGCTTGCCCCGGATCGTAGCCGTCGAGCCCGCCGGTGAAGCCGGGCGCGTTGTGGCGGGAAGTACGCGTGCGGATCCAGGCCGCGAGACGGCTGGCTCCTTTCTCGAAGCGCGAGTCCTGCGTCGCGTCGCGCAGATTCAGCAGCGCCAGGCCAACCCATGCGACGTTGCCCGTCGCCGTGCCGTCCTGATAGCGGTCCTCGGACCAGCGCTTGTTCGCGGCATCCCACCAGCCCGGGAGAAGGACCGGACGCTCGCGCACAGGTCCGGAGCGATAGGCGTTGCGGACCCGACCGTCCTCGAAGGTGCGGTCGCTCTCGATCGCGATCAGGAATGCCTCGCCGATCTGACGGGCGCGACGCAGGTCGCCGCAGGCCAGGAGCACCGTGGCAGCCAGGGCGTTGTCATAGGAGAAGGCCGTGCCGCGGAGCGGTAGCGGAACCTCCTTCTCGTCCGGCCTGGGCTCGTAGCTCGCGAGGAAAGCGGGGTCTCCATCGGGCGCTGTCCTCTCGACGGCGCCGGACAAAGCGCGGCACAGCTCTCGGCCGAGATCATCTGCCCTGACAGGACCCGACATCCCCAACGTGAGAGCGAGCGCGGCGGCGACGGCCCTCAGCTGCGTGCCTCCTGTGCCGTGCGACCCGTTTGTCTCGGAGCCTCGCTCTGGAAAGAATTCGGCCTTGCCGGTGGGAGCGGCGGCATCGAAATGCGGCGGTCGGATGTGAACTCGGCAGGCTGCTTGCCTATGCTCAAGGGCTGGGTCGGGATCGGGGCCATGCGATCCGTCGCGGCCTTCTCGCCGGACGCCGAGGACGCGTCCGCCGGCCCCTCCACGGATAGATCAGGCGAGATGGCTACCGATTGGGTCTCGGATCGGTCTCTACCAAAAGCTGCGCTGGCCGGAGGGTTTCTGGTATCCGGACGCACCTGGACTTCGTGACCGGCCTGCGCCGGGCCAGCGACATCTGCCCCAGCGGAGACAACCTGTTTCAGAACGTTGCTTGCGGAGGAGACCATGGCCCGGGCTTGGCCGGCCACGGTTTGCGCAAAATCGGGAGCGGCGGCAGCGACCTTCGTTATGAACCCGCTCGCGCCGTCACCAAGATCGCGCCAGACGACGGAGGTCGACGGCACCCATCCCGAAGCTCGCGTGACCGTCACCCAGCGCCCGA
>Ga0268290_100096_pt1 | contig 29101 bp, 23 predicted proteins | sample MetspRMADM_FD_191346 | JGI IMG/M metagenome (GOLD analysis project Ga0268290, IMG submission 191346) | Soil microbial communities from San-Diego area, Southern California, United States - Methylocaldum sp. RMAD-M | ecosystem: Environmental > Terrestrial > Soil > Desert | place: USA: California... | reverse complement strand
CTTGACGGCGACGCGCTTGAGGGTGCCGGAGAACAGCACGAAGGCGCCGAGATCCGAGGTCGCCTCGATCAGGTTGGAGGCGAGCACCATCGGCTGGCCGGCGAGCCGCGACAGTTCCTCCACGGCGAGCGCGGCGTAGCGCGGGTCGGCGTTGAGGCCGGTGCCGATCGCGGTGGCGCCGAGATTCACCTCGCGGAACAGGCCGACGATCTCGGTGAGCCGGGCCACATCCTCCTTGATGGTGGCGTGGAAGCCGTCGAACTCCTGGCCGAGCGTCATCGGCACCGCGTCCTGGAGCTGGGTGCGGCCCATCTTGAGCACGTCGGCGAACTCCACCGCCTTGCTCTTGAAGGCGTAGGCGAGGTCGTCGAGCGCCTTCACCAGCGGTTGCGTGGCGAAGATCACCGCGAGCCGCAGCGCCGTCGGATAGGCGTCGTTGGTCGATTGGGCCATGTTGACGTCGTCGTTGGGGTGCAGCGCGGCGTAGTCGCCGGGCGCCCTGCCCATCAGCCTTAAGCCGACATTGGCGATGACCTCGTTGGCGTTCATGTTGGTCGAGGTGCCGGCCCCACCCTGGATCGCGTCGACGACGAAGGATTCGGCGTAAACGGGGTCGTTCGCGACGAGGGTGCAGGCCTCGTCGATCACGGCCGCCTTCCCCTTGGGCAGGTAGCCGAGCCGGTGGTTGGCCCGCGCGGCGGCCTGCTTCACCAGAGCCAGCGCCCGCACCAGTTCCGGGTAATGGCCCACCGGTACGCCGGTGATCGGAAAATTCGCCACCGCCCGCTTGGTGTGGATGCCCCACAGGGCGTCCGCCGGCACCTCGCCGTCCCCGAGCAGGTCGTGCTCCGAGCGGGTCTTTTCCGCCTCCATCGCCACCTTGCGCACGGTGGCGACGGCGAGATCCTCCTCCTGGGGCGGATTCTCGACGGCGGCGCTCGCCGCCGTCCCGGGCGTCTCCGGGCGGGCGGCTCTCCCGGCTGCCGCGATGGCTGCGGCCTTGGCAGTGGTCTTGGCGGTAGTCTTGGCTGCGCCTTTGGCCGCCTTCTTCCCCGTGCCGTTCGTGTCCTTGACCCTCTTGGCCGCATCCTTGCCGCCCGCTCGATCCTTGGCGGAGCGCTTGGCCTTGGTGTCGGATCCCGTCTTCGCCACGGAAGTCTCCCCGATGCGTCGGATGAGCGGCCGAATCTTCGGCTCCAGCGGCCGGTGACCGTCGGGTCGGTGTTCAGATCCTCGCGTGCCGGACTGTCAACGGTTCGTGGTCTGGTTGACGTGTCAGGAGCGCCACGCCGTCAGCATTCGCATGGACGACGCGGAGCCGGCGGGAGGGTTCAGAAGAACAGCGTCGTGTTGAGGTATCCGTAGAACGTATCGCCGGTATCGGGGGCGTTCGGGGCCTTGCGCAGGAAGTCGCCCTTGGCGAGATAGGCCAAGCCCGTATCGAGGATCATCTCGTTGGGGATGATCCAATAGCGCAGGCGGCCCTCGATCTGGTGGCCGGCAAAGGTGCCGGAGCGGCCGGTTCGGTCGCGGATCAGGGTCGCGGCGAAGGTGTCGGTGGCGCTCTCCAGCCAGAGCGGCCGGTAGGCGATGAAGGCGTCCCACACCTTGCTCGGGGTGATCTCGGCGCGGATCGCCGGCGAGATCAGGTTGGCGCGCTGCACCGGGCCGTAGAGGCCGGTCGGGCCATAGTCGAAGCGCCGGGCGCCGAACAGGGTGTCGAAGCGGCTGAACTTGCCGTCGTTGGCCCGGTCACCGCTGGCATGGTCGTAGTGCAGCGACAGCCTCGGCTTCCACGCGTGATCGAGGGTGTAGCCGACCTCGGCATGGACGAAGTAGGCCGAGACCGTGAGGTCGCGCAGGTCGGTGGCCGCGGCGGTCTCGCGGGCAAGCCCGGTCTGGTAGATCGCCTCGAAATCGTAGTCGAACGCGCCGACCCGCGGCGGGCGCGCGAGCCGCATGCCGGGGGTGAACAGGCGCCGGTCGCGAGTCTGGACCGAGCGCAGGCCGGTGCCCGAATCCTGCTCGTAGAGACCGTAGCCGTAGAGCTCGAACGAGCCGCCGAAGATCCCGGCGAAGGTGTAGGAGGCGCCGAACAGTTGCAGGTCGAGGCTCTCGCGGTCGAACGCGATGCCGTTGTCGAGGATGCCGTTGACGTCGTCGGGCAGCCGGGTGTGCGGCATCACCCACAGGGCGGTGAACTTATCCTTGTCCGCGCCCTGCCAGTCGAAGCTGAGGCCGGTATAGGCGTTGATGGTGTTGCGGAACTGCTGGCGCGAGACGAGACGGCGCGAGCCGATGTTCTTGGTGAAGCGGCCGACCGTCAGGCTGCTCTTCGAGCCCTCGCCGCCGACATCGCCCGTATCGATGTTGAGATAGGCCTGGCCCGGTTCCAGGGCGTTGATCTCCGTGGTGAAGGCGGAGGAGTTGCGCTGCTGGAAATAGCCGCGGCTGTCGAACAGTTCGACGCCGAGCCGCACCGGCCCCTTGATGCCGTACTCCACGTGCAGCGTGGTGAGATACGAGTTCAGGATGTCGTTGGCGGGGAAGGTCGGCACCGGGCGGAATTGGTTGGCGATACCCTCCACCCGCGGCCGGAACGAGCCGCTGATGCGCCAGTTCTCCGGCTCGCCGAGCGCCCTGTAGAGGACGTTCGGCGGTTGGGCCGGCGCGGCCGCAAAGTACGGGCCGGCCTGCCCCTCACGCGCCTTCGCGGCCTGCGCCGCGGCGGTTTCTGGCTCCGTCAGGATCGGGAGCACGGGCGCCCCCTCAGCATGGACGGGTCCCGCGAGAGGGACGATGAAAATGCCGGAAAGCAAAGACGCGTACAGAGCCGACCGCTTCACGGCGTTGCCTCCTGATTTTATGGGAAATCTCTTCGAACGAAGCTAAAAATCACCCAATCGCGTATAGCAGCGCAAGAAGCCTTGCGTTTGCTCGCGCATTTTCTTGGTGAGCTGCGAGGCCGCGCTTCCGGTGCGAGCCGGTTTTCCACGCGGTAATCAGCCCATAAATATCATTCAAATCAGTCATTTATGATTAGTGCGTGCGTCGGCTCCGCTCGCTGGGGCCTTGTCCCTCCGAAGCAACGTCACCATGAAATGTCCAGTATTGCCGCCTCTTACGGGATTAAAACCGTGATATGCCCGGGACCGACGGAGCGGCGCCCGCCGCGCAACCGCTCCGTGCGAGGCTGTGCCTTCTGTCGGTCTCGACGGATGACAAGTGCGGCCACCGGGCCCACTATGACCGCCTCTGCCGCCCGCCGGGCGGCTCCAAAGATCGGAAGGGTCGCCGATGCGCCTCACGGACGCGCTCCTGCTCGTCGCTCTCACCGTTGCGGCTTCCGCACCGGCCTCGGCGCAGGATCTCACCGGGACGCTGAAGAAGGTAAAGGAAGCCGGCGCCCTCACCATCGGCTACCGCGACGCCTCGGTGCCCTTCTCCTATCTCGACGGTAGCCAGAAGCCGGTGGGCTACGCCTTTGAGATCTGCCTGAAGGTCGCCGACGCGGTCAAAGCGCATCTCGGGCTCGACAAGCTGGAAGTGCGGCTCAATCCCGTCACCTCCGCGACCCGCATCCCCCTGATCGCCAACGGGACGATCGACCTCGAATGCGGCTCGACCACCAACAACGCCGATCGGCAGCGGCAGGCGGCCTTCACCAACACCCACTTCCTCACCGCGACGCGCTTCGTCGCCAAGCGCGAAAAGGGGCTCGACAAGACCGACGACCTCAAGGGCCGCACCGTGGTCTCGACCTCGGGCACGACCAACATCCGCCAGATCAACGAGATCAACGCGGCCCGGAGACTCGGGATGCGGATCCTGCCGGCCAAGGACCATGCCGAGGCCTTCCTGATGGTCGAGACCGGGCGTGCCGATGCCTTCGTGATGGACGACGTGCTGCTCGCCGCCCTCGTCGCCGGCTCGAAGACGCCCGAGGCCTACACGATCTCGTCGGAGGCTCAGTCGCGGCCGGAGCCCTACGGCATCATGCTGCGCAAGGACGACGCGGCCTTCAAGGCCGTGGTCGATGCGGCGACCGCCGCCCTCTACAAGAGCCCTGAGGGCAGGGCGCTCTACGACAAGTGGTTCACTCAACCGATCCCGCCGCGGGGCATCAACCTGAAGCTCCCGATGAGCGAGGCGATGCGGAAGGCCTTCGGCAGTCCCAGCGACAGCCCGGACCCGGCGGCCTACTGACCGCCCCGGACCGCATGCGGTGACCGACCTCCGATGACTGGCCCCCAATGACTTGCGTCCGATGAACTACACCTGGAACTGGGGCATCTTCCTGGAGCCGTCCCCCGAGGGCGCCGGCACCTATGCCGACATGCTGCTCTCGGGGTTGGCCTGGACGGTGCTCACGGCCCTGTGCTCCTGGGTGATCGCCTTCACCCTCGGCTCGGTGGTCGGCGTGATGCGCACGCTGCCCTCGCGCACCGCCAACGCGGTCGGCGCCGCCTATGTCGAGGGGTTCCGCAACGTCCCGCTGCTGGTGCAGATGTTCCTGTGGTACTTCGTGCTGCCGGAACTCCTGCCCGCGCGCCTGGGCTCGGCCGTCAAGCAGATGCCGGACGCGCCGTTCTACACCGCGGTTTTGTGCCTGGGCTTCTTCACCGCCGCGCGGGTGGCCGAGCAGGTGCGGGCGGGCATCCGCGCCCTGCCGCGGGGACAGGCGCAGGCGGGCCTCGCGCTCGGCCTCACCTGGGGGCAGACCTACCGCGCCGTGCTTCTGCCCAACGCCTACCGGATCCTCCTGCCGCCGCTCACCTCGGAATTCCTCAACAACCTCAAGAACACTTCGGTGGCGCTCACCATCGGCCTCCTGGAGCTCACGGCGCGGGCCCGCTCGATGCAGGAATTCTCGTTCCACGTGTTCGAAGCCTTCACCGCGGCGACCCTGCTCTACGTCGCCCTCAACCTCGTGGTGATCGCGGGCGCGACCCTGCTGGAGCGGCGCGTGGCCGTGCCGGGAGGGCGTTGATGTTCGGGCATTTCGACCTCTCCGTCATCGTCGACGCGCTGCCCTACCTGTTTGCCGAGGGCATGGTGTTCACGCTGACGCTGACCGCGCTCGCGGCGAGCGGCGGCATCGTGCTCGGCACCGGGCTGGCGCTGCTGCGGCTCTCGGGCGTGCCGGGCCTGACGCACGCGGCCAAGTTCTATGTCGAGCTGATGCGGGCCCTGCCGCTCGTGCTGGTGATCTTCTGGTTCTACTTCCTCGTGCCCTATCTCGGCGCCTGGGCGATCGGCGCGGCGACGCCGATCCAGGTCGGGGCGTTTGCCAGCGCGCTCGTCACCTTCACCCTGTTCGAGGCGGCCTACTTCTCCGAGATCGTCCGGGCGGGCATCCAGTCGATCCCGAAGGGGCAGAGCGCGGCGGCCCGGGCGCTCGGCATGAGCTACGCACAGACGATGCGGCTCGTGGTGCTGCCGCAGGCCTTCCGCAACATGCTGCCGCTGCTGCTGACCCAGACGATCGTGCTGTTCCAGGACACCTCGCTCGTCTACGTGCTCTCGCTGACCGATTTCCTCGGCGCCGCCTCCAAGGTCGCGCAGCGCGACGGGCGGCTCGTGGAGATGTACCTGTTCGCCGCACTCGTCTACTTCGCCGTCTGCTTCGCGGCCTCGCTGCTGGTGCGCCGGCTCCAGGCCCGCACGGCGATCGTCCGGTGAGGGGGAAGCGCGATGAGGATGGGCCCATGACCTCAGACCCTGGGACCTCAGCCCCGCAACCGGCCGCCGCGGGCGGTCCGATGATCGCCATCGAGGCGGTGTCGAAGTGGTACGGCGAGGTCCGCGTCCTGTCCGGCTGCTCCACCGCGGTGACGCGCGGCGAGGTGGTGGTGGTCTGCGGCCCCTCCGGTTCGGGCAAGTCGACGCTGCTGAAATGCGTCAACGCCCTGGAGCCGTTCCAGGAGGGGCAGATCACCGTCGATGGCACGCGGGTGCGGGACAGGGCCACCAACCTGCCGCGGCTGCGGGCGCGGGTCGGCATGGTGTTCCAGCATTTCGAGCTGTTCCCGCATCTCAGCGTCATCGACAACCTCACGCTCGCTCCGCGCAAGGTGCTCGGGCGTTCGCGGGAGGCGGCGGTCCGGCGCGGGCTCGACCTGCTGGCCCGCGTCGGCCTCTCGGCTCACGCGCAAAAACATCCGGGCCAGCTCTCGGGCGGGCAGCAGCAGCGGGTGGCGATCGCCCGAGCGCTCGCCATGGACCCGGTGGTGATGCTGTTCGACGAGCCGACCTCGGCGCTCGACCCCGAGATGGTCGGCGAGGTGCTGGATGTGATGGTGGAACTGGCCCGCGACGGCATGACCATGATGGTCGTGACCCACGAGATGGGGTTCGCCCGCAAGGTGGCCGACCGGGTGGTGTTCATGGATCGCGGCGAGATCGTCGAGGATGTCCCGAAGGACACCTTCTTCGATCGGCCCCGCAGCGAGCGGGCTCAGCAATTCTTGTCGAAGATCCTCGCTCATTAACGCGGATTTGTGGCCCCTGGCCCTCCCCGAAGGCACGTTCCGGCTGTATGTTGGCCGCTTGTGCCGCTGAAACCAGCCCTGTTTTCTTAACGTCGCGACGACGTGGGGGCTCTGTCCGAGTCGAGTTCGGAACACACCGTCCCGTGGGGCGGTTCCGAGCTTGATCAAGACGGGACGGTTTTTTTTACACTGCTTTTCTTGGATGCCGCGTTACTATTTCGACATCAACGACGGCACGGATCTGAAGGACGAGGTGGGTCGCGAGATCCGCGACCCGCTCGCCCTGCGCCGCGAGGCCCTGCGGGTGATGACGACCCTGATGGCTGCGGAGGCCGAGGACAGCCAGGATTGCACGCTGGTTCTGACGGTCCGCAACAGCGACGGCGACGGCGTCATGACGATCCGCCTCGTCTGCCAGATCGATGACGGCTGAGATCGCTGGGGCGGTCGCGCAGAGCACCGTATGGAGACGGCCTCCTTCCTCGACATGACGGCCGACCTGACGACGCGGCCGCGATCGCGGCCCCGTCTGCCGGGGCGGTCGGGGGATCAAGAGTGGTCCGTGGAAGCCGTCGCATCCGGCCGGAGATCCGGTACGGGCTCGTCAGCGGGCGGAGCCGCGTGGCCGAGGTCGATCAGGAGCATGTCGAGCAGGACGCGGAGCCGACGGAAGCCCGATGCCGGAAGCTTCGCGCGGGCGGCCGCACACAAGGCGGCAACCTCAGCGATGGCATCAGCGTCGTTCGTCGGCATCGCCCTTCCCTGACCGGAACGTATTCGTGGGTCCTTTGAGGCTAATGCAACGGACAAAACTATTCAATGTGGCAGCGTAGGGTGTAGATGTGCTCGAAAGAACATTTTCTCAATAATGAAGCGTTGATGGCCGCCAGATCTGGCTGGTTCTATTGATCAAATTATCGTGCGTTCGCCCGCGAAAGGCTTGACGATGGCGTCTCTAGGCCCATCACAGCGCGGGGATGCGCTCGTGGCAGAAGATCAAGGACGCGTACCGAATCTTTCGCAAGACATGCCCGCTTCCGAGCAGAGCCTTGTCGCGCGGTGCTGCAAGTCTAACGGCTCGGGTCCTGACGCGCGGCGGGGCAAGTGCTCTCGATCTGCCCAGGCTCGGAAGGCGCGTGAGGCCGCCCGCTTGAAAAGGCAGGGTGACGCACGATCCCGATCGTTGCGCCGCTGGGGACCGGGTGTCCTGTCCGATCGGGACGGTTTCCCAGAGCGTCGGAACCGCGAGACGAGGAGAATGCGGCCACTGTCAGGGTGGTCCAACCCGGCAAGGCGCCGGCCCGCACCCCCTTCATGCTGAGCCGGCCGAAATGATCCGGCGCCTCCGAGGGCGGCGGGTTGGCGGTGTCAGCCGGTCGTCGAAGGCGCGCCGGCCTCGTCGAAGGACGGGGCCACCGAACGCCGCCACCGCACCGGACGCGCTGTCTAACGGGGCGGAGTGCCGATGAGGCAGGGTGAAGAGGGCCGGGACGGAACAGCATCCCGGAGCGTCGGTTTCCCGAGGGCCCATCATGCCAGCAACAGGGAGACACGCCATGAAGGCCCTGACCCTCGCTCTCGCGAGCACCCTCCTGTTCACGCCCGCCGCCTTCGCTGCCGAAGGTTCGGGCACCAGCCGCTCCGGCACCGCCGACAGCACGGGGCCGAACGATGCCGGTTCCGGAGCCTCGCCCGGGGCGGCCGGCAGCGGCCCGACCTCCGGTGACAAGAGCCGATCCGGTACGGCCAACAGCACGGGTCCGAACGATGCCGGCTCTGGTGCGTCCCCCGGCGCCAAGGGTAAGGGCCACGACGCCCGTTAGCGTGGGGCCAGGGCGCGGCGCCCCGGACATCTGATCCAGGGCGCTTCGCTCGGTTTTCGATCTCGCATCGCCTTTCAGGCAAGCCGGTCGCCACTTCTCGGGATCAAGCGAGAGTCCGATACGATCCGGCATTCGTCGATGCCGAGGCTCCGACGGGGCCGCTGTCAGCGAAGATTGTTGCTCCGCCGCCCATCTCTGAGGGGTGCGTCAGCGAAGGATCATCCGGGTTCCGGACGGTTCCCGCACGATCCTTCGCGGCATCCGCTCGATCCCTCTCCTCGGGAAGAGGGGGCTTGAGCCGGATCAGTCGTTCTTCACCGTGCCGTCCGGGCCGACCTTGACCTCCTGCTCGCGGTCGGTGAGCGCCAGCTTGATCTCGTACTCGACCGCGTTGCCCTCGCGCTCGACCTCGGCCTCGTAGGCCTTGCTGCCGGGGGCTTTCTGCTCGGCCAGCGCGATCGCGTCCTTCAGGGAGACCTTGGCGTTCTGGAAGTCGCTCGCCTTCAGGCGGGTGAAGTAGCGCTCGATCGGCTGATTCTCGCTCTTGTAGAGCTCGCCCGTGTCGGCGTTGACGCCGTGCTCGACGAGCTTGCCGCTCGGGTACACGACCTTGATCGCGTAGCGCGCCGGGTTCTTGCTGTCGGCCTTCTCGAAATCGGCGTCGATGGCCCGGCCACCCTTCTCCTCGCCCTTCCCCTCGGCCGTGGCGATGGCCTGGGCGAGGCCGACCTTGGCCGATTTGGCGACCTGCCACTCCTTGAGATCGCTGTTGGACTTGGTGGCCTCCGTTGCGCTGGTCGCCCGACCGGTGTTTTCCGGGTTCTTGGTCAGGTCGGGATTCTGGGCCGCACTGATGCCCGTCATCAGGGCGAGGAGGCCAGTGGCCGCGGTGAGGCGCAGGACGTTCGTCTTCATGGCGGGTTTCCCGTTTTCGGGGTTGGTTGCGGTCCTCTGAACGGTCCGGACCGCCGCTTGGTTGCGGCGCGTCATGACGTTCGAAGCGTGCGGGTGCGCGCCGTCGGAGCGCGCTTCGGAGTCCGACGGAGCCGGAACGAAGCCCCTCGCCTTCCTCGTCCGGATTGACATATATCCAGCATGATAATAACTAATACGCATAGCGGATATATGCTTGTTCGAGAGGGCTTCCGTGAGCCGAACCGAATCCGAGGCCGCCTTCCTGGCGCGCTATGATCCCGCCGATTACGCCCGGCCCGCGGTGGCCGTCGATCTGGTGCTGCTGGGGCTCCCCGGCGGCCGCCCCACCATCCTGCTGCTGCAACGCGACCGCCACCCGCATGCGGGGCGCCACGCGCTGCCCGGCGGCTTCGTCGGGATCGACGAGGCGCTCGATGCGGCCGCCGCGCGGGTCCTGCACGAGAAGGCGGGCGGGGCGCGGGCGCATCTGGAACAGCTCTACACCTTCGGCGCCGTGGAGCGTGATCCGCGCATGCGCATCATCACGGTCGCCTATCTCGCGCTCCTGACCGAGGCTGCCTTCGCCGAGGCGCTGGCGCGTGCCCCGGCCCTGCATCCCGGCACGATTGCGGCGTCGTCGGCGGGTGAGGGGCCGGTGACGGTCCACGCGATCGACGGCGCGGCGCTGCCGCTCGCCTTCGACCATGCCGAGATCGTCGCCCTCGCCCTGCGGCGGCTCCGGGGCAAGCTCGACACTTCGGCGGTCGGCTTCAGTCTGTTGCCGGAGCTCTTCACCCTGCGCCAGCTCCAGGACGTGCACGAGGCGATCCTCGGCACGCGCCTCAACAAGCCCGCCTTCCGCCGCCGCATGCTCGACCGCGGCTGGCTCGAACCCACCGGCCGGTTCGAGACGGGGACGTCCTACCGTCCCGCCGAACTGTACCGCTTCCGTCCAAATCCCTCGCACCCCCCCTCGCCAACCCTTTCGCAAGGAGAATGACATGGCCACGATCCGCCGCTTCGGCGTTCTCTCCCAGCTTCGGAGCGAGGCCAGCCACTACGTGATCCGCTACCGCAACGGCCGCCCGCGCCAGAGCGGGCGCGGCCTCGTCTTCTGGTTCCGCCCGGAGACCGCGAGCATCAGCGAACTGCCGATGGATGACCGCGAGATGACGCTGTTCGTCCGCGGCCGCAGCGCGGATTTCCAGGCGGTCACAGTGCAGGGCAGCATCGGCTGGCACGTCGCCGATCCCGAGCGGCTCGCCGCCCGCGTCGACTTTTCCCTCGACCTGCGCACCGGCCGTCCTCAGGGTGAGCCGATCGAGCGGATCGAGGCGCGCATCGCCGGGCTGGCCAACCAGACCGTGCTGCAGTTTTTGGGACAGGCGCCGGTGCGTGCGCTGCTCGATGCCGGGCCGGAAGCCCTGCGCGGGCAATTACAGGCGACCCTCGGCGCCGAGCCCTCGCTCGCCGAGATCGGCGTGGCGGTGGTCTCGGTGCGGCTCACCAACCTCGCCCCGTCAAGCGAGTTGGAACGTGCCCTGCAGACGCCGACCTACGAGGCGCTGCAGCAGAAGGCGGACGAGGCCACCTTCGCCCGCCGGGCGCTGGCGGTGGAGAAGGAGCGGGCGATCGCCGAGAACGAACTCGCCACCAAAACCGAGCTGGCCCGGCGCGAGAGCCTGCTGATCGCGGAGGAGGCGCAGAACGCCCGCAACCGGGCGCAGGGGCGGGCCGAGGCGGAAGCCATCGAGGCCGGCGCGGAGGCCGAGCGCATCCGCATGGTCGAGGGGGCGCGGGCCGAGGCCGAGCGGGCGCGGGTCGCGATCTACCGCGACGTGGCGCCGGGCACCCTGCTCGGGCTCGCCGCCCAGGCGCTGGCGGGCAAGCTCGACACGATCGAGCACGTCAACGTCACGCCGGACCTGCTCGCCACCCTGCTCGGCGAGGTCCGCCGACCGAGCGGCCTTCCGGCCCGCTGAGGGAGGATCCCATGGCCGCGCTCACCCCTCGGGCGGTCTTCGTCACCCGCGAGACCGATTACGAGCTGCTGATCGCTCGGCACGCCACGCGGGGACAGGCCCGCTTCTTCCTGGAAAGCCGCGGCCAGGGGCTCGCCGCAATCGAGGCACGCCACGAGCGCTTCCACGCGGTGCTGGCCCAGGCGCGGGCCGCGGTGCCGGGCGAGTGGCGCCAGACCCTGGTGCGGCGGGCCGACCTCGACCGCTTCCTGTTCGGGCAAGACGACGTGGTCGTCGCCGTCGGGCAGGATGGTCTGATCGCCAACGTCGCGAAGTATCTGGGCGCGCAGCCGGTGATCGGGGTGAATCCGGCGCCCGACCTCTACGACGGCGTGCTGGCGCGCAACCCCGTCGAGCGGCTCCCCCGGCTGCTGCCGGCGAGTGCCGCCGGGGCAGCCGCGATCGAGCAGCGCACCATGGTCGAGGCGGTGATCGACGGGACCGAGCGCCTGTTTGCCCTCAACGAGATCTTTGTCGGCCATCGCAGCCATCAATCCGCCCGCTACCGGATCGAGATGCCCGCGCCGGCATCACCTCGGACGCAAGGGGAGGCGATCGAGGCGGAGGAGCATTCCTCCAGCGGCCTCATCGTCGCCTCCGGCACCGGGGCCAGCGGCTGGGCCCGCTCGATCGCCGAGGCGACCGGTCTGTCCTTCCGCCTCGCGCCCGATGAGCGGGCGGTGGGCTACTGGGTGCGCGAGCCGTTCCCGAGCGTCGCCACCGCCACGCGGCTGCGGGCCGGCAAGCTGACCGATGCGCCTCTCCTCGTCACCTCGCGGATGAACGAGGGCGGCGTCGTCTTCGCCGACGGCATCGAGCAGGATTTTTTGGGGTTCGGCTGGGGGCGGCGGGTGCGGATCGCGCCGGCCGACCGGACTCTTCACCTCGTGACCGGGTGAGCTACGCGGTCATGACGGATGCCGCGGCGGTGGGGTGTTCAGGAGCACCGGTTTCCTGGCCGTCCATCCCGTATATGGAACGCGTGCGGGACGTCCGGGCGGATTGCCGGACCACAATCATTTGTATGGCGCGATCCTGTCGTAAAACCGCCAAGGGTGCCGATCATGGGGCGGGTGATCGCGCGCCGTGAGCGTCGGCGCGAGGTTCGACCGATCCGGGAATGGACAGCACGTGGAATCGGCAGCAGAGCATCGGATGAGCGGTCTCGCCGAGGTGGCGCGGCCCGACGAGGGGCCGGGCGGGAGCCTCGTCGGCCGCGCCGTCCTGCGGGGGCTGGCGCGCCCCGACCTGATCCGTCGGGAGACCCTGGCCGACCTGTTCCGGGCGAGCGCGGCGGAGCGCGCCGACGCCCCCTGCCTGATCGACGCCGCCGCGCCCGCGTCGGGCGGGCGCCGTCCGGTCCTGACCTACGGGCAGGTCGATGCCCGCTCCGACGCCATCGCCGCCGGGCTTCTCGCCCGCGGCATCGGCCCGGGGGATGTGGTGGGATTGTGGATGGCCCGCGGCACCGAACTGCTGATCGCGCAGATCGGCATCACCAAGTCGGGCGCCGCCTGGCTCCCCTTCGATGCCGAGGCGCCCGCCGACCGGGTCGCGGTCTGCCTGGGCGACGCGGAGGCCAAGGCGCTCCTCGTCTCGGAGGCCCTGCGGCTCCAGGCGCCGGAGGGCACGCCCGCGCTGACGACGCAAGAGGTGCTGACGGCGGGGCAGGGGGCCTGTGCGCCCGATCTCGCCGCCGCCGGCCTCACGCCCGAGCACCCGGCCTACCTGATCTACACGTCGGGCTCGACCGGCGTGCCGAAGGGCATCGTCATCAGCCACGCCAACATCTGCCACTTCCTGCGCTCGGGCAACGCCGTCTACGGCATGCGCGCCGACGATGTGGTGTTCCAGGGCGCCTCCGTCGCCTTCGATCTCTCGATGGAGGAGATCTGGGTCCCCTATCTCGTCGGCGGCTGCCTGTTCGTGGCGAGCCCGGCCATGATGGGAGATGTCGAGTCCCTGCCCGCGATCATCGCGGGAGCGGGCGTCACCGTGCTCGACACGGTGCCGACCCTGCTCGCCATGATCCCCGGCGACCTGCCCAGCGTCCGCCTCGTGCTTCTGGGCGGCGAGGCTCTGCCCGAGCCGCTGGTGGCGCGCTGGGCGACCGATCAGCGGCGCCTGTTCAACACCTACGGTCCGACCGAGGCCACCGTGGTGGCGACCGCCGCCGAGATGCGACCGGGCCAGCCCGTCACCATCGGCGGTCCGATCCCGAATTATTCGGTCTACGTCGCCGACGAGGCGCTGACTCTCCTGAAGCCCGGCGAGCAAGGCGAACTGCTCATCGGCGGTCCCGGCGTCGCCGCGGGCTACCTCAAGCGGCCCGAATTGACGGCCGAAAAATTCGTCGCCAACCCCTACCCGTCCGACGGGACCGACCCGGTGCTCTACCGCTCGGGCGACGCGGTCTCGATGACGCCGGAGGGCGACATCGTCTTCCACGGCCGCATCGACGATCAGGTCAAGATCCGCGGCTTTCGCGTGGAGCTCGGCGAGATCGAGGCCCGTATCCGGGGAGAAGGGGGCGTCAATCAAGCGGCGGTGGTGCTGCGCCGGGACAACGAGGTCGATCGCCTCGTCGCCTTCCTTGTCCCAGAGCGCGACGCCGATCTCGACCGCGCGGCGCTCCGAAAGAGTCTGGCGGCGCAGATGCCGCCTTACATGGTGCCCGGCCATTTCGAGACGGTGGAGACCCTGCCCCGCCTGACCTCCGGCAAGGTCGACCGCAAGGCGTTGCGGATCGCCCCGCTCACGGTCGCGGTGGCGGAGGGCGAGCAAGAGGCCCCCGACAACGAGACCGAGGCCGCCTTGCTGGCTGCCGCCAAGAAGGTGTTCGGCGACGGGCCGATCGGGCTCGAGGCCGACTTCTTCTCCGAACTCGGCGGCCACTCGCTGCTCGCCGCCCGCTTCGTCGGCGCGGTGCGTGAGACCCCGGCCCTCGCCGGCATCACCCTGCAGGACGTCTATGCCGGCCGCACGCTGCGGGCGATGGCCGCGAGTCTGATCGAGCGAACCGGCGGGGCCGGCGCGCAGACGGCCGTGCGGGACCTGAGCTTCGCCCCGCCCCCGCTCCTGCGCCGGGCCTTGTGCGGGCTGGCGCAGGCCGTTGCACTCCCGTTCGTGATCGCGCTCGCCACCGCGCAGTGGCTCGGCATCTTCGTCACCTACCTGCTGCTCACCGGCGGCGGGCTCGGCTTCTGGGGCGAACTCGGCGTCCTCTTGCTCGTCTATATCGGCATCAACGCCGTGACCGCGACGATCGCGATCGCCGCCAAGTGGCTGATCCTCGGGCGGACTAAGGCAGGCCGCTATCCGCTCTGGGGCGTCTACTATTACCGCTGGTGGCTGGCGCAACGCCTGACGCCGCTGGTGCACATCAAGTGGCTTCAGGGCTCGCCCGTCATCGTCACCTATCTGCGTCTGCTCGGCGCGCGGATCGGCGAGGACGTGCTGATCTCCGACCTCGATGTCGGGGCCGCCGACCTCCTCACCATCGGCCGCGGCGCGTCGCTCGGCGGGCGCCTCGTCATCGCCAATGCCGAGGTCGTCGGCAACGAACTCGTCATCGGCCGGGTCGAGATCGGCGAGGACGTCGCCATCGGCACCTCCTGCGTCATCGGCCCCGGCACGGTGATCGGGGATCATGCCGAGGTCGCCGACCTCACCACCGTGCCCGCCGGCACCGAGATCGGCCCGGCCGAGGCCTGGGACGGCTCGCCGGGACGCCGGGTCGGCACGGTCGACTTTTCCGCCTTGCCCGAACCCGCCACGGCCTCGCCCGCCCGCCGGGCGGCCTTCGGCGCGGTCTACGCCTTCCTGCTCGCGGCGGTGCCGGCGGTCGGGCTGCTGCCGATCTTTCCGGCCTTCTACATCTTCGACCAGATCTCGGACAATCTCTCGGAGGTCACCGATCTCGACTACCACCTCTACCTGCCGCTGCTGACCTGGCCCACGGCCATGCTGATGACGGCGGGCACGGTGTTGCTCATCGCGGCCATCCGCTGGGTGGTGCTGCCGCGGGTGACAGGCGGCACCTACTCGATCTGGTCGGGCTTCTACTTGCGCAAGTGGCTGGTGGCGCTCGCCTCCGAGGTGACCCTGGAGACGCTCTCCTCGCTCTTCGCCACCGTCTACATGCGGGCGTGGTACCGTCTGATGGGCGCGCGGATGGGCCGGGGCGCCGAGATCTCGACCAATCTCGGCTCGCGCCACGACCTCGTCTCGGTCGGCGCCAACAACTTCATCGCCGACGAGGTGGTGGTCGGTGAAGAAGAGATCCGCCGCGGCTGGATGCACCTCCATCCGGTCGAAACCGGCGCCCGCGTCTTCGTCGGCAATGACGGCGTGTTGCCGCCGGGCACGCGGCTGCCCGACGACGTGCTGATCGGCATCAAGTCGAAGCCTCCGGCCAATGCCGCGATGGGTCCGGGCGAGACGTGGTTCGGCTCGCCGCCGATCCGCCTGCCGGTGCGGCAGAAGGTCGATCTCGGATCAAGCGCACAGACCTTCGAGCCGAGCGTCCGGGCCAAGCTCCGGCGCGGCCTGTTCGAGGCCTTCGCCACCTCGTTCTCGCCGATGCTCTACATCTCGCTCGCCGTCTGCGCGATCGATTGGGTGTTCTACCCCGAGATCCTCGAAGGTGACTGGGTCGGCTTGGCGGTGGCCTTCGTCGCGGCGAGCGTCGTCATCGCTCTGATCCAGACGAGCAGCGTCATCGCCCTCAAATGGCTGCTGATGGGCGTCTACCGCCCCGGCATGCGGCCGATGTGGTCGTGGTGGGCGATGCGGACCGAGGCCATCGCCGTCGCCTACTGGGGCTTGGCCGGCAAGGTGCTGCTGGAGCACCTGATGGGCACGCCGTTCCTGCCCTGGGTGCTGCGGCTCTTCGGTGTGAAGGTGGGGAAGGGCGCCTGCCTCCTGATGACCGACATCACCGAGTTCGACTGCGTGGAGATCGGCGACTTCGCGGCGATCAACCGCTCGGCCGCGCTCCAGACCCACCTCTACGAGGACCGCATCATGAAGGTCGGCCGCGTCGTGGTCGGGCGCGGCGTCTCGGTCGGAGCCTTCTCGACCGTCCTCTACGACACGAGGGTTGGCGATTACGCGCGGCTGCGCCCGCTCACCATCGTGATGAAGGGCGAGTCGATTCCGGCGCACTCGGAATGGGAGGGGGCGCCCGCCGTGCCGGTGGTGCATGGGGCGGGATAACCCTCGCCCCTCTGCGGGAGAGGAGCCGGCTCAGGTTCTTCCGGAAACGGGGCTCCCCTCACCCGACCCCCGCTGACGCGAGGCCCACCCTCTCCCGCTTCAGGGAGAGGGAAAACTCTCAGGCCGCCTCGGTCTTCGCCCCGAGGCGCTTGTCGAGGTAGGTGTCCACGGTCTGCGTCAGCTCGTCGACCTTGCCGTCGAAGAAGTGGTTGGCGCCCTCGACCATCTGGTGCTCGATGATGACGCCCTTCTGCGTCTTCACCTTCTCGATCACCGGGATCACCTCACGGGCCGGTGCCACCCGGTCCTCGGAGCCGTGCACGAACAGGCCGGAGGAGGGGCACGGTGCCAGGAAGGTGAAGTCGTAGCGGTTGGCCATGGCGGCAATCGAGATGAAGCCCTCGATCTCCGGGCGGCGCATCAGGAGTTGCATGCCGATCCAGGAGCCGAACGACACGCCCGCGATCCAGCAGGACTTCGCCTCCGGGTTGACCGACTGCACCCAGTCGAGGGCAGCGGCGGCGTCGGAGAGTTCACCCGAGCCGTGATCGAACGCACCCTGGCTGCGGCCGACCCCGCGGAAATTGAAGCGCAGGGCCGCGAAGCCGCGATTGGCGAAGGTGTAGAAAAGATTGTACACAATTTGATTGTTCATCGTGCCCCCGAACTGGGGGTGCGGGTGGAGCACGATCGCGATCGGCGCCCCCTTCTTCTTGGGGGCTTGGTAGCGGCCTTCCAGGCGGCCGGCGGGGCCGGAGAAAATGACTTCGGGCATGGTGTCCTCGAGATGATCCGACCCTCACCCCTGATGCCCCCGCGAAGGCAGGGGGAGGCGAGTCGGTCACGGCTTGACTCGTTGCGCGCGCCACCTACAAGCGCTCTTAGAATAATTCTAGTCGATTAGAACTATTCTGAACTGTTCGTCGGGCCTCGAACTGCGATGCATAAGGCGCGTTTCGCGCGGCTTAGCACGGGGGAGGGGGGCGAAATCAAGAAAATCAGGATTGGCAGGACGATACGGAGCGGATCGGCAGGATGACGTCAGGCGGGCGCAGCTATCTCGATCACAATGCGACCTCCCCGGTGCGTCCGGAGGTTGCGGTGGCGGTCGCGCGCGCCCTGGCACTGCCCGGCAATCCGTCCTCGATCCATGAAGAGGGCCGCGCGGCGCGCCAGATGCTGCAGGCGGCGCGGGCGCGGCTCGCCGCCCTGCTCGGGGGGACACCAGAGCGCATCACCTTCACCAGCGGTGGCACGGAAGCCGCCAACACCGTGCTCTCCGGCGCGCTTCGGAAAACCGGTCTCCCCGCGCCCACCCGGCTGATGATCTCGGCCACCGAGCATCCCTGCGTCACGGTGGGCCACCGCTTCGCGCCGGACGTGGTCGAGGTGCTGCCGGTGGACGGAACCGGCCTGCTGCGGCTCGATGCTCTCGCGGCCCGGCTCGAAGCCTGCCGGGACGAGGCCGTGCTGATCTCGGTCCATGCGGCCAACAACGAGACGGGGGTTGTGCAGCCGCTGACCGAGATCGTGCGGCTCGCCCGCGCCCACGGGCAGGCCCTGGTTCACAGTGACGCGGTACAGGCAGTTGGAAAAATCCCGCTCGACTTCGCCGCGCTCGGCCTCGACGCCCTGACCCTGTCGGGCCACAAGTTCGCCGCGCCGAAAGGTACCGGCGCGATGGTGCTGGCCGAGGGCGTGAGCCTGGAGACGGCCTTCCTGCGCGGCGGCGGCCAGGAGGCACGCCAGCGCTGCGGCACCGAGAACCTTCCCGGCATCGCCGGGATGGGTGAGGCGGCCGAGATCGCCCATGCCGCCCTGGAGACCGAGGCAGCGCGGCTGTCTGGCCTGCGTGATGCCCTGGAAGCGCGTCTGCGAGTCCTCGCCCCGGATACGGTCGTGTTCGGAAAGGGCGCGCCGCGCCTGCCCAATACACTGAGCTTCGCCGTGCCGGGGCTCGCGGCCTCCACGGCGCTGATCGCCCTCGATCTCGCCGGCCTGTCCGTCTCGTCGGGCTCGGCCTGCGCCTCGGGCAAGGTGGCCCGTTCCCCCGTGCTCGCGGCGATGGGTGTGAGCCCTGCGCTCGCCGCGGGGGCGCTGCGCGTCAGTTTCGGTTGGAATTCGCGCGCTGCGGACCTCGAACGCTTCGTTGCGGGGTTCGAACGGGTCGTTTCGTCCCTATATCAGAGGCGAGGGCAGGCAGCCTGAGCGCCGCCCGCCCAAGCTATTTTTTCGGTGGGACACCCGCCGGTTCGTTGGAAACCCCCGGTCCTTGACGCCGGAGTCGGTAGGAGACGTTGAATGCCTGCAGTGCAGGAGACCATTGATCGGGTTCGTTCGATCGACCTCGACCAGTACAAGTACGGCTTCGAGACCGTGATCGAGATGGAGAAGTCCGAGAAGGGCCTCTCCGAGGACGTCGTTCGCTTCATCTCGGCCAAGAAGAACGAGCCGGAATGGATGCTCGAATGGCGCCTCGACGCCTACAAGCGTTGGCTCACGATGAAGGAGCCGGAATGGGCCCGGATCGAGTACGACCGGGTCGATTACAACAACATCTACTACTACGCTGCGCCGAAGCGTAAGGGCCCAGAATCGCTCGACGAAATCGATCCCGAGATCCTGAAGACCTACGAGAAGCTCGGCATCCCGCTGCGCGAGGTCGAGGTGCTGGAAGGCATCGCACCCGAGCGTCGCGTGGCGGTCGATGCGGTGTTCGACTCGGTCTCGGTGGCGACCACCTTCAAGAAGGAGCTCGAGAAGGCCGGCGTGATCTTCATGCCGATCTCCGAGGCCATCCGCGAGTACCCGGATCTCGTGAAGAAGTACCTCGGCTCGGTCGTGCCCGTGACCGACAACTTCTTCGCGACGCTGAACTCGGCGGTCTTCTCCGACGGCTCGTTCGTCTACATCCCGCCGGGCGTGCGCTGCCCGATGGAGCTGTCGACCTATTTCCGCATCAACGAGCGCGACACCGGCCAGTTCGAGCGCACGCTCATCATCGCCGACAAGGGCTCTTACGTCTCGTATCTCGAGGGCTGCACCGCCCCGAAGCGCGACGACAACCAGCTCCACGCCGCGGTGGTCGAGCTCGTCGCCCTGGAGGATGCCGAGATCAAGTACTCGACCGTCCAGAACTGGTACCCCGGCGACAACGAGGGCAAGGGCGGCATCTACAACTTCGTGACGAAGCGCGGCGATTGCCGCGGCGCCCGCTCGAAGATCTCATGGACGCAGGTCGAGACCGGCTCGGCGATCACCTGGAAGTATCCGTCCTGCATCCTCCGCGGCGACGACTCGCGCGGCGAATTCTACTCGATCGCGGTGTCGAACGGCATGCAGCAGGTCGATTCCGGCACCAAGATGATTCACCTCGGCAAGAACACCACCAGCCGGATCATCTCGAAGGGTATCTCCGCGGGCCGCTCGCAGAACACCTACCGGGGTCTCGTCTCTGCCCACAAGAAGGCCAAGGGCGCGCGCAACTTCACCAACTGCGATTCGCTCCTGATCGGCGATCAGTGCGGCGCGCACACCGTGCCCTACATCGAGTCGAAGAACGCGAGTGCGGTGTTCGAGCACGAGGCCACCACCTCGAAGATCTCCGAGGACCAGAAGTTCTACTGCCAGCAGCGCGGCCTCTCCGAGGAGGAGGCGACCGCGCTCATCGTCAACGGCTTCGTCCGCGACGTGCTGCAGCAGCTGCCGATGGAGTTCGCGGTGGAAGCCCAGAAGCTGATCTCGATCAGCCTCGAAGGCTCGGTGGGCTGACGAGCTTCGACACGGACGTACTGCGTGCCGCCCACCGGCACAGTGCGCGGCACGCCGGCGAGGTGAGAAGCAGCGCCGCGTGCGGCTGCTTCTACTGCCTGGAAGTCTTCGCCCCGGATGAGATCGCGGAGTGGATCGACGAGGACGCGACCGCTCTGTGCCCCCGGTGCGGCATCGACGCAGTGATCGGTGACCTGTCCGGCTATCCGGCCGGGAGTGCCACCTTCCTGCGGGCGATGCATCAGGAATGGTTTTGAAGGACTTGGACGAACATGCTTGAGATCAAGAACCTCGTCGTGCAGATCGAGGACAACCGCATCCTCAACGGCCTGAACCTCACCGTGAACGACGGCGAAGTCGCCGCGATCATGGGCCCGAACGGGTCGGGCAAGTCGACGCTCTCCTACGTCATTGCCGGTAAGGAGGACTACGAGGTTCTCGACGGCGAGATCCTGCTCGACGGGCAGAACGTGCTGGAGATGGCGGCCGACGAGCGCGCCGCCGCCGGCATCTTTCTGGCCTTCCAGTACCCGCTGGAGATCCCCGGCGTCGGCACCATGACCTTCCTCAAGGCCTGCCTCAACGCGCAGCGCAAGGCCCGCGGCGAGGACGAGCTCTCGACCCCCGACTTCATCCGCGCGGTGAACGCGGCCGCGGACAAGCTCGAGATCAACAAGGAGATGCTCAAGCGCGCACTCAACGTCGGCTTCTCCGGCGGCGAGAAGAAGCGCATGGAGATCCTCCAGATGGCGCTCTTGCAGCCGAAGTTCTGCGTGCTCGACGAGACCGATTCCGGCCTCGACATCGACGCGCTGCGCATCGTCTCCGAGGGTGTGAACGCGCTGCGCGCCGAAGGACGCTCCTTCCTCGTCATCACCCACTATCAGCGGCTCCTCAACCACATCGTGCCCGACACCGTGCACGTCATGTCGAAGGGCCAGATCGTGAAGACCGGCGGCAAGGAGCTGGCGCTGGAACTCGAAGCCTCCGGCTACGCCGAGTACCGCACGAGCGAGGCTGCGTGATGGCCGACGTCACCAATCTCCGCTCCCCCGCCGAGGCCGGCCTCTCCAAACTCTTCGAGTCCGCGCGGAAAGGCTTCGCCAGCGAGCAGGCGATCAGCCGCGAGGAGGCGTTCCGCTTCTTCGAGGCGACCGGCCTGCCGAGCCGCCGGGTCGAGGCGTTCAAGTACACCGACCTGCGCGCCGCCATCACCGAGGCCGCGCCGCCCGCCGAGGCGCCGAGCGAGGACGCGGCCCGGGCCGCCGTCGCCGGGGCCACGGGCTTCAACGGGGTCGAGGCCGTCCGCCTCACCTTCGTCAACGGCCACCTCGTCGCCGCTCTGTCGGATCTCGATCGGGTGCCCGAGGGCGTAACGGTCACGCCGCTCAACGAGGCGATGGGAAAGGGCGATGCGCGCCTCAAGCTTCTGGCCCCCGTCGAGCAGGTGCGCGAGAACCCGATCTATCAGCTCAACACCGCCTTCCTGGCCGATGGCGCACTGATCTCGGTCGTCCCCGGCGCCAAGCCGGCGACGCCGCTGCACCTGCGCTTCGTCGGCATGGGTGAGGCCGCCTTCTCGACCGCGACCCGCGTGCTGGTCGATATTGGCGCCGGCGCGGAGTTCTTCCTGCTGGAGAGCCACGAGGGACCGTCCGGGCTGACCTACCAGCCCAACGACGCGCTCGACGTGCATATCGGCGCCGAGGCCGCCTTCCGCCACACCCGTCTCAACCGGGAAGGCGACGCGGCCGTCGCTCTCTCGACGCTGTCGGTGCGGCTCGACGCTCGGGCGCAGCTCGAAACCGTCAATCTCGTCACCGGCGCCAAGCTCTCGCGTCACCAGATCTACCTGCACGTCGCGGGCGAGGACGCCAACGCCGTGGTCAACGGCGCGACGCTGCTCGGCCACGGCCAACTCGCGGATTCGACCCTGCTCGCCGACCACGCGGCGACGGGCGGCGTCGGCCGCGAGATGTTCAAGACGGTGATCGACGGCGATTCCACCGGCGTGTTCCAGGGCAAGATCATCGTCCGTCAGGTCGCGCAGCAGACCGACGGCAAGATGAAGTCCGACTGCCTGCTCCTGACCGATGATGGTCAGATGATGAACAAGCCGGAGCTGGAGATCTTCGCCGACGACGTCGCCTGCGGCCACGGCGCCACCTGCGGCGCGCCGGACGAGGACCTGCTGTTCTACCTCATGGCCCGCGGCTTGCCGCGCGCCACCGCCGAGAGCCTGCTGGTTCAGGCCTTCGTCGGCGAGGCGGTGGAGACGGTCACGCACGAGGGCGCGCGCGAGGCGCTGATCGGTGGGATCGAGGCTTGGCTGGCGGCGCGCGGCTGACCCTGCTGGCCGGTTCCTCCCGAGGAACCGGCCAAGCTCATTGGCGCCGAACCTGTTCCGGCGGGCGGCGATGGACCCGGACAGCACAGGATCCAAGGTCGCGAACATGAACGCACCCGTCCCCGCCACCCCCTACGACGTCGAGGCGATCCGGAGGCAATTCCCGATCCTCTCGGAAAAAGTCTACGGTAAGCCGCTGGTCTATCTCGACAACGCCGCCTCGTCGCAAAAGCCCAAGCGGGTCATCGACGCGATGGTTTCCTGCATGGAGACCGGCTACGCCAACGTCCATCGCGGCTTGCACTACATGGCCAATGCCGCGACCGAGGGTTTCGAGGGTGCGCGCGAGACCACGCGCCAGTTCCTTAACGCCGCCTCGACCGACGAGATCATCTTCACCCGCAACGCCACCGAGGCCTACAACCTCGTGGCCTCCTCCATGGGCTGGGCGGGCCTGATCGGGGAGGGGGACGAGATCATCCTCTCGATCATGGAGCACCACTCCAACATCGTGCCCTGGCATTTTCTGCGCGAGCGGCGCGGCGCCGTCATCAAGTGGGCGCCGGTCGATGACGACGGCAACTTCCTGGTCGAGGAGTACGAGAAGCTCTTCACGCCGCGCACCAAGATGGTGGCGATCACCCACATGTCGAACGTGCTCGGCACGGTGACGCCGGCGGAGGAGATCGTGCGCATCGCCCATGCCCACGGCGTGCCGGTGCTGCTCGACGGCGCGCAGAGCGCGGTGCATCGCCCGATCGACGTGCGCGCACTCGACTGCGACTTCTTCGTCTTCACCGGCCACAAGGTCTACGGGCCGACCGGCATCGGCGTGCTCTACGGCAAGAAGGAGTGGTTGGACCGGCTGCCGCCCTATCAGGGCGGCGGCGAGATGATCCGCACGGTGACGCAGGACGCGATCAGCTACAACGACCCGCCGCACCGCTTCGAGGCGGGCACGCCGGCGATCATCGAGGCGGTCGGCCTCGGCGCGGCGCTGGAATTCATGATGGATCTCGGCCGCGAAAACATCGCCGCGCACGAGGCGATGCTGACCGCCTACGCGCAGGAGCGTCTCGGCGCGATGAATTCGATCCGCCAGATCGGCAATTCCCGCGACAAGGGCGGCGTCATCGCCTTCGAGGTGAAGGGCGCGCACGCCCACGACATCGCCACCGTGATCGACCGCCAGGGTGTGGCGGTGCGGGCGGGCACCCACTGCGCCATGCCCCTGCTCACGCGCTTCGGCGTGACCTCGACCTGTCGCGCCTCGTTCGGTCTGTATAATACGACCGCAGAGATTGACGCGCTCGCCGAGGCGCTGGCCAAGGCCGAGATGCTGTTCGCCTGATTCTTTTAGGAGTTTCGGCCGCCGTGGACGGAGGCCGGAAGGAGTGATCCGATGAGCACCGACGCCACCATCACCGGGGGCACCAACACCCCCGCCCTCGCGGCGGCCTCCGCGATTCCCGCGGAAGAGATCGACCGCCTCACCGACGACATCGTCGCCGCGCTGAAATCCGTCTACGATCCCGAGATTCCCGCCGACATCTACGAGCTCGGCCTGATCTACCGGGTGCAGATCGAGGACGACCGGCGCGTTCTGATCGACATGACCCTGACCGCTCCGGGCTGTCCCGTGGCCGGCGAGATGCCGGGCTGGGTCGAGAACGCGGTCTCGGCCGTACCCGGCGTGCAGTCCTGCTCCGTCACGATGGTGTTCGACCCGCCGTGGGACCAGAGCCGGATGTCCGACGAGGCCCGCGTTGCGCTGGATATGTGGTAAGGGGCCATCCAATCGGTCGGCCTTGCGGCCTCTGCAAGGTCGGCGCGCTTCAGCCCTCCGGCGGGGTGTCGCAGGATCCCATCGCGGTCCGAACGTCAATCTGTCATAGATGTCTGCCGTCATCGGCCGCCAGCCCGAGCCGCGCAGTTGCGTGTGCAGCGAAACGATGATGTTGACGGTGGCCGGGTCGTGCTGCTGCCGGGCATCACGGCGGCGCAGGACCGGCACTTCGCCGACGAGTTCGTAGCATTCCTCTTGATGAAGCTGCCACGCGAAGAACTCTTCCGGCGTCATCCGCCGCCTTGCTCGGCCATCGCATCCTCCGTCACCGATTCAGCATAGCGCGCGGCAATCGACCCGTGCATCGAGGGTCCCGGTGGACCAGCGGTGGAGGAGTGCTTATCTCTTGAAGACCCACGAAAGACTCACCCGCCCGGGCCTTGAACCCGGCCGCAGGAGAGAGACCACGATGTCAGGTTTCAAGGTGATCACGCTGACCGACCGCGCGGCGGATCGGATCAAAGCGATCATGGCCGATGCCGATCGCCCCATCGCGGGGCTTCGCGTCGGTGTGAAGAACGGCGGCTGTGCCGGCATGTCCTACACGATGGAATATGCCGAGGAGCGCAAGGCCGGCGAGGACGTGATCGAGGATCGGGGCGTGACCGTGTTCATCGACCCCAAGGCGGTGCTGTTCCTGCTTGGCACCGAGATGGACTTCCAGACGACCAAGCTGTCGTCGCAGTTCGTGTTCAACAATCCGAACCAGACCTCGGCCTGCGGCTGCGGTGAGTCGGTGGCGATCACCCCCGCGAATCCGGAGCGCCTGGCGGCCGGCGCCCCGGCTTAATCGGGGAGGGCGGCTGCCCGTCGCGGCAATCGGTGCGACACAGTTGACAGGCGCCGTCCCTGCCTGTGGCTCAGGCTACGTCGCGCAGGGCCGCTGCCTCTGTCTCGTCGAGGGTGCGGTTGCGGCCGGCGCGCTTGGCGGCAAACAGGCAGGCATCCGCCCGCTCCAGGAGCGAGACGGCATTGTCATCCTCAAGCCGGGTCGCGACGCCGAGCGAGACGGTAACCTTGCCGAGCGACTCTCCCGTCGACCGCTTCACGAGTTCGCGGCCGGTCACGCTGGTGCGCACCCGTTCCGCGACGGCGCGCGCCTCCGGCAGGTCCGTCTCCGGAAGGACGATGCCGAATTCCTCGCCGCCGAAGCGGGCGAGCGTCGCACCCGGCTGCCCCACATGCTCGCGCATGACGACGGCGACGAGGCGCAGCACCTGATCCCCGGTCAGGTGGCCGTAGAGGTCGTTGAAGCGCTTGAAATAGTCGATGTCGAGGACGATCAGGCTCGTCGGCCGGCGTCCGGCATCCGGCGCACCGCAGGCCCGGTGCAGCGCCGTCTCGAAGCTCTTGCGGTTGCCCAGGCCGGTCAGGGCGTCGGTCAGGCTCTCCAGGCGGGCCGCCTCCAGCGTCTCGCGCAGCGATTCGATCTCGCTGCGGCTCTCGCGCATCCGCGCTTCGAGCGTGCGGTTATTGGCGGTCACGTCGCGGGTATTGGCGATGATCGTGGTGACGACCTCACGCAGGCGCGCCCGCGTCGTCGCCGTGTTGGCGATATCCTGCGACAGGGCCTGGAGCGACTCGCCGTACTGGGTCGTGGAGCGGATCGAGACCTCGATCATCTCCATGATGCCCTCGACCTCGGCGATGAGGCTCGAATTCATCCGATCCACCTCCACGGCGAGGCGGCGCCCGTCGATGTAGGCGTCGTGCAATCCTTCGATGTCAGCGCTCGTCAGCGTGCCGTTCTGCGTGGTGAGCCGCTTGATTGCGTCGTTCATCAGCGGCTGGGTGCCGGACACGTAGAGGTACCACACGGCGTAGGCCCGCGGGGTGGCGCAGGCGCAGTAGTCGCGCATCAGCTCGAAGCTGCGCTGCGCGAGCACGAAACTGCGATCACGGTCGAGATCGGGGCCGTGGCTCATCCGGTGACGTAGGCTCCTGCGGACGGGGCCCACCGCCCGTGTCGCCCGCTTCACCGGAGTGTCGCTTCAGAACCTCGCCAGGACGTTAAGGCGAGCACAGAATACGCCCGCCGCTGCCGTTCTCACCGGTGACGTTCGGGGACGGCTACTTGCTCTTCCCGAACCCGGTCGGCTTCAGCAGGAAGGCCGGCACGTGCGAGCCGAGACCGACCGGCGTATCGTCGTCCTCGTCGCGGCGCGGGGGACGGCGCTCGGAGCGTGAGCGCTCGGGGGCGCTCCGGGCGGGCTCGCGGGCCGGGGAAACCGGCTCCGGCTCGCGGATCGGCTCGCGGATCGGCTCGCGGCGGGCATCCTCGCCGCGCCCGCGGTCGGAGACCGCGCGGCGACCACCGCGCGAACGGCTCTCGCTCGGCCGCTCCGCCACCCGCTCGCTTCCCTTCTCGGGGCTCCTCTCGGTTCCCCTCTCGCTTCCCCTCTCGCTTCCCTTGGCCCGGCGGGTTCCGCGACGGCGGCGGGGCTCATCGCTCTCCGCATCGTCGGGCACGGAGGTGAGGTTGCCGTCGAGCCACTCGATCGGCCGGCCGATCAGGCTCTCGATCGCCGCGAGCGAGCGCTCGTCGGCGCGGCTCGCCAGGGTGAAGGCTTGGCCGGAGCGCCCGGCGCGGCCGGTGCGGCCGATCCGGTGGACGTAGTCCTCCGGATGATGCGGAACGTCGAAGTTGAAGACGTGGCTGACGGCGGGGATGTCGAGGCCGCGGGCGGCGACGTCGGAGGCCACGAGCAGAGGAACCTCGCCACTGCGGAACCCGTCGAGCGCGGCCGTGCGGGCGCGCTGGTCCATGTCGCCGTGGAGCGCGGCGACGTTGAAGCCGTGACTCGCCAGGGACTTTTGCAGCAGCGCCACGTCGCGCTTGCGGTTGCAGAAGATGAGGCCGTTCTGCAGCTCGCTCGCCGAGCGGATGAGATGGCGCAGCACCTTGCGCTTCTCATGCCCCTCCGGCCCCGTCGCCACCAGGCGCTGCTCGATGGTCGTGGCGGTGGAGGCGGGCCGTGCCACCTCGACCCGCTGCGGGTTGTGCAGGAACATGTCCGCCAGCCGCTCGATCTCCGGCGGCATGGTGGCGGAGAAGAACAGCGTCTGGCGCGTGAAGGGCACCATCTTCACGATGCGCTCGATATCGGGAATGAAGCCCATGTCGAGCATCCGGTCGGCCTCGTCGATGACGAGGAGTTCGACGCCGGTGAGCAGCAGCTTGCCGCGCTCGAAATGGTCGAGAAGCCGTCCGGGCGTCGCGATCAGCACGTCGGTGCCGCGGGTGAGCTTGGCGTCCTGGTCGGCGAAGGAGACGCCGCCGATGATCAGCGCCACGTTGAGCTTGTGGTTGGTGCCGTAGCGCTCGAAATTCTCCTCGACCTGCGCCGCGAGCTCGCGGGTCGGCTCCAGGATCAGCGTACGCGGCATGCGAGCCCGGGCGCGGCCGGTCTCCAGCATGGTCAGCATCGGCAGGGTGAAGGCGGCGGTCTTGCCGGTGCCGGTCTGGGCGATGCCGAGCACGTCGCGGCGGGCGAGCACATGCGGGATCGCCTGGGCCTGGATCGGCGTCGGCTCGGTGTAGCCGGCCGCGGAGACGGCTTGGAGTACCTTGTCACTCAGTCCAAGATCGGCGAAAGACATCGGGTGTGGGAAACCATTTGCGCGCGTGGAGTGGGCCGATCAGGGGCTCAGAGCTCGCGCCCGGCGGATGATCGCGAGAGCCGTGCGCGGTACGCCGTCACGCGTCCGAACGCGCGCGACACTTAGACCGCTCTGCCTGCTTGTCAATCGACTGCGCTGGCGCATCCGCCTCCCGCACGGGCCGGGTACGGTTGCGCTCAAAGCATCCCGAGATCGTCCCGAGCGCGTCTGGACCGCCGTTTTCGTCCCGTGGATGGACTGGATGCCGTCCGGGGCGCCGGCCCGGCTGCGATCGTGAGCGTCAGTTTCGCGCGGTCTGACCGAGGCTTCCGCGAAGCGTGCAGGGATCGAGCCGTGTCGCCTGAGCCCTGATCCCGATCGAGCCGGTGACCTCGGGGTCGATCATGGGCTGGCCCGGTTTGGCGATGTGGTGGGCGAGGGCCGTGGCGCCGAGCCCAGCGATCAGCGCCATCTTGATCGACCAGCCAAGGGGACCGCGCGGTCTGGGCGAGCCGGAATCAAGGGACATGAACAGCGCAATCCATCGGGCCGGCCGGCTCCGGAATCGGACGCCGGCACGCCGGAGGATCGCCCGAACAAGGTTAATGGGTGCTTACGAGGACGGCGCAACAGGTTATTAACCGTATTGCCAGCCAATTTCTCTCGGGGATTTGACTGTTGCTGGTTTTCGACAAGACGAGCCGTCGATGTGCGCAATGACACATCGAGCCTGATCGAGTGCTCATCACCAGGTAAGCTTCACCTTTCGTTGACGGGTTCCGGTGCATTCATCGCTTCATCGCAGGAGGGCGACGGATACCGGGGAGGACCCCCGGACCATTTCACACCAACACCGGCTCCCGCCAAACCAGGACACGATACGATGAAAAGCCTGCTTCTCGCTTCGAGCGCGCTCGTTGCCGCCACCGTGGCCGCCTCGGCCGCCGACCTGCCGCGCCGCGCCGCGCCGCCGCCGGTGTTCCAGCCGGTGCCGGTCTTCACCTGGACGGGCTTCTACGCCGGTTTCAACGCCGGTTACGGCTTCGGCACCGGTGACGACAACAACGCCG
>Ga0268290_100095_pt1 | contig 29145 bp, 27 predicted proteins | sample MetspRMADM_FD_191346 | JGI IMG/M metagenome (GOLD analysis project Ga0268290, IMG submission 191346) | Soil microbial communities from San-Diego area, Southern California, United States - Methylocaldum sp. RMAD-M | ecosystem: Environmental > Terrestrial > Soil > Desert | place: USA: California... | reverse complement strand
GCCGAGACCGTTCGCGTCGGCACCATCGGCGACATCGGCATCAACCTCGCCAAGTTCAACGCCAAGGATCGTCAGGTGCCGATCCGGGTGCAGCTCCCAGAGAGCGCCCGCGGCGCGGTCGCCCGGCTCGAGAATCTGAAGGTGCCGGCCAAGAACGGCACGGCGGTGCCGCTCGCGGCAGTGGCCGACATCGAGCTCGACCAAGGCCCCGGCGCGATCGAGCGCTACGACCGCGCCGTGCGCGTGGCGGTCGAGGCCAACATGGAGGGCTCGGACGCGCTCGGCTCGCTGATCGAGCAGGCGCTGGCCACGCCGACAGCCAAGAGCCTGCCGCCCGGCGTCACCATCAAGCAGACCGGCGATGCCGAGATCATGCAGGAGGTCTTCTCCGGCTTCCTCATGGCGATGGGCGCCGGCATCATGATGGTCTACGCCGTGCTGGTGCTGCTGTTCGGTTCCTTCCTCCAGCCGCTCACCATCCTGTTCTCGCTGCCGCTCTCCATCGGCGGGGCGATCCTCGGCCTGTTGATCTGCCACATGCCGATCTCGATGCCCGTCGTCATCGGCATCCTGATGCTGATGGGTCTAGTGACGAAGAACGCGATCATGCTCGTGGACTTCGCCGTCGAGGAGATGGCCCGCGGCGTCGATCGCGTCACCGCCATCGTCGATGCCGGGCGCAAGCGGGCGCGCCCGATCGTCATGACCACCATCGCCATGGCCGCCGGCATGGTGCCGTCTGCCATGGCGCTCGGCATCGGCGGCGAGTTCCGCGCGCCGATGGCCGTGGCGGTGATCGCCGGCCTCATCGTCTCGACCCTGCTCTCCCTGGTCTTCGTCCCGGCGGTGTTCCTGCTGATGGACAGCCTCGGCAACGGGATCGGGCGCCTGCTCGGCCGCTTCGTCGGTCCGCGTGACGAACCGGAGGATTCGCCTGTCCCGGCCGCCGCGGTTCACCGGTAGCGCGGCAGCCCGACCGTCATCGCGCCTTTCCGCAAGGCGCTCCACCATCGCGCCGCTCGCTTGAAGCGCGCGATACACCGGCCGGCCCGTGCACCGCCCCCTCGCACGAGCCGGCCGGTCGTCTTTCAATAATGCCGCCGTCGCACGCCCTCAGATGTCCCGGCCCTGATCGATTTCGGGCTCGTCGATGCGTCGGGCCCTCGCCAGCGGGAGGAGGCGCCCGTCGATGGCCGCGAGTCCGCACCCGATGAGGACCATCCCGCCATAGTGGCGCACGTCCAAGTGCTCACCCAGCACGAGCACTCCGAGCAGGATGGCGGAAACCGGGATCAGGAAGGTGACGAGCAGGAGATTGGTGGCTCCGGCGGTCGCCAAAAGGCGGAAATACAGAAGATAGGCCAGCGCCGTGGACAGGATCGCGATCCCGAGCACCGCGGCCCAGACCGGCGCACCCGGCATCGTCAGTGCCCACGGCCGATCCACCACCAGCGCGACGGGCAGGAGCAGGAGCGTGGACGCCGTGACCTGCCCTGCAGCGGTCGCGAGAGGCCGGACGCCGAGACGGCGGAAGCGTCGTCCGAAGATTCCGGCGAAGGCGTAGGACAGGGCCGCAGCGAGCACGGCGATCTGCGCCGGGATGTGGCTGTCCATTTCGGAGAAAGCGGAGGATCCGACCATCACAGCGACGCCCCCGAGACCAATCAGCACGCCCGCGAGCTTGTTGCCGGTCATCCGCTCGTCGGAGGTCAGCAGGTGGGCGACGACGACGGTGAAGAGCGGGGTCGTCGCATTGAGAATGGCGGCAAGGCCGGAGGCGATCTGCGTCTGGCCCCAGACGATGAGCAGAAACGGCACGACGTTGTTGAGGAGGCCCATCCCGACGAAGGCGATCCAAACCTCACTGCTCCGGGGTCGGTCGATGCCGGCGAGCGGCAGGGCTAGATTGAGGATCAGCGCAGCGATCCCGACCCGCAGGACGACGAGCGTCAGAGGCGGCAGGGCGGAGAGGGCCACGCCGGTGAAGAAGAATGATCCGCCCCAGAGCACGGACAGGGCGAGCAGCATCGCCCATTGGGACGCGGACATGGGGCGGTTGACAGCGGGCGACATCGCGAGCCTCCGGCAGGTGTGATCAAGCCCTGCCTACGGCTTCGTTCGGATGCGCCGCTTCCCGTTTCCTGCTCTCACATCGCGTCTTGCGGCCGGTGGGCAGCGATCCTCACCGCGACCGATCGAGCAGGCCGGAGACCACGCGGGCGGTATAGTCGACCATCGGCACGATGCGGGAATAGTTGAGCCGCGTCGGACCGATCACGCCGACGACGCCGACGATCTTCTGCGCGCCGTCGCGGAAGGGCGCGGCGATCATTGAGGAGCCGGAAAGCGAAAAGAGCTTGTTCTCCGAGCCGATGAAGATGCGCACGCCGTCGCCCTGCTCGGCGCGCGCCAGCAGCTCGATCACGTCCTTCTGTGTCTCGAGGTCGTTGAACAGCAGGCGGATGCGTTCGAGGTCTTCGGCCGCGCGCAGGTCGTCGAGCAGGTTGGCCTGCCCGCGCACGATGAGCTGGCGCGCTTCGGACGGGCCGACCGAGGTGGCGAGTCCGGCATCGACCAGCCGCTCGGTCAGCGCGTCGAGTTCCCGCTTCATCGCCGTGCGGCCAGCCTCGATGTCGGCGCGCAAGGCATCGAGCGTGCGCCCGCGCAGGCGGGCATTGAGGAAGTTCGAAGCCTCCTGAAGCGCCCCCGCCGGCAGCCCCGGCGGCAGATCGACCAGCCGGTTCTCCACTGTGCCGTCGATCGAGACCAGAACCACCAGCGCCCGGTCGGCATCGAGACGGACGAACTCGACATGCTTGAGCCCGGCATCGACCTTGGTGGTCAGCACCACGCCCGCGCCACGCGAGATGCCCGAGAGCAGAGAGGAGGCCTCAGCCAGGGCTGAATCGAAGGTGTGGCGCGAGGCCGCCGCCTGCATCTGCGCCTCGATGCGCGTCTTCTCGGCGAGATCGACGTCGCCGATCTCCATCATCGCATCGACGAAGAAGCGCAGGCCCAGCTCAGTCGGCAGACGCCCGGCGGAGGTGTGGGGCGCGAAGATGAGCCCGGAATGCTCCAGATCCGCCATGACGTTTCGGATCGAGGCCGGGGACAGGCTCATCGGCAGGATGCGCGCGAGGTTGCGCGACCCGACCGGCTCGCCGGTGGTGACATAGCTCTCGACGATCTGCCGGAAGATTTCTCGGGCGCGCTCGTTGAGGGCGGAGAGCGCTTGCGGCTGCGGATGCACGATCGGCTGAACGGTTTCGACCAAGGACACGAGAACCTGACGAATGATTGTGGGCGCTCGGGGGCCGCCGATCAATCCTCGCGCCCCACGACACGACGGTAGCGGAAGTACCTGCCGCATTTACGCAGCGAACGTAACCGCAGAAGGGATCATTCGGTGCCCCCGAGTCGTTTGACGGACGGGACCGCGCTTTCGAGCGCGATCCCGCGTATCCGTCATTCAAGTGAAAGGGAGCTTCCGACAGTGCTTACAGGCGCACGAAAGACCATGGTCAAGGCCGCCGCCCTGGCGATTGCGGTGACCGGCCTCGGGCTCGCCTCGGCGCCCCGCGCCGCACAGGCCGCTCCTCTCCCGATCTCGACTGAAGCGGCTGCGACGGCGGGCAACGCCATCGAACAGGTGCAGTACCGGCCGCATCATCGCCACTACGGTCGGCATTATCACACTCGCCGTCACTTGCACCGCCATCACCACTTCCATGGCCCGCGCCATCACCATCACCGCCACCACGGTCGTCATCGCCGCTGGTGACCGGCCGATAGGGCTTTCCGGAGGCCGCCGTCGTGAGACGGCGGCCTCTCTCGGATCGGACCGGTTGCCGCGGGCGCCGGCAGCGCCTAAGAGCCCGGCTTCGATTCCGACACGGGAGCTTACCAAGCATGCGCCCCTCGAAGCGCGCGACGGACGCACTGCGCGACGTCACGCTGGAGCGGGCGGTCGCCCGCTACGCGGAAGGCTCCTGCCTCGTCACCTTCGGCAATACCCGCGTGCTCTGCACCGCCTCGCTGGAAGAGCGCGGCCCGCCGTGGCTGCGCGGTTCCGGCAAGGGCTGGGTCACGGCGGAATACGCCATGCTGCCCCGCGCCACCCACGAGCGCACCCGCCGCGAGGTCAATTCCGGCAAGCCGTCCGGCCGAACCCAGGAGATCCAGCGCCTGATCGGCCGCTCCTTGCGTGCCGTCACCAACCTGCCGGCCATCGGTGAGCGCCAGATCACGGTCGATTGCGACGTGATCCAGGCCGACGGCGGCACCCGCACCGCCTCGATCACCGGCGCCTGGGTGGCGCTGCACGATTGTTTCGCTTGGATGCGTGCGCGTTCGATCATCTCGGTCGATCCCCTGAAGGATCACGTCGCGGCGGTCTCCTGCGGCATCTACAAGGGCCAGCCGGTGCTCGATCTCGATTACGCCGAGGATTCGACCGCCGAGACGGACGCGAACTTCGTCGTCACCGGCAAGGGCGGCATCGTCGAGGTGCAAGGCACGGCTGAGATGGAGCCGTTCACCGACGAGCAGTTCCTCGAATTGCTGCGGCTCGCCAAGGGCGGCGTGGCGCAGCTCATCGAGCTGCAGCGGAAGGTCATCGCGTGAGCGGCCATCGCATCCTCTCCGGAAAGGTCGTCATCGCGACCCACAATGCCGGCAAGCTCGTGGAGATGCGCGAGCTGCTGGCGCCCTTCGGCGTCGATGCGGTCTCGGCCGGTGAACTCGGGTTGCCCGAGCCGGACGAGACCGGCACGATGTTCTCCGAGAACGCGGCGATCAAGGCACTCGCCGCAGCCAAGGCCTCGCGCCTGCCGGCGTTTGCCGACGATTCCGGGCTCTGCGTCGATGCACTCGACGGCGCGCCGGGTCTGTTCTCCGCCCGCTGGGCCGGCCCGAACAAGGACTTTTCCGGCGCCATGGCGCGGATCGCCACCGAACTCGACAAGCGCGGCGCCACGGATCGGCGTGCCCACTTCGTCTCGGCCCTCGTCCTCGCCTGGCCCGACGAGCACACCGAGCTGTTCGAGGGTCGCGTCTTCGGCGACCTCGTGGAGCCGCGCGGTCACCTCGGCTTCGGCTACGATCCAATGTTCCGGCCCGAGGGCATGGACCGCACTTTCGGTGAGATCTCGTCCGAGGAGAAGCACGGCGTCGATTGGCAGAGCGGTCACGCGCTGTCGCATCGCGCGCGGGCTTTCGTTCTGCTCGCCGAAGCGTGCCTGCGCCGACCCGTGTGAGCTTTCGCGCGCGTTCCGGCGTGCTTACATCCACATGAAGAGGCCGGCATACGGCTCTCTCCGCCTCAACACCTTCATCCTGAGGTGCCGCGCAGCGGTCTCGAATGATCTTCCAGGACCCGCGCGATCACTGGAGGATCCCTCAGGCTTGCTCGCGCGGGCACCTCGGGATGAGGACGGTGGGGCGGACCAATGAACGGCCCGCGCGAGCCGAAAAGTTCAGATAGGCCGATGCCCCCCGCGACACCGCCCGACCATCCGACCCGCGACGCGGGTTTCGGGATCTACCTGCACTGGCCGTTCTGCGCCGCGAAGTGCCCCTACTGCGACTTCAACAGCCATGTCCGCCATGCCGGCGTGGACCAGCCGCGCTTCCTCGCAGCCTTCCGCCGGGAGATCGCCCACGCCGCATCCCTTGCACCGGGGCGGACCGTCTCCAGCATCTTTCTGGGCGGCGGCACGCCCTCGCTGATGGCACCGGAGACAGTCGCAGGCCTGCTCGACGCAGTGGCCGGGGCTTGGAGCGTCGCGCCGGATGCGGAGGTGACGCTGGAGGCCAATCCCACCAGTGTTGAGGCAACGCGCTTTCGCGGCTACCGGACGGCGGGGGTCAACCGCGTCTCTCTCGGCGTCCAGGCGCTTGACGACGGCGATCTGAAGCGGCTCGGGCGGCTGCACAGCGTGGCGGAAGCGATGTCCGCGGTCCGCACCGCGGCGGCGCATTTCGAGCGCTTCTCCTTCGACCTGATCTACGCCCGGCCCGAGCAAACGCCGGCCGCCTGGGCTGCGGAGTTGCGTCGGGCGATCGAACACGCCGCCGAGCACCTCTCGCTCTACCAGCTCACCATCGAGCCCGGCACGCCGTTCTTCGGCCTCGCCCAGGCTGGCCGCCTCGTGCCCCCCGACGACGACGCCTCCCGCGCCCTCTACGACGTGACGCAGGAGATCTGCGAGGCCGCGGGCCTGCCAGCCTACGAGATCTCGAACCATTCACGGCCCGGCGCGCAGTCGCGCCACAACCTGCTCTACTGGCGCTACGGCGAATATGCCGGCATCGGTCCGGGAGCTCATGGTCGCCTTGTCCTCCCGCAGGGTCGCACCGGCACGCTCACCGAGAAGGCTCCGGAGGGCTGGCTCGCTCGCGTCGAGAGTGTGGGCCACGGCATCGTCGAGACGGAAGCGTTGTCCACCGAGGACCAAGGCGACGAGTTTCTGATGATGGGCCTGCGCCTCGCGGAGGGTATCGATCCCGCCCGCTATGCGGCGTTGAAGGGCCGCCCGCTCGATGCCGGACGCCTCGACGCGCTCGTGACGGACGGCCTCGTGGCGCAGCGCTCCGACGGCCGCATCGCCGCGACCGCCCGCGGTGCGCCGGTGCTCAACGCCGTGGTGGCGGAGCTGGCGGGCTGAACCGTCAGATTCCAGACGGTCCAAGCATCTTCGGCGCCGGGCTCACCACACTCGCCGCATTGTCGCGGATCTCGTAGACGGCGAGCGTCCGTTCGCTCACACCTTCGGGCGAGAAGCGGAAGGTACCATCGACGCCGGAGAAGCCGGCCGGATTTGTCAGAGTCTCATGAGCGAAGCGCTTCGAGCCGTACTGGCGCACCAGCGCGACGGTCAGCGAGACGGCGTCGTAGCCAAGTGAGGCGGTGCGCGGCGGTGCCGCCCCGAAGCGGGACTGATAGCGCTGGGCGAAACCCATGAAGCCCGCCGTATCGGGTGCGGCGAAGCGCGCACCTTGGAAGGCCGGCTGCGCGGCCACGCGCGGATCGTTCCATAGGGCGAGGCCGAGCGGACGTACACGGGTCGGCGAGAACCCGACCTTCGTGAGGGCGGGCGCCACGGCCATCAGCCCTTCGGCCGTGTCGGGAACGAACAGCGCATCGGCCTGGGCGCCGCCGCCCGCGATCACGCGGCGCAGCCGCTCGACCGCGGTGCCGGGATTGCCGGCCGGGTAGCGCTCAAGGCCCACGAGCCGGGCCCCGCGCCGGGCGACCGCCTCCCGGAACTGCGCCTCGACCGCATTGCCGTAGGTCGTCTCGGGGATCAGAGCGGCAAACGACCGGCGCCCGCCTGCCGTCGCTTCGTCGACGATGCGGTCCACCTCCGATTGCGGCAGGAAGCTGATGAGATAGACTCCGCGGGCGGCGACGGCCGCATCCGTCGAGAAGGCGATGACCGGCTTGCCCGCTGCGCGCGCCGCACTCCCCGCCGCCTGAACGCTGCCGGCAAAGAGCGGACCGAGCACCATTTCGGCGCCCTCGGCGAACGCCGCCTGGGCGGATTCCCGCGCGCCCTCTGGCGTACCACGGTCGTCCTTCACCAAAATCTGAAGGTTCGGCTTCTGAAAATCCTCGTAGGCGAGCTCGGCGGCATTGCGCAGGGCCGTGCCGACCGCCGCTCCCTGCCCGCTCAGCGGAACGATCAGAGCGACCTTCACCGATCCCGTGCCGATGACGTTGCCGGCCACAGCGGCCGGACCAGGCTCGATTTGCGGCACCGCCTGGGCCTCGGGCCGTGGCGCATCCGGAACACCGATGCAGCCCCCGAGCGCGATCCCGAGGCAGAAAAGCGCGACACCCGCGCGAACCGTCCATCGTCCGCCGCGTCGCGCCATCGCGAGCCCCCCGTCCGAGCGCAATCCAGGGTCACGATGCGGAGAGGCCGGTGAAAAGTAAATGTGAGGCCAAGCCTTTCCCCGGTCTCCAAAGGCGCGCGGGCATGGCATTGTCGCGGGGATGACACAGCGACTCGACAAGCGCCCCGAGGGGCAACCCCGCAGCCCTGCAACCTTCACCGCCTTCGGCCTCGCCGCCGAGGCCGAGTCCCTTGCGCCGGGGCTCTACGTGGTGGCCACTCCGATCGGCAACCTGCGCGACGTCTCGTTCCGCGCGCTGGCGACGCTCGCCGCCGCCGATGCGGTGCTCGCCGAGGACACGCGCGTCACCCGCACTCTGCTGATGCATTACGGGATCACGACGCCGCTCGTGTCCTACCACGAGCATTCGAACGAAGCGGTGCGCGAGCGGATGGTGATGCGGCTGAAGGCCGGCGAAACCCTGGCGCTGGTCTCGGATGCCGGCACGCCGCTCGTCTCGGACCCCGGGTTCAAGCTCGTCCAGGCGGCGATTACCGCCGGCATCCCCGTGACGCCGATCCCGGGCCCGTCCGCGGTCATGACCGCCATCGTCGCCGCCGGCCTGCCGACCGACCGCTTCTTCTTCGAGGGGTTCCTGCCGCAGAAGTCGGGTGCCCGGCGCAACCGTCTGGAGGCGCTTGCCACCATTCCCGGCACGCTGGTGGTGTTCGAGTCGCCGCATCGTCTTCCCAAGATGCTGGCGGATGCGGCCGCCACCCTCGGACCGGAGCGGCCGGCGGCGGTGGCGCGCGAATTGACCAAGCTCTACGAGACGATCCGCCGCGACAGCCTCGGCGGTCTGGCCGAGGCCTTCGCCCAGGAGGGACCGCCCAAGGGTGAGGTCGTGGTGGTGATCGGCGCCGCCCCCGAAGACGCCGTCGCGCGGGAAGCCGATACCGGACTCGATGCGCGCATCGAGGCGGCGCTCGCCCGCCACTCGATCAAGGATGCGGCGGCCCTCATCGCCGACGAGACCGGCCAGCCGAAGCGCGTCGTCTATGCCCGCGCCCTGGCGATTGCCCGCCGGGCCGACGATGAAACCTCGGCCTGATCCGGATGCGCGGCGCCGGGCCACCCACGGTCGCGGCCACTCGGCCGAAGCGTGGGCGCTGCTGGCCCTGATGCTGAAGGGCTACCGCCCGCTCGCCCGACGCTTCGCGGCCTCGGGCGGAGAGATCGACCTGATCGTGCGGCGGGGGCGCACGGTCGCCTTCGTCGAGGTCAAGGCACGCGCGACGCTGGACACTGCCGTGATCGCGATCGACGCCCGAAAGCGCGCGCGCCTGTCCCGAGCGGCGCGGGCATGGCTCGCGCGTCACCCGCTTCCGGCCGACGCGACCCTGCGGGCGGATGCGGTATTCGTGGCGCCGCGCTGTTGGCCGCGCCACCTGCCGAACGCATTCGAGATTGAAGGTTTGTGAGGTGCCGGCCGCGATGGGCCAGCTCCGTCAACCCTCGGCGCTGGCTATCGCCGCAGCGAGGGTACGCTTGAGGTCGGCTTGGCTGAACGGCTTCTGCACCACCAGCCGGTCGCGGAACGGCTCGCGAATGCCTGCGCCACCATAGCCGGTCGAGAACACGATGGGCAGGTTGCGCTCGGCGATCGCCTCGGCCACCGGATAGATCGGCTCGCCTGCCACGTTCACGTCGAGGATGGCGACCGTGAAGCTCTCGCTGCGGGCCATTTCCAGGGCGGTGGCGAGCCGGGCCGCTGGCCCGACGATCTCACAGCCGAAATCGAGCAGCATATCCTCGAGAAGCATCGAGATCGCCGCTTCGTCCTCGACGACCAGCACCCGGGCGCCGGACAGACGATCCTCGTTCGAATCCACACTCACGCCGGGTCGTCTTCCCTATCGATCCGTTCCCGATCCGGAACGCCGTCTCTGGCGAACCGGTTGCGCCCTGAATGTCCCGGAGGAGGCCCGCGTGACACTTCGAAAGCGGATGCCCCACCCGGAAAACGCCTCCGGCACCCCGAGCCGTCGCCCGTAAAGCTGAGCGTGTCAAGCGCCAGAAAGCCCCGGCCGTGCTATGGTAATCCGCTGCATGTTACTCCGTGAAACATTTGTGTCGCATTGTCGCGACAGAGCGACATCAATGGGACGGCTCGTTTCCGATTCGACCGGGGGTCGACGCAGTGTCCTGGCAGCGATGGCGGTCATGTTGCTCGCCGGTCGCAGTCGTGCCGCGCCCGCTCGTCCCATCGTCATTGGTTCGAAGAGCGACACGGAAGGTGCCTTACTCGGAAACCTGATTTCCGCCGTTTTGGAGGGGCTGGGCCTTCCCGTGGAACGCCGCCTCGAGCTTGGCCCGACGCTGATCGTCCGCTCGGCATTGCTCGCCGGAGAGATCGATCTCTACCCCGAATATACCGGTAACGTCGCCTTCTTCTCAGGCACCGAGACCGATCCCGCCTGGAAGACCGCTGAAAGCGCCTACGACCTCGCCCTGCGGCTCGACGCCGCGCTGCGATTGGTATGGCTGGCGCGGTCGCCTGCCAACAACACATGGCTGATCGCGGTCCACGGCGGTCTCGCCCGGGAGCATGGGCTCGCCACCATGGTGGATTTTGCGGGCGCCGTGCGGAACGACCTGATCCGGCTCGCGGCCTCGACCGAGTTCGTCGAGAGTCCCGCCGCCCTCCCCTCCTTCGAGGCCGCCTACGGATTCACCCTGCCGCTCTCGCGCATCATCAGCCTGCCGAGCGGCGACACGGCAGTGACGGCGCGTGCGGCGGCGGAGGGCATCAGCGGGGTCAATGCCGGCATGGTCTACGGCACGGATGGTGCGCTGGCCGCCCTCGATCTCGCTGTGATGAGCGATCCCAAGGGAGCACAGATCGTCTACGAGCCGGCGCCCGTGGTTCGTGCCGCGACGCTCGAACGCCATCCGCAAATTCGCACCGCCCTCGATCGCGTCTTTGCACGCCTCGACGCCGACACCCTGCGACGGCTGAATGCAGCGATCACGGTAGAGGGGCGCACCGCCGCGGCGGTGGCAGGCGAATGGCTCGCCGCACAGGCAAGTCACCGGTGATTCCTCGCCTTCTCGCCGGCATCTCCGCCGCGACCCTGCTCCCGGCGGTACTGTTGCTGCTGCCTCTGCTGCACGTGGCACCGAACCGCCTCGTGACAGGCGTGCCTGTCGCGGCCACCGACGCGCTCGAGGCCTGGCTCTGGCCGACCGTGGCACTCGCCGCCATCGGGCTCGGCCTGCTCGCCGCAGGCAGAGGCAAGGCGGCCGCCGGCATCGCAGGGCTCGCGTGCCTTGGCGCCCTCGCGCTGCTGCTGGCCGGACTTGGCGCCGGCGCCGCCGAGCTGATCGCCGTCAAACCGCTCGCGACGCGGGCACGGCTCGCCTCCGGCGCCTGGATCGGGATAACCTTGCTGATCGGGGCACTCAGCCTCGCCGCGCAGCGCGCCCGCTTGCCCGTCGGCGTCACGTCGGCCGCTGCCGTCGCGGGCCTGCTGGCGTTTCTATGGAACGCGGGCAGCCTTGATGCGCTCTCGCTCGCCGTCGAGCTGCGCGGCCGATCCGATACGCTCGCCACCGCAATCCGCGATCATCTCGTTCTCGCCCTCGGCGCTCTGGCGCTTGCCGCCTGCCTCACCGGTGGGCTCGCTCTGTGGCGCCGAGGGCGCGGCGCGGTCGAACTCACCGTCAACGGTCTGCAGATCGTACCGGCGGTCGCTCTTCTCGGCGGTCTGGTCGCTGCGCTCTCCGCGCTGCTCGCGGCCGCGCCTTCCCTACGCGGTTACGGCCTCTCGGCGCTCGGCAGCACGCCCGCCCTGACCGGCGTCGCAGCCTACCTGCTGCTTCCGCTCTGGCGCGGCCAGCAGGCGGCGCGCCGTGCCGCGTGTCCTGGCCATCTCGACGCGGCACGCGCCCTCGGCCTCACCCGCCGTCAGATTCTAGCGACGATCCGACTGCCGCTCGGCGCCCCGCTCCTCGTCGACGGAATGCGGGTAGCGGCGGTCCAGGCACTCGGCCTCGCCACACTGGGCGCGCTGGTCGGAGCGGGCGGTCTCGGCACCCTCGTTTTCGACGGCATGGCTCAGTTCGCGCCGGACCTGATCCTCCTCGGCGCCCTGCCCATCATCGTGCTCTCACTCGCCACTGAGGCGGCGCTCGGTGGCCTCGAAGCGGCGTTGCGCCGACGGTGGCCGCGATGAGCCGCATCTCACCGGCCCTTACAACGGGCCTTGGGCCATTTCTGCTCGGCCTCGCTCTCGCCGCCGCGAGCCATCCAACGGTCGCTGCTCTCGTCGGCAGCGGGGCTGCGAGCCGGCCCCTCCCTGTCAGCCGCCTAGCCGAGCTGGCGCTGCATCACCTCACGCTTGCGGCCGCTGGGCTGGCCGTCGTCAGCATCCTCGGTGTCGGGCTCGGCCTCTTCGCCACACGGACGCGCTTCGCATCCTTTCGCGGAAGCATCGATACGGTCGTCGCCTTCGCTCAAGCGGTGCCGCCGGTTGTCGTCGTGGCCCTGGCCCTGCCGGTCCTCGGCTTCGGCGGACCTCCGACCCTGCTGGCACTCCTCGCCTACGGAATCATGCCGACCCTACGCGGCACGGTGGGCGCCCTCGACTCCGTGTCCAACGAGGCGCGGGAATCGGCGCAGGCGATCGGTCTCACGCCCGGTCAGATCCTCGCCTACGTCGAGCTGCCGCTCGCCGCCAAAGGTCTCGTGGAGACCCTGCGCACAGCCCTGATCCTTGCGGTCTCCGTCACAGCGGTCGGAGCGCTCGCCGGAGCCTCGACCCTCGGCACCCCTATCGTCGCCGGGCTCCAGAACCAGAACATCGCGGCAATGCTCCAGGGTGCACTGGCGACCGCGGCACTGGCCTTCCTCGGCGACGGGCTGTTGCTCGCGATCGGCGGATGGGTCCAAGGGAACCGCCAGCGGACGGCCGATTGATCGAGGCTACTCGTCCAAGGCTACCTGTCCAGGAAATCGACCTTCGCGCCCTTCTCCGTGTGGCTCGCGAGGTCGCGCGCGTCCCAGTTCGTCAGGCGGATGCAGCCGTGCGACTCGGTCTTGCCGACCTTCTCCGGGTCCGGGGTCCCGTGAATGCCGTAGGAGGGGATCGAGAGGTCGATCCAGACAAGGCCGACAGGGTTATTCGGCCCCGGATGGATGGAGAACTTCTTCTTGGCCGTCACGCCCTCGAAGCGGTACTTCGGATTGTAGGTATACCAGGGATCGAAGGCGACGGCCTTCACCTTGGCCGAACCGTCCGGCGCCGGCTTTTCCGAACTGCCGATGGAGGCGGGGTAATCGGCCGCCAGCTTCCCGTCTGCCCCGAAGGCGCGCACCCGCTTCGTGCGCTTGTCGACCTCGATACGAGTGACTTTGGGCGCCAGCGGCGCACCTTCCACCTTGCCCTCCCCGAGCGGCGGCACAACCGCTACGACGAGCGTCCCGCCCGCCTTGTCGAGGGGCACGTTCGGGTTGATGGCGGAGAGCAGATCGCGCTGCATGTGGAAGCGCTCGGCCAGCATCTCGCGGGTGTTGGTGTAGCGCATCGGTCCGACGTCGGCCTGTTCCTGCATCTTGGACGGCATCCGCTCGACGAAGGGACCTTTCACGTCCTCCTCCGTGATCGTGTACTGCGTCACCACCGGGTCCTTGCTGGTCGCCTGGAGCCGGTCGAACACCGCGCGGGTAAGCCGATCACCGGCCGGCAGGCCTTGCGCTGCAGCGAAGGCCGCAATCGCGCGGCGCAGGTTCTCACCGTCGCGTCCGTCGATGGCGCCGGGGGAGAACCTGGCGCGGTCGAGCATCACCTGCACTTTGATCAGCAGAGGATCGGGCTTGTCCGCGCCCTTCTTTGGCTTCCTCGTCGTCTTGGACGCCTTGTCCGCTTTGGCCTCTTCCTGGGTCTCTCGGAACACCGCGTTTTCGATGTCCTCGCGAGTCAGATTCGACGAACCGGACTCGGCGGCCTGAGCGGCTGCCGACCATATGCCGAGCGCCGCAAGCGCCCCCCGCATCCACGCCCGTCCCATCGCTCGCTCGCGCTCCTCAGCTCATGACGAGAAGGAAGCTTCGACCAAGCGCCACCGTTCCCGCGGCGAATGGCGCTTGTTCGAATGTCCGGGTCGCGGAACCCGCTCACTGACAGAGGCGATGTCCGGCATTGCGCTCCCGCAGGTCGAGATGCAGGTGGTTGCCGTGTGCCGCATCGCTACCCGGCCCCAGCACCGTGCGGAAGAATCCGCAGGCGCCCGTGCGCACCGAAGCCAGGAAGGCCGCCTCCGGCGTGCCCTCCGGCGCCGCCGTCACCTTGAGGCTCGCGCGCTTGGTGAAGCCGTAGCCCATCACGTCGATGGCGTTGGCGAAGCTGTGCTCGCTGAGCTTGGCGTCGGTGTCGTGGTTCTGCCCGCGGCAGACATAGGTCCCGCCGAGCGCGAGGCTCTTGAGACTGTCGCCGAACTCCTTTTGCGCCGCGATCTGCACCTCGGTCGTCCAGCGCGCCAGCGCCTCGGCCGCCCGGCATGTCAGAATCGCCGCCGGCTCCAACGTAACGCCGTCGGCGAGCGCCGTGACGCTCAACGGCCGCGGCGCGCTGCATTGGCCGTTGCCGAGCGATGGCAGCGCCTCGAAGCGGGCGCCGAGGCGCTCCAACCGGCGCAGGCAGGCGCTGTCGTCGGGCGCGGACACCTTGAGGGCGAGCGCCGCTCCACCCGACAGTTCCGGCGGTCGCTCCGGCGGCAGCGGCGCCTCCGACAAAGAGGTAGGCCCGTCCTTCGGCGGCTCCTTCGCCGCATTGGGCGCCGCATTGAGTTGAGGCTCGTCAATCTTCCTCCCGACCTCCTTGCCGGCGTCCCTGCCCGCGCCGGTGGCAAGTTCGGCCGGGCGCTCGGGTGGGAGCGGCGTCACCTGGAGCTCGGGCGGCAAAAGGCCCTCCGGGCGGGCAGGTGGCTGGGGCGGAGGCAGCGGCACCGTCGCGGGCGGCGTGGCCGGATCGGACCATGCGAGAGCCGGTGGCAGGAGGAGACCGGCGGCAAGGAGGCAGGCGACGGTGAAAGGCTTCATGCCGCGTGTGTCCCGCTCATCCGATCGCGCGTCGTTCACTCATCCGTCGCCCGGCCGCGCCGGGCAAGGACACGGCCGCCACGCTCAGCGAAATCGTGCCGAAGCCCAGGATCGGCGGCTGTGGCTTTGCGCCACTCGGCCCACAAACCTATGTTCAGCGCATCGTCGCACGACGCTTCCCGAAGGTTCTTGTTCATGACCGCCGACACCGCACGCGACTTGACCGAGGGGCGTGAGCCCGGCAGCGCCACCGCGGCAATTAATCCATTCGACGTATCGGATTGGGCAACACCCTTCGGCCTGCCGGATTTCGAGGCGATCCGGCCGGAGCACTACGTACCGGCCTTCGCGCACGCGCTGAAGGCGCACGAGGCCGAGATCGCAGCCATCGCCGGAAACGAGGCGCCCCCGAGCTTCGTCAACACCGTCGCGGCGATGGAGCGGGCGGGGGCAGCGCTGGACCGGGTCGCCAACGTGTTCTTCAACCTGACCGGCAGCAACACCGGCCCGGAATTACAGGCGATCGAGCGAGCCGTCGCTCCGCAGCTCGCCCGGCACTCGAGCGCGATCACCCTCAATCCACAGCTCTGGGATCGGCTCACGGCCGTCGATGCCGACGCGGAGGGTTTAGGCGCGGAGGAGCGCCGCGTACTCGACCGCTACCGCAGCCGCTTCCGCCGGGCCGGCGCCGGTCTCGCGCCGGAGGCGAAGGCCCGCATCGCCGAGATCGCGATCCGGCTGGCCGAACTCGGTACGCAATTCGCCCAGAACGTGCTTGCCGATGAGCGCGACTTCATCCTGCCACTCGACGGCGAGGACGACCTAGCCGGCCTGCCGCCCTTCCTGCGCGATGCCGCCGCGGAAGCGGCGAAGGAGCGGGGCGGCGCGCATAGCCACGTCATCACCCTGTCGCGCTCGCTAATCGAGCCGTTCCTCGTCTTCTCGACCCGCCGCGACCTGCGCGCCTGGGCCTACGCGGCCTGGACCCGCCGTGGCGAGACCGGCGGCGCGACCGACAACCGCTCCATCATCGCCGAGATCGTGCGCTTGCGTGCCGAGCGGGCGCGGCTTCTCGGCTTCGACAGCTTTGCTCATTTCAGGCTCGACGACACGATGGCCGGCTCACCCGACGCGGCGATGGAGCTTTTGCGCAACGTCTGGAAGCCCGCGCTCCATCGCGCTGCGGAGGAACGCGAAGGGCTGCAAGCCCTGGTGCGGGCAGAGGGGCACGACTTCGCTCTCGAAGCACATGACTGGCGCCACTACTCCGAGAAGCTGCGGCGGGCCGAGCACGACCTCGACGAGTCCGAGATCAAGCCGTACCTGCCCCTGGAGGGCATGATCCAGGCGGCCTTCGACACCGCATCAAAGCTGTTCGGCCTCAGCTTCGAGGAACTGCGCGACGTGCCGCGCTATCACCCCGACGTGCGCACCTGGCTCGTGCGCGACGCCGACGGCTCCGAGGTCGGGCTGTTCCTCGGCGACTACTTTGCCCGGCCCTCGAAGCGCTCGGGCGCGTGGATGAGCGCCTTCCGCTCGCAGGAGCGGCTGAACGGCGACATCAAGCCCATCATCGTCAACGTCATGAATTTCGCCCGTGCCCCGCGGGGCGAGCCGACCCTGCTGTCCTTCGACGACGCCCGCACGCTGTTCCACGAATTCGGACATGGCCTGCACGGCCTTCTCTCGGACGTGACCTATCCGCTGCTGTCCGGCACAGCCGTCTCAAGGGACTTCGTGGAACTGCCCTCGCAGCTCTACGAACATTGGCTGCAGCAGCCGGAGGTGCTGCGGGCGCATGCCCGCCACGTGACCACCGGTGAGCCGATGCCCGACGCATTGCTCGAACGCCTGCTGGCCGCCGCGACGTTCAACCAGGGATTCGCCACCGTCGAGTACGCGGCTTCGGCCATCGTCGACATGACGCTGCACCTCTCCGCGGCCGGAGAGGACGGGCTCGACGTCGTGGCTTTCGAGGCGGACGCCCTGCGCCGCATCGCGATGCCGGCGGAGATCTCTGCGCGCCACCGCGCGCCGCACTTCGCGCACATCTTCTCCGGCGACGGGTATGCGGCCGGCTACTACAGCTATCTCTGGTCGGAGGTGCTCGACGCCGATGCTTTCGACGCCTTCCGCGAGGCCGGCGACATCTTCCATCCGGAAACGGCTCAGCGTCTGCGCCGGACGATCTACGGCGCGGGCAACCTGCGCGACCCGCGCGAGGCCTACACGGCGTTCCGCGGGCGGCTGCCGAGCATCGAGCCGCTGCTGAAGAAGCGCGGGCTGGCAGCGTAAAGTACGAGAAGAACCCTCCCCCGAATTGGGGGAGGGTCATAGACTCAGGCTTAGAACAGGCCGTCGATCTGCCCGTTCGCGTCCAGTCGGATGGTGTCCGCCGCCGGCACCTTCGGCAGGCCCGGCATGGTCATGATCTCACCGCAGATTACCACGACGAATCCGGCGCCCGCTGAGAGGCGCACGTCGCGCACCGAGACGAGGTGGCCCGAAGGCGCGCCCATCAGCGTCGGATCGGTCGAGAACGAGTACTGCGTCTTGGCCATGCAGATCGGCAGGTGACCGTAGCCGTCCTTCTCGAAGCCGGCGAGCTTGGTCGCCGCCTTCGACTCGATCTGGATGTCGGCTGCACCGTAGAGCTTGGTCGCGATCGCCTTGATCTTGTCGGTGAGCTTCGTCTCGGTCTCGTAGGCGAAGGTCAGGGGCTTCTGCTCGCCCTCGGCGAGTTTCACCACGGCCTGCGCCAGTGCCTCGGCGCCGGCGCCGCCCTCCGCCCAGTGCTTGCAGGTGATGGCTTCGACCTGGAGCCGATCGCGGCACAGCTCCTTCAGCCGCGCATGCTCCGCGTCCGTGTCCTGGAAGAAGTGGTTCACGCCCACCACCACCGGCAGCCCGAAGCTCCGCACGTTCTTCACATGGCGTTCGAGGTTGGCGAAGCCCTTCTCCAGTGCGTCGAGGTTCTCACCCGCGAGATCCTTCTTGTTGACGCCGCCATGCATCTTCAGAGCGCGGACGGTCGCGACGATCACCACCGCCGAGGGCTTGAGGCCGGTCTGGCGGCATTTGATGTCGATGAACTTCTCGGCGCCGAGATCGGCGCCGAAGCCGGCTTCGGTGACGACATAGTCGGCCAGCCGCAGACCGGTCTGGGTGGCGATCACCGAGTTGCAGCCGTGGGCGATGTTGGCGAATGGGCCGCCATGGATCAGGGCCGGGTTGCCCTCGAGCGTCTGCACAAGATTCGGCTGGAGCGCGTCCTTCAGGAGCACGGTCATGGCGCCGGTGGCCTTCACATCGGCCAGCGTCACCGGCTTGCGGTCGCGGGTCTCCGCGATGACGATGCGGCCGAGGCGCTCCTCGAGGTCGGCGAGGTCCTTGGCGAGGCAGAACACCGCCATGACTTCGGACGCGACCGTGATGTCGAACCCGTCCTCACGCGGAAAACCGTTGGCGACGCCGCCGAGGGACTGGGTGATGGCGCGAAGTGCCCGGTCGTTCATATCGACGACGCGGCGCCAGTGGATGCGGCGCACGTCGATATTGAGCTCGTTTGCCCAGTAGACGTGGTTGTCGATCAGCGCGGCGGCCAGCGAGTGCGCCGAGGTGATGGCGTGGAAGTCACCGGTGAAGTGCAGGTTGATCTGCTCCATCGGCACGACCTGCGCCTTGCCGCCACCGGCCGCACCGCCCTTCATGCCGAAGCAGGGGCCGAGCGAGGGCTCACGCAGGCACATCACGGCCCGCTTGCCGATGCGGTTGAGCGCGTCGCCGAGGCCGACCGTCGTCGTGGTCTTGCCCTCGCCCGCAGGCGTCGGCGAGATCGCGGTGACGAGCACCAGCTTGCCCTCGGGCTTGCCTTCCAGCGACTTGATGAAGCCGTGGTCGATCTTGGCGATGTGCTTGCCGTAATTGTGCAGCGCCTCATCCGGCACACCGATTTTCTCGGCGACCTGGGCGATGGGCTTCAGCGTCGCCGCGCGGGCGATCTCGATATCTGAGGGCATTTCTCTCACCGTCGTTTCTTGTCACCTGGACTCACGGCATGCCGGGTCGCCGCCCGGCTCGCGGTCTGCCCACGTGGTTTCCGTGGTAGCGGACGAAACAGCCACGATAAACCGATTGTCGCAGTGTGAGCGAAACAGCGAAGAAAAGCGTCTCGGATTTTTTTGATCCGGACCGTTAAGTTTCTTCAGGGGACAGGCGAAAGTCCGCCGCGACCTCAGCCTGTCATCGCGGTGGCCGTATAGCCGGCCGTGGTCAGCGCCTGCGCCACGTCGAGGCTCTGCGCGACCGTCGTCGCGGTGACCCGACCCAGACCGACATCGACGGAGACCTCCGCCTGCGGATCGAGACGGCGGATCGTGCGGCGCACGGCCTCGGCACAGCCCTCGCAGGTCATGCCGTCCACGCGCATCGTCAGCTCGATCGGGCTCTGATCCATCGCCACCCTCTCCTGCCTGCTCTTCAGCCGCCCGTTTGGTCTCCGCACATGTGGCTCCGGGAGCGCGCTCGGCAAGCGTGCCAATTCGCCGGGGCGAATGCACGGGAGAAACCGGCGCACCGCCTTGCGGCGGAGCACGGCCTCGACGACATTAGGGTTACGACGAGCCGGACGCGTCATCTCACGCCAGCCGGCGCGTTTCAGCCACACGTTCTGCGGGCGTCCGCTCCGCACCGTGAAAGAGAAGCCCGGCCGCGGCCGCCAGACAGAAGCGCGTCGATCGACGGTGAAGACACCGAAATCCCGTACGATGCGCCCGCGCGGCATCCCCTGGATCCTCGGCCTTGTCGGCGTCCTGATCCTCGTTCCGCTAGCGTTGCTCGTGCCGCTCGCGGCGGTCGCCGCCGTGTCCGGTCTGGCGATTGTCGGCGGCGCATTGCTGTGGCGGCGGCTCGCTGCCCTGTCGACCGCGCAGGAGGTCGTCTCGAAGGAGATCGGCATCCTTTCCCAGCGCCTCGTGAAGCTCGAGGCCGTCGCCGCAGCCCTCGTCCAGACCCGGATGCAGGGTATGACGTCCGCGGAACCGTCGGCTCCGCCGAACGACGAGGCTCTCAAGGCGCTCGATGCGCGGCTCGTCTCCGGCATCGAGGAGGTGACCGCCGAGATCGGCATCCTCAGCGGCATCGTGCGGGAACTCGCGGCCGTCGTGGCGGCGCAGGACGGCGACATCGCTCGCCTGAAGGCGCAGCCTGCCGAGCCACCGCCCCGTTCACCCGCGGCGGAGACGATCCAGCCGAGTCCGGCACCCGCAGCGACCGTCCTGCCCAACCCGGAGCCGGTGGCACCGCCGATGCGGCTCGTCCCTCGGACGACCCCTCCCCCTGCCCGCCCGTCCGATCCGTTCGCGACGGTCGGCGATGAGACGCCCCTGATCGAGGCCTTCGATGGCGAGGGGCTGGAAGTCTACCTGCAGCCGGTCGTCACCCTGCCGCAGCGCAAGGTCGTCGCCTACGAAGCCCTCGCGCGACTCAAGGTCGGCGAGGCGGTCTATGCTCCGGAGACGTTTCTGCCGGTGCTCGAGCGGCATGGCCGCACCACGGCCCTCGACCGGCGCATGCTCCAGCGCGTCGCCACGATCGCGCGCCATCTCCAGGGACGCGGGAGCCCGGCCTCAGTGAGCTACAGCCTGACGCCGCACTCACTGTTCGAGCCGGGCTTCCTGCGCTCCCTCGGCCGCCTCGTCAGCGAGGGGCCGGAACTCGCGGGCCGGGTCGTGATCGCCCTGCCGCAGGCCAGCTGGCGCAGCCTCGATGCCGAGCAGGCTGCCCTGCTGGCGGGGCTGCGCGGGCGGATCGGCTTCGTAATGGATCGCCCGATCGACCTGCGCCTCGATCCGAACGCCCTTGCCGAGCGCGGCATCGCCCAGGTCAAGGTCGCCGCCGCGCTGCTGCTGCGCCCGCTCGACCGCGAGGCGATGCCCGACATCGCGCTGGAGGATCTGGTGGCGTCCTTGTCCCGGGTCGGCATCCGGCTCGTTGCGACAGGCGTCGAGACCGAGACGGAGGTGCCCGACCTCATCGATCTGGACGTTCCGCTGGCGCAGGGGAGCGTGTTCGCCGCGCCTCGCGCCGTGCGGGCGGAGGTGCTCTCGGCCTCGCCCGATGCGGCGCCTCCGCCCCCGCCCTCCCCCGATCCACCGCCGAGCCCGCCGCCGCAGCGCCGCCCCTTCCGGGACTTTCTGCGCCGGGCCGGGTGACGTCGGAGAGCGGGTACGATCAGCCGTAAGGCATTGGCGACAACAATATCAGGCCTTGGCGGCCTCGCGCTCGAGCCGCTTGCGCAGGCGTGTGGCACCATAGACCTGAGCGAGGCGCTGGCGCGCCGCGGAGACCGGCGGCGCTTCGCGCTCAGCGCGAGCGGCGGCGATCACGAGAAGCGTCGTCGCGATGGAGTGATGCAGTTGCCCCTGCGCGCGAGCGCGGTCGAGGGCATCGCCGGTTGCGCGATCCGGCGGCAGTTTGAAGTTCGCCATGGTCCAGCCCCTGCGGAGTCCCTGGTGCAGATCCCGCATCCTTCTTCCGGGAGGACCTTGACAGTTTTTCGCAAGCGCGATGTTCGGATCAAGGCAGCTTGGCCGTAAGCGCAAGCCGTTTTCCGCCGTCGCCGGGTGCCCGAATGCAAGCATCGCCTGGGTGCACCCACGCGGTTTCACGCTGCTGCGACGGACGAAGGATCAGGCGAACAGGGCGTCGATCGCGTCCTGCGCCGTGGCCGGTCCGCCCATCTGCGGGCCGTTGAGCAGCAGCGACTCGTTTCGCTTGCGACGATCGGATTCCTGATCATCGATACCGGCCGCATCCCGAGCTTTCACGGCGGCCGTGAAGCGGGCAAGTCGGCCCTCGAGCTGGCTCATCGCCTCCGCCACCTTGGCGATGCGCTGGCCGGTGATGTCCTGGAAGGTGCAGGCCTCGAAGATGTCGTAGATCTTGGTCTCGACCGCATCGCGGTAGCCCTTACCCTCGGGAAGCGCGAGGATGGCTTCGGCCGTGTTCATGATCGAGTTGGTCGCGCCCGCCGTCGCGGCCACCACCTCGCTCAGTTCCTCGTGAACCATCGGCAGACGGTCGCGCGTCAGCTCGTTGGCCCGCAGGAGCGCGATCGCGTCCCGCAAGCTGGCGATGTACTCGGCGATGTCGAGGAGTTCCTTCACCATCGCCGAGGGGCTGGAATTCTGTAATCGGCCGTCGCGTCCCATAAGCGTCATTCTCACGGTCGGTCTCTTGGGCGATGTCTCGCGACGTTCTGTTTTCGACCCGTTCAAGGCCGGCTGCTCGCGGCTGCGGCCGTTCCTCAGGCGACCGGCCCCGACGGCATCGCGTTCGGGGTCGGCGCTCGCCACGTCTTCCTGCCACTCCGTTTCGCCGACGCATCGCCTCCTCGCGAGAAGAGGGATCGCCGGCGGCCCGAGTGATCAGGCTCCGCAGACCGCCTCGATCTTCGACTTCAGCGTCGCGGCATTGAAGGGCTTGACGATGTAGTTGTTCACGCCGGCTTTCTTGGCGGCGATGACGTTCTCGGTCTTCGACTCGGCGGTGACCATGATGAACGGCGTCGTGCGCAGGCCCTCATCGGCGCGGACATGGCGCAGAAGCTCGTAGCCGGTCATCGGCTCCATGTTCCAATCCGAAATGACGAGGCCGTACTTGCGTCCCTTCAGGCGCGCCAGAGCGGCGGTGCCGTCGGAGGCGTCATCCACGTCCTCGAAGCCGAGTTGCTTCAGAAGGTTGCGGATGATGCGCACCATGGTCTGGTAGTCGTCGACCACCAGGATAGGCATGCTGAGGTCGAGGGCCATATGACGTGTGCTCCGTGTCCCTGATCGTTACTGGCGGCGCGCGGCCCTCTCGAGCGACCAACGTCGCATCGACGCGTGTGAGCGGAGCTGCCTTCCGTCCCACGAACAATAGGCGGCCCGCATTGCGAAGCGGTTAATCCGGCGACCGATCTGATTCGCTTGACCGGGGAGACTGATTTCGCCAAGTCTCCGGCCCCGCGGGGCAACGGCGAACGATGCCGGCCGCGTCGGCGCTTCCGGTCGAGACGCCCGTCCCGACATGCCCTTGAGACCTGACAAAGACATCCGATCGCAGGAGCCGATGCCCTCAGGCGACGAGAACGCCGTGCCGCACACCGGGACCGGCCTCCCCTACTCCCCAAAGCCCTTCACGGTCTGCCGTGAGGACGATCCGGTGCCTCCCGCCCTGGCAGGCGCCGTCGCCGCGCTCGGCAATTTTGACGGGGTGCATCGCGGACATAGGACGCTGATCGAGACCGTGCGTGAAGAGGCTGGGTCGCGCCCCGCCGCTGTGCTGACCTTCGAACCGCATCCGCGCGCCTTCTTCGCGCCCGACCAGCCGATGTTCCGGCTCACCGGCCCGCGAGCCAAGGAGATCGTGTTCGCGCGGCTCGGGCTCGACGGGCTGATCGTCCGTCGATTCGATGCGCGGCTCGCCGGCACCGGTGCGCGCGACTTCGTGGAAGGCTGGCTGCGCGACGAACTCGGGCTGACCGGCGTGGTGATCGGCCACGACTTCCATTTCGGCCGCGGACGGGAGGGCTCGCCGGGCATTCTCGCCGAACTCTGCGAGGATGCCGGTCTGTCCTGCCGCATCGTTCCGGCGGTCTCAGCCGATCCCGGCGACGCGCCGATTTCGTCGAGCGCGATCCGCGCCGCCCTTGCCTCCGGCGATGTCGCACGCGCCAATGACCTTCTCGGCTACCGCTGGTTCGTGCTGGCGCAGGTGCGCCACGGCGACAAGCGTGGACGCACCCTCGGTTATCCCACTGCCAATCTGGCCCTCGAGTCGTGCGGACTCGCCCACGGCATCTATGCGGTGCGGGTGCGCCTCGCCGACGGTCGCCTGTGCGACGGTGTGGCGAGCTACGGCCGCCGCCCGACCTTCGACGACGGCGCACCGCTCCTCGAAGTGCACCTGTTCGACTTCTCGGGCGACCTCTACGGTCAGGAAGTCGCGGTGGAGCTGCTGGCCTATCTGCGCGGCGAGGAGAGGTTTTCGAGCGCCGAGGCGTTAATCGCGCAGATGGATGTCGATTCGGCGCAGGCCCGGGCGGCGATCCGCGCTGACCGCGTGCCGTCGATGCTGGACTGAGAGCGACCGCGCTCGGTCAGCGAAGCGGGCAGGCAGCCGCCCTTTGGGCCGGAGCCGCCCACCCAACGGTCGGCTGCCTACTTTCGCACTGACCTCAGAGCATGCTCGGGAGGATGCGGTCCGGCGGGCGGTGGCCGTCCATGAAGGTCTTGATGTTGATGATGACCTTCTCGCCCATGTCGGTGCGGCTCTCGTGCGTCGCCGAGCCCATATGCGGCAGCAGCACCACCTTGCCGGTGCGGGCGAGTCGCACGAGGCGCGGGCTCACCGCCGGCTCCTGCTCGAACACGTCGAGGCCGGCCGCCGAAATCTCGCCCCCCTCGATCAGGCGCGCGAGTGCGTTCTCGTCGATCACCTCGCCGCGAGCGGTGTTGACGACGATCGCCTCGGGCTTGAGCAGTTTGAGGCGGCGTGCCGAGAGCAGGTGATAGGTTGCAGGGGTGTGCGGGCAGTTGACCGACACGATGTCCACCCGCGCCAGCATCTGATCCAGAGATTCCCAGTAAGTCGCGTCGAGCGATTCCTCGATATGGGTCGGCACCCGGCGGCGGTTGTGATAGTGGATCGACAGGCCGAAGGCCTTGGCCCGGCGGGCGAGCGCCTGGCCGATGCGGCCCATGCCGACGATGCCGAGGCGTTTGCCCGTGATGCGCCGGCCGAGCATCCAGGTCGGCGACCAGCCGGTCGTCCAGTCGTCGTCGGGGATGATGCGTGCGCCTTCCGCGATCCTGCGGGCCACCGCCAGGATCAGCGCCATGGTCATGTCGGCGGTGTCCTCGGTCAGCACGCCCGGCGTGTTGGTGACCGTGATGCCGCGCTCCAAAGCCGCGGCGACGTCGATGTGATCCACGCCGTTGCCGAAATTGGCGATGAGCCGCAGGTTCGGCCCGGCCTGAGCCAGCAGCCCGGCCCCGATCTCGTCTGTCACGGTGGGGACGAGCACGTCCGCCTCGCGGATCGCGGCGGCGAGCGTCTCCTGGGAGAGCGGCGCGTCATCGTGATTGAGACGTGTATCGAACAACTCGCGCATGCGCGTCTCGACCGCATCCGGCAGGCGCCGGGTGACGACCACCAGCGGCTTGCGCTTCAACGACGACATGTTTCCTCCCGACGACGCCGTCCCGCGTTCCCGGCCTGCGCCGACCACCTCCCCGCTGTGCCGCGGAGGGCCGGCTTACGCTCCCTTAACCATGGCGCGGTCAGATGGAGCGGAGGCGGACCGGGCTCGCCGGCCTGCCGCAGGACGTTCGGCCTCTCTAGCAGAGAGGTCGGCGAACACAATGCGGCCCTGACCCCAATGGATCAGTGTCGAAGGGCCGACCGACCGCGCGCCCGCCCACCGATGTTCCGGCCTGCGCCGCGACATCACCGCACGAACGACTTTGGAGCCACGGATCGGAGACGAGGCACGATGCGCCCGCCTGAGCTTCCCTTGATGAACCACGCCCCCATGAATCCTGTGCGCCTCGCGCTGCTCGCAGCCGTCTTCGCGCTGCTTGTTCCGCTGACCGCTGAGGCCGCGCCGGCCCCCGCCCCTGCGCCGGAGGTCGGAAAGGGGCCAGTGACCAAGCTGCCGCTGCCGCGCTACGCCAGCCTGAAGACAAACCGCGTCAACTTGCGCGAGGGGCCCTCGAAGGACCACCGCACCCTGTGGGTGTTCCAGCGCGAGGGTCTGCCGGTGGAAATCGTGGCCGAGTTCGAGACGTGGCGCCGCATCCGCGATTCGGAAGGGACCGAGGGCTGGGTCTTGCACTCGCTGCTGTCGGGCCGCCGCACCGCCGTGGTGATTCCGCCCTCCGGTGAGCGGGCCGACGCGGCCAAGGCCACCGTTCCGCTCAACGCTCGCGCTGACGAGCAGTCGGGCGAGCAGGCGCGGCTGCAGCCTGGAGTGATCGGCAGCGTGAAGAGCTGCACCGGCACGTGGTGCCGCCTCGTGGTACCGCTTCCGGACAAGCGCGGCGACGTCGACGGCTATATCCGCCAGAGCCGCCTGTGGGGCGTCTACCCCGATGAGCGGGTAGAGTAAGCGACACGGCCGACAATAAAAAAGGCCCGGCAAGCCGGGCCTTTTCGTTCGGGAACGGGCAGCGCCGAATCAGGCGCGGCCGGACACCTTGCGGCGGCGCAGGCGGACGATCACCTCGACGCCGGCAATCTCCATGCCCTCGGGCGCCTCGGGCAGTGAGTCGACCGAGATGCCGCATTCCGGCATGTCGAGAACCTCGCCCTCTTCCTCGAGGAAGAAATGGTGATGCTCACTCGGATTGGTATCGAAATAGGCCTTCGACCCATCGAGCGCGAGTTGGCGCAGCAGGCCCGCCTCGGTGAACTGATGCAGCGTGTTGTAGACGGTCGCCAGCGAAACCGGCACCTTCGCGCGCATCGCCTCGTCGTAGAGCATTTCCGCCGTCAGGTGACGGTCGCCACGGCCGAACAGGAGCCAGCCGAGCGAGAGGCGCTGGCGCGTCGGGCGCAGGCCGGCCCGGCGCAGACGATCGCGCAGGTCGGAAAGCGGGCAGCCCCGACGGCCGGCGCCGTCGACCGGCGAGAGGGACCGAGCGTTCAGCACGGCCTGGAGAGGCGTCAGATCAGACATTGCTGGGAACGATTCCCACTTATTTAGAATGAGTATAGCGAAGGAAATTATACGGATCATGAAGCCCTGCGGCAACCCGTGCAGGCTCCAACTCCGGCTTGATACGTGAAAGACGCATGGCTCCTCCCGAGCCGGCGCGCGTTGAACTGTCGTCAGCCGGTGGTTCGTCGGCCGGTGGTCGGCACCGAGCCGGGGCGGCTTTGTGAGCACGGGAAGGCTGTGCTAACGAGGCGCCCATTCCGTCACGCCCCGTCCGCAATCCGGCATCGGACCCGTCCGTCACTGAGGACCCGTACGTCATCCATGGCCTCTCTCGACCAGCAACCCGACGGCGCTTCTCCGCAGCGCGCTTCGAGCTTCTCCTACGAGGATCTCCTGGCCTGCGGGCGCGGTGAGCTGTTCGGGGCGGGCAATGCCCAGCTTCCGCTCCCGCCGATGCTGATGTTCGACCGGATCACCTCGATCGGGACCGAGGGCGGCGCCCACGGCAAGGGACACGTGCTGGCCGAATTCGACATCAGGCCGGATCTCTGGTTCTTCCCTTGCCACTTCAAGGACGATCCGGTCATGCCCGGCTGCCTCGGACTTGACGCCCTGTGGCAGCTCGTCGGCTTCCATCTCGGCTGGCTCGGTGCGCTGGGCCGCGGCCGGGCGCTGGGCGTGGGCGAGGTGAAGTTCACCGATCAGGTCCTGCCGACGGTCAAGCGGGTCGTCTACGGCATCGACATCAAGCGCGTGCGTCAGGGCAAGCTCGTGCTGGGCATCGCCGATGGCTGGCTCGAAGCGGACGGCCGGCGCATCTACGAGGCGAACGACCTGCGCGTGGCCCTGTTCCGCGCCTGAAGCCGCGCCGTACCCCCCGTTTTGAAGGATTATTCGCACCGAACCGGCTGCCGGTTCGGTGATGGTCCCTTGAAGCGTGGTTGAGATTGGTCGCGCATCATCCTAACTGACCTCCCCGAGGAAACGCCGCACCAGCCGCGGCGCCAGCAGCACGAGCCATCATGCGGCGTGTCGTCATCACCGGGATGGGCATCGTCTCGTCCATCGGCAACAATACTCAGGAGGTCCTGGCCTCCCTGCGCGAGGCCCGCTCCGGGATCGCGCGCTCTGACTCGCAGGCCGCACATGGCTTCCGCAGCCAGGTCGCGGGTGCGCCGACGATCGATCCTGAAGGGGTCGTCGACCGGCGCGCCATGCGCTTCCACGGGGGCGGCACCGCCTGGAACCACATCGCCATGGATCAGGCGATCCGCGATGCCGGCCTTGAGGAGCGGGAGATCTCCAACGACCGCACCGGCATCATCATGGGCTCCGGCGGCCCCTCGACACGCACCATCGTTGAATCCGCCGCCATCGCCCGCGAGAAGGGGCCGAAACGGGTCGGCCCGTTCGCGGTGCCGAAGGCGATGTCCTCGACCGCCTCGGCCACACTCGCCACGTGGTTCAAGATCCGCGGCGTCAACTACTCGATCTCCTCGGCCTGCGCGACGTCGAATCACTGCATCGGCAATGCCGCCGAGATCATCCGCGGCGGGCGACAGGACGTCATCTTCGCCGGCGGCTGCGAGGAACTGGACTGGACCCTATCCGTCCTGTTCGACGCCATGGGCGCCATGTCCTCGCGCTACAACGACACCCCCGCCCGCGCCTCCCGTGCCTATGACGTGAACCGCGACGGCTTCGTCATCGCGGGCGGCGCCGGCGTACTGGTGCTGGAGGAGTACGAGCACGCCAAGGCCCGCGGCGCACGGATCTACGGCGAGGTGGCCGGCTACGGCGCCACCTCCGACGGGCACGACATGGTCGCCCCCTCCGGCGAGGGCGCGGTGCGCTGCATGCGTCAGGCCATGGAAGATCTGAAGGGCGCCAAGATCGACTACATCAACCCGCACGCTACCTCGACGCCGGTCGGCGACGACAAGGAGATCGAGGCGATTCGCGAGGTGTTCGGCGCCGGTGAAGCCTGCCCGCCGATCTCGGCCACCAAGTCGCTCACCGGACATTCTCTGGGCGCCACCGGCGTCCAGGAGGCGATCTACGCGCTCCTGATGATGAACAACGGCTTCATCTGCGAGAGCGCGCATATCGAAGAACTTGATCCGGCCTTCGCCGACATGCCGATCCTGCGCCAGCGCCGTGACGGGGTGCAGCTCGGCCACGTCATGTCGAATTCCTTCGGCTTCGGCGGGACCAACGCGACGCTGGTGCTCAAGCACCCGGACGCATGAACGCCACTGCCGCATGGCCGGGCCCTGCGGCGGCATCCTCTTTCGCATCTGCGAAACAACGGCCAAGCATTCTCCGAGCCGTCGTCTGATGGATCGGTGGAACCGGCCAATTTCCGCCGCGTTCCTGCTTTGAAAGGCAGGTTTACAACATGATCGCCGCTCTCGCTCTGCTGACTATGACTGGCATCGCCCTCGCTGCGACCTTTGCGGTGCGTGCCAAGCAGACGTTGATCGACGACGCGCAGGCAGGGACCGGC
>Ga0268290_100091_pt1 | contig 30983 bp, 41 predicted proteins | sample MetspRMADM_FD_191346 | JGI IMG/M metagenome (GOLD analysis project Ga0268290, IMG submission 191346) | Soil microbial communities from San-Diego area, Southern California, United States - Methylocaldum sp. RMAD-M | ecosystem: Environmental > Terrestrial > Soil > Desert | place: USA: California... | reverse complement strand
CCGGCGATGGTGACGAGGTTGGTGTTGGCCGTCACCGATGCGGTGGCGGTGGAGGGTCCGTACAGGGCCATAGGCGAGCGTCCTCAGAAGCGAGGGGAGAGCAGAGCGGAGTTGTTCGTGGACGGGTGTGGAAGGCGCGGCGGCGCTCAGCGCTTCGTGACGACAGCTTTCAGCTGCGCGTAGTTGATGCGGCCTGAGCCAGCGATGCCCGTGAATTTGTATAGAAGCGCAACCCTGCGGCTCGTCCCCGCCGGCAGGATCTCGAAAGAGGCTGCGCCAGACGTGATGGGGGTGCTGACCGTAACGGAAGGCGCGCCTCCACCCCCTGCTGAGGCGTTCGCAACAGCGAAGGAGGCTGGCGTGTATGGCTGGCCGTCGAGCCCAATCGCCACCTCAAGACGCGTCGTGGTGATGAGGTTGGCGTTACCGTTGGCGGTCGCGGTCAGGATCGCCGTTCCGCTGAACAGCAACGACCAAATATCATCAGGCGCGATTGTAAATCCGGTGCCTGGGATTTCACGCCACTGATCCGAGAAGCCGCCTGGATCCAAGTCCTGAACAGCCAGAGACCTTGGGTCGTTGACCGCGCCGGGCAGGATGGCTTGCTGCGTCACCCGCAGGCTATTCACGGTGAGCGTCTGCCCGTCGAAGGTGAACGGGTAGGACAGGCCGCCGTTGGCCGTGATGGCGAACAAGTTGGCGTCGATAACGACCCGCGACGAGCCGTCTGCTGACATATCCATGAACAGACCGGAGTTGCGAAAGACCCCATTCCGATCTGTCGAAAGCTGGATCGAGTACCGGGCCACGACCCCCGGAGCACCATTGGCCGAGACCGCCTCGAACTTGATCCGCCCGGCTGCGGTGCCCGCATCGGTGCGGGCAAAGACCTCTTGGATCTGGCTGGCGAACGCCTGATCGACGCCGATCCGCGCCTGCTGCTCGTTGAGAAAATAGGCGCGGTCGCTGTCCGTCTGTCCCTTCAGGTTCAGCAGGTAGGCCCGATCAGAGTCGGTCTGCGCGACGAGGAGGTCCGTGCGGCGAGCCTGCGCACCGTCGCCATTGACCCGTGCGTCCCGCTCACTGCTGATGAAGGCGTTGAGATTGTTGACGTGCCCGACCACGTCGGCGCGCAGGCTCTCGATCGTGCTGGCGTTGGCGCTGTCGCCGCTCACCCGCGCGTCCCGCTCACTGACGTTGAAGGCGTTCAGGTTGCCGACGTGCGTGTTGACGTCCGCCCGGAGGCTGCTGATCGCCTGCGCGTTGGCGCTGTCGCCGTTGGCGATCACCTGCCGCGTCTCAACATTGTAGGCGTTGAGGTTTCCGACATGCGTGTTGACGTCGGCGCGCAGCGTGGTGATCGCCTGCGCGTTGGCGGCGTCACCCGCAGCGTAGGACGTGAACAGCGTCTGGATGTTCGCTTCCGTGGTGGCTGTGCGGCCCTCGACGGCTCCGAAGCGTGCGCTGATGCCCTGGAACTGCGTGGCGACCGAGGCGAGGTTGGTCGTCAGCGTCTGGTTCAGGCTGTTGAGCCCGGCCTCGGCCGTGCCGATCCGCGAGATCGCCCCGTCCGTCCGGATCGTCTGCGCGCTGTCGGCGGTCACCCGCGCCTGCGCCTCCGACGTGAGGTCGGCCGAGACCTTGCCGATCTGCGCGGAGAGCAGCGTCTGGCTCTGAACGACCGCCTCGCTGGTGCTGGCGATGGCGCGGGTGACGGTGTCGAACTGCGCGGTAGCCTCTCCACGGAATGCGAGCAGGCGCGTGGAGACCTCCGCAATCGAGCGGCCCGTCTCGTCGATGATCGCGCTGGCGCTGGTCTCGGCCCGGGCCAGGTTCTCCTGAATGGCACCGATCTGCCGGCCGAGCACGTCGGCGAAGCGCGACAGCAGCCCCGGCAGCAGCTTCGTATCGACCGTGCTGGTGCCGGCGGCTGTGACACTGCTGGTGATGCGCCCTTCGGCCGCGGAGATGCGGTTCTCGGCCGTCGTCAGGCGCGTGCCCTGCTCGTTCACCGTGGCGAGCGTCGCCCTCTGCTCGATCGCGGCCGTGTTCGCGCTGATGATCTGCTCGGCCGTGCCGAGGCGCGAGGTGACGCCGTCGATCTGCGCCGAGGTCGCCAGCGTCGTGATCGTGGCTTTCACGGCGTCGAGGCCCAACTGCACCGTCGAGAGGGTGGCGACCAGCTCTGAGATGTCGCCGGCCTGAACCGAGCCGTAGAGCTCGATCTGCCCGCGCAGGGCATCGACCGTGATGGAGAGCGAGGTCAGGCGCTCGCCCACCGCCGTCTCCAGTTGCGACACCGCGGCGATCCGCACCCGCCCCTCGGCACTCAGCACCTCGATGCCGGCTGCCGCCTGGGTGTCCTTCAGGATCGCGACCTCGTGCTGCAGGCGCAGGGAGGCGTCGGTGAGCACGGCGAGATCCTGGCGGACATCGCCGATGATGGCGTCGACGTAGCCGGCTCGCACCTTCGGATCGATGGCAAGCGCGCGCCGTAGCGCGTCGACGCGTGCGCGGGCGGCTTGGCCCACCGCGTCGGCTTCTGCGCCCGCGGCCTCGGCCCGAGCCATGGCGGCGTCGGCCGCCTCTTGAGCCTCGGCGATCTTACCCTGCGCGTCCGGTCCCAGCTTCTCGTAGGGGAGCGGCTGCAGGGTCGAAATGTCGACCGCGTCGCCGCGCACGATCGGCGCCACCGTCGTGAAGGTGGTCTCGGCCTCGCGGCCCGCCAAACCGGTGCTGCCGTAGGCGACGGCGATCAACGTCACCACCTCCTCGGACTGACGGAGCGGACTACGGCCCTCGATCGCCGTGCCGCTCGACAGCCGCTCGCGGGTAACGCCGCCATCGTAGGAGAGCCAGACGTCATAGGAGCGGGCGCCGCGGGGCGGCGCGATGCTCCACACCACCTCGATGCCGGTCTCGATGCGCTCGCACCGGGCTCGGAGCGTCTTGATGTTCGGCAGCAGCGGCTCGGCCAGGGCGTCCGGATTGACCGGAGCCGGGCCGTGCACCTCTTCGCCCAGCAGTTCCCAGATGCGCCGATCGTCCTGCAGCATCTCGATGCGGACATGGTCGGCATCGGTCGGGATCGCCGCGCGCACGACGTAGGTTTCCTGCAGCTCCTCCAGCTCGCCCACGACGAGGGTGGTCGGATCTTGCGTGTCGCGAGCGAGCACATCGGCCAGGGTGAGCCGGGTCGGCCCGTCCAACGTCTGTACGACGCGGGCTTCCGCGATCGCGACGTCGTCGGCGTGCAGCTCGACGCGCCGACCGCCGAGCCCACGTATCCGCAGGATGCCCCATTCCCGACCGAGCCGGGTCCGGATCGAGCCAAAGCCCCACTCGGTGGAGAGGTTCGCGTCGCAGTCGAGGGTGAGGATGCGGCCAACCGCGCCGGCGACGCCGTAGACCACCGGCCCCTTCAGGAACCACAGATCCGACAGAACGTGGTCGCCCGGGTAGACGAGGCGCCCGTCCCATTCGGTGACAACGGTACGGGAGGCACCGCGGAACACCGACACGAGCGCCAGCCACTTGGCGTGACGCAGGGCATGGTCGCCGTCGGTGATGCCCGGCACCTTGTAGCGCCGCGGCGTGCGCGAGGGCGTGCTGTAGCTGTATCGGGCCTCGTCCGGCCGCTTCGGGTCGCCGTCACGGTCGAACTCGACGATGACATCGCCGCCGTCGCCGAGGAGCTGAAAGCTGGCGCCACCGGAGTCGCGCACGATCTGCCGGCGGGTGAGGACGTGACGGGGCTCGTCGCGGCTCTCGTCGCGCACGAACGAATGCACCACGCCGACCTTCACCGGGTCGGCCCGCATCGGCAGCAGCACGGTGCCGGCGGCCTCCCAATAGGACGAGACTTCCGGCAAGGCACCGTCGAACGTGTCGTCGGCCGTCAGTTCGCCGATGTAATGGAGCGCCTTGGCGAGGTCGAAGCCGTCGGGCTGGTCGAGGCCGTACTCATTGCGCACGAGGTCAGCCGCCGCCCACACCGCCTTGCGCGTCGGCTGCTCCGTCCAGGTCGAGCCATTCCAAACCGGCAGGATGCGGGTCGCGAGGACGCTCACGTCGCTGAAGGCGGAGAAGTTCAAGCCAGGGCCCGCGCGGACCTGGATCACGATCTCCGACGTCGCTTGCCGGATCCGGGCGTCGTCGACCAGGCCGACCAGCTCGTCCCAGCTCGCCTTGTTCTCCGCGAAGTCGGCCGCCGGGTAGAGGTTCTGCCCATACACCTCGTAGGCGCCGCGGGCGGGAAGGCGCACGGTCCTGGAGTAGCGAAGGGCAACCGCCGGGCTCAGCACGGGGCCGATGGCGTCGCGCAGCAGCTCAAAGGGCGCGCCCATCGGCGTGCCGCTGACCGGGTCGATGCGGCGCGCCATGAAGACGACGCCGGCGTAGCCCGCAGCCTGGCGCCCGGCAGACGACGTGCGCGACACCGACTGATACGACCAGGACAGGAGGGCCTGATCGACGCTCACACCCTGCGGCGCCAGCCGGAACCACGGCGTGACGGCTGGATTGCCGCCCGGGCGCGGCAGCTCCTGCCCGGCGACGTCGCCGCTCGATACCGCGTCGCCGACGGCGATGTGCGACGGCGTCTCGTACAGGAACTCGACAGCGTTGCCGGCGACGTTGAAGGGCGGCACGAGGCCGGCGTCCTCGGTCCAGAACGTGGCCTCGCCGGCCTTTATGGCGTGGATCTTGAAGCGACCGAGGCCAAGCGTCATCCGCTTGGTCAGGACCATGGTGTCGCCGTCGTAACGGAAGAAGTCGCGCTGCGAGAGCGGAGGCGTGGACCAGCACCGGCCGTAGAGCAGGGGCTTTCGCGCGCCGGCGCGTGGCACGTTCCCGCCGCCGCTGACGCTGTAGAGCGTCCGGTTTTTGGCCTTCGCACCGGCGCCATTGGCGAGCTGCGCCGCGGCGCCGAGGGCCACGCCGCCCACCACCATGCCGACCTGGATGGCGGTGGCCAGCGTGCCCGTGGTCGCGCCGACGCCGGCGCCGAACACCGCAGCACCCGCCAGCGCCGGCGCGGCGTAGGGAGCGATGGCGATCAGCGCGATCGAGGCGATCGCCAGCCCGATACCGAGCGCGCTCTTGCCGCCGCTGCCGCTGCCGCTGCCCCCGCCGCCGAGCGGCAGGATGGTGATGACGACGACGTCGCGCGGGCCGACCAAGGTGCGAACCCAGGTGGCCTTCAGGCGCACGGTTGCATCGCTCGGGACGAGGGAGGCCTCGCCGATCGCGTTGCGATGCACCGACACGAGAATGCGACGACCGACCGGGCGGTGACGCGCGACGATGGTGGAGAGCCGCCGGCGGCGCCCGGCCAGCCGGATCGGTTCGCCGCGGGCCTGGCCCGCCACGTTGGTCAGCGCGACGACAGTCATGGATCAGGCCGGGGCGTGGTAGGAGAGAAGCCAGCGGCGCGACTGCGCCAGCTCGAGCGGGGTGTCATCGATCACGCCGTGCGGGGCGTCAGCGTGCCAGATCCGGCCGCCACCCTCGGCGAGCCAGACTCCGCAATGGTGCTCGCGGCCACGGGCGCGGCCCATCAGCACGAAGGTGCCGTCGATCGGCGCCGAGATCTCGCGCCAGGCGCGGCGCTCGGGATGCGAGGCGAACGCCGCGATCCGCTCGCGGAGGGACAGCTCCTCCCACACCGGGAAGAGCGGCAGCGCCCGGCCGAACAGCTCGCGCTGGATCAGGCTGGCCGCGTGCCAGCAGTTAAACGTGACGCCATCGTAGGGCCGACGGCGCAGGCCTGCGAGGAAGCCCGCCCGCTCGATCACGAGAACAGGCCGGGGTAGTTGGCGCGATCAAAGAAGGCGTTCGGGCCCGTCGGCACGTTCTGATCGCGCCCGTCCGGCCACGACACGGTGCCCTCGGCCGTGTCGGCGGTGAGGTCGACCGTGGTGAGGAGCAGGCCCTCGATTACCTCGTCGGGCCCGGTCACGGCCGCCAGCGCGCCCGGCAGGACGCGGTACTGCCGGAAGGTGATGCTGATCGCCGCGTTGTAGCCGATCGCGCCCTTGAGCGGCCCGTGCAGCAGGTCGCTGACGTTGTCGATCTGGACCTTGCCGTCGGTAGGGCCGTCGTGATCGGCACCGGTGCGGACGAAGGTGAAGGCGCAGGGCGTGTGCAGAACGCGCGGCCCGCCCTCGTCGATCGGCAGGCCGACCTTCTCGGCCGGCTCGCCGGTGGCCGTATCGAGGCCGGTCACGACGTAAATCGGCGCGTCGAAGCTCTCGTGGTCGATCTGCGCCGCCGTCACCACGACGCCCTCTTCGTCGCCCGACGCGTAGGACTCGGCGAGCCCGGCTTTCAAAGTCATGGCAGGGTCACCAATCGTAGACGCGGAGGTTGAAGGTCACGCGGCTGTGCGGGCCGAGATCCTGCTCGGAGACGGCCCCGTCGATGCGGCAGGTGCGGGTGCCGATCCGGCCGGACGGCAGCCGCACGCGCGCGGTGAAGCGCTTGGCGCCGTTGTTGAGAGTGACGCGGACGAACTGCAGGAACAGCTCGAACTCGGCCCGCTTCAGCGTCAGGGTGATGCTGCGCGGGGTCTCGACGGTGAGCGTGCGCCGGCGCGAGCGGCCCGGGCCGTCATCCATCTGCGTTGTCTGCGGGGGCTCGTAGAGCTGAGACGAGCCGAGAGAACCCGCCAGACCGATCAGGTCCGGCAGGCCGGGTGGCCAGGCTTCGATGGTCATGGTTCAGCCCTTGCGGCGTTCGGGTCCGCTGACGGCGCCGGCGAAGGCGCCCTGGCCGCGCATGGCGCGCTGACCGATCGCGCCTTCCAGGTCGCGCAGGAGGATTTGCGTCGAGCCACCCGGGCCGCGGCGCACCTCGGGGGCAGGCGCGGCCATGGTGCGCTGATCGAGGATCTGCACCGCTGGCCCGCCCATGCCGCCGAACCCGCCGCGCGCGATCGGCATCACGCGGCCGTTGGAGTCGGGCACGAAGATCTCCTGCCCCATCTCGCCGACGGTGTAGGGCCGCCCGGCGCTCACGGGGCCGCCGTTGGCGCGGAACACCGAAGCGACGATGCCGGCGAGGCCGCCGACCGCGTTGCCGCCCTCGCTCGCCGCCGGCGCCGTGCCGAGCAGGCCGGCGAGTGGCCCTTGCCCGGTCATCAGCGCCTGCAGGCCGCCGCGGACCATCATCTTGGAGACGTCCAGGAGGATGTTCTGCAGGCTCTTGCCTTCGAGGATCGCGTCCCCGAGAGCGTCGGAGAGGGTGTTGCCGAAGTGACGAGCGGCCTCGGCCGTCTGTCGCTCCTGCTGCTCCAGGTCCTGGAGCTTGTCCTTGTAGGTCGCGGTCGCCTCGGAGGCCGCTTTGGTCTTCGCGATCTGCTGATCGGTAAGCGTGATGCCCTGCTGCTCGGCGGTTTCGCGCAGCTTCGCCAGATTGATCGACGCGGCCTTCTCGGCGTTCGACTTGCCGAAGGCCTCGGTCTCGGCCTTTGCCGCCGCCGTCGACCGCTCCAGGCTGTTGATGAAGCTCTCGACGGCGTCGAAGCTCTCGCTGCCCTTGGAGCCGCTCGGCTTCACCCCGATCCCGTACTTTTCGGGGTTGAGCACCATGTCGAGCGGCCGGCGCGGCGGCATCGGCGGGTTGGCGATCGTGCCCGCCGGCGCCGGCGGCATCTCCGGGCCGATCGGCTTGTCATAGAGCGTGCGGATGCCGAGGGACTTGTCCCGAACGCCGTCCTGGACGACGCCGGCGGCACCGGTCGCGAGCTGCGTGGCGGTCCCGATGTAGCCGTTGGCGAGGATGCCGGCGACCGCGCCGGCCTTATCGCCGAGCAGCTTGCCGAAGAACCCCTTGGCACCCTCGGCCTGGGTCTCCTGGAGCTTGGTGTAGAAGGTGCCGAGGTTCTTGGTCGCCGCGGCGATGCCTTCGACGATGCCGAGCCAGGTGTCCAGGATCACCCGGCCGCTGCCTTCCAGCGCCACCGAGACGAGGAAGAAATCGTTGATCGTCTTGTAAGCCGCATCCAGGCGGTCGCGGAACTCCTGCGCCTGCTGCACCTCTTCCTGCTTGATCAGGTCATCCCGCTGCCGGTCCAGGGCCGCGGCGATGGCCTCGATGTCGAGCCGACCCGAGCGCAGCAGCTCGGCGGTGTCACTGCCGAAGAGCTTCTCGCCCAGATCGATCGCGGCCAGGCGATCGCCGAGGTTCATCAGCTCGCGCATCGCCTGCAGGGCGGCGCGGATCCGCTCCTCGTTGTTCCCGGCGCTGCGGTACTGCGCGATGCCCTCGCCCTCGTAGTTCCGGAGGTATCCGGAGTCGAACAGCTCGGAGAGGCGCTTCTTGACCGGGTCCTCTTCCTCGAAGCGTGGGGTGACGGCCTTGCCCGCGTTCTTGAGCATCGCCTCGACCTCGGCGACCTCGAGCTTTGCCGACTTGGCGCCCTCGAGGAAGCGCTGCCAGAACTCGACGCCGACGCCGGCGCGGCTGGCGTTGTTGCCGAGCGCGATGAACTTCTCGATCTGAGCGTTGGCCTGCTCCACCGCGGAGGACACGAAGGCGAAGCCCGCCACGGCCGCGGTGAGGCCGACGACGCTGCCGATGACCAGCGGCGAGGAGGCGAGCACGCGCATGGTCTGCGCCGCCTCGTTGCGGACCACGCCGTAGGCGAAGGACGCCTGCGCACGGGCGACCGCCGAGGCGCCCGTCATCACCACGCTCGCGGTCTGTGTCTCGGCCGCCGTCTTGCCGATCGCGTTGGCAGTGGCGACGATGGAGAGGTTGGTGTTGGCGGCCGTCGAGAGGCCGGCATTCGCCACCGTGAGGGCGTCCCGGCCGACGTTGGTCGCCAACGTCTTGAAGGTCGCCGCGTAGCCGCCGTTGGCCTCGATGCCCGTGTGCATGGCATCCGAGACCTTGATCATGTTCGCCACGACGGAGGCAGCCAGGTCCTGCATCCCCGACTTCGCGGCGGAATGGTCCGTCGCGAAGCGGATCTTGAGCGGTTCGGCCATGTGCGGGGTCCGCTGTCAGAGGTTGCCGGTGGCCATGGCCTCGGCCCGGGCGGCGAAGAACGCATCGAGGCTCGGCTCCTCGGGCTCTTCGTCGGGCTTGGCTCCGGAGTGGAATTGCCGGAAGCCCTCGAACATCGCCGCCATCTCGGGCAGCGTCAGCGCGTCGACCTGACGGGGCGTGAGCCCCATCATGCCGCCGGATCGATAGAAGACGGAGAGGTCTCCGGGGCTGCGTCGTTCGCCCCCTCCGTCGCCGGATTTCCCGGTGCCGGCACCCCGCTCACGGCTGCCTCGAGGATGCTGCCGGCGAGCTGCAGGTTCTCGGCCAGCGGACGGCCGAGCACGTTGAACCGCATCAGCGTCTCGGCGTCGGCCTGCGAGAGGCCGCCGCCCATCAGCCCGAGACGGATCGTCTCGACGATGTCGTGAGCGAAGAAGCGGTGCGCCGCGAGCCGCACCATGATCTCGCCGATGCCGGCATTGCAGCGCCGCTCCAGCTCGCCGATCTCGCCGATACGCAGCTCGAACTTGAGGGTGCGGCCGGCGAAGTCAGCGTGGAGCGCGGTGGCGGAGGTGTCGGTCTTCATCAGGCCGTCGCGTCCGTCCAGGTCAGATCGCCCTCGCCGCGCATCTGGCCGGTGAACTTGACGACGCCGCCGGCGTCGGACTGGATCTGCAGGTTCTCGTAGAACACCGCGCCATCCCAGTGGCCGCCGCCGTCCGCGACGGGCTTCGCCACCAGGATCTGCAGATAGGTCGGCACGCCGGAGTCCATGTCGGCGTTCATCTGTTTGAAGCTCAGCGGATCGGCAACGCCGGAAACGTTGACCGACCAAGCCGAGCCCTTCGGCAGGGAGCGACGCGCCCACACCTTGTCCGGATTGTCGCAATCCGGCACCGTGGCGTCGTCGTATTCCATGGTCTTCGTCAGCCCCTTGGTGGTGACGGTGCACATGAACTTCGGGGTGGTATCGGCGGCGCTGATCTTGCGCATGCAGCGCAGATCCTTGCCCCCGAAGGGCTGGGCTTGGGACATCGTCGTCTCCGGGTTTTCGAGGGGGGAGGGGATCAGCCGGCCATCAGGCAGGCGACGTCGAACCAGACGGTCTTGATCGCGCCGGGGTCGATCACGTCGCCGGCGCCGTTGATCTTGAGCTCGTCGAGGAAGCCGTCATCGGCTGGGAGCTGCACCTTGGAGAGGGCGGCGATCGCCGCCCGGGCGATCGTCCAGGCCGGCGTCCGGTCGAAGTCGGCCGACTCCGCGAACACCTTCGCGGTCACCTGCCAGGAATAGCCGCAGCCGGTATCGACGGGCACGGTGCGGATCGGGCCCATCGCAATCCACGGCAGCTTGGCCGCGACGTCGTCGCTCGGCACGCTGTCGAACACCTTGTCCTGGACGAGGGCGGCGACCTCGGGAGAGGCGCGCAGCAGCTCCATGATGGCGTCGCGCAGGGCCAGTTCCGGGATCATAGCGGCTCGTTCAGAGTTTCGGCCAAGCGCTGGCCCCGCTCTTCCATCACCGCGTCGACGGCGGGGTAGAAGAACGGCTGCGGCTGCGTGCCTGGATGGGAGCGGGCGGATCTCCGGTTGGCGTTCGCCACGCGGTAGCGCCGGCCGGTCTCAGGGTTGAAAGCGCCGGCGCGAGAGCGGCCGCCGACGGCGACGGTGCCGCCGCGCCGGCCGCCACGCTCGCCAGCCTGAGTGCCGTGCTCGACGAGGAAGGCGTAATCCATCTCGAACCGGCCGCGCGGGTTGATCGCGCTCGCCGTGACCGTCCAGACGTCGTCGACGAGCTGCGCCTGGATGCCGCCGAACAGTCGGCCGCTGTCCCGCGGGACCGCGGCCTGCGCGCGCTCGACGATATCGGCCGCGGCCTCCGCGTCGATGTTCTTCGAGCGCAGCACGAGCTTCACGCTGTACTGAGCCAGGGCGTTGGCGAAGGCATCGACGCCGCTGACGGCGCCCCAGCCGATCCGACCGTAGGAGAGGAGATCCCCGATACCCATCAGGCCGAGGCCTTCCGGCGGCTCACCCTGATCCAGATCCAGCCGGTGCGGTCGGACGGCGGCACCGACTCGATCGCCATGTCTCGGCCGTCAATCACGGCGCGATCGGCGACGGTGAGACTGCGGGTGCGGGCGGTATCCCGCACGCAAATGCTGCCCTCGATCGCGTCGGTGAGCGAGCCTGCCTCCGCGAGCGCCTGGCCCGAGACCGGCCGGAACGCGCAGGCGACTTTCAGCAGCTCGGCGAAGTCGCCGCGGCCTGCCGGCTTACCTGGCACGCGCTCGCGCCGCATGAAGGTGACGCGCTTGTCGAGCTGGCCTGCCTGCATGGTTCAGACCCCGATGGCGCTGTAAGGCGCGAGCAAGCGGGCGATCGTCGGGTTCTCGACGAGGTTCGCCAGGGTCTTGCCGTCCCGGTTGTCGTAGAGGTCCGCGATCGCGAGCAGCATCGCGGAGACGATCGGCGCGGGCACGGCAGCGGCGTTGCCGTATCCGGTGCGGAAGGTCAGGCGGTACGCCGTCGGATCGTTGTCGGCCGCCGGCCAAGACGGCGACAGGACGGCGACACGCGCGCCCGGGCGCGGCACGCTGCGCCAGGTGCCGGACTGCATCTCGACGTAGGCGCCACCGGACAGGTACTCGACCTTGGTCACGGCCTGGATCGGCGGCAGCTCCAGCATGAAGCCCGCGGCAGAGCGTGCGCCGAGAACCGCCCAGGTCGGCCGGTCGGTCACTGCCTCCCAGGTCTGCGTGAGCAGGGCGCGGCCGAGGATGCCAGCGCGGCCGTCGAGATGCTCGTGCGCGGTCGCGATCGCACCCTGGATCAGGCTGCGCTCGGTCTCGTCGAGGTCGGCCTCGTCGAGCCGCAGATGCCGCAGGACGCGATCCAGGTCGACGACGTCGACGCTTGGCGCTTCGGTGCGCGTGTAGACGAGGGGGAGGGGGCGACGGCCCGAGCCACCATAGTCGCAGCCGAACATCATCGCGGATTGCCCTTCGCTTCGCCTTAGGCGGCCTCAGGCGGCGACAGCCGCTCAGTGCGGGCGACGACGGCCGCGGCGAACTCGTCGCCATCCTTGGCCTCGCGTGCCCATTTCTGGCCGATGGCAACGTCGGCGAGGTTGCCCTCGACCGGGTCGCCCTTCTCGAAATCCGCCGGATAGGCGTCGCCGTCGGGCGCGCCCCGAAAAGTCTTGAGCGCGATCGCGCGTGTGTCTGACATGGCCGCCTCGTCTGATCAGCCGTGGAGGGGACGGCCGGGCAGGGAGCCCGGCCGCCGGCGTCATCAGGCGTTGGCCGCGACCTTGTGGAGGCGCAGCGCGGTCGGATCGGTGACGGCTCCGCCCACCCGCTTGCGGGTGTAGAACTGCACCATCGGCTTCGAGCTGTAGGGGTCGCGCAGGATCTGCACGCCGATGCGGTCGATGATCAGGTAGCCGCGCTTCCAGTCACCGAAGGCGATCGGGATGGAGTTGGCCGCCACGTCGGGCATCGCCGCCAGCTCGTGCAGCGGGAAACCGAGCAGCGAGGCCGGCGTGCCGGCGGTGACCGACGGCTCCCACAGGTAGCGGCCCTGGCCGTCCTTCAGCTTGCGCACCGCACCTTGCGTCTTGCGGTTCATCACGAAGGCCGCGCCCGGGGTGCGCTCGCTCGGAAGGTCGTGCACCAGGTCGATGATGCCGTCCGAGGTGAGCGCCGCCGCCGCACCGCTGTTCACGGCCGGGATGACGCCCCAGGGGTGCGAGTTGTCGGTGGCGTAGCGCAGGAAGCCCTTCGGCTTGCCGCCGACGCCGTCGCCGTTCGTGAAGGCCAGGCCCTCCTGATAGGCGAACTCGCCCTCGACCTCGCCGGCGAGCCAGGCGGCGACATCGATGAGCGCGTCCTCGAGGAGCTGCTGCGAGGCCTGCGGATTGGCGTACAGCTCACCGGTGCCGTAGGTGACCTGGGTGAGCTGCGCGTTATTCGTGTTCGGTCGCGCGCCGTTCTCGCCGACCCAGCCCGACGCGGTGCCACGGTCGTTGTAGACCTTCGTGAAGCCCGTGGACGAGATCGACATCACGTTGGCGAGGCCGCGCAGGACCGACAGGATCTTGAGCTTGTCGGTGATGGTGCGGTCCCACTCGATCGGAGCGAGCAAGCCGCCATCCGGGTTCGAGCCGACGGACATCGCCGCGCGCGGGCCGCCGAACTGCGAGGCCTTGATCGCGGCCTCGCCGTCGCCGCTGCGCGCGTAGGCGCTGAAGGCCTTCAGATAATCGGCATCGGCGCCGGCGATCGGACCCGCGCCGCCGCCGGTGATGGCCGAGGCCGCGAGCTTGATCGCCAGCTCGTTGAGCGAGGCCTGCAGCTCGCCGACGGCGCTGTTGATGCGCTCGACCTTCTCGTCCGTGACGGCGTCGGCCTTGCCCTTGAGCTTCAGGTCGTTCTCGGCCTTGAAGTCGTTGAAGGCCTTCTGCAGCGCGGCGAGCACCGCGCTCGGGTCGTTCGCATCCAAGCGCAGCGCATGGCCGCTGATGGCGCGGGGCATGACGAGGGGAACCGCCGCGACGAGCGCCGCGGCCGGGGAAACGTTCATCATCTCGGGGGGCTTTCGGTAGGTCCGGCCTGGCTTCAGGAACGGATGGAGGCGGTCAGCTCGGCGGCAGCGCCGAGCCAGCTCAGGTCGCCAGCGCCGGGCATGGCGGGTGCGGGGCTCGTGGCAGCGCCTGGCGTGCCCTTCACCTTCGCGATCAGCTCGCGGGCCTGTGTCCGCGACATGGACTTGCAGAGGCTCAGCTCGACCTTCCGCACGGCGTTGCCCGCCACTGCGGAGGCGCCGGCTGCCTCGTCGACCGTGACGGCGTCCTCGCCGAAGAGGCCGTCGGCAAAGCCGCGCTCCTTCGCCAGCTCGCCGCCCATGTAGGTTTCGGCGTCCATCCAGGCCGCGATTTCGGTCGGGTCCGAGCCGGTGCGCGCGGCGTAGACGCCGACCATGGCCGCATCGAACGGCTCCAGGAAGTCGGCGGTCTCGCGGAAGTCGTGGCGGTTGCCGACGGCCACGACCCAGCAATTGTGGATCATGATGAAGCTCGCCGGCCCCATCAGGATCTCGTCGCCGGCCATGGCGATGATCGACGCGGCCGAGGCCGCCAGGCCGAAGACCTTCACCGTGATCTTGCCGGGATACTGCTGCAGCCGGTTGTAGATGCCGATGCCCTCGAACATGTCGCCGCCGGGGCTGTTGATGTGGATCTCCACATCGGCGCCGCCGAACCGGTCCAGGGCCTCGCTCACGCTTTCGACCGTGATGCCGCCGCCCGACCAGTGGTCCCGGCCGATCACGTCGTACATCGGGATGACATTGGCCGTCGGTTCGGCCGCACGGATCGCGGCGTTCCACCGGTCGTAGACGTCCGGCTTCGACAGCGCGGCGACGTCGACCTTGCCGGGGAGCTTGATCCGCCCGGGCCGGTCACGGGCCATGACGCGCAGGCCTGCGGCACTCAGGGCCGCTGCGAGCACCAGGATGCGGGCGAGGCCCGCGCTATGACTGCGGATCATCCTCGTTCTCGCCTGCATCGTCGGGATCGGGTTCGAGCAGCTTGGTGGCGTCTGCGCCGGCGGCTGCCATGTTGTGGGGGGAGAGGTAGACGTCGCCCCCGTCGATCGGGTCCATGTCCTCGCGGGCCCGGATGTCGTTCGCGGACAGGTAGCCCCACTGCCGTCCGACGGCGTAACCGGCCGAGCGGGTCTTGAGGTCGCCGCGCACCAGGGCGTTGAGGTTGAAGGCCGCGTAGACATCCGGCTCGTCGATCACCGCGGCGATCGCCTCGGTCCACATCGTCAGCCAGTCCTGCAGGGTGTAAGTGACGAAGCCCTGTGACTGCTGCTCGATGCCCGAGCCCCAGCTCGTCGACTTCGAAGTCAGGCCGACCATGTGCGGCGGCACGCCGAAGAACTGAGCGATCTCGCTCTGACTGAACTCGCGGGACTGGATGAACTGCGCGTCGGCCAAGGTCAGGCCGAGCCGTTCGTACTTCATTCCCTCTTCGAGGATCAGGTTCTTGTGTGCGTTGTCGGCGCCTCGGTAGGCTTCCAGGCTCTCCCGGAGAATGTCCTGCCCTTCCTTCCCGAGCTTGTTCGGGTGAGAGAGCACGCCGCCGATCGTGGTGCCGTTGCGGAATAGCGTCGCCGCGTGGCGCGCCGTCGCCAAGGCCTCGCCGATCGACTCGCGGGCGTAGGTAAGCGCGGAGACACCGTTGATGCCGTCCAGCGTCAGGCCGAGCAGGTAGAACACGTCCTCGTGCGGGAGATCGACCGTTCGGCCGTCCGGCCGCGTGAAGCGGAAGGTCAGCCGGAAGCTGCTCGGGTCCTGCCGGACCTCGACCCGATCCGGAGCGAGGGGAATCAGGGCGATGGGCTTGCGCCCGACGCCCCGAACGATCTGCGCCACTCCCTTGCCCCGCAGGAGCACGCAAGCCTGCATGTAGCGCTTGAACACCGCCGGCGTCTGCCAGGGGTTCGGCTTCTTGCGCAGCAGCGTCCAGAGCGGATGGTCGGAAGCATCGATCCGGCGGTTCGCGTCGAGCCGGCGCTTCAGGTCGATCGGCAGCGTCGCGATCGCGCCGGTGATGAGAGACGTGCAGCGGAAGACAGTCCCGGTGCGCAAGGCCGTCTCAGGCGTGACCACCTCGCCGCTCGCGCTCGCCGCACCGCCTCGGAGGAAGTCGGCAACCCGCCCGTCCGTCAGGTCGCCGAGGAAGGCAGACTCCGTCATCGCCCGTGGGGCGGGCCCAGGCGCGGCAGAGGGTGCCGCAGCGGGGAGACCGCCGAGGGGGATGCGCGGAACGACAGGCATGATCACATCACCAGGATGCCGCGCGAGCGGTAGACGGAGACGGTGGAGACCGTCGCCGATTGCGTGGCAGCCCCCACCGCCATGGCGAGGGCGACGAGGGCGTCGATGCGGTTTGTCGCCTTGCGCTTCTCGAACCAGACGTTGTCGAACACGTCGGTTATGGCGACGGCCGACATCATCGCGGAGATCAGCACCGGCGATCGCCGCAGGCGGATGCGCTTCTCCAGGATCAGCGACTCCAACTCGCGGATGGAGCCAGGCATCCAGAGCCCCTGCGGTGGTTCGCGTCCTTCACGCCGCGCCGCCTCGAGCTGCTCGTCCGTCGGCCGGGCCCGGCGCTTACCGCCCTGCGGATGCTCGACGAAGTCGATCGACAGGCCGAGCGCGTCGCACTCCTCCTCGAACCGCTTGAAGGTGTGCCGGTCGTAGGCGACCTGTTTCAGCACGAACGTCGTCGAGAGCTTCGCCAGGTGGCCGGCGACGTGGTCGAGGCGGATCAGCTTACCAGGCGGGGCCTGGAGCCAGCCCTGTTTGACCCACACGTCGTAGGGAGCCTTGTCGGCGAGCGCCCGGGCCGACACCGTGTCACCCGGCGTGAAGGCCTCGACCCAGGCATCATACGTTGGCTTCCCGTCCGCCGTGACGCCGGTCGCCACCACGAAGGCCTCGGCCGTCATGTCCTTCACAGCCGAGAGATCGATGCCGCCGTAGACATCCTTGTCCGCGTGCTCCTCCTCCGGATCGAAGTCGGCGAGCACGGCTTCCAGAGCCTCGCGGCCCATCCAAGCCTTCTCGGCGTCGGTCCAAACGCAGAAGTGCAGGCGCAGGATGCCGTTGAGCTTGCCCGGCATCTGCCTGGCCTGGTCGACGACGCCGGCGAGATACGCCGTGGTGATGGTGACATCGAGCAGCGGGTTGGCCTTGGCCCAGCAGCTCGGGTCGTTGAGCGGGTCGTCGCCCGGATCGAGGGCACAGACGAAGCTGAAAGCCGTATCGTCCAGGGCCTCGCCGACATAGGCGAACGTGGCGTCGGGCTCGCGTGTGCCGGCGGCTACGCGAACGGCGTGCTCGTGCTCCTCCCAGCAGACCGAATTGCGATCGGTGCCGCTGTTGGTGATCATCACCAGAAGCGGCTGAAGCCGGAACTTGAAGCCGCGCTCCAGCATCTCCAGGACGCGGCCGTCGCGGTGCTCGTGCACCTCGTCGCACAGCGCCATGCTCGGGCGCGGACCCGACTGCCCATCCTCGGACGAGATCGGCCGCATGAAGCTCGCCGACTTGGCGTGCGTCATGTTCCAGACCGGGTTGGCACCCTGTTTAGAGATCCCGGCCGAGAGCTTGGGGCTGAGGTCCACCATCGCGACCGCGTCGCGAAACAGGACCATCGCCTGATCCTTCTTCGAGGCCGCGGCGTAGATCTCGGCGCGCTTCTCGCCGTCGGCAACGAGGCCGTACATGCCGGTCATCGCCGCCCAGGGCGATTTCCCGTTGCCCTTGCCCTCCTCGATGTAGGCGCGGCGGAACCGGCGCAGGCCGTCGCGTCGCTTCCAACCGAACAGCGAGCCCGTCTTGAAGGCTTGGCTCGGCTGCAGCGTGAAGGGGCGCCCTTCGAACTGGCCGCCGTTGAGCCGGCACACCGCCGGCCCGAACCGGATCGCCCGCATGGCCGCGTCGAGATCCCAGGTCAGTCCGCGTGCGGGACCATCGATCAGGTCCTGCAGATGCCGCCGACAGGCGTTGCGGACATGCGGCCCCTGGATCACCTCGCCGGCGACGACGGCCTGCGCCCATGCCGTGACCGGATCGACCTCGGGCGAGACGCGCTCACCGATCAGGACCGCGTCGCTATATGCCCGCGAACTCATCGGCTTCTTCGGGCTCGCTCTTCACCTTGCTGACGCGACCGCGGGACGAGGGGGTAAGACCCAGCTCGGCCGCCGCGCTGCGCACTTCCTTTGCGGCCCGGTTGGCGACCGCGAGGTAGGGGTTCTGCATCGGCACCCCGGTTCGGGGGGCCGGGACGATCGCGCCGTGCGCTGCGACGTGCTCTTCAGCCTGGCGCATCCGGATCAGATTGCGGACGTAGACCTCGACGGTGGCGCCGATCTCGCGCGACAGCGTGTGGGCGGCGCGGAGATCGTTGATCACCGCGTCCCACTCAGCCGCGTGTGTCGCGTCGAAACCCGGTGGCATGTCGGGCTCGCCCGGGGCCTTCGGGATGTCGGCGGCATCGGCGCTCAGCCCATAGGCTTCGAGCCGTTGCTCCGGTGGCATCGGCTTTCGGCCTCGCATCCCTGGCTCCTTTCACCACCAGCGCTTCGCCGCCGGCGCCCATCCTGGCGCGACCTCCTCCGTCTCGCCTGTGCCGAGGAGTGCCGTCGCATCCGCGTGGCGCAGCTCGGCGATCGGCAAAGGCTTGCCGCGCTCCCACAGCTCGTCTTCGAGGGTTCGCACCACACCGAACACGGCCGCATCATCTGACACGTCGAACTGCTCGAAACGGCGGTTTGCGTTCAGGTTCATCGAGCCGCGGATCACAGCCCGCCACCCGTCGTCCGTGGACACCGTCACGATCTTGGCGTGAGTTTTGGTGACCCTGATGCAGTCGAGCCCGAAGCGGGCCTGCATTTCGGCAACGAGCGGCATGTCCCGTTGCGCGCCTGCCCAATCCATCACGAGGCGGAAGCTCCGCACCCGCCCGTCGAGCAGGAACGCCGTCATCGCCTGTACCTCGTACTCGGCAATGCACCAGGTCCAGACCGAGACATCGGCCGGGCCCGTCCGCTCCAGTACGGCGGACGCCAAGTCGATGGCCGAGAACTGTCCCTTGTTTGTGCCGAAGACGTGCGCGCCGCGGCCCCATGGTGCCAGCGCTTCCTGCGCGGTGTGGAGCGCGATCGCTGCCTCGGTGTGCCGCCGCTCCATCGCACGCGCGGAACGCGGAGAGCGGAGCGCTGCGGGGTCGACACCGATGTCCGAGAACAGGCGGGGCGGTCCCTCGATACCCCCCCCTGTTAATTTCGGGTCTCTGTGCGGAAAGCTAAACAACCGGTCAGTGGGCCGATTGCCGCCAGACTTTCGAACCCCCCTACCCCTGGCCCCTTCCGAGGCGTCAGGAACCGACGGGCCAGCCGTCGCAGGCGATGGCGACGATGGGTCGGCCGCCGTTCTCCTCTCGCTGCTTGTCCCGGTCGTGGCAGGGCTTGCAGAGGGACTGCAGGAGCCCCTCCCAGAACTTGACCGGGTCGCCGCGGTGCGGGTCGACGTGGTCGGCGACAGTGGCGGCGACCACCAGGCCCCGGGCGTTACAGAACCGACAGAGTGGCTCGGCCGCGAGCTGCTGCTCGCGTCGCCGGCGCCACCGGGCGAGGCTGTACCAGGGCTTCCAGGGTCGAGCGGACTCGGCGCATCGGCGGTCCGTCCCGCCGTCACGCCGCAATGCCTCTTGCTGCATGTTCGGTGAGCCTCTGGCAGGCCACGTCGAAGTAATGGGCCGAGACCTCGATGCCGATGTACGGCAATCCCAGGTCGGCGCAGGCCTCGCCGATCGAGGCCGAGCCCATGAACGGATCCAGGATCGGCCCATCCATGATGCGGAGTAGATCCCGCATCAACCCGACGGGCTTGGCCGCCATGTGCCGCTTCGCCTTCGGCACCGCATAGCGGAATGCGCCGGGCACGACAGGCCCTGCCATCGATCGCGGCCCGTTGGTGCCCCACACCAGGTACTCAGCCTGATTGCGGTAGCGCCCGAGCGCCGGACGCGTCGCCTCAGTCTTGTCCCAGGGGACAATGCCGCGCCAGACGAGACCGCCGACCTGGATGGCGTCCGTGGTGACGGGCAGCTGCCGCCAATCCGTGAACGCCCCGAGGATCGCACCGGGCCGCATGGCGAGCCGGGCCCGGTCCATCCAGAGGCCAGACCATGCCAGGAACGACCGCTGATCGCGGTTGTCGCCGGCGAAGTCGGCATGGAGATGCCGGTGCTCGCTGCCCTGGTACTTCTGGCTCGGCGCCCGGGCGCGATCGCCGGCATGGAGACCACCGCTCGAATAGGGCGGATCGGCCAGCACGCCGCCGATCGAGCCTGGCTCGAGCGCGGCCAGGACATCGAGGCTGTCAGCTCGGATCAGCGTCGCCGACCCGATCTGGACGACTTCCCGGAAGCCGGAAAGCAAAGCCCCGTGCCGATCGCTCGACACGGGGCTGGTCGACGCGCCGGGAGCGGACACGTCGACGATCGGCGGCTCAGTGGCCGCCGTGGAATAGATTTCGCGCATGGCCTCGTGCAGGGTGCCCCAGCCCCTCGAGGGGTGGCGGGGTGATCGCCGATCCGTTTCCGGAGCGGCTGTCTGCGGTCATGCGTGGGTCTCATCCACGCGGTTCGGGGTGGTAGGAACACCCCGGCTCCCGCCTCTTTTCAGAGCAGGATCAGTCTAGGCCCGAACGGGCCGATTGGCGATACCGTCAGGCATCAGGTCCATCGCAACCTCGGCGCGGCCCGCCTCGTCGTTGACCAGGATGTAGACGTGCAGCTCGCGTGCCCCGGCATCCCAGGCCCGGCCGCGCCAGGCCGGGCTGGCACCCTCCGGAGCCATGGCGACGATGCCGCCACGCCCGTCATCACCACGCGAAACGGCGAAGGCGAGCCCGGCGCCGGCGCGCACGGGCCAGTGGAGGTCCAGGGGATGCACCTGGACGACGTAGCGGCGACCGGATCGGCCGCGCCAGCAGCTCAGAACCTCGCGGCAGCGGCGATTGCCGGCGATCGGCACCTCGCGGATCTCCGGAGGCGTGATGCGGTCGGTTCTCAGATCGCTGAGAGCCTGGCGCCAAGCGAGCTGGCGCCTCACCGGACGTTGACCCGCTTCCAGGTGCGCGGGCAGCTCTCGCACTTCACCCGTTCGGTGACGATGCCGCGGCACGTCGAGTAGCTGACCGTGCGGGCCATACCGTCGTCGTGCTGCTGCGGGCAGATGCAGGGCAGGCGGCGCTTGGCGATGATCGTCTCGCCTACGTCGACGTAGGGAGCTGCGACGTTGCCGGATCTGCTCATAGGCAGATCGAGCCGACGAGGCGGCTCAGCCAGTTCCGCTGCGCAAGGCGATGCTCGAGCATGCCGATGCGCGACTCCATCGAGGCGAGCCGCATCTGCAGCGCCGCCCGTCGGGCAGCCTCGGCACGGAATGCGGCCTCAGCCTCCTTGATGTCAGCCATGGCCCGCTCGACGATCAAATCGAGCGCGCGCGGCCGCTCAGCGCTCGCTTCCTCGCGATCAGCCACGTTTGTCTCCAGATTGTCGGGGGGCGTTAGAGGAAGCCGTCGCCGGCGTGGTTCCTGAACAGCTCGCCGTCCTCGATGTAGCCGAGGGTCGTCTCGAGCTTGGCGTGCCGCATCTGTCGGGCGGTGAGCCGCAGATCGGCGCCGGCGTCGCCGGCGGTGGTAGCGAAGCCCCGGCGCGGCGAGTGCCCGCCGATGCTGTCTGGATCGAGCCCCGCTGCCTCGCACCGGGCTTTGAGGATGCGCGCGAACTGGCCCGCGGTGAGCCGGTTCGGCGAGAGCTTGCCCCGGTCGGCCCCGCGGAACAGCGGGCCGTCCCGGATCTCGGAGGCCTTCAGCCAGGCGTCGACCGCGGCCGGCACCTTCAGCTTGCCGTCAAGCACCGAAACCGTCTGGCCCTTGCCAGCCTGGTCCGTCTTCGACCGCTGCAGCCGGATCAGCAGGCCTTTGCGGTGCCGCTCGACGTCGACGACGTCGAGGCCGACCAGCTCGGAGCGCCGCAGCGCCGCGCCGAACGCCAAGAGGATCAGCGCCCGGTCGCGGATGGCGGCGAGGTCCTGGCCGCGGATCTTGCGGATGACCTGGACGACCAGGTCGACGGTCAGGGCCTTCTTCTTGTTCGGCCGGCTCCCGAGTGTGTTGCGGATGCCGGCGAGGACCTGGCGCACATCCTCGCGCGCCGTCGGGGTGTCGTGCCCCTGCATCCGATGCGCCAGCGCGATCGCGGCGGTGCGCCGGTTGATCGTCGAGACGTTCCGGCCGAGCGTGGCCAGATGGGTGAGGTAGCGCGCGACCGTGAGGCCGAGCGCCGGGCAGGCCGTGAGGCCGTGGCTGGCGCAGAAGGCCTCGAAATCGCGCCAGTCGCTCTTGTAGGCCCGTTGCGTCGCGGCCGATCTGGACGCCGCCGCGAACCCGCGGACGGCCTGGTCGAGGCCCTGGAGCCCGTCGAGCGCTACCGCGCCGCCGGCGATCGGGGCTGGAAGATTATCGTGCATCCGATTTGGCCTCGATCGGGTGCGCGAGAACGGCGGTTATCGTGCATCCGCGCCCATCGGCGCCGAGCCGGCCCGGGCCGGAATTTCAGGGGGCGAATTGCCCCGCATCTTGGTATCGAGCCGAACCCCAACTGGTCGGGCCGGGCCCCGTCACGGTCGCGCCGCGATGGAAGGTCCGCCCCTCGGCTTCGAGCGAGGCGGCGATTGCCGCGCGCTTGGCCCGTTCGCGGCTCACAGCGTCGCGCTCTTGCTGCTCGGCGAGGAAGCAGAGGCCGTCGGCACGGGCCTCGAGGTCACCCGCCATCGTGCGCAGCTGCTGCGCGTCGGCGCGCAGCTCGGCCGCGAACGCTCGGGGATCTCGGCTCACCGCCGCGGTCCCCGCGTGTGGCAGACGATGTACTGGCCGCGACCGGTGATCGGCGACGCGGGCATCAGCCTCACGGCACCTTCCTTCCGATGGTCCTGCACGATGACGGCCGAATTGACCGTGAGCGATCCAATGCGCACGTCGTTGGCGACGCGCTGCAGCCGGCCGAGCAGCTCGTCCAGCTCGGCGTGCGGCTTCTCGAAGTTGCGGTCGCCCAGGCGGATGCGTCGGCCGTCGCGCACGAGCGCGTCCAGCTCGCCGGCGATGGCCGAGAGGTCGATCATTTTGATGCTGTGAGGCTGGCCCGGGCGCTCAGCCCGATCGGGCGGCGCGTGGGCTGGAAACGGAAACGCCCCGCGGCCGTGTCCGGCCCGGGGCGTAATTCCTCAGTCAGCCGAACTATAGCGGTTCGACTGCGCAGTCGTCAAATGAAGCGGGCCGGGCAAACCGATGGAGCCGACGCCCGACCCGCTTCGCCATCGAGGTGCCAACCAACCGATGGAGGCGCCCACCATGCCGCTGGCCGCCCGGCCAGACAAGTCTCGTCGGTCCCGGCCCATCGTGCTACGTTTGTTCCATGTCTCGCCGACGCTCGAAACGCTACCTGTCCGAGGAAGACAAACAGACCTTCCTGGCGAAGGCCGGCGAGCTGCGCACCGCTTGCATCGATATGCAAACACGGGGGCCGATCAACGACCCGTTCTATGCGTCCATCTCGAAGCTGATGGACGCGATCGACGGTGTGGCCGAGGTCGTGACCGGCGAGGGCGACCACTTCCACACCAAGAAGCACAGCGCGACGCCCTATCTGCAGGGCTTCGACGAGCCTCAGGCAACCGCGGCGGCAGAGCCCGCGTCGTTGGCAGGCTTGGGAGCCAACGGCGCCGGCCGCTTCGGCGGCGAGTAGCCCCACAGCTCGGCGAGTGTGCCGAGGCCGCGGCGCAGTCGATCGAGGGCGACGGCGTTGGCAGCATGGACGTTGTTGCAGCCGACCTCCCGGCCCGCGCCTTCGAGATCCGCCTCGAGGCAGACGACGGCGTTCACCACCTTCCAGTCGCCCGGGTGCATCGAGGATTCGGCGAGCCGCAGGGCACGCCGGTTCTTCTCCATGGTCTCGGATATCGGCGTGCGATTGGACGGGTGCCCGCCGCCAGTGCTGTTGAGGTCGTTCGCGGCGAACCCTGAGAGGCCGCCGAGGTAGAAGTGGCCGCGGAGCTTGTCGCCGGCCTCGAAGAGCTGAGTGTTGCGTGCCCCGTCGTCATCGAGGCGCCCGCGGGAATGGAGCCGATCGAGCGGCGCCGCGGCGAGTCGTATGACGCCGTCGATGCCGACCGGCGACGCCTTGCCGATGATTTGTGTGTGGCGTGTGCCGAGCTGCATCGCCACGGTGACGCCCGCTTGCATCAGACGTTCCGGCGTCGGGCCGTTCTCTGTAAGCGTGTGCGTGGGAACTTGCTTCAATGCTTCCCGGCCGGCGAGGGACACGGGCTTGGACTTGCGACGACCGGACACCGAAAGAACCCCCATCGAGGCAGTCTATGCCGCTGCCTGTGTCCGAGGGGTCGAGCCCGGTTGCACCACTGTCAAGAGTCCAAAACGGCTCCGCTTCAAACCACCAAGTTACTGTCGCTTTCCAACGACCGCTCAAGGTTCAGCAGCAAGGTAATCCGCTCTATCGCGGCTTGCCGGTGACGAAGCGCAGTGGTGTAGGGCAAATTGCGCCGCCGGCACACGGCGCGGAACGACTCGCCTTTTGCCTCACACCAAACCCACAGCTTCACCGCTCTCTTGTGCTCGGGATCTGCGACGAAGCGATCAGCCCACCGCAGTGGCTTGTCGTGCCAGGGATTTGGAAAGCGTCTGTCGGCCTGCTGCGCCATGATCATCCATCGCGCGACCTCCCCCTCCGTCAACGACATCGCCCATCACGCGCCCATCACTGCCCTTAACCAGTTGTAAATGGATATTCGGGGGTAGCAGTGAGGCGTCGAAGCGCAGTCAACCGGAGATGCGAACCTGCCTCAGAGCCACCGCTCGTCGATGTCGTCGGCGTTGCGCTCTGCGACCGGCTGGAACTCGTCGCCCTCGGCGAAGATCACGACGTCGTCCGGCCCGATCTCGCGCCGGGCCCGTCGATCCCAACGCTGATGGATGAACGCGGGGCCGCCCCAAATCCGAAAGGCGTTCCAGTACCGGTCATCCCGGAAGCCGACGTAGTGGACGCAGCGGGCGGTCACGCCGCACGCGCCCCGGCCGTCGGCGGATACTCGCTCGGGAAATACCAGCCCGGGTTGGCGTAGCCCGGCTTCGACGTCGCCGGGCACCGGCCCTCGCCCTGCGCTCGGCGGTAGCTCATCCAGGCGTCCCAGGCCGGGCTTCCCTCCTCCACGAACACGCGGGTCGCGGCGATCGGCGCCGTCGGCGCCGCTGCAGGGCGGGCGTTCTCGAAGCGGCGGGTGCGCAGCCAGGTGTGCAGGGCCTTCGACGAGCGGCCCGGGTGCTTGGCGAGGTGCGCGGCGTAGGCACTGGCCGCGCTCACCGCGAGATCCCGATCAGCCGCCGGCAGCGCGGCGAAGAACCGCTCGGCAGCCGACCGGTCGGAATCGAGGCGTCCGCCGGCGGGGAAGGCCGCCCACAACCGGCCGAACTGCTCGGCCGTGGCGGTGTGCCCGCTTGGTGGCGATCGCCCAGCAAGGGGAGGGCGCTCTGCCGGTGCCGTTGGTGGATTACCCCGGAATTGTTTTTCGACCGCGCCTCTCCCCCCGGCGGGGGGATGGGGGGAATCTTTTCTGACGGTTGAATCTGACGGATTCTCTATGGGGGTGACAGGGGAGTCACCCTCCCCGGTGACAACGCTGTCACCCTCCCCGGTGACGGACGGGCACCCCTCATCCGAAAGTTGGGGTGTCCCAAAGTCACCCCTCAGGCTACGTTCTGCCGGTCCTGCGCCGAATTGGTCACCCCTCGCGGTACGCTCATCCCGCCCGGGCACGTCCACGCCCGGCAGATGCAGGATGTAGCTGTTGGCCCGCTGTCGGCCGGACTTCGGGCAGTGCCCGAGCTGGATGGTGAGGACGTCGAGATCCTGGAGCACCCGAAGCTTGCGCTGCACCGAGCGCTCGGACTGCGAGCAGGCCTGCGCGAGCTGCTTGATCTTCGGGTGCGCCTCGCCGGTGTGCCGGTCGGCATAGTCGGCCAGCACCATGGCGACGAGCTTCGCCACGCCGTCGGGGATGTCTTGCTTGATGACCCAGGAAATCGCTTCGATCGACATGGCGGGCGCCTCTTGGCGGGCCCTTTCAGGCAAAGGTTGACCGTTGCGCCGCGAAGCCTGTCCGGCTCCGGGCACGCGAAAGCCCTTCGCCGGAATCGCGGGTCGCGCGCGGCGTCGGGCTGATCGGGGGAGGGGGCGGCTGCCATCCGAGCCCGCAGAAGCGGGCCAAGCGTCACCGATCGCCTGCCAAGGGGGGCCTTGCGCAGGGCGCGAGCGGGAGGCTGCGCGGAATCGCGGTGCGCTGCCTGAGGGCAAGCGGGCGCAGTTCGCCGATTCAGCGCGCGGCGGCAGTCATCGTTCCGGGGGAAGGGGAGGGGGGCCGCGGACGGGCGGTCGCAGGCGGGGACGCGGTCTCATTCCGCAGCCACCGCCATCGAGGGCGCGTCGACGTAGAGGTTGGTGAAGTCCGGCCGCGCCTGGCGCTGGAAGGCCTCGCCGTAGGGGCCGGGGCTCGCCGCGCGCACCAGGTCGAAGAAGCTGTCCGGCTTCTCGCTGTGCCGACCGGGCGCGCCCTCGAACACGTTAGGAAGGTCGGCCCGGGCCAGCATCAGCCCGCCGCGCGTGGCGAAGACGCAGTACTCGTCGAGGGTGCGGAAGTAGCGGCCCATGGAGAAGGACGCCTTCCGGAACGTCAGCACCTGTTTGAAGTCGTAGCCCCATCCCTGGACGAGGCGGATCGCCATGGGCAGGAACGGCCCGGGCGCGTGGCAGTAGATGTGCCCCTCGTCGAGCGACCAGCTCGGAACCGGCACCGCCGCGATCTCGGCCTCCGTCATCGTGGCGTAGGGCGGGCGCTGGTTGGGAGAGACGCTTTCGTCCTGCCAGGGTGGATCCAGCACTAGGGTTGCGAACCGGCCCTGCGCCGGTGCGAGGCGCCGCACCCGCTCGAGGTCGGCGAGACGACGCATCCGGTTCGAGGCGTCGTGGATGTTCTCGGAGCGCTCCAGGTACTCGACCACGGGCCCGAACAGCTCCGGGTCGCGCTCGGCCGCCTCGTAGATCGCGTTGCACTTTTCGGCCAGGACACCCGAGATCCCGGCGAGCCGGCCGATCTGCTCCCGCACTCGGCCGGTTTCGGGCCTGGGACCCCCGGATAATTTGCCGAGGGTTCGGCCGCTCCGGATGCGTTCCTCGGCCTGCGCCCGCTTGGTCGGGCCGAGCACGAGCCACAAATCTCGAATCTGCCGGGGGGAGAGACGCGCGCGGGAACGCATACGGACGCCTGCTAGGAATCGAATCGGATTCGGAGTCTCAGTCTGGCGGGAGGGAGCGTCCCGCCGGCCGCTCATGCGCGACGGCGCCCTGGAAGGCCGTGGGCCCGGTGCGTCTCGGGCAGGCTCATAGCGCCCCCCCGAAGCTGATCCCGCAGAACGACCACCGCCCGGTGTTCTCGGCCATCGCGGTGCGAACACGCGCCAGCTCACTCTCGAGATGGGCTTGGTCGGCGAGGATGCGCGCGCCGGCGAGCCAGCGCTCGTCGGCATCGGGCATCACGGCCGCCAGCAGCTCGGGCCCGTAGGCGATGATGCAGAGCAGGAAGTTGCGCCCGTTCGGCAGGCTCTCCCGCGCGAGCATCTTATCGACGCTATCGAAGGGGATCCCGGTGAGCGCCGCGCATTGCTCGGCCGGCTTGTGGGGGTGCCGCGCTCGAATGAAGTGAGCGAAGGCTTCCGGCCGCACGGTCAGGCGCCGTGGAACGGGCCGCGGCGTCATCCCGATTCCGCCGTTCGGTCGCGGCTCGGCCGACAACGATTCCGCATGCGGCAGAGGGGCCGCGGAGAACGGATCTTGCCCGGCCGGAAGCACCGCATCGAGCGCGGCCGTCAGAGCCGACACCGCCGCGGCGGCTTCGTCGGGCAGTGCCTGGACCCGTGCGAGCGCCGCGGCGAGCTGCGCGCCCACCGCCTCGCCGGCCTCGGCAGTGCTGCGCAGGGCGGCATCGGCATAGTCCGCCATGCCGGCATAGAGGCCGGCGATCCAGGACGATGGGGCGGCTTCGCTCATCGTGCCCTCGCCGCGATCAGAAACAGCACGGTTGCTGCTGCGGCAGCGAGGGAGAGGCGTCCGCCCTCGATCAGGGCGCGTCTGGGCCGACGGGAGCTGAGGGCGAAGTCGAGTCTTGCGATCAGCGGCAGCGCCGCGATCAGGATGCAGACGGCGAGGCCGACAGCCAGGATACGCATCACAAGGCTTTCAGGGAGAGACTTGGACTGGCTGCGGCCGTCGCAGGAACACGGCGACGTAGACGTTGAGAGTGGTCCCAGCGGTACCAGGCGCGAGCGCAAGATGATTCGCGCACGTCAGGCAGCCTTCCCTGAGTCGGTTGCCGCGTCGGTGAAGCCGAGTCGAGCAGCAGGAGCCGGCTCCACCATGCGCCAGAGGCTGTCGGGAGCCGACCGCCCAGCCTGCGCAAGTGCGCCCTGGAAGACGACGTAAGTGTTTGATGGGAAACACCCTCCCGCCTTCCAATTGGACACCACCGTCATGGAACGGCCGAGCAGCCGCGCAACGGCAGCCGTGCCGCCGAGCGCGTCGATCACATCACCTGTCGTCATGAGCGACTCCATGAACCACGCATATCCAGAAAATCTGGACGTTACAAGTTCGCGTAATGATGCATGGAGAGCCGTCCCCAGGTCGGGGATCATGCCGCCCATCATGGCGTCCCCCCCACGCGACAACGATATCGCGGCCTGTGGCCGTCGCTTGCGCTATTTGCGCTTGGCCGTGCATGGCGTCGATAATCAACGCCTGTTCTGTGAGGTCTACGGTTTTTCGTACACCTCATGGAATGCATACGAGCGGGGTCATTATCGTCCGAAGTCCGAAGAACTTCTGCGTATCAAGCAGAAGTTCCACGTTTCGACGGACTGGATACTAGACGGAACAATGTCTTTGCCTGTCGATCTTGCAGAAAAGATCGCCCGGGTTGAGGCGGAGGATCAGGCCGGGCAGGCAACTACCCCGCGCCGTCGCCGCTCCCGCGCGAATGGCGAGGCCGCCTAAGCGACACCAGTCGAACGGACAGATCGTCCATTCTGAACGCGCCGGCGCGCTCTTGCTTCAGGCCAAAGGTCGTTTCGATTATCTCTTGCGCATACCCGAGGACACGTATCGCCTCGTGAGGATCGTCGGGAAGGATCCCGGCGACTTGGATAGCCTGCCGTTTCAAAAACATCTCCTTTGTTCGGTCGGGCGTCTTGGGCTGTTTCATCCGGTGCTTCCGCTTCTTTATTTTGTTGCCCCGTGTACGGAATAAATACGCTACAACCTGGAAGGGCGAGGGTGCTCCGCAACCGTTCGCAGGGCTGATCGAAGCTACCATCCAGGATTTCTGGATATAAGGCTTGAGCATCCAGATTTTCTGGATATAGTCGGCTGTCGCTGAATGCGATGGAGCCCGGCTTTGCCCCCCCATGAAGTGCCACACCCTCACGCCGGCCGACGGGTGACTGTCGCGTCCGGCTCCTTCGCCGGCACCACGCCTGAGGTCGTCGATTGGTACGACCGCGCGACCGGTCGGCGGTGGAGCGAAAGCGGCGTCGAGGACTTCCGCACACACCGCTTCGCCTTCCGCGCCGCCTATGAGCGGCTGCCGCTCGATAACGAGGTGGTCCTCGTCCTCTTCCGGAACGGTGGAAGCGCTCTCCTTCACGCCACCGAACTAGGCGAGCCGGCCCACGCCCTCGCGCCGATCGAGCCGCGCTCATGAGCCGGCACATCCTCGTCGATCGCCCGAACCTTCAGGTCGTGCTCGGCTTCGACCACATGCTGCGGAGCTTCTTCGGGCAGGTGTTCAAGCCGGGCGATCGCCGCCGCGAAGGAATCGCCGTCGCCGGCTGGCCCACCAAGTCGGGGCTCGGCACGCGTCGACCGCCCCGACTGTGCGCCGAGCGCGATCTCGATCTGCGCTTGCTGATCGATTGGGCCCGCGAGCAGCAGTCCGAAGACGTGTGGGACGATCCCGACGCGTCTGCGCACCTGGCACGCCTGCGCTCAGCCATTCGCTTCGAGTGGGAGGAGGGGCTCGACTACGCGGAGATGCCGGTGCCCGAGGTGCTGCGGAGGCCGCTGCCATGAGCAACGCCGCCGACCTTCTCCCGGCGGACGTGCGCGGCGCCGCCACGGCGATCGCCAACGCCCGCGCCGGCCGCCGCGGCGTCCCGGCCGTGTCGAATATCCTGGATGTGCTGCCGCAGGATCTCTTCGCCGAGGTCGTCGAGGATGCCCGCGCCGCCATCCGTGCGGCCGACGCCGCCCGCCAAGCCGCTGCCAACACGCCGAAGCCGCGCGCCCGCGGCCCGCTCCGCGCGGGTGACGCCGACGCCCTGCGCCTCGATCTCGGTGCCGGCTCCCTCCTGATCCTTACCCGCGATCGCGCGAGCCGTGCTGCGGCAGCGCTCTCGGCCGCCGGCGCCGACTCCACGCTCCTCGAGCACGACGAGGCGCACGCCATGTGGGTCGCCGTTGCGGCCTGCCTCCGATCCTTCCCCGATGAACAGGAGCCGACGACGTGATCCAGCGCGACCGCATAAAGCCCGTCGAGCCCCTGGCCCGGCGCCTCGCCGGCAAGCCGGCCTCTGCCCGCGTCAGCCGCGGCGCGGCGCTCGCCGCGCTCCAGGCCGACGGCGAGTTCCCCTTCGAGGACATCGAGGCCTCGATCGACAGCGCCATGGCCCGCGCGGCGCAGCTCGTTGTCGTTGCCGCGTCCGACCGCCCATGGGCTCTTCGTCTCGGCTACGCCCGAGATCTCGTCTCGTTCTGCGTCGTTGCTGCTGGCATCGTCTACGGATGGGGCGTGCTGTCGTGAGCCGCCCGGCCGCCTTCGTCGCCGACCTTGTGAGGTGGGACGGTGGGTCCGCCGTCGATGTGGCCATCGTCGGCATCGGCATCGACCTCGGCAGCATCCATTACTTCTTCGAGCAGGTCGGGTTTCCGCCCGGCCTCGATCAGTACAACGCTGCGCCGGTGCTCGCCCCGAAGGTGCTGGTGCTGCCATGTCGCCGGGCTCTTCATCCGGAGCGCGACACGGACGTCGCCGCCGAGGCCGCGTTCGAGCTGTTTGAGCGCTACGTCCGCGACCAGCTCGCCGCCGGCGCGACGCCCGCGATCAAGGAAACGATCGCCCTGCGCCTCGCCGATCTGTCAGCAGCCGTCACCGCAAGCTTCGAGCTCTGCGAGCCAAAGGCGCCAGCCAATGGCCTATGACCTGATCCGCCAGCGTTACCCGA
>Ga0268290_100090_pt1 | contig 32154 bp, 25 predicted proteins | sample MetspRMADM_FD_191346 | JGI IMG/M metagenome (GOLD analysis project Ga0268290, IMG submission 191346) | Soil microbial communities from San-Diego area, Southern California, United States - Methylocaldum sp. RMAD-M | ecosystem: Environmental > Terrestrial > Soil > Desert | place: USA: California... | reverse complement strand
ATGGTATGTCCGGACGGTGTCAGGACGATCGCCGAAGCACCTGAAACAGCAGTCGTCGATGGTGTGGTGCCAAATGGCACGTAATTCCAGAGAGATCGGACCTAACTCAGGGTCACGCAACAAGTCACGGCCAGCCGCCACTCGACGGAGACCGCGCAAACCTTATCGGGTTGTGCCATGAACATTCGTATCAATTCCGCCATCGCCGCTGTTGTCCTCGGTGTCAGTGCGATCTCCTCTCCTGTTCTTGCTCAGAATATCTCAACGGTCCGAGGTGAGAAGCCGTCGAGCTTCTTCACGGATCGTCCGGCTCCGAATGCCTACGACGATTTGACGACCGGTTCGATCGGTCCGGTTTGGGGCCACGGCATCGACCGCTCCGCCAAGGAAGGCAACGCGGAACTCAATGACCGCTCCGTGCCCAACTACGGCATGACCTCTGGTGGCCCGTCGCGGTGAGGTCACCCGCCGCTTCGGCGGTCCAGAGGACCCGCCCAACGGGAGTGACGGGAACCATGACGGGACCCGTCAGCCCGTGAGCGGATCGGGCGGCGGGACCGCTCATCGATTGTGAGCCAGTCTGCGCCCCGTCCCGGCGGTGCATTGCGCTCGACGACACGTCGCGCTTGATCTTGCCTCGGTCGAGGCTCTCACTCCGAAGGCCACCGAGGCGAGCTGACAGGCGCGGGCTCTCACTCCGATCGTCCGGTTCGATACCTGCGCGGCGCGAGAGGAACGCGAGGTCAGCGGTAGAGCGTAAAAAGGCTGACGCTTCAGATGGTTAGTTGGAGCGGGCGATCGGGATCGAACCGACGACATTCAGCTTGGGAAGCTGACGTTCTACCACTGAACTACGCCCGCATCCGGCCGCTCATGAGGCGCTGGCGCTTCCTTGAGCCGGACAGGAGTTCCCGAAGCCGGAGACGTCGGGAGCCTGTCATTTTCATAAGCGATGGCCGGCGCCTGTCCACCCCAAAAATGCGTCCGCCGCCGGATCCGCTTCGATCAAGCGGGGCCGGTCCGATCGAGGGATCGGGCCCCGGCGGTGCGGCCCGCGATCAGCCAGTAGACGAGGCCGGAGACGGCGCCGGCCAGAAGCAGGATCGCGGCAAGCCGACCCTCCGCCGCCGCTGCCTCAGAGCCGGAGGGTCCGGCTACGCTGCCGCGGGCGAGCCAGGGCAGGAGCGCCGTCAGGCCGCCCGACGCGCCGCCATACCAGACCGGAGAGCGTAGCCCGAGCATTTCGCCGATCAGCGCGGTGAGCGCGGGGGGCAGGATCAGCAGGAGGCCGAGCGCCTGGGCGAGGCCGATGGCGGCCATCACCGCCACCTCCGGCGGGACGCCGGCGGCGAAGTCCGACAAGCCGGCCAACAGCCCAACGAGGCCGAGCCGGCCGAACGCCTCGCGGAAGGATGGGTCGAGGAGCACGCCGGCGGTGAGCGCCAGTGTTCCGGCGGGAATGGCCATCATCACGGCGAAGGCCGCGAGCAGGAGGCGTCCCAGCATCCGCATCGGCAGGTCGGATCCTTGTCCCGCACCGGAAGACCGGCGGGGCGAAGTGATCGATAGGTCTCCGAGCCGGGTCGGGCAAGCCGCCGACCGGTGACCGGGCGTTTTATGAGTCCCTCTTCAGGGCCGCCGCTTCCGTCGCGAGGTTGGCGCGGGCTCCGGTCTCGAACCGATCGCGGAAGGAATCGGTCTGAAAGAGGTGCGGGCGGGCGAGGAAACGCTCCAGCACCAAGGCACGCCCGACGCGCCAGACCGGATCGGGCACGGCGGCATATTCGCGCCGGACTGCTGCGACGTAGGTCTCGTAGTCCGGGCGCGGCGCGCCGAGGATTGCCAGATCGAGGTCGAGCATCAGACGCACGGCCGGGTCGGCCTGCGGTGCATGGTCGGCGGTCGCGCGGATCATCGCCTCCGACAGGGACAGAAGTTCCGAATCCGCGGCCGCCCCGGCGCAGGTTCTCAGCAGGGCGGCGCTGCGAGCCTCGTTGTCCTGACGGGCCGGATCATAGATCGCGTCGTGGAAGAAGATCGCGAGATCGATCGCGTCGGAGACCGGGCCGGCGAAGGATGCGCGCGGGCGCACGGCGTCGTGCCCTTCGAGCAGCGCCGCGACGTGCCGCCAATCGTGGTAGTGGCGCGCGGCCTCGCCGTAACCGGCATCGAGCGCCCGCCACGCCTCCTCGAGCCCGGCGGGGCCGACCGCACGGGACCACAGAGCATGGAAGCGGCCTCGAAGGTCGGCAGGCACGGCTCGGTCTTCCTTCCGGGAGCGCTGCCGTGCCCTTATCGTGGCCGTGAGTGGGGCTCAACAGTCGAGAGTGGTGTCGCGCTCCCACTGGGTGAGGTGGCGGCAGTAATCGTCCCATTCCGAGCGCTTGAGCTTGAGGTAGCTCGGCACGAAGGCGCCGAGCGCCTCGTTGAGGACGGGGCTGGCCTCGAGGGCGCGGAGCGCGTCGAGCAGGTTGAGCGGCAGGCGCTTCACGCCCTCCACCGTGTGTCCGTCGGTGTACATGTTGATGTCGAGCCGCTGGCCCGGATCGCGCCCGTTGCGGATGCCGTCGAGGCCGGCGGCGAGGATGCCGGCCTGGAGCAGGTAGGGGTTGGCCGCGCCGTCGGCGAGGCGGAACTCGAAGCGTCCGCCGTCGGGAATGCGGATCATGTGGGTGCGGTTGTTGCCCGTATAGGTGACCGTGTTGGGCGCCCAGGTGGCGCCGGAGGTGGTGCGCGGTGCGTTGATGCGCTTGTAGGAATTCACGCAGGGGTTGGTGAGCGCCGCGAGCGCGTCGGCGGAGTGGATCAGGCCGCCGATGAAGTTGTAGCCCAGCTGCGACAGGCCGATCTCGTCCGAACGGTCGGAAAACACGTTCTGGCCGTCGCGCCAGAGCGAGACGTGGGCGTGGCAGCCGGAGCCCGTCAGGTCCATGAAGGGCTTGGGCATGAAGGTCGCGCGGAAGCCGTGCTTCTCGGCGATCGAGCGGGTCATGTATTTGAAGAAGGCGTGCCGGTCGGCGGTGATCAGCGCGTCGTCGTAGTCCCAGTTCATCTCGAACTGGCCGTTCGCGTCCTCGTGGTCGTTCTGGTACGGCTTCCAGCCGAGGCTCAGCATCGCGTCGCAGATCTCGGTGATCACCTCGTAGCGGCGCATCAGGGCGGACTGGTCGTAGCAGGGCTTGGTCTGCTTGTCGGCGGTGTCGGCGGGTTCCGAACCGCAGGGCGTGATCAGGAAGAACTCGCACTCGACGCCGCTCTTCATCTGCAGCCCCTCGCGGGCCGCCTCCTTGATCAGGCGCTTGAGGATGTTGCGCGGGCCCTGCTCGACCGCCTTGCCGTTCATTACGAGGTCGGCGGGCAGCCAGCCGACTTCCGGCTTCCAGGGCAACTGGATCAGTCCCTCGGGATCCGGCATCGCCAGAAGATCGGCGTCGGCCGGGCTCATGTCGAGCCAGGTGGCGAAGCCGGCAAAACCTGCGCCGTTGCGGCAGGTGCTGCCGATCGCGGCGGCCGGCACCAGCTTGGCGCGCTGAGTGCCGAACAGGTCGGTATACGACACAAGGAAGTACTTGATGCCGCGTTCCCGGGCGGCGATTTCGAGATCGTGCGACATTGCAAGAATCCTCCCGGATTGTTGGTTCGGCCCCATCACCAGAAAAAATTAGGGCCGCCCTCAAAGCTTCAGGAGCGGCCCTCGCAGTTCACATGCCGGACGTCGTGGGGTTCTTGCCCGGAATCCAGCCGGTGCCGGCGAGCGGCACTTGCGCCATCGCCGCGGCCTCGATCGTGAGCGCCACCAGATCCTCGGGTTCGAGGTTGTGCAGGTGGCTCTTGCCGCAGGCCCGCGCGATGGTCTGGGCTTCCAGCGTCATCACCGCGAGGTAGTTGGCGAGCCGGCGTCCCGCGAGTTCCGGATCGAGGCGCTTGGCGAGTTCCGGATCCTGCGTCGTGATGCCGGCGGGATCGCGCCCCTCGTGCCAGTCGTCGTAGGCGCCGGCCGTGGTGCCGAGCGCCTCGTACTCGGCCTGCCAACGGGGATCGTTGTCGCCGAGCGCGATCAGGGCGGCGGTGCCGATGGCGACCGCGTCGGCGCCGAGCGCCAGCACCTTGGCCACGTCCGCGCCGGAGCGAATGCCGCCCGAGACCACGAGCTGCACCTTGCGGTGGAGCCCCAGATCCTGCAGCGCCTGTACCGCCGGGCGGATCGCGGCGAGCGTCGGGATGCCGACATGCTCGATGAACACGTCCTGCGTCGCGGCGGTGCCGCCCTGCATGCCGTCGAGCACCACCACGTCGGCGCCGGATTTCGCCGCGAGCGCGGTGTCGTAGTAGGGGCGCGAGGCGCCGACCTTGACGTAGATCGGCTTCTCCCAGTCGGTGATCTCGCGCAATTCCTCGATCTTGATGGCGAGGTCGTCCGGCCCGGTCCAGTCCGGGTGACGGCAGGCGGAGCGCTGGTCGACGCCGGGCGGCAGGCAGCGCATGCCGGCGACGCGCTCGGTGATCTTCTGGCCGAGCAGCATGCCGCCGCCGCCGGGCTTGGCGCCCTGGCCGATGACGACCTCGATGGCGTCGGCCTTGCGCAGGTCGTCCGGGTTCATGCCGTAGCGGGAGGGCAGGTACTGGTAGACCAGGGTCTTGGAGTGGCCGCGCTCCTCCGGCGTCATGCCGCCGTCGCCCGTGGTGGTGGAGGTGCCGGCGATGGTCGCGCCGCGTCCGAGCGCCTCCTTGGCGTTGGCCGAGAGCGAGCCGAAGCTCATGCCGGCGATGGTGACCGGCGTCTTCAGGTGGATCGGCTTCGAGGCGAAGCGCGAGCCCAGCACCACCTCGGTGCCGCAGCGCTCGCGGTAGCCCTCCAGCGGGTAGCGGCTGATCGAGGCCCCGAGGAACAGCAGGTCGTCGAAATGGGGCAGCGCGCGTTTCGCGCCGGCACCGCGGATGTCGTAGATGCCGGTGGCCGCCGCGCGGCGGATCTCGGACATCACGTCGGGGGTGAAGGTCGCCGACAGGCGCGGTTTTGTGCGCGGAGGCTGGCGATGATCGGTCATCAATAGGCTCCGGCGTTGTCGACGTGGAAGTGGTAGAGGGTGCGGGCCGAGCCGTAGCGGCGGAACTCGCTGGGGTTCACCTCCCCGGCGAGACCGGCGGCGGCGAGCTTGTCGGCGAGTTCCCGCAGGTGCTCTTCGCGCATCTCCTTCTCGACGCAGTCGGCGCCGAGGCTCTTGACCGAGCCGCGCACGTAGAGCTTCGCCTCGTAGAGCGAATCGCCGAGCGCCTCGCCCGCGTCGCCCAGAACCGTGAGCGTGCCGGCCTGGGCCATGAAGGCCGACATGTGGCCGACCGAGCCCTTCACGACGATGTCGACGCCCTTCATCGAGATACCGCACCGAGCGCCCGCATTGCCGTCGATGATGAGCATGCCGCCATGGGCCGTGGCACCGGCCGACTGGCTGGCATCGCCCCGCACGTGGACGAGGCCGGAGATCATGTTCTCGGCGACCCCGACGCCCGCATTGCCGTTGACGAGAACGGTCGCGAGCTTGTTCATGCCGGCGCAGTAATAGCCGACATTGCCCTCGATCTCGACCGAGACCGGCGCGTCGAGCCCGGCGGCGATGGCGTGGCGCCCGTCCGGACCGGTGACGGTCCAGTGGGTCTCGTTGGTGTCGGGCCGCAGGGCGTGCAGGGTCCGGTTCAGCTCGCGCAGGGGCGCGGATCGCAGGTCGAAGCTCGGCATTACTGGCGCTCCCCGGAGGCGTGATCCGCACCCGTCGATCTCCCGACTTGGCGCTCCCACGCATAGACCTTGGCCGGCTCGGGCTCGAACACGCGGGCGGTGTCGATGCCGGGCAGGCCGACCAGCGCCCGGTACTCGGAGCCGAAGGCGACGTAGTCGTCGGTCTCGGCCATCACGGCGGGCTTGCAGGCGATGGGATCGCGCACCACGGCAAAGCCGGTCTCGGTGCCGACCACGAAGGTGAAGAAGCCGTCGAGATCGGTCAGGCTCGATTCGAGCGCTTCCTTCAAGGAGGCGCCCTCGCGCATGCGCCAGCTGAGGTAACCGGCGGCGACCTCGGTGTCGTTCTGGGTGGCGAAGCTCAGGCCCTCGTGCCGAAGGCGGCGGCGCAGGTCGTTGTGGTTCGACAGCGAGCCGTTATGGACGAGGCACTCGTCGGTGCCGGTGGAGAACGGGTGGGCACCGTTGGTCGTCACCGCGCTCTCGGTGGCCATGCGGGTATGGCCGATGCCGTGGGTGCCCGTCATCCGCTCGAGGGCGAAGCGCTCGGCGACGGCGGCCGGTAGTCCGACCTCCTTGTAGATCTCCATGCGCTTACCCGCGCTCACCACGTCGATGCCGGGAGCGTTGTCCCGGAGCCAGGCGCGGATGTCCGCCTCACGCTCGGCGGGCACGGCGAGGACCGTGTGGGTGTCACGCTCGGTCGCCTCGGTGGAGAGGGCAAGCGCCTCCTCCAGCCCTGCGACGGCCTTGCGCAGATCGGCCGGACCGGGGCCGCGCAGGGTCAGCTTCACGCTGCCGGCATCCGAGACGCCGTCCGAGCCGTAGACTGCGAAGCCCGCGCTGTCCGGACCGCGATCGGTCATCGTCTCCAGCATCTTGGAGAGCATCGCGCCGAGCTGCGGTTCAAGCTTCGGATTCTTGAGGAATAGTCCGACAATACCGCACATCGGCGTCGCCCCGTCCGTTCGATCACTATTGAGATTGATCGCACGACGTCGCGGCCACGTCAACTTTCAAGCACGAAAATTTCCTCTCATGAAACGAAAGGTGCGGTCGTGCTCGGTAGAGCGCGTTCTCTCGCTGCGATCGTCCGATGGTTCGAATCGGCCCTGACAGCTTGTTCCCCGTGATCACGAGGCAGAGGCGGAGCATTCCAGGGCGCTGCCCTCCTCGGAACGTTCGCGCTCCTCGCTCGCTTCGCGGATGCCCGCAATCACGGCGGGATGGACGACGGCGACGGTCTCAAGCCTCCGCCCCCTGCTGCCTGCGCCGCCGCTCGGCCCGCGACAGCTCGTCCGCACTCGCAAAACCCGTCGCGGTGGCGATCTCGGCGCGACTCAGCGCGCTCTCACGGCCGAGCTGGTGCGCCCGATCGAGGCGCAGGTGCAGGTAATGGCGGTGGAGGCCTCGCCCGAGTCCGTCGCGAAACAGGCGCTCCAACTGCCGCACCGAGACGCGGGCGAGATCCGCCAGGGTCTCGCGGGAGAGCGGCGATTCGAGGTTCGCCTCCATCGCGGCGAGCGCCCGCAACAGGCGCGGGTCGCGCACACCGAAGCGCTGGCGCAGATCCATTCGTTGCGGGCTCAGGCCCTCGCGGATCTGGTTGTGCAGGAACCAGTCGCTGACGCCCGCCGCGAGGCCGGCGCCGTGGTCGCGCCCGATCAGGTCGAGCATCAGGTCGAGGGCGGCGATGCCGCCGGAGCAGGTGATTCGGTCGCCCTGGATCTCGAACAGCGAGCGGACCACCTCGATATCGGGATAGCGCTCCTCGAAGGCCGGGACGTGCTCCCAGTGCAGCGTGCAGCGCCTTCCGACAAGCAGGCCGGCGCGGGCGAGAAGGTACGGGCCGCCGGAGATGCCGCCGAGCGTCACCCCGTGGCGGGCGAGTCCGCGCAGCCACGCGAACAGGGACGAATCGTCGAAATCGGCCGGGTTGCCGCCGGCGCAGACGAAGACGCGGTCGGCGCTCGCATTCGCGCCGACGGCGACGTCGGTGAGGATGCCGAGCCCGTTCGAAGCCTGGACCACACCACCGCCGGGCGCGGCGTGCCACCAGCGATAGAGTTCGCAGCCCGACAGGGTGTTGGCGGCGCGGAGCGGTTCGACCGCCGCGGTGTAGGCCATCAGCGGAAAGTCCGGCACCAGCACGAAGCCGACCGTTCGGGGGGCGGGCCTTTCCGCCCGCGGTGCCCTGCGCCCGGACCGGGCACGACCGGTCGATTCCGTGACATCGCGCATTTCTGCGCGATTTGCCGGAACTATGTCGCGAAATGCAAGCCTGAACGTGGACGCTGTCGGCTATTGCTGAGGACGAGCGATACACCTTCGCCGATGAGCGGATCCCCGCATGCGCTACTCCCTCTTCAGCGTTCTGGGCCAAGCCCTGCGCGGCCAGCGCGACTGGACCCCGCAATGGCGCGACGCCGCTCCGCAGGAAGCCTACGATGTGGTGATCGTTGGCGGCGGCGGGCACGGGCTCGCCACCGCCTATTATCTCGCCAAGGAGCACGGCATCACCAACGTCGCCGTGCTGGAGAAGAGCCACATCGGCTCCGGCAATGTCGGGCGCAACACCACTATCGTGCGCTCGAATTACGGCCTGCCCGGCAACATCCCGTTCTACGAGCGGTCGATGAAGCTCTGGGAGGGGCTGGAGCAGGACATCAACTACAACGCCATGGTCAGCCAGCGCGGCGTGCTGAACCTGTACCATTCGGACGCGCAGCGCGACGCCTATGCCCGCCGCGGCAACGCCATGCGGCTCGCCGGGATCGATGCGGAACTGCTCGACCGCGAGGGCGTGCGGGCGATGGTGCCGTTCATCGACTTCGACAATGCGCGCTTCCCCGTGAAGGGCGGCCTGCTCCAGCGCCGCGGCGGCACCGTGCGCCACGATGCGGTCGCCTGGGGCTATGCCCGCGCCGCCAATGACCGCGGCGTCGACATCGTCCAGAACTGCGCCGTCACCGGCATCCGCCGCGAGAACGGCCGCGTCACCGGCGTCGAGACCAGCCGCGGTTTCATCCGGGCAAAGAAAGTGGCGCTGTCGGTGGCGGGCTCATCGTCGCTGCTGGCCGGCATGGTCGACATGCGCCTGCCGATCGAGAGCCACGTGCTCCAGGCCTTCGTCAGCGAGGGCGTGAAGCCGCTCATCGACTGCGTGATGACCTTCGGCGCCGGCCACTTCTACGTCAGCCAGTCGGACAAGGGCGGCCTCGTCTTCGGCGGCGACATCGACGGCTACAACTCCTACGCCCAGCGCGGCAACCTCCACACCATCGAGGACGTGATGGAGGGCGGCATGGCGCTCTGGCCGGGCCTCGGGCGCCTTCGGTTGCTGCGCCACTGGGGTGGCATCATGGACATGTCGATGGACGGCAGCCCCATCATCGACCGCACCGATATCGGCGGCCTCTACCTCAACGCCGGCTGGTGCTACGGCGGCTTCAAGGCGACCCCCGCCGCAGGCTTCTGCTTTGCCCACCTGATCGCCCGCGACGCGCCGCACGCGGATGCGAGCGCCTACCGCCTTGATCGCTTCGCCACCGGTCATCTCATCGACGAGAAGGGTATGGGCGCCCAGCCCAACCTGCATTGACGCTCCTTTGGCGGCGCCGGCCGTGCCGGCGCCATCCGCCGCACGAGCGGCGACACGCGGTCGCGCTTGCGATGCCCGCTCCAGCGGGCACCGATCTTAAGAAGGACGACACGCCATGCGCATCCGATGCCCCTATTGCGGCGAGCGCGACAACGGGGAGTTCAGCTACCTCGGCGACGCCGCGCCTCAGCGCCCGGACGGGCTCGAGGCCTCGGCCCAGGCCATGCACGACTACGTCTACCTGCGCGACAATCCGGCCGGGACGATCCGCGAACTCTGGTACCACGCCGCCGGATGCCGTTCCTGGCTGGTCGTGACCCGCGACACCCGCACCCACGCGATTGAAGTCGTCGAGCCGGCGCGCGACGTCGCGCGGGCGCGCCGCTCGGGAGAAGCCGCATGACCACGCTCGCTCTTCAGCGCGTGGAGCCGCTTGCCACGGCTTCCGCCGGCCAGCCCTTCCGCACCGCCAGCGGCGGTCTGATCGACCGGAACCGGCCCCGCGACTTCACCTTCGACGGAAAACGCCTCACCGGCCTCCACGGCGACACGCTGGCCTCGGCGCTGCTCGCCAACGGCGTGCGCCTCGTCGCCCGCTCGTTCAAGTACCACCGGCCTCGCGGCATCCTCTCGGCGGGCTCGGAGGAGCCGAACGCGCTGGTGGAGCTCCGCTCCGGGGCGCGGCGCGAGCCCAACACCCGCGCCACCATGGCCGAACTCTATGAGGGGCTGGAGGCCACGAGCCAGAACCGCTGGCCGTCGCTCGCGCTCGACGCGCTCTCGGTCAACGCCCTGCTCTCGCCGGTCTTCGCGGCGGGCTTCTACTACAAGACCTTCATGTGGCCGGCTTCCCTTTGGGAGAAGCTGTACGAGCCGATGATCCGGCGCGCCGCGGGCCTCGGCCGGGCCGCCGATGCGCCCGATCCCGACATCTACGATCACGCACACGCCCATTGCGACGTGCTCGTCATCGGCGGCGGCCCGGCCGGCCTGTCGGCGGCGCTGGTCGCCGGTCGCTCCGGCGCCCGGGTGATCCTCGTCGACGAGGATTTCGCGACCGGCGGCCGCCTGCTGGCGGAGCGGCGGGAGATCGGCGGCGAGAGCGGGGCCGATTGGGCCGCGCGCGCGGTGGCCGAGCTGGAGAGTATGCCGGACGTCCGCATCCTTTCCCGCACCACCCTGTTCGGCGTCTACGATCACGGCGCCTACGGTGCGGTGGAGCGCGTCTCCGACCATCTTGCGGTGCCGGCCGCCCATGCGCCGCGCCAGCGGCTGTGGCGGATCGTGGCGCGGCGCGCGGTGCTCGCGGCCGGCGCCATTGAGCGCCCGCACGTCTTCGGCGGCAACGACCGCCCCGGCGTGATGCTGGCCGGCGCCGTTCGGACCTATCTCAACCGCTACGGCGTGCTGCCGGGCCGCCGCATCGCCGTGTTCACGTCGAGCGATGACGGCTGGCGCACCGCTGCCGACGTGCTGGAAGCGGGCGGCGGCCTCGCGGCCGTGATCGACACGCGCACCGACGTTCCTCCCGCCTTGCGCCGGATGGCGGAAGCGGCAGGGGCGCGGGTGGTGACGGGCGGATACGTCGCCGGCACCAAGGGCCATCTGGGCTTGAGCGCGATCCAGGTCGTGGACGGCTACCACAGCACCGAAACGATCGCTTGTGACTGCCTCGCCATGGCCAATGGCTGGAATCCGGTGGTCCACCTCGACTCGCACCTGTCGCGCCGGCCGGTCTGGGACGAGGCGATCCACGCCTTCGTGCCGGGCACCCTTCCCTCCGGCATGCGGGCTGCGGGCGCCGCCGCCGGTCGCTTCACCCTCGCCGAATGCCTGGAGAGCGGCGCCCGGGCCGGCGCCGAGGCGGCGACCGCCTGCGGATTCACCGCCATGGCCGAGACCACTCCGAGAACCGATCCGGAGAGCATCGATCACACGCCGCTCTGGCGCGTGCCCAAGCCGCGCGGAAAAGCCTTCGTCGATTTCCAGAACGACGTGGCAGCCTCCGACGTCGAGCTCGCCCATCGTGAGGGCTTTCGCGCGGTCGAGTTGTTGAAGCGCTACACCACCCTCGGCATGGCCACGGACCAGGGCAAGACCTCGAACCTCGCCGGCCTCTCGATCATGGCCGAGCTGACGGGCAAGGACATCCCGAGCGTCGGCACCACGGTGTTCCGCCCGCCCTTCACCCCGGTCGCCATCGGCGCGTTCGCCGGCCATCATCGGGGCAAGGAGTTCCGCGCCACCCGCCACGTCCCGTCCCACGCCTGGGCCGAGGAGAATGCTTGCGTCTTCGTCGAGACCGGTCTGTGGCTGCGCCCCGCCTACTTCCCGCGGCCCGGCGAGACCGACTGGCTCGACACGGTGGTGCGGGAGGTCGAGACGGTGCGCGCCCGCGTCGGAATCTGCGACGTCACCACGCTCGGCAAGATCGACATCCAGGGCCGCGACGCCCTGGCCTTCATCGAGCGGGTCTGCGCCAACCCCTTCGCGACGCTGCCCGTCGGCAAGGCGCGCTACGCCGTGCTGCTGCGCGAGGACGGCTTCGTCATGGACGATGGCACCGTCGCGCGGATGGGCGAGACGCACTACGTCATGACCGCCTCGACGGCGAACGCCGCGCGGGTGATGCAGCACCTTGAATTTTGCCGGCAATGGTTGTGGCCGGAGCTCGATGTGCAACTCGCCTCGGTCAGCGAGCAATGGGCGCAATACGCGGTCGCCGGTCCGCGCGCCCGCGATACACTACGCCGGATCATCGATCCCGGCTTCGACATCTCGAACGAGGCCTTTCCGTTCCTCGCCTGCGCCGACATCACCGTCGGCGGCGGCATCCCGGCGCGGCTGTTCCGCATCTCGTTCTCGGGCGAACTCGCCTACGAACTGGCGGTGCCGGCAGCCTATGGCGACGCGGCGTGGCGGGCGCTGATGCAGGCGGGCCTGCCCTACGGCATCACCGCCTACGGCTCCGAGGCACTCTCGGTGATGCGCATCGAGAAGGGCCACGCGGCCGGCGCGGAGATCAACGGCCAGACCACCGCCCGCGACCTCGGCCTCGGTGGGATGCTCGCCAAGAAGAAGGACTATGTCGGCCGCCTGATGAAGGAGCGCCCCGCGCTCACCGATCCGGACCGGCCGATCCTGGCGGGTTTCCGCCCGGTCGATCCCAGCGACCGAGTGCGGGCGGGCGCGCATTTCTTACGGCTCGACGCCGCGCCGAGCCTGGAGGCCGACGAGGGCGTGATGACCTCGGTCGCCTACTCGCCGAGCCTGCGGACCTGGATCGGCATCGGCCTGATCTGGCGGGGGACGGAGCGCCACGGCGAGCGGGTACGCGCCTACGACCCGGTGCGTGGCGCCGACATCGAGGTCGAGATCTGTTCGCCGGTCTTCGTGGATCCCAAGGAGGAGAAGCTGCGTGTCTGAGGCGGCAACGACCCGAGCGCCCTCGTCCCTCTGGCGCCCCCGCGGCGCCTGGGAGGGAGCGGCGAAGACCGGACGGCACGGCGCGGCGAACGGGCCGGCGGGGATCCGCCTCACGCTCCGCGAAAACTTCGGCCTCGCCACGCTGATCGCGGCGGATGGAAAGGAAGCCGACTTACAAGCTACTCTGGCGGAGCGGTTCGGCCTATCCCTGCCAGAGACCGGCGCGGCGCATGTCGAGGGCGAGCGCGGTCTGATCTGGTCCGCCCCCGGCCAGTGGCTCGCACTGGCGCCCTCGCCGCAGGGCCTTCGGGACCTGCCCGAGGTTCTCCGCGGCGTCGCGGCGGTCACCGACCAGAGCGACAGCCGCGCCCTGGTGCGGATCTCGGGGCCGCAGGCGCGCGCCCTGCTCGCCAAGGGCGTCGCCGTCGACCTGCATCCCCGCGCCTTCGGGCCGGGCCGGGCGGCGGTGACGAGCATCGCCCATATCGGCGTGCAGCTCTGGCAGCGCGATGCCGGGCCAACCTACGAGATCGCGGTGGCCCGCAGCTTCGCCGGCAGCTTCTGGCAGTGGCTGGAGCACGCGGCGGCCGAGTTCGGTTACGAGGTCGAGGCATCCGCGGTCTGATCCCGGATCATCACGGGCGCCGCCCTCCCCCAGGCTTGTTGGGTGACGAGGGCATCAAAACTTTCCAGCGGGTACGACCCAGGGGGTCGGAGGGCGCGTGTCAATCGAATGCGTCAGAAGCTCGTTCCATAGGAATCGACGGCTTGCAGGCTTCGTGAACGGCACGAAGTCGCAGAGTTGTCCCTCAGGTTGGATGCCGCCTGCCCACGGAGGATCGCAGCACGGCAGCCCGACCCGGAAAGCCGAGGCCGGCTGCGACGAGATCAGACATGGATTGCCCGCTTGTCGACGGCGAGCGCGGCTTCCTTGACGGCTTCCGTCAGCGTTGGGTGGGCGTGGCAGGTGCGGGCGATGTCCTCGGCGGAGGCCGCGAACTCCATCGCCACCGCGACCTCGGCGATGAGGTTGCCGGCATCCGCCCCGACGATGTGCACGCCGAGTACGCGATCCGTCTTTTCGTCGGCGAGGATCTTCACGAAGCCGTCGGTGGTGCCGTTGGCCTTGGCGCGGCCGTTGGCCGTGAAGGGGAACTTGCCGGCCTTATAGGTGATCCCGTCCTTCTTCAGCTCCTCCTCGGTCTTGCCGACCGAGGCGACCTCCGGGAAGGTGTAGACGACGTTCGGGATCACACCGTAATTCACGTGGCCCGACTGCCCCGCCAGGATCTCGGCGACCGCGACGCCCTCGTCCTCCGCCTTGTGCGCCAGCATCGGCCCGGCGATCACGTCGCCGATGGCGTAGATGCCGGTGACGTTGGTGGCGTAGTGGTTGTCGGTCTCGATGCGGCCCTTGTTGTCGGTCGCGACACCCACCGTCTCCAGTCCGAGCCCCTCGGTGTAGGGCACCCGGCCGATGGCCACGAGCACCACGTCGGCCTCAAGTTTCTCCGACTCGCCCCCCTGCGCCGGCTCGACGGTGACGGTCGCGCCGCCCTTCTTGTTGACCTCGACGCCGGTCACCTTGGTCGAGAGTTTGAAGACCATGCCCTGCTTGGCCAGAATCCGCTGGAACTGCTTGCCGACCTCGCCGTCCATGCCCGGCAGCACGCGGTCGAGATACTCGATCACCGTCACCTCGGCGCCGAGGCGGCGCCAGACCGAGCCGAGTTCGAGCCCGATCACGCCCGCTCCGATCACGACGAGCCGCTTCGGCACCTCGGCGAGTTCGAGCGCACCCGTGGAGGAGACCACCGTCTTCTCGTCGATCTCGACGCCGGGCAGCCGCGCCACGTCGGAGCCGGTGGCGATGACGATGTTCTTCGTCTCCAGCAGCTGGTTGCCGCCGTCGTCCGAGATCACCTCGACCCGGCCGGCGCCCGCGATGCGCCCGCGGCCGTGATAGGTCTCGACCTTGTTCTTCTTGAGCAGGAACTCGACGCCCTTGGTGTTGCCGTCGACGCCGCTCTGCTTGAACGCCTGCATTTTTTTGAGATCAAGCTTCGGCGTGCCCACGTCGATGCCCAACTCCGGAAAGTGCTTGTTGGCCTCCTCGAACGCCTCGGAGGCGTGCAGCAGCGCCTTGGACGGGATGCAGCCGACGTTGAGGCAGGTGCCGCCGTGGGTCGCCCGCTTCTCGACGACCGCGGTCTTCAGCCCGAGCTGGGCCGCCCGGATGGCGCAGACATAGCCCCCGGGGCCGGTGCCGATGACGACGAGATCGTAGGACATCAAGTCTACCTGACGAGTCGGAGAAGAAGTCGAGCAAGCCCGCGCGCAGAGATGAAAAGCAGGTAAGCCAGCGCGGCTATCGCGGCGAAATCAACAAGCAAGACGACGAACAATACTGTCGCCGGCAGGTCGGTGTCGGCAGCCGTCGCGGGCGAAATCGCCATTGCGATCGCTGCCGACATCGCTGGTTACAGGTCCAGCACGAGACGCGCCGGATCCTCCAGCGCCTCCTTGACGCGCACGAGGAAGGTCACGGCCTCCTTCCCGTCGACGATGCGGTGATCGTAGGAGAGCGCCAGATACATCATCGGCCGCGCCTCGATTTTTCCGCCACGCACGACAGGGCGTTCCTCGATGCGGTGCATCCCCAGAATGCCCGATTGCGGGGCGTTGAGGATCGGTGTCGACATCAGCGAGCCGTAGATGCCGCCATTGGTGATGGTGAAGGTGCCGCCCTGCATCTCCTCGATGGAGAGCTTGCCCTCACGCGCCTTCTTGCCGAAGCCGGCGATCTTCTTCTCGATGCCGGCAATCGACAGGTCGTCGGCGTCGCGCACCACCGGGACGACGAGGCCCTTATCGGTGCCGACCGCGATACCGATGTGATAGTAGTTCTTGTAGACGAGGTCCTGCCCGTCGATCTCGGCATTGACTGCCGGCACGTCCTTGAGCGCGCCGATCACCGCCTTGGTGAAGAAGCCCATGAAGCCGAGCTTCGTACCGTGCTTCTTCTCGAAGATGTCCTTGTACTGGCTCCGCAGGGCCATCACCGCGCCCATGTCCACGTCGTTGAACGTGGTCAGCATCGCCGCCGTGTCCTGGGCGCTCTTGAGGCGCTTGGCGATGGTCTGGCGCAGCTTGGTCATCCGCACGCGCTCCTCGCGCGCGGCGTCGTCCGGCGCGGAGGGCGCGCGCGGGGGGGCTGGAGGCTTGGCATCTTGGACCGAAGACTTCTGGCTGGTCTTGTCGATCGCAGCCAGCATGTCGCCCTTGGTCACGCGGCCGTCCTTGCCGCTGCCGTTGAGGCTCGCCGGATCGAGGCCGGATTCGCGGGCGAGCTTGGCCACCGCCGGGCCACTCTCGTCGGCGCCGCGGCCCCCTGCCGGCGGCGCATCGCCGTGGCTTCCGTAAGAGGCGGAGGATTCCTGGGCGGGCGCATCCGCCTTGGCGGGTTTGCCGTCGCCCTTCTCCTCGCGGGACTGCGTCTTGGTCTCGGCCGTCTCGGCGCTCTTCGCGGCAGGCTTGCTCTCCGGCTTGCCCGCGCCCTTTTCGGCACCTTTGCCGCCCTCCAGGATCGAGCCGAGCACCGCACCGGGCTCCACCGTCTCGCCGTCCTTGACCAGGATCTCGCCGAGCTGGCCCGCGGCCGGCGCGTTCACCTCGAGCGTGACCTTGTCGGTCTCGAGCTCCACCAACGGCTCGTCGGCGGTCACCGTGTCCCCGGGCTTCTTGAACCAGCGGCCGATCGTGGCCTCGCTCACGGATTCGCCGAGCGTCGGGACGAGGATGTCGGTTGCCATGGTCTTGTCGCACCCCCGGGCCGGGGGCCTCCTGTTCAGGATTTAAGTGACGGCGCGCCTCGCGGCTGCCGCAGGATCAGGGACGGGACGGGCGCGGCGGTGTAGCGGAAGCCGGCCTCGGCACGGATGACTGGGTCGGCGGCCCCGAGCGAGACGGCGCCCGCCTCGTCGGCAGCCTCGACCAGGGCGAAGCCCCAGGTCTTGGCAGGCGTTTTGGCCGGATCGGCGGCATCGCCGGGTTCGAAGACCGGCCCTACGGCGATCGCCCTTCCGTCCTCCGCCCGCGCCATCCAGTAGGCCGCGTGCTCTTGGAACAGCGCCTTCTCGGCCTCCGTTGCATCGAACGGGAAGGTCGGGCGCGGTGGTTCCAGGCGGAGCAGGAAGTAGGGCATCGGGGCTTCAGTTCGCCAGAGCCTCGTTGAGGAAGGCCTGGAGCTGGGCGAGGTGCTTCGACATCAGGCCGACCGCGGTCGAGGCCGAGGCCGGACGGCCGACATAGCGGGGCCGCTTCGAGGCGGAGCCGGCCTGGCCCAGCACCCAGTCGAGATAGGGCTCGACGAAGGTCCACGAGCCCATGTTCTTGGGCTCTTCCTGGCACCACACCACCTCCGCGTTGCGGAAGCGGCTCATCTCGTTGGCCAGCGCCTTGAGCGGGAACGGGTAGAGCTGCTCGACGCGCATCAGGTAGACGTCGTTGACGCCGCGCTTCTCGCGCTCGTCGTAGAGGTCGTAGTAGACCTTGCCGGAGCACAGCACGACGCGACGGATCTTGTCGTCGCGCACGAGCTTGATGCCGCTCTCATCGTGCTCGGCGTCGTCCCACAGGATGCGGTGGAAGGTCGAGCCCTCCGCGATGTCCTCGATCTTCGAGACCGCCCGCTTGTGGCGCAGGAGCGATTTCGGCGTCATCAGGATCAGCGGCTTGCGGAAGTCTCGCTTCAACTGGCGGCGCAGGATGTGGAAGTAGTTCGAGGGCGTCGAGCAGTTGGCGACCTGCATGTTGTCCTCGGCACACATCTGCAGATAGCGCTCCAGACGCGCGGAGGAGTGCTCCGGTCCCTGGCCCTCGTAGCCGTGGGGCAGCAGCATCACGAGGCCGGACATGCGAAGCCACTTGCGCTCGCCCGATGAGATGAACTGGTCGATGACGACCTGCGCGCCGTTGGCGAAGTCGCCGAACTGCGCCTCCCACAGCACGAGGGAGTTGGGTTCGGCGAGCGAGTAGCCGTACTCGAAGCCGAGCACCGCCTCCTCCGAGAGCATCGAGTTGATGACCTCCAGGCTCGCCTGCCCCTCGCGCACGGAGTTGAGCGGCGTGTAGCGCTGCTCGTTCTCCTGATCGATCACCACGGCGTGGCGCTGCGAGAAGGTGCCGCGCTCCACGTCCTGGCCCGAGAGCCGGACCCGGTGGCCCTCGATCAGCAGCGAGCCGAAGGCGAGCGCTTCCGCCGTCGCCCAGTCGATGCCGATTCCGGTCTCGACCGCCTTGGCGCGGTTGTCGAAGAAGCGCTGGATCGTGCGGTGCAGGTGGAAGCCCGGCGGCGGCGTGGTGATCCGCGTGGCGAGGTCGCGCAGGGTCTCGACCGGCACGCCGGTGCGGCCGCGGCGGGGGTCGTCCACGTCCTCGCGCACCGCCTTGAAGCCGGACCAGCGCCCATCGAGCCAATCGGCCTTGTTCGGCTTGTAGCCGCCGGCGACGTCGAGCTCGCTCTCCAGAATGGAGCGGAACTCGGCCTTGCGCGCGTCGAGCTGCTCCTGGGTCAGGTCGCCCTGCTCCACGAGCTTCTTGCCGTAGGTCTCCAGCGCGGTCGGATGCTTGCGGATCCGCTGGTACATCTTCGGCTGGGTGAAGGCCGGCTCGTCGCCCTCGTTGTGGCCGAAGCGGCGGTAGCACAGCATGTCGATCACGACCGGCTTGCCGAATTTCTGGCGGTACTCGGTCGCGACCTTGGCCGCGAAGGTCACGGCCTCCGGATCGTCGCCGTTGCAGTGGAAGATCGGAGCCTCCACCATCTTCGCCACGTCGGACGGGTAGGGCGAGGAGCGCGAGAAGCGCGGGTCGGTGGTGAAGCCGATCTGGTTGTTGATGATGAAGTGGATCGAGCCGCCGGTGCGGTGACCCTTGAGCCCCGACAGGCCGAAGCACTCCGCCACCACGCCCTGGCCGGCAAAGGCCGCGTCGCCGTGGATCAGGAGCGGCAGCACCTTGCGGCGCTCGACGTTCGGCTTGGCCTTCTGGTCCTGCTTGGCGCGCACTTTTCCGAGCACCACCGGATCGACGATCTCAAGGTGCGACGGGTTGGCGGTGAGCGAGAGGTGGACGGTGTTGTCATCGAAGGCGCGATCCGAGGAGGCGCCGAGATGGTACTTCACGTCGCCCGAGCCTTCGACCTCGGCGGGTGAGGCCGAGCCGCCCTTGAACTCGTGGAACACCGCCCGGAAGGGCTTGGCCATCACGTTGGTGAGCACGTTCAGCCGGCCGCGATGGGCCATGCCGAGCACGATCTCCTCGACGCCGAGCGCACCACCGCGCTTGATGATCTGCTCCAGCGCCGGGACCATCGACTCGCCGCCATCGAGGCCGAAGCGCTTGGTGCCGGTGTATTTGAGATCGAGGAACTTCTCGAAGCCCTCGGCCTCGATCAGCTTGTTCAGGATCGCTCGACGGCCTTCGGGCGTGAACGAGATCTCCTTGTCCTTGCCCTCGATGCGCTCCTGGATCCACGCCTTCTCCTCGGGATCGGAGATGTGCATGAACTCGACGCCGAGCGTCTGGCAGTAGGTGCGCTCCAGAATCGCGACGATCTCGCGGATCGTCGAGAATTCCATGCCGAGCACGTTGTCGAGGAAGATCTTCCGGTCCCAGTCGCTCTCCTGGAAGCCGTAATGCTGCGGGTGCAGCTCCTCGTGGTCGCCGCGCGGGGCGAGCCCGATCGGGTCGAGCTTGGCGTGCAGGTGGCCGCGCATGCGGTAGGCGCGGATCAGCATGATCGCGCGCACGGAATCCTTGGTGGCCTGCTCGACCGAGACGCCGGTGGCGGCGACGATGGCCGCGCCCTTGGCCGAGTCGCCGGGCTTGCCGGGCTGGGCCTTGGCCTGGATCTTCTCGCCGAGCGCCTTTTCCAGCGCGCCCCAGTTGCCATCGAGCGCGGAGACGATCTCGCCGTTGAGCGGAACCGGCCAGTTCGGCTTGGCCCAGGAGGCGCCCTCGGCGTTCTTCTTCACCAGGGCGTCGTCCTCGCCCAGATCCTTGAAGAACCGCTGCCACTCGGGATCGACCGAGTTCGGGTCGCGGGCATAGGCCGCCTGCAATTCCTCGATCCAGGCGGCGTTGGCGCCGTAAAGGAAGGAGGTTTGGAGAAGCGCTTCGTTCGCGTCCTGGCGTGCCATCGCTGCCTGTCCTACCGCTCGGGCGGCGCTGTTTTGAGCCTGCCGCCGCGTCGTGTCCGATCCGGTGGCCGGGCCGAGCGGAGTGCTACCGCCCCGCGTCGCGCCTCCGGATCCGGCCGGGGCACGGGCGCGCCCCGACATGTTCTTCCATATGGGTCGCCCGAGCTCGCGTGCGGTGCAACACAGCCGCGCAGGTCTCGGTTACAGACCCCATCAACCCTTCAGCACTTCCACCAGGGTCGAGCCGAGCCGGGCCGGCGACGGCGAGACGCGGATGCCGGCCGCCTCCATCGCCGCGATCTTGTCCTCGGCGCCGCCCTTGCCGCCGGAGATGATGGCGCCGGCATGGCCCATACGGCGGCCGGGAGGCGCCGTGCGGCCGGCGATGAAGCCGACCATCGGCTTCTTGCGGCCGCGCTTGGCCTCGTCGGCCAGGAACTGCGCTGCCTCTTCCTCGGCCGAGCCGCCGATCTCGCCGATCATCACGATCGACTCGGTCTTGGGATCGGCCAGGAACAGTTCGAGCATGTCGATGAACTCGGTGCCCTTGACCGGATCGCCGCCGATGCCGACGGCGGTCGTCTGCCCGAGCCCGGCATTCGAGGTCTGGAACACGGCCTCGTAGGTCAGGGTCCCCGAGCGCGAGACGATGCCGACCGAGCCCGGCTTGAAGATGTTGGCCGGCATGATGCCGATCTTCGAGGCGCCGGCGGTGACGACGCCGGGGCAGTTCGGCCCGATCAATCGGGATTTCGAGCCTTCGAGTGCGCGCTTCACCCGCACCATGTCGAGCACCGGGATGCCCTCGGTGATGCAGACGATCAGCGGAATTTCCGCCTGGATCGCCTCGCAGATCGCATCCGCGGCGCCGGGCGGCGGCACGTAGACGACGGAAGCATCGGCACCGGTGGCCTCGCGCGCCTCGGCGACGGTGTCGAACACCGGCAGGCCGAGATGGGTCGAGCCGCCCTTACCCGGGCTCGTGCCGCCGACCATCTTGGTGCCGTAGGCGATGGCCTGCTCGGAGTGGAAGGTGCCGTTCTTGCCGGTGAAGCCCTGGCAGATGACCTTGGTGTTCTGGTCGATGAGAATGGACATCTGTCAGCTCAACCCTTCTTCACCGCGGCGACGATCTTCTGCGCGGCGTCGTCGAGATCGTCCGCGGGGATGACGTTGAGGCCGGAGTTCCGGATGATCTCCTTGCCCTCCTCGACGTTGGTGCCTTCCAGGCGCACGACGAGCGGCACTTCGAGGCCGACCGCCTTCACCGCCGCGATCACGCCGCGGGCGATGACGTCGCACTTCATGATCCCGCCGAAGATGTTGACGAGGATGCCCTTCACCTGAGGGTCGGCGGTGATGATCTTGAACGCCGCCGTGACCTTCTCCTCCGAGGCGCCGCCGCCGACATCGAGGAAGTTCGCCGGCTCCTCGCCGTAGAGCTTGATGATGTCGAGCGTCGCCATGGCGAGCCCGGCGCCGTTGACCATGCAGCCGATGGTGCCGTCGAGCGCGATGTAGGCGAGGTCGTACTTCGACGCCTCGATTTCCTTGGCATCTTCCTCGGTCTCATCGCGCAGGGCGACGATGTCCGGGTGCCGGTAAAGGGCGTTCGAGTCGAAGGAGATCTTGGCGTCGAGGCACTTGAGATGACCGTCGCCGGTGAGCACCAGCGGGTTGATCTCCAGCATGCTCATGTCCTTGGCCGTGAAGGCCGCGTAGAGCTTCTCCGTCAGCGCCCCCGCCTCCTTGGCCTGAGGACCGGACAGGCCGAGTGCCTTGGCGACCGCGCGGCCGTGATGGGGCATGATCCCCGTGGCCGGATCGACCGAGAAGGTGACGATTTTTTCTGGGGTGTCGTGGGCGACCTGCTCGATGTCCATGCCGCCTTCCGTCGAGACGACGAAGGCGACGCGGCCGGTCTCGCGATCGACCAGCATCGACAGGTAGAACTCGGCGGCGATCGAGGCGCCTTCCTCGATGTAGAGGCGGTTGACCTGCTTGCCGGCCTCGCCGGTCTGCACCGTCACCAGGGTCTGCCCGAGCATCTCGCCCGCGAACTGCACCACCTCGTCCTTGGACTTGGTGACGCGCACGCCGCCCTTGGCGCCCTCGGGCGCGCCCTTGAAGGTGCCCTTGCCGCGTCCGCCGGCGTGGATCTGCGACTTCACCACCCAAACCGGGCCGCCGAGCTCGTCGGCCGCCGCGGCCGCCTCCTCGGGCCTGAAGATCGCCACGCCGCGGGAGACCGGCAGGCCGAACTCCTTGAGGACAGCCTTCGCTTGGTATTCGTGAATGTTCATCGAGACCTCGTCGGACGGGCAAGGAAGTGGGCTGAGCGGGCGGCCCGAGCCTCCCGCCGCCGAGCCTGAGGGCGCTTTAAGCGAGCTTTTCGTTGATGCCCTGGCAGGCCGCGATCAAGCCCTTCACGGCGCCGACCGACTTCTCGAACATCGCCTTCTCGGCTTCGTCGAACGTCACTTCGAGGACACGCTCGACGCCGTTCTCGCCGATCACCACCGGCACGCCGACATAGAGGCCGTCGACGCCGTACTCACCCGAGAGGTAGGCCGCGCAGGGCAGCACCCGCTTCTTGTCGCGCAGGTAGCTCTCGGCCATGGCGATGGCGGAGGCCGCAGGCGCATAGAAGGCCGAGCCGGTCTTGAGCAGGTTGACGATCTCGCCGCCGCCCTTGCGGGTGCGCTCGACCATGGCGTCGAGCTTCTCCTGAGTGGTCCAGCCGAGCTTGACCAGATCGGTCAGCGGCACGCCGGCCACCGTCGAGTAGCGGGTCAGCGGCACCATGTCGTCGCCGTGGCCGCCGAGCACGAAGGCGGTCACGTCCTCGACCGACACACCGAACTCCTCGGCCAGGAAGTGGCGGAAGCGGGCGGAGTCGAGCACGCCGGCCATGCCGACGACCTTGTTGGTGGGCAGGCCAGAGAACTTCTGCAGCGCCCATACCATCGCGTCGAGCGGGTTGGTGATGCAGATGACGAAGGCGTCGGGGGCATGCTCCTTAATGCCGGCGCCGACCGCTTCCATCACCTTCAGGTTGATGCCGATCAAATCGTCGCGGCTCATGCCGGGCTTGCGCGGGACGCCCGCCGTCACGATCACCACGTCGGCGCCGGCGATCGCGGAATAGTCGCTGGCGCCCGAATACTTGGCATCGAAGCCCTCGACCGGGGCGGACTCGGCGATGTCGAGCGCCTTGCCCTGCGGCACGCCGTCGACGATGTCGAACAGCACCACGTCACCGAGTTCCTTGAGGCCCGCGAGATGGGCGAGCGTCCCGCCGATCTGCCCGGCTCCGATGAGCGCGATCTTGCTGCGTGCCATGGATGGTCTAGCCTCCGGTCGGAATTCGCGACGGTTCGGAAAAACGTGTCGGCGATGTCGCGGATGGTGCGCTGCAGCCGAACCTTCGCCGATCAATTCTGATGCGGCGGTGTTTGGCGGAAAAGCCACAGGGCTTCAACCCGACGAAGGTCTGGGTGAGCGGGGCCGGATTACAGCCGGAGAACCGCCAAGAGCGACGGGCTATTGGTAAAAACCGATGAATTTCAGAAATTTAGGTTCCTTGGCGGTGGCAAAGGACAGCCGGCAAGGGGTTAGTGACAGGATTCTCGGTCTGTCATTACGTGATAACTCGGTCGCGCCGCGATGCAGCAGCGAGATCATATTCCGTATTCAGAAAGTTCCCGTCCGCAGGGCCCGCTGGATCGACTGGATCACGGCCCCGAGCCGGGCGTCGAGCAGGTCGCGAGGCACGTCCGCGTCGTGCTGGATCGCCACCGGGTGGGTGAAGCGGTAGCTGGCGTCGAAGATGACGGCGATGGCCCGCTCACGGTCGCGGGCGGCAAAGACGCCGGTGCCGATCCCCTCCTCCACCACTCGCTCGACGAGGGCCCGCAGCCTTACGCGGTGGCGGCGGGCGATCGGGCGGGAGGCGACGGTGGCGTCGAGATGCACGGCGAACAGGTTAGGCTCGCGGATCAGCATCTCGCTCTGCGCACTGGCAAGCGCGCTGATGAAGCGCTCGATCTTGTCGTCGGCCGGATCGGGCGCGTCGGCGATGCCGGCGAGTTCCGTCTCAAGGTCGCGCAGCCAGCGCCCGGCGACCGCGTCGAGCAGGGCGTCCTTCGAGGGGAAGTAGCGGTAGACGTTGGCATGGGTCATGCCGGCTTCCGCCGCGACCGCCACCACCGTCACGCGTTTAGGGCCGAGCCGGGTCAGGTGCTCCGTGGCGATGGCCAGCAGCCGCGCATCCGTCGAGACCGGCGTGGGTCTGGCGCGGGCGGCGGGGCCGCTGAGGCGGTGCGGACGAGCGGGGCCGGCACGCGGATCGGAGATTGGATCGCTCGCCTCCCTCTCGCTGTCGGTCAGGGTGACGGGAAGGGAAACTGATCCGTACGGCAACATGACTTTCCTGGCACAGAGACAACAAGCGTGGGGGCACTCGACTGGGCAAGCCTAGTCGAGAGCGGTGCCGTCCCACGCGCTCGCGTACGAGCCTCCCCGTCCACGCGGCACTTTGCAACCCCTCCCGGTTCCGGTTTTTGTGAGGATCCCGTTTGGAATGCACGCAGGGCGCGATCAGGGGGCTTCCGGCCGGGCGTGGACGGCGATACCCGGCGCTTCGCCGCATCCGCAAAACCGTCTATGACCGCCCGATGACCGTCCCCCTGCCGCCGGCGCCGCCGCCCGGCGAACCGATCGAAGCACGCCTGCGCCGCGGCCTTGGAGCCCGGTCGATCGTGCTCGTCGGTCTGATGGGGGCGGGCAAGAGCACCGTCGGCCGCCGTCTCGCAGGCCGCCTCGGCCTGATGTTCAAGGATGCCGACCACGAGATCGAGGCGGCGGCCAAGCTGACCATCGCCGACATCTTCACGATCTACGGCGAGGCAAGCTTCCGCGAGGGCGAGGAGCGCGTGATCGCGCGTCTGCTGCGCGAGGGGCCGATGGTGCTGGCGACCGGCGGCGGCGCCTTCATGCGCGAGGCGACGCGGGCGCGGATCGCCGAGGGCGGCATCTCGGTCTGGCTCAAGGCCGATCTCGATGTGCTGATGCGCCGCGTGCGCAAGCGCAACACCCGCCCCCTCCTCCAGACCGAGGATCCGGAGGCGACCATGCGCGCGCTGATGGAGGTACGCCATCCGGTCTATGCCCAGGCCGATGTCACGGTGCTGTCCCGCGAAGTGTCTCACGACCGCGTGGTGGAGGATGTGATGGAAGCTCTCGACATCCACATCAACCCGTCCAGCGTGGCTCAAACACAACATTTGACATTTTCTATGAAGCAACAACCCATGCGCGTGAACGTTCCTCTCTCGGGTGGGCGCGAATACGACATCCGGATCGGCCGGGGCCTCATCGATGCGGCGGGTGCGGAGGCGCGCGATCTCGGCGCTAAGGCCGCCGGCATCGTCACCGATGAGAGGGTCGCCGGCCTCTACGGCGAGCGCGTGCGGGCGAGCCTGGAGGCCGCCGGTCTGCGCTGCGGGATTATCGCGGTGCCTCCGGGCGAAGCCTCGAAGAGCTACGCGGAGTTCGCCCGGGTCTGCGACGGGCTCCTGACCCAGAAGATCGAGCGCGGCGATCTCGTGGTGGCGCTTGGCGGCGGCGTGGTCGGCGACCTCGCAGGCTTCGCCGCGGCCTCCCTGCGCCGCGGCGTCCGCTTCGTCCAAGTGCCCACGACCCTGCTCGCGCAGGTTGATTCCTCGGTCGGCGGCAAGACGGGCATCAACTCGCCACTCGGAAAAAACCTGATCGGTGCCTTCCACCAGCCACGCCTCGTTCTGGCCGATACCGCGACCCTCGACACGCTCTCGGAGCGTGAGATGCGGGCGGGCTACGCCGAGGTCGCCAAGTACGGCCTGATCGGCGACGCCGACTTCTTCGAATGGTGCGAGGCGAACTGGGCCGGCATCTTCTCCGGCGGGCCGGAGCGCGACGAGGCGGTGGCGGCCTGCTGCCGCGCCAAGGCCGGTGTCGTGACCCGCGACGAGCGGGAGGACGGCGAGCGGGCGCTGCTCAATCTCGGCCACACCTTCGGCCATGCCCTCGAGCGACTGACCGGCTACGACGCCGCCCGCCTCGTCCACGGCGAGGGCGTCGCGATCGGGCTGGCTCTGGCCTTCCGCTTCTCGGCCCGGCTCGGCCTCTGCCCCGGCCAGGATGCGGGCCGTGTCGCCAACCACCTCGCGCTCGCCGGCCTGCCGACCCGCCTGCAACAGGTGCCGGGCGGGGCCGGCGACCCGGACGCGCTCCTCGACGCCATGGCCCAGGACAAGAAGGTCCGCGACGGCCAGCTCACCTTCATCCTCGCCCATGGCATCGGCCAGAGCTTCATCGCGCCGGGCATCGACGCGGCGGAGGTGCGGGCGTTCCTGCAGGAGGAGTTGCGGGGCTGAACGGCCCAGTGCGGTGCAAGGGAGGGCTGGAGCGGGTGCAGTCGCGTTCCCGCCCGAATGCGCCTATATGAGAGCCGTTCCAGCTTCCTAAGGTCCTGAGCCATGGCGACGGCGTCGTTCGACTCCGCCCCGGGCGCATCGCGCGCCCTCCCCGCAATCGAGAAGGCCCCCGAGGTCACCGCCCTCTCGACCCTGCCCGGCCGCAAGGCCTCCCTCGTCGGCCTGACCCGCGAGGGTCTGAAAGCTGCGCTGCTCGGCATCGGCGTGCCCGAGCGCGAGACGCGGATGCGGGTGAGTCAGATCTGGCACTGGATCTACGTGCGCGGCGCCCGCGAGTTCGCCGAGATGACCAATGTCGGCAAGGGCTTGAAGGCGCAGCTCGCGGATCACTTCTCCCTCGACCGCCCGGAGGTCGTCACCGAGCAGGTCTCCCGCGACGGCACCCGCAAGTGGCTGCTGCGCATGGCGCCGACCGGCGCGCACGACCACAATCGCGGCGCCGAGATCGAGTGCGTCTACATCCCCGGCGACGACCGCGGCACGCTCTGCGTCTCGTCCCAGGTCGGCTGCACGCTGACCTGCTCGTTCTGCCACACCGGCACGCAGCGCCTCGTGCGCAACCTCTCCACCGCCGAGATCGTCTCGCAGCTCGTCGTCGCCCGCGATGCGCTCGGCGACTTCACCGGCCAGATGCCGGGCAAGGATGGCGGCGAGGCCGGGCGGCTTGTGACCAACATCGTGTTCATGGGCATGGGCGAGCCGCTCTACAATCTCGATGCGGTGATCGACGCCATCGCGGTGATGTCGGATCAGGAGGGCCTCGCGCTCTCGCGGCGGCGCATCACGGTCTCGACCTCCGGCGTGGTGCCGCAGATCGAGCGGCTGGGGCTGGAAGCCAACGCCATGCTGGCGATCTCGCTGCACGCGGTGCGCGACGACCTGCGCGATGAGCTGGTGCCCCTGAACCGCAAGTACCCGATCGAGCAGCTTCTCGATGCCTGCCGGAACTATCCGGGGCTGAGCAATGCCCGGCGCATCACCTTCGAGTACGTGATGCTCAAGGGCGTCAACGATTCGGATGCCGATGCCCGCGCCCTGGTGCGGCTGCTCAAGGGCATCCCGGCCAAAATCAACCTGATCCCCTTCAATCCCTGGCCCGGCTCGAAATACGAGTGCTCGGACTGGGAGCGGATCGAGCGGTTCTCGGAGTTCGTGTTCAATGCCGGCTACGCCTCGCCGGTGCGCACCCCGCGCGGACGCGACATCCTGGCGGCCTGCGGTCAGCTCAAGAGCGAGACGGAGAAGCTGCGCGCCCGGGCCCGGATGATGCTCGAAGAGGGCATGGGCGCCGAGGCCGTCTACGCGGATCAGGTCGACTGATTCGTTTGTCCCCTCCCCGCTCGCGCGGGGAGGGCTGTGATCGCTCAGGCCGCGATCGGCGCCATGGCCGGCTCTGCAGCGCGCACATCGGCATCGACGTGGCTCTCGAAGCGCTTGAAGTTCTCACGGAACATCGTGACGAGGCGCGTGGCGGTCTCGGCGAAGGCCGCCTTGTTGGTCCAGGTCTCGACCGGCGACAGCACCTGCGTCTCGACGCCGGGCACTTCGACGGGCACCGAGAAGCCGAAATACGGATCGCGGCGGAACTCCGTCTGCGCCAGCGAGCCGTCGAGCGCCGCCGTGAGCAGCCGGCGTGTGACGCGAATCGGCATGCGCCGCCCGGTGCCGACCCCGCCGCCGGTCCAGCCGGTGTTGACGAGCCAGCAATCGACGCCGTGCTCGGCCATCAGCTCCCGCAGCAGGTTGCCGTAGACGCTCGGATGGCGCGGCATGAACGGGGCGCCGAAGCAGGTCGAGAAGGTCGCCTCCGGCGCCGTCAGGCCGCGCTCGGTGCCCGCCACCTTGGCGGTGTAGCCCGAGAGGAAGTGGTACATCGCCTCGGCGCCGGTGAGCTTGGCGATCGGCGGCATCACGCCGAAGGCGTCGCAGGTCAGCATCACGATATTCTTCGGATGCCCGGCCCGGCCGGTGGCGCTGGCATTGGCGATGAAGTCGAGCGGGTAGGCGCAGCGGGTGTTCTCGGTGAGCGAGGCGTCGTCGAAGTCCGGCACGCGGGTGAGCGGGTCGATCACCACGTTCTCCATCACCGTGCCGAAGCGCTCGGTGGTGGCGTAGATCTCCGGCTCGGCGTTGCGCGACAGCCGGATGGTCTTGGCGTAACAGCCGCCCTCGAAGTTGAAGATGCCGTCCCGGCTCCAGCCGTGCTCGTCATCGCCGATGAGCTTTCGCGATGAATCGTTCGACAGCGTGGTCTTGCCGGTGCCGGACAGGCCGAAGAACAGGGCCGAGTCGCCGGTCTCATCGAGCGCAGCGTTGGCCGAGCAGTGCATCGGCATCACGCCCGCGCCGGGGAGCACATAATTGAGGTAAGTGAAGACCGACTTCTTCATCTCGCCCGCGTAGGCGGAGCCGCCGATCAGCACGATCTTCTGCGCGAAATCGATGGCGATCACGGTCTTGGAGCGGCAGCCGTGCCGGGCCGGATCGGCCTGGAAGCTCGGCAGATCGATGATCGTCAGCTCCGGCACGTATTGGCCAAGCGCGTCGCGCTCGGGCCGGATCAGCAGGTTGCGGATGAACAGGGAGTGCCACGCGAACTCGGTGTAGACCCGCGCCCGCACGCGGTGGGCCGGATCGGCGCCGCCGTAGAGATCCTGGGCGAACAGCTCCTTGCCGCGGGCATGAGCCCGGAAATCGTCGAGCAGCGTCGCGAACTGCTCGCGGGTGATCGAGCCGTTGTTGTCCCACCAGATCTCGTTCTCGGTGCTGGCGTCGCGCACCACGACCTTGTCCTTGGGGGAGCGGCCGGTGTGGCTGCCGGTGGTCGCGACCAGCGCGCCGCCGCGGGCGAGCTGTGCCTCGCCGCGCTGCAGGGCCTCCTCGTAGAGACGGGGCGCCTCCAAGTTCCAGTGCACGGCGGCGAGATCGGTCAGGCCGATCGCCTCCGGACCATGGGCCGCGTTGAATTCACCGATGGTCTTCATGGGCTTTCCCTCCCTCACGGCCCCTGATCGCGCCGGTCTCTCCGGCTGTTTCGTGTTTGACTCGCGAGGCGTCCGCGCGGTCGGTCAGGGCCGCCGCACGCAGGTTCTCCGCCCCGGCACTCAATGGATCGGTCTCCGGCTTGGCCGTCAACTAATCCTTGGTAGGGGCTCAAAAAAAATTTGCACGCCGGCTCCTCACGGGGCGGCCGGGCTGTCCGGATCCTGAACGGGCAAAATTCCGGCGGAAGGCTTATGTGAGGGAGGGCGCCTGCCGCCCCTCCTCAGCCACAGCCGTATCGCCCTGCATGCCCCAAGCCGTCGCCGGCCCCGAGATCGAGCGCCTGATCCAGCTTCTCGGGCGGATGCCGGGCCTCGGGCCCCGCTCCGCCCGTAGAGCCGCGCTCCAGCTCATCAAGAAGCGCGAGACCCTGCTCGCGCCGTTGGCCGACGCGATGCGGATCGCCGCCGAGCGCATCGTCGTGTGCCGCTCCTGCGGCAACGTCGACACCAGCGACCCCTGCACGATCTGCCGGGACGAGACGCGTGACCCTACCACCCTCGTCGTGGTCGAGGACGTGTCCGACCTCTGGGCCTTGGAGCGCTCCGGCGCGGTCAAGGCGCGCTACCACGTGCTCGGCGGCGTGCTCTCGGCGCTCGACGGGGTACGGCCCGAACACCTCACCATCGCCCGCCTCGTGGAGCGAGCGAGCGAGCCGGGGGTGAAGGAGATCATCCTGGCGTTGAACGCGACGGTCGATGGCCAGACCACCGCCCACTACGTCACCGAATCGCTCAAGCATCTCGGGCTGACGATCACGCGTCTCGCCCACGGCGTGCCGGTGGGCGGCGAACTCGATTATCTCGACGAGGGCACGCTCACGGCGGCGATCCGCAGCCGCACGGCGTTCTGAGGGCGGCCTTTCGCGGAACCACGCCGACTTCGGTCGAACGATCCCGTAACGGCTTCTTAAATCGCGCCATGACAAATCTGGTCGCGGACCAGCGCGGCTGTGCCGAAAGACAGTATTTCCCGCACGGACCGTCTCGGCTCGACCATGATGGATCTTCGACCGGACCAGGATCGCGGCTGTGCGCCGAGGCTCGAAGTTCCGAGGCTCCACGAAAGGCTGGCGACCCCCTTCGTGGTGCGGATGCTCCTGATGAGCCTTGCCGCGGTCATGCTCAGCAAGGCGCTCCGCTACGCCGGACTTCTTCCCGCTCAGGACATCACGGATTTCGACGCCTTCCACATCGCCGGCCGGATGGTGTGGCGGGGTGACATCGCGCAGGCCTACCATCTCCCCGCTCTGCTGGAGGTCCAGCAGGCTCTCACGGGCGATCAAGCCTTTCTGCCCTGGACCTATCCCCCGCCCTTCAATCTCGTGGTGGCGGCGCTCGCCCCCCTGCCGATCGGCCTCGCCTACCTCCTCTTCGTCGGCGCGACGCTCGCGGCCTACCTGCTCGTCCTGCGCCGGATCGCCGGCCCGCATTTCGCGACCGTCGTCGTCGCGCTGGCACCGGTTCTTTTCGTCGCGGTGGCCGGCGGCCAGAACGGCTTCCTCATGGGCACGCTGATCGGGCTGGCCGGTCTCGGTCTCCTGAGCGGGGGCGCGCGTGCCGGCCTTCCGCTCGGCCTGATGGTGATCAAGCCGCATCTCGCGATCGGACTCGCGGTCGGCGCTCTCGTTCTGCGCCGCTGGCGCTGTCTCGCGCTCGCCGCCGCGACGGCCGGATTCGCTCTGGGCCTCTCCACCCTGGTGCTCGGCCCCGCGATCTGGCCGGCCTTCTTCGGCGGCGTGGACGAGGCCAAGGCATTTCTGGCCGCGGGCGCCTACCCTCTCTTCCGGATGATCTCGGTCTACGCGTGGCTGCGCAGCCTCGATCTGCCGGCCGCCCTGGCGCTGGCCGCCCAGGCGGCGACGGCCGTGGCGGTCCTCGGCCTCATCCCGCTCGCCCTCCGGCGCGGCATGCCGCGGCGGCAGGTCGTCGGCCTTGCCGCGCTGGCGAGCCTGTTCGTCAGCCCCTACGCCTACGACTACGACCTGCCGCTCTACGGCGTCGCCCTCGCCCTGCTGCTGCCGGATCTCCTCGGACGGGCCAGCCGAGGGGAAGAGGTCGCGCTCTTGGTGCTCGGCTGGATGGTGGGCGGCTACGGCCTCGTGGCCGGTGGGCTGCACGAAGCCCTGGTCGGAACGGAGGCCGCGTCCTCGGTCGAGATCTCGCTGGCCGCCCCGCCCTTCCTTCTCCTGCTCGCGCTGGTCTGGCGCATCCTGCGCCGGGGGCGGGCCGCGGCCGGTCTCGATGCAGCGGGGACGAGGGTCGCGCCGGTCGGCCCGATTGCCGCCTGAGGGCCGGTGATGCACGCAAACCTTACCCTCACCGAGGCGAGGCCGGAGGCACACAGCTCCCGGATGATCTCCGGCTGGGGACGGTATCCCCGCGCGGCCAGTGAGATCCTGGCGGCGGATTCGCCCGAGACCCTCCCCGCGCTCCTGCATGGCCGGCGGGGCGTGATTGCCCGCGGCGCCGGGCGCGCCTACGGCGACGCGGCCGTGGGCCGGCGCACCACTGTCCTGACCGGCGCTCTCGACCGGCTGCGCGGCTTCGATCCCGCCAGCGGGCGGCTGCGGGCCGAGGCCGGCGTCACCCTCGCCGACATCGTCCGCACCTTCTTGCCGCGGGGCTTCTTTCCGCCGGTCGTGCCCGGCACGCAGTTCGTGACCGTCGG
>Ga0268290_100089_pt1 | contig 32208 bp, 30 predicted proteins | sample MetspRMADM_FD_191346 | JGI IMG/M metagenome (GOLD analysis project Ga0268290, IMG submission 191346) | Soil microbial communities from San-Diego area, Southern California, United States - Methylocaldum sp. RMAD-M | ecosystem: Environmental > Terrestrial > Soil > Desert | place: USA: California... | reverse complement strand
GAAACAGCGGTCCGCCCTCCGGGCCAGCACAGCCCGGCTGATGCGGCCGCGAGGGCGCCGGCTCGTCCAGGGAAGAAGCCATCCCTCTCGGCCCTGTTCCGATCCGCGACGCCCGCCGCGTGACCAGTACACGCGGCAGAGGCCGGCCGGTGCTCGTCGACGCGGTATCAGGGGAAGTCCGGGGCCTCGCACGCCCGTGGCTTCGGCGGAGATGGGGCCGCGGCATGGGTCTGGCGGCCCCGCCGTCCAAGTCGGGACGGCGGGGCGTGTCGTTCGCACGACTGAGCCGATACGCAACGTGGCTCTCCCGTAGAATGACCGCGACCGGTTAGCCGAAGGTCAATGCCGGAGCCGGGCACCGTGCCGGAACGGGACCCTTTCAAACTTCCGGAGCGGTCCTCCGGGGGGCGGGCGCGAAGACGAGGCGCTGGTAGACGAGGCCGATGCCGATGAGGCAGGCGCCGAGCCCGAGGAAGGACAGCGCCCGCAGGGGACCCTCCAGCCCCGAGAGGTCGAGCAGGAACACCTTGAGCGTGGCCAGCCCCACGAGCACGGCGGAGGCCAGACGCGCGGTCGCCGAGCCGCGCAGGATGCCGTAGCCGAGCGCGAGCAGGCCCAGGCCGAGCCACGCCGCCGAGTAGGTGTACCATTCCGCCTGTCCCGTCTCACGGTCGAGCCCGAGCCGCTCGCCCTGGAAGCCGTGCCGCACGGCGAGGCACAGGGCGAGGAAGCTCAGGGCCAGCGCGAGACTTCCCGCCATCCGCACGAACCAGGGGGGCCGCACGCCCCGCGCCGCCCGCGCCAGCGCGAAGGCTGCCGCCGCCGGCAGGGCGTAGGCGAGTACGGCGTCGTTCAGGATGATCCCGCCCGCGACCGGCTCGTCGGTCAGCAGGGGATTGGCGGCGAGCCCGAGGCCGAGCGCGCCCTGGAGCAGGGCGAGGCAGGCGAAGGCGAGGCCGCCGAACCGGATCACCGGTGAGGCCGCGGGACCGGAGAACCGCGTCAGCACCAGGGAGAAGCCGAGGGCGGTCAGCGTCGTCAGCCCCTGCTCCAGCACGCTCGTACCGGGATCGGTCAGGCGGCCGCCATGGAGCGCGTGACGGATTTCGAGGACGACGAACAGGGCCGAGAGGAGCAGGCTCAGGGCCTGCGCCACCTGTTCCGGGATGTCCGCCGGCCGGCCCGGCCGACGGATCACCCGAGCGGCAAGGCCGAAGCACAGGGCCGGCAGGCCGTAGGCGACAGCGAGCCCGTTGAGGATCGGCGTGCGCGACAGATCCTCCCGGACCAGGGCCGGATCCCAGGCGAGCCTCGCTGCGACGATGACGGCGAGCCCCGCCACGCACCAGCGCAGGGCCGGAATGTCGAGGCGCCGCGCGATCAGGCCGGCGGCGAGCGCCGCCCCGGCCAGCGCCGGTGTCAGCGAGCCGCCCGAGAGGGCGAAGACGAGGCCGAGGCACAGGCTCGCCACCGCCGCCGCGGCGAAGGCACCGAGCCCGAGCGCCAGGGCCGGGGAGGGGGTTTGGTCACCCTGTCGCCGACACAGGGCGGCAAGGCCGCAGAAGCCCGCGGCCAGGACACCCGCGGCGGCGGCGAAGTCCGGCGCTACCGACCCGCCCGCGATCCGCAGGTAGGTGAGCGCGAGCGCCGCGAGGGGGGCCGCCGCTGCGCCTGCGGCGAAGGTCAGGGCCGTCGGGTAGGGCAGGTGGCTGCCGCCCAGGAGGCGCAGCGCGCCCAGCCCCGCGACTGCGAGCGACCCGGCCGCCGCCAGCGCGATCAGCAGCCCGGGATTCCCGGCTCCGTACCAGAGGAGGAAGAAGGGGGTGCTCGAAGGGTCCGACGCCTCCGGCCAGAACACGAGGGCCACCGCGAGCGTCAGGGCCGCGACGGCGCTGCCCGCGGCGGCGGGCGCGGCGACGAAGCCTGCGAGCGCGGGCAACACGGTTGCGGTCAGGGCCGCGGCAGCCCAGCCCGGACCACCGTCGGAGGCCGTCAGGCCGAGCACCGCCAGCGCCACGCCGCCCGCCGCCGCGAGGGCCAGGGCAGCGAAGCGGTCGAGCCGCGATTGCCCATCGGGCACGCCGCGCCCCGGCAGCACGGCGAAGACGAGCACCGCCAGCGCCTGCTGCAGCACGAGGTGAACCTGCACGGCCACACTCTCACCGGGCAGGAGGGTGAGGAACAGGGCCCAGACCGCCGCGCCGAGGCCGGCCGCCACCGCGAGCGCGCGCCAGCCCTTCATCCAGGCGAAGGCGTAGGCGCTGCCCGCCACCACCGGCAGGTAGAGGGCGAGCGGCCACAGGCTCGTCCCGCCGCCGCCGACGAGGAGCGGGGTAGCGAGCGCTCCGACGAGGCCGATCCCCGCCAGGGCCGGCCCGTGTAGCAGGGCGGCGACCATGGCAGCGAGGCCCGTCGCCGCGAGCCCGGCGAAGGCGAGGCCCGGTCCGATGAAGTCGTAGAGCGCGTACGCGGCGTAGACCGCTCCGAATAGGCCGACCGTGCCGGCGGCGGTGACCATGGCCGGCACGTCCGGCCAGAGCGAGGGTACGGGTTCGGCCGCGCGCAGGCGTCGTCTCAGCACCTCGCCCAGCCCGGCAAGACCGAAAGCGAGGGCGAAACCACCGGCGATCCGCACGCCCGGCCCGAACAGGCCGCGCTCGGCCGAGTAGCGCACGAGCAGCACTGCGCCGAAGGCCAGGGCAAGGCCGCCGACCCAGACGGTCCAGCGGGTGCCGAAGCGCTCCTCGATGGAAGGGGCAGGGGAAGGGGAGGGGGCAGGCGCTGACGCGGGCCCTCCCGGCGCTACGGCCGGGACGGCACCGCGCGGCGGCGGGGCATCCGGCAACGGATCCGGACGGGGCGGCTCCAGCGCAAAAGCAGGCGTTCCGGTTGGAGTTGGGGCCGGGGGTGAAACTGGGATCGGCGCCGGGCCGGCGATCGGACGCGCCTCCAGCAGAGCGAGGCGTCGCTCCAGAGCCCGGATCCGGTGCCGCTGCCGCAGCGCCAGCAGCAGGCCCGCCGGACCAGACAGGGCGAGCGCCAGCGCGACCAGCACCGCACTCAGGAAAACACCATCGTCCATAGGCCGAGCGTCCGCTCCGAGAGCGGCGAAGCTAGCCTCGTTCCCGGACCAGAGGGGTGCGGGGGGCTCACACGCTCGTGAATCGTCGCGCCACGCATCCTATGGATCGCGGTGTCTTGCAAATGACGGCACGCCTCGGTGTCGGCAGCGGATGCGACGGCCGTGCTGACTCAGCGAACGAAAACAAGATGAAGGCGGCAGCCCTCGCGCTCGACCACGGCGCACCGACAGTCGATCTTCAGGCAGGCAATGGATAAGCGCACGGAATCAGGAATAATGACATCAGGACCGACCTCGACATCGACTCCATCGGGTGTCTCGTCCCAAACGAGGCATCCAATATCACCACGACTCTCTGAAGATGAAATCAGTCCTACTTTGAAAGCATCCTGCAGAAAGAAGTCACGGTAACCTTCCAACATCGGTTAACTCCGCGATTGCCTCAGATCCGCATCCAAACTTTACGGTTAATTCTTCCTAAAATCACGCGGAAAATGATTACGCGCGGTATAAAAAACCTGTTGCACAGCGGACAACTTCATGGAAGCCGATTGGAGGCTGCTTATTCGTTCTCCGGCTAAGTGCCTCTCAGCTTAGTCTTTTAGCGCCATTGCAGCCGGCCGAAGCGTCCGAATCAGTGGACGCTCTTCGATGCCCCGCCAGGCTCGGGCTCCGCCCCGGCGCAGCGCATGAAACAGTCCGAGGGGGCCGAGCCATCCACCTCAATCGTCCGGCGGCAGCGCGCCACGACTTGACCCGCCTTGGCGGGAGCCTCACCATTCAGTCTACGCGCGTAGACTAAGGTACAAGAGGCGTGGCGACAGGCCGGTTGGCGAGCATCCCGTTCTTCAAGGAACCGGGTGTCGATCTCTCCCCATTCGAGACGCGCTGCCATTGGCGGCGCTTCGACGAGAACGAGACGCTCGTCGATTACGACGACATCTCGACCGACGTGTACTTCCTCGCCATGGGCGAAGTACGCATCCTCAACCGGTCCCAGTCCGGCAAGGAAGTCATTCTCGGCGAGATGCGCACCGGCGCCTTCTTCGGCGAACTGGCGGCGCTGGATGGCATCGGCCGCTCGGCCAACGTCACAGCACTCACCCGCGGCGAGGTCTGCGTGGTGCCTGCCCCCGTCTTCCGCCAGATCGTGTTCGCCTCGGAAGCCATCGCCGATCGGCTGTTCCGCCTGCTCGCCAAGCGCGTGCGCGAGTTGAACACCCGGCTGATGGAGCACGCGCTGCTCGACCTGCGCCACCGGCTCTACGCCGAACTGCTGCGCCTGTCCGTGCCGCGGGCCGGACAGGACGGCGAACGGGTGGTGACGCCGCCACCCTACCACCACGTGCTCGCCGCCCGCATCGGCTGCCGCCGGGAGCAGGTGACCCGCGAGTTCACGGTGATGGCGGGCGAGGGCCTGATCGACCGCACCCGCGGTGCCCTCGTCATCCGCCGCCCCGACCTGCTGGAAGCGCGTGTGCAGGAGGCGCTGCGGGAAGACGCGTGAGGCGTCCCGGAGCACCGTTGTCCAGAGACACATCCCTCAACAGACGAGTCGCCGAGATCCGTCGCGACGCTGGTCCGAAGATCCATCTTGCACGCAAGCACTTCGCATCCGGAACAGAGGCTCCGCCTGGAGCGGGTCACCAAGCGCTTCGGCACGCACACGGCCGTTGATGCCGTCTCCCTCGATCTGGCGGGCGGCGAGTTCTTCTGCCTGCTTGGCCCCTCCGGCTGCGGCAAGAGCACCCTGCTGCGGATGGTGGCCGGGTTCGAGACGCCCGATTCCGGCGCGATCCGGCTCGGCGAGACGGACCTGACGGCGCTGCCGCCGCATCGGCGGCCGGTCAACATGATGTTCCAGTCCTACGCGCTGTTCCCGCATATGAGCGTGGCGGCCAACCTTGCTTACGGGCTGAAAGGTCTGGGCCTCAGCCGGGTACAGAGCGCCGAGCGGGTGAGGGCGCTTCTCCGGCTCGTGCGCCTCGAAGGCTTCGAGGCACGCCGCCCCGAAAAACTCTCGGGCGGCCAACGCCAGCGCGTGGCCCTGGCGCGCGCCTTGGCCCGCGAGCCGCGCCTCCTGCTCCTCGACGAGCCGCTCGGCGCCCTCGACCGGGCCCTGCGCGAGGAGACGCAGGGTGAGTTGCGGGCGATCCAGCGGCGGCTCGGCACGAGCTTCGTCGTCGTCACCCACGACGCCGAGGAGGCGATGGCGCTCGCCGACCGGATCGGCGTGATGGAGCGCGGGCGCCTCGTGCAGGTGGGCCCGGCGCGCGAGCTCTACGAGCGCCCGGCGAGCCGCTACGTCGCGGGCCTGCTCGGCGACGTGAACCTGATCGACGGCCGCCTCGGGAGGCCTGAGCCCGGCGGAATCCGTAGCGTCGAGACGGCCTTGGGATTCCTCCGCGCGAGCGGCGAAGGGGAGGCCGGCAACCCGGTCGTGGTCGCGATCCGTCCCGAGCGGCTGGTCGTGAGCGGGGAGGGCGCGGGGCTGCAAGGCCGGCTGACCGAGGCGACCTTCCTCGGCGACCGGATCCGCTACCGGGTGGAGATGGCCAACGGCTCGACCTTACGCGCCTCCGCCGCCCTGCCGGCCGCCGGCCCGGTCCCGTCCGTCGGTGAGACCGTTGCCGTCGCGGTGCCGGCGGACGCCGCACGGATCCTGCCCGCATGAGCGGGCTGTCACAGCAGGCTCCGCCAACCGGCGATGATCGCTCATCGCCGGTCGCCCCCGCGCATGGGGGGCGGCGGACGTCCGCCGAACGGATGGAAGCCGGCCACCGGTCGGCTTCCATGCAGGTTAAGGTGAGCCGTGGCCTCGTTCGGGGCCTGCCGCTGGTGTGGCTCGCGCTGTTCTTCCTCGTGCCGTTCGCGGTGACGCTGAAGATCAGCTTCTCCTCGCCAGCCACCGCGCAGCCGCCCTACCTGCCGGTGCTGGAATGGGACGGCGGCCTGGAGGGCTGGCGCGAGTTCTTCGAGGCGCTCGACTTCCAGAACTACCAGATGATCGCGGCCGACGCGCTCTACCGCGACGCTGCCCTCTCCTCGCTAGGCTACGCCGCGCTCGCCACCGCGATCCTCGTCCTGATCGGCACGCCAACGGCCTACGCCATGGCCCGCGCCTCGGCCCGCTGGCAGCCGATCCTGGTAGCGCTCGTCATCGTGCCGTTCTGGACGAGTTTTTTGATCCGCGTCTATGCCTGGATCGCGATCCTGAAGCCCGAAGGATTGCTCAACGCCGCGCTGATGAAACTCGGCCTGATCGCCGCGCCACTGCCGATCCTCGATTCCCCCTTCGGCGTGCTGATCGGGCTGACCTACGCCTACCTGCCTTTCATGGTGCTGCCGCTCTACGCGGTGATGAGCCGGCTCGACCCGGCACTCACCGAGGCTGCCGCCGATCTCGGCGCCGCGCGGGCGCGGGCCTTCTTCACCATCACGCTGCCGCTCAGCCTGCCCGGCCTCGCCGCTGGGGCGCTTCTCTGTTTCATCCCGATGGTCGGCGAGTTCATCATCCCGGATCTGCTGGGCGGCTCGGAGACGCTGATGCTCGGGCGCGTCCTGTGGAGCGAGTTCTTCTCCAACCGCGACTGGCCGCTCGCCTCGGCCGTCGCGGTGCTGCTGCTGATCCTCGTGGTCGGGCCCGTGGTGCTGTTCCGCGAGGCGGAGCTGCGGCGTGAGGAAGCGGCGGAGGGAGGCGGGCGATGAGCCTCTTCGCCCGCACGGCGCTGATGCTGGCGCTGGCCTTCCTCTACGCGCCGATCGGGGTGCTGATCATCTACTCCTTCAATGCGTCGAAGCTCGTCACGGTCTGGGGCGGGTTCTCGACTCAGTGGTATGGGGTGCTGTTCCGGGACGGACCGCTGATCGCCGCCGCTCTCGTCTCGCTGAAGGTCGCCGCGCTTTCCGCCACCATCGCCGGCGTGCTCGGTACCTGCGCCGCGTTGGCGCTCGACCGGCACGGGCGTTTTTGGGGGCGTGGCGCCTATACCGGGCTGCTCTACGCGCCGATGGTGATGCCGGAAGTCATCACCGGCCTGTCGCTGCTGCTGCTCTTCGTCGGCATCGGCCTCGACCGGGGCATCAGTACCCTCGTCATCGCGCACGCGACCTTCGCCACCGGCTTCGTCGCGGTGGTGGTCGGGGCGCGCCTCAAGGGCCTCGACCGCTCGCTGGAGGAGGCCGCCGCCGATCTCGGCGCGGGGCCGGCCCGCGTCTTCTTCGGCATCACCCTGCCGCTGATCGCACCCTCGGTGGCGGCCGGGTTCCTGCTCGCCTTCACCCTGTCACTCGACGACCTCGTGATCGCGAGCTTCGTCTCGGGGCCGGGTGCCACCACCCTGCCGATGCGGATCTACAGCCAAGTCCGTCTCGGCGTGAATCCGGAGATCAACGCCGCCTCGACCCTGCTGATCGCAGCCGTCGGGCTCGTGGTGCTGGCCGCCTCCTGGCTGACGGGGCGCAAGGGCGCGGCGGTGTAGCGATGGTCGCGCCCCGCCTTCCACTGTGCTAGCCCCGCCCCATGTCGAGCGATGCGCCGCGGGGCGTCTTTATCACCTTCGAGGGCGGGGAGGGGGCGGGCAAGTCCACCCAGATCGCGCGCCTTGCCGAAGCCCTGAGGCTTGCGAGCGGGCGGGAGGTCGTGGCCACCCGCGAGCCCGGCGGCACGAAGCGGGCGGAGGAGCTGCGCGCGGCCCTGCTGCGCGGCGTGGCCAAGCCCTACGGGCCGTTCGCCGAGGCGCTGATGTTCGCCGCTGCCCGCATCGACCACATCGAGAATTTGATCCGCCCGGCGCTCGCCCGCGGCGCAATCGTGCTGTGCGACCGTTTCTCCGACTCGACCCGTGCCTACCAGGGCGCGGCCGGCGGCCTGGAGCCGGGGCTGATCGCCAGCCTGGAGCGGGTGACGCTGGAGGGCCTGCGCCCCGACCTTACCCTGATCCTCGATCTACCGCCCGAGGCCGGTCTCGCCCGGGCGCAGCGCCGCGGGGAGGGGGAACCCGCCGACCGTTTCGAGGCGGAGAGCATGCGTTTCCACGAGCGGCTGCGGGCGGCCTTCCGTGCCATCGCCGCGGCCGAGCCGGACCGATGCCGCGTCATCGATGCGGATCTCGGCCCCGACGCGGTCGAGGCCCGGATTCGCGAAACCGTCTCCGCGTGGCGGCCGGATCTGCTTCCGAGAACGGGGGAGGGCCACGATCATGCGGCCTGATTCCGCCCGCGCGGCCCGCGACACCGCCCGCACCGAAGCGGAGGCGGGCGATCTCGCCCATATCCCCCGCCCGCGCGAGCAGACCCGCCTCCTCGGCCATGCCGGGGCTGAGGCCGCCTTCGCTGCCGCCCTGGCCTCGGGCCGGCTCCACCACGCTTGGCTGATCGGCGGCCCTGCGGGCATCGGTAAGGCGACGCTCGCCTACCGCGTCGCGCGCCGGCTCGTCGCCGACCCACGCACGCTCCCCGCCCCCGATTCCCTCGATGTGCCGGAGGATCATCCGGCGGCGCGCCAGGTGGCGGTCCTGTCGCATCCGAACCTGGTTGCCCTGCGACGGGTCCAGGCGCCGGGCGCCAAGACCCTGCCGACGCGCATCTCGGTCGATGCCGCCCGCGAGGCGCTTGCCCTGTTCGGCACCACGGCGGGCGGGGAGGGGGGCTGGCGCGTCTGCATCGTCGACAGTGCCGAGGATCTCAACGCCAACAGCGCCAACGCGCTCCTCAAAATGATCGAGGAGCCGCCGCCGCGGGCCATCTTCCTCATCGTCTCCCACGCCCCGGGCCGCCTTCTGCCGACGATCCGCTCCCGCTGCCGGGCCCTGGCGCTGCGCCCCCTCGCCGAGGCCGACGTTCGCGCGGTGATCGAGGGCTTCCCGCCGCCCTTTACCCGACCCGACCCGGCCGCCCTGGCGCGGGCGGTCGCGCTCTGCGAGGGTTCGGTCGCCCGCGCCGTGGCGCTGCTCGACCCTGCCACCGCCACGGTCGAGGCGGAGGTGTCCGCCCTGCTCGCCGGCCTGCCCGAATCCGACGGGCGGCGCGTCCTCAAGCTCGCCGAGACGCTGGCCGGCCGCGATGCCGAGCCCCTGCTCGCCACGGCGCTGGACGCGATCCAGCGCCACGTCACGACCGAGCTCGATCGTCGCCAGGGCGAGGGACCTGCCCGCCTGCTCGGGCTCGTCGAGGCGGCCGAGCGCATCTCTGCCTCGGCCCGCGAGGCGGCGATCTACAATCTCGACCGCAGGCCGCTGGTGCTTGCGGCCTTCCGCGAACTGGCAGCGGCGACCGGGGCCCCGTCGTCATCCTGATGGATGTCGGCGGCTGCCGCTGCGGCCCCCATTCCCGGAACGCGGAACAGGCTCGCGCAGCTGACGTTCCGTTCGGACCGGACAGGGAACCGCCATGGTCGATCTCAACACTGCAACTGCGGAGGAACTGGATGAGGTGCCGGCGCTGAAGGGCCACGGCTTCGAGATCGTGCGCTATCGTGAGGAGCGGGGACGGTTCACCAGCTTGCGGCAACTCGACGAGGTTCCGGGCCTCAGCGGCAAGACGGACGGCATCGCGGGACAGGTCACGGTTGCGGAGGGCTGAGACGATCCCGGCGTGATCGCGGTTGCCGAAGGTTCCCAGAATTTTGCAGTCTTCCCCGCTATAATTTGCGGACCCAGGTGCCGAGCTTCGCGTTTTTGCAGGACAGGCTGCCGGTGAGATCACTCCCACAGCCTACTCGTTCAACAATTCGGAGACCGACCGCCATGGCCACCAAGCAGAAAACCTTGCACGATGCGTTCTATGAAACGCTGAAGGACGTTTACTACGCGGAAAAGCAGTCCGTGCGCGCGTTGAAGAAATCGGCCAAGGCAGCCGAGCACGAGGAGCTGCGCCAAGCCTTCGAGACCCATGCCGAGGAGAGCGCCAATCAGGTCGAGCGGCTGCAGCAGGTGTTCGAGATCATCGGCAAGCCGGCTCGCGCCAAGACCTGCGAGGCGATGCAGGGACTGACCTCGGAGATGGAAGAGGATCTCGAGGATTTCGAGGAGAGCCCGGCCGCCGACGCCGTCCTGGCGGCCTGCGCACAGGCCGTCGAACACTACGAGATCGCCCGCTACGGCACGTTGAAGACCTGGGCAAGCCAGCTCGGCTACGAGGATGCCGCCAAGCTGCTCGATGAGACGCTGCAGGAAGAGAAGAAGACCGACCAACTGCTCACGCAGATCGCCCAGAGCCTCAATGTCGAGGCCTTGGAAGGCGCCGGCGAGGAAGAAGCGAAGGGCAAGGGCCGTCGTAAGACCGCTTGAAACCGGCGCTGAGGCCACCGAGACGAAGAAGGCGCCGCGAGGCGCCTTTTTTGTCGTCAAGGACGACTGGTCCGGCCGCGAGCCCTCGGTCTGGGACCTCGTTCAGACCAGAGCGCCGATGAGAGTGGCGGCACCGATCAGGGCCACGCACGCACCGACCTGCACGGCGCGAAAGGTTTCGGCCGATGAGCGACGGTTGTCGTTGGCAGCTTGGCGACGCGAGCGCAGCAAGTAGCGCTCAAGGTCAGGCTCCGGAAGCTCGATCCACTGCTCGTCGGACTCGCGAACCTTGGCGATAGACATGCAGACCTTCCTCGAAGAAGCCGGAGAAGGCGGCCGACGCTCACGGCTCTCGCTGGAGCCACAATATTCGGCCGCCTCACTGTCCGCGAGGATTAAACAGAGGTTCGCCCGCGTGTCCATGCAAAATAGATCAGAACAGCAAGATAATGCGCATCATACTGCAAAAAGAGCAGGACTCGCCCCTGTCCAGCTGTGATCCATGCGCCTGGCGAATGTCTGGCATTTGGTGTCTGGTATACCAAAAAGTGCAGCGCGGTGGCACATACGCTGCAACGCAACACACCGCAGACACACCGGACAGGATGCTTCTCATGATCTCTCTGGCTCTCTTCGCTGCCGTCGCCGCCGGTGCGGCCAACATCGCCCTGGTCACCCTGGTGGCCAACCGCCTGGGTCCGAAGGCCGGCACTGTTGCCGCCGGAGAGTTCGCCGCCATCGGCGGGGCTGCGCCCACCGCGAAGCGCGGCGCTGTCAAGGTCGGCAACGAGAACCTCTCGCCCGTCGCCGTCCGGCGCGCCGCCTGAGCGCCACCTGAGCACCTTCCACGCTCGGCACGAACAGTCACGACGAGAAAGCCCCGCCGGGTCCCGGCGGGGCTTTCTCGCGTCTGCGACGGGGTGCGGCTACGGGTGAGCGGGATCGTGCCGCATCATCGTTCGCGCGTGCCCTTGCGCGCGTGCCCTTGGCGCTCGGGGTCCGGTTGCGTCGCGGGACGTTTTCGCGCCACAAGGCTCTTCAGTCCGACCGACCCTTCGCATCCGGGACATCTTCTGACGTGAGCGCGAGCGAGAAGGCGAACGAGCCCTTCCTCATCACCACGGCGATCTCCTACCCGAACGGCGCGCCGCATATCGGCCACGCCTACGAGGTGATCGCCACCGACGCCATCGCCCGCTTCCACCGCCTCGATGGGCGCGATGTGCTGTTCACCACCGGCACCGACGAGCACGGCCTCAAGATCCAGCAGACGGCCGCCAAGGCCGGCGTGACGCCGCGCGCCTTCGTCGACGACATGGCCGGGCGCTTCAAGGCGGTGGCCGACCGGCTCGACTGCACCTACGACCGCTTCATCCGCACGACGGAGCCTGAGCATTACGCCGCCGCGCAGGAATTGTGGCGGCGCATGGAGGCCAACGGCGACATTTATCTCGCCAAATATGCCGGCTGGTACTCGGTGCGCGACGAGGCCTATTACGACGAGTCCGAGACCGTGCTCGGCCCCGACGGCAGCCGCCGCTCGATCAAGACGGACACGCCCGTCGAGTGGATGGAGGAGGAGAACTACCTCTTCCGCCTCTCCAACTACCAGGACCGCCTGCTGAAGCTCTACGCGGAGCAGCCGGGCTTCTTAGGCCCTGAGACGCGGATGAACGAGGTCGCAAGCTTCGTGCGCTCCGGCCTCAAGGATCTCTCGATGAGCCGCACCACCTTCGACTGGGGCGTGCCGGTGCCGGATCGGCCGGGCCACGTCATGTATGTCTGGGTCGATGCGCTCACCAACTACCTGACGGTCACGGGCTTTCCCGATGCCGAGGCGCCGAACGCCCGATTCTGGCCCGCGAGCCTGCACATCATCGGCAAGGACATCGTCCGCTTCCATGCGGTCTACTGGCCGGCCTTCCTGATGTCGGCCGGGTTGCCGCTGCCGAAGCGCATCTTCGGCCACGGCTTCTTCCTCAGCCGCGGCGAGAAGATCTCGAAGTCGCTCGGCAACGTCGTCGATCCGCTCGATCTCGTCGGCACCTACGGCGTCGATCCCGTGCGCTACTTCCTCCTGCGCGAGGCGCCCTTCGGCAGCGACGGCAATTACGACCACGAGGTAATCATCAACCGCATCAACGCGGACCTCGCCAACGACCTTGGCAACCTCGCCCAGCGCTCGCTCTCGATGATTGCGAAGAACTGCGAGGGCACGGTGCCGGAGCCCGGCGCGTTTACCGAGGCCGACGAGCGTCTGCTCGCTGCCGCCGCCGCACTGCCGGAGAAAGCGCGGGGGCTGATGCGGGATCTCGCCCTGCACGCGATCCTGGCCGAGATCTGGGCCGTGGTCGGCGAGGCCAACCGCTACTTCGCCTCCGAAGAGCCGTGGAAACTGCGCAAGTCCGATCCGGCGCGCATGAATACGGTGCTCTACGTCACGATCGAGACCCTGCGCCGGGTCGGCCTGATGGTGCAGCCCTTCGTGCCGACGGCGGGCGCCGCGCTGCTCGACCTGCTCGCCGTGCCGATCGATCGGCGCAGCTTCGCCTTCGCTGGCGCGGAGCACCGCCTGCAGGGCGGCACGACGCTTCCTGCCCCGGCTCCCATCTTCCCCCGCTTCGAGAAGCCGGAGGCGGCGGCCTGACGCGGGCCGCCTCCCTGCATCGCTCCTTCCCCAAAAAAATCCGCCGAAGAGACCATGCTGGTCGACAGCCACTGCCACCTCGACTTCCCGGACTTCGCGCAGGACATCCCCGGTGTGATCGACCGCGCGGCCAAGGCCGGCGTCACGCGCCTGCTCACCATCTCGACGCGGGTGGCCAAGGCCGACAGCTACCGCGCGCTCGCCGAGGCGCACGAGGCGGTCTGGTACACGGTCGGCACCCACCCGCACGGCGCCGCCGAGGAGCCGGACGTGCCGGCGGACACGATCGCCGCGCTCGCCGAGGCCCCGCGCTGCGTCGGCATCGGCGAGGCCGGGCTCGACTACCATTACGAGGACGCCGCACCGGAGGCCGTGCAGGAGCGGGTGTTGCGTGCCCATATCGAGGCCGCCCGCCACTCCGGCCTGCCGCTGGTGATCCATTCCCGCGACGCCGACGCGCATATGGAGGCGGTGCTCACCGACGAGATGGCCAAAAGGCCGTTCAAGGCGGTGCTGCATTGCTTCTCGTCAGGCGCGCGGCTCGCTGAAGTCGGGGTCGAGCTTGGCCTGTCGGTCTCGTTCTCCGGCATCGTCACCTTCCGCCGCTCGGACGCGCTTCGCGACATCGCCCGGAGCCTGCCCCTCGACCGCATCCTGGTCGAGACCGACGCGCCGTTCCTCGCGCCCGAGCCGCACCGGGGCCGGCGCTGCGAGCCGGCCTACACTGCCGACACCGCCCGCGTGCTGGCCAAGGCGCTCGGCCTGCCCTTCGAGGATTTTGCCCGACACACGACGGCCAACTTCTACCGGCTGTTCTCCAAGGCCGCGGCGATCGAGGGCGTGAGTGCATGAGGATCGTGCGATGAGCACGGGGGAGGGCGCATGGCGAGTCTGACCCTGCGCATCCTCGGCTGCGGCTCGTCCGGAGGCGTGCCGCGGGTCGGTTACGGCTGGGGTGCCTGCGACCCGTCCGAGCCGCGCAACCGCCGCCGCCGCTGCTCGCTCCTGGTCGAGCGCCGCCAAGGGGACGGAGACGGGGGAGGGGGCGCCACCACGGTGCTGGTCGATACCTCGCCGGACCTGCGAGAACAGCTCATCGATGCCGGCGTCACGCGCCTCGACGCCCTGCTCTACACCCATGCCCATGCCGACCACACCCACGGCATCGACGATGTTCGCCCGCTCGTCATCCACATGCACCGGCGCATCCCGGTTCACGCCGATCCCCTCACCCGCGAGATGCTGATCAAGCGCTTCGGCTACGCCTTCGAGACGCCGCCGGGCAGCCTCTACCCGCCGATCCTCGACCTGCACGAGATGCGGGCGGACGAACCTCTGACCATCGACGGCGCGGGCGGCCCGATCGTGGCGGAAGCCTTCCGCATGGAGCACGGCAACGAGATCGCCCACGGCTTCCGCTTCGGCCCCGCCGCCTACGCGCCGGATGTGAGCGTGATGCCCGAGCGGGCCAAGGCCCGCCTGCACGGCCTCGACCTGCTCATCATCGATGCCCTGCGCGAGACCCCTCACCCGTCGCACTACTCGGTCTCGGATGCCCTCGCCCTGATCGAGGAGGTGGCGCCGCGCCGCGCCATCCTGACCAACCTCCACACCGATCTCGACTACGCGACGCTGGCGAAGAAACTGCCGGCGAACGTGGTGCCGGCCCATGACGGACTGACGGCGACGGTCGATCTCTGAGGCCTCAGGATCGCACGGTCCGCATCTCCGGCCGGAAGAACAGACCGGCCTTGAGGCTGTCGCCGATGCGATGCGCCCGCTCGACGATCTCTCCGGCGATCTCCGGCTCGAAAACCTCTCTCGCCGTCTCCTCGAACAGGCCGAGCCAGCGCGCGAAATGCGCCGGGTTGATCCCCTCGATGCCGAGATGGCGCGCGAACGGGTTGCCCTTGTAGCGACCGGTCTTCAACAGCACCGAGGACCAGAAGTCGCGGATCGTGGCGAGATGGCGCGGCCATGCCTCATCCGGGATCTTTTGCGCGAAGACGGGTCCGATCAGCGGATCGCGGCGCACCCGGGCATAGAAGGCGTCGAGGAAGGCGGCGAGCGCCGCCTCGGTCAGTTCGGCCTGCTTCATGGCACAACGCAGGAGACGGGGCAGGAAACGGGTTAGGAGACGGGGAGGGGGCTTTGCCCCGGATAAGGCATCCCTGCCCCGGTCAGTTCCGCGCGAGCGAGGGCTGGATCAGCCCGGCGCCGACGAGGATCTGGGCGGCCGCCGCCTTGGCGAGCTGGCGGTAGCCGGCATCGGTCATATGCAGGCCATCGGGACCGATCATCTGGGCCGGGGTCATCAGGCCGTGCGAGACCCAGGACTGCATCAGGGCGCGGCGGCGGATCACCGGCACGCCGAGTTCGGCGGCGAGCGTATGCAGGGCCTCGCCGTAGCGTTCGGCGCCGCCGACGCCTGAGAGCTTGCTGCACCATTGCTGGTCCATCAGCACCACGTCGGCCCCGGTCGCGCGGATCGCCAGGATGCCGGCACGGGTCAGTTCGACGAAGCGCTCCAGCGGTACCCCGGCGAGCGGATCGTTGCTGCCGGTCTGCCAGACCACGAGGTCCGGCCGCTCGCCCAACACATCGCGCTCCAGGCGCCGCGCCATCGCCTCGGAAGTGTCGCCGCCCTTGCCGCGGTTGATCACGGTGATCGAGCGCCGGCTCGACGCGCCGATCTGCAGGCGCTCCTCGAGGTCGCGCTCCAGCAGGGCAGGGTAAGCCATGGCCGGTGACGAGGCGCCCGCCCCTGCGGTCGATGAGGAGCCGAACGCCACGATCCGCACGTCGCCGTCCCGACCGAGCAGGGAGGCAAGTCGGACGAGCTTCGCCGGCAGGCGCTCGACGGAGGCCGGATTCTGCGGCGCTACGACCAGCGGCGCATCGAGCTGCGCACACGCGCCGGATACACCGAGCGGGCCGGCGAGGGCGGTGGCGAGGATCAGGCCAGGAAGCGTGCGGAACGACATGGCGAAGCGTCTGACAGCCGATTCTGTTTCCCGATGTATCCGGCTGTTGCCCGATGATTGTGACGATTGCGAGGGATCCTCTGCAAGCGCTGTGGCACATGTCTGACCGCATCAGCACGGTGGCACATCAGCGAAGCTGGATCGGCGCTCAAGGTTCGAATGCAGGAAAAATCCCCAGGATCTATGGTTAACCGACCCTTAAAGGGTGCCAGTACCCATCCTCAGGTTCCATAATATATCTTATGCGAACGACTCTGATGGGGCAGCGGGATGCCTGACTGGGGACTGATCGATGGCCCGCAGGTGCGAGACCGGACGCACGAACACCTCTCGCTTCCCCCTCTTCGAAGGTGCCCTGCCCTCGCGCCGCGTCGGCGATGCTGAGGGCCGCTTGGCCGCCATCGAGGGTTTCGGGCCGGATGGCGATGGTGCCACGCCCGCCCTCCTCAAGGGCGTGTCCTGCGTTCGGCCGCGTTCAGCGGTTCGTTCCGCGATCCTTGGCCCCCGTCGCCCGCCGCCCGGCGGTCTCGGCGATGAGGATGCCGCCGAGCACGAGGAGGAGCGCCAGCGTCTCGGCACCGCCGAAGGGTTCACCCGCCAGAAGCACGGCGAGGCCCGCGCCGAAGACCGGCACGAGATTCACGAACAGTCCGGCCCGGTTCGGGCCGATCAGCTCGACGCCGCGGATGAAGGAGAGCTGCGCCAGCAGTGAGGGACCGAGCGCGACGAAGGCGACGATCGCCCAAGCCGTCGCGGTGGTGGGCCAGATCGAGCGGCCAAGCGCCCATTCCGCGGCCAACGGCGGCAGCGAGGTGAGGAAGGCGGCCAGTGCCAGCGCGGTGAAGAAGGCGAGCCCCGACACGGCGGGCCGCCCGGCCAGTGCCACGGTATAGCCGGCATAGACGAGGCTCGCGGCGAGCATCAGCCCGTCGCCGAAATTGAGGCCGAGATGGGCCAGCACCGCGAGATCGCCATGGGTCGTGGCCACCGCCACGCCCACGAGGGTGACGGCGGCGCCCGCCACCTGCCCTGCCCGCACCGGAACGCGGCGCACGACGAAGTTCAGCCCCATGACGAAGACGGGAACCGCCCCCTGGATCAGGGCGACGTTGACCGCGCTGGTGTAGGTGCCGGCGGCGTAGAACAGGCTCGCGAAGATCGTGAAGCCGAACGCGCCCATCAGGAACAGGTAGGGCCAGCGCTGCATCAGCCGGTCCCGCTCTGCCAGAACCTGGCGGCGCGCCACCACGAGCAGCACCGCGAAGGCGAAGGCCCAGCGCAGGGTGGTCAGCACCTGCGGCGAGACCTCGCCGACCGCCCACTTGCCGGCCACCGTGTTGCCCGCCCAGAGGAGGGTGGTCAGCGTCAGGATCGGGTAGGCCGCAGCGGAGGCGCGGGCGCCTGTTGTGCGTTGGGTCACGCTGGAGGATCCGTGCTCGGGGCTCGTTCCGGTCCGATGCCATGCCGTGCCGGCCACGGAATAGCCAGGGGAGGGCACGGCAGCCATTCCGTGGAGGGATCACCCCTCCCCGCCGCCGGGTTCACCCTTTCGCCGGCTTGACGTTCCCCCTCGCCTGCCCGACTCCTCCCGCCGCACCGGAGCCGAACCCCTGCCCGCTTTCAATTCCTCCCGCCGCCACGCCGATCTCGGACCCGACTTCTACGACGTCGTGGCACCCGCCGACTTCCCGTCGGCGATCCTGCGCTACCGCAATCAAGCCTGGGCGCGGCGGGTCGGGCTCAACGGCCTGTCGGACGAGGCTTGGATCGCGCATTTCGCGCGTTTCACGCCTCTGCCCGGCTCGTTCGAGAAGCCGCTGGCGCTGCGCTACCACGGCCATCAGTTCCGTGCCTACAATCCCGATCTCGGCGACGGGCGCGGCTTCCTATTCGCGCAAGGACGCGATCTGCGCGACGGGCGGCTGCTCGATTTCGGCACCAAGGGCAGCGGCACGACGCCGTGGTCGCGCGGGGCGGACGGGCGGCTCACCCTGAAGGGCGGCGTGCGCGAGGTGCTCGCCACCGCCATGCTGGAGGCGCTCGGCGTCGAGACATCGAAGTCGTTCAGCCTGATCGAGACCGGCGAGGCGCTGGAGCGGGGCGACGAGCCCTCCCCCACCCGCTCGGCCGTGCTGGTGCGGCTCTCGCACTCACACCTGCGCATCGGCACCTTCCAGCGTTTCCTGTTCCTCGAACAGCCTGAACTCATCGCCCGCCTCGTCGATTACGTGGTCGAGACCTACTATCCCGGCATCCAGGAGGCGGACGGGACCGAGCGGGCAGCCCTGTTCTTTGAGGCGATGGTGGCGCGGGTGGCGCGGATGGGCGCGCAGTGGATGGCCGCGGGCTTCGTCCACGGCGTGCTCAACACCGACAACATCAACGTCACCGGCGAGAGCTTCGATTACGGCCCCTGGCGCTTCGCGCCGGTGCACGATCCGGCCTTCACCGCGGCCTATTTCGACGAATGGGGCCTCTACAGCTTCGGCCGCCAGCCCGAGGCTTTGTTCTGGAATCTGAGCCGATTGGCCGATTGCCTGCTCGGGCTCGTGCCGAAGGAGCGGCTGGAGGCGGGGCTCAAGACCTTCGGCCCCGCGCTTCAGGATGCGTTCGCCGAGGCGATCCTGTTCCGGCTCGGCGTCACGCCCGTGCCAGGGGAGGGCGAGGGCGCGGTCCACCGGCTGGTCGGCGCGTTCTGGGCCTTCCTGGAAAAGAGCCGTGCCCCGTTCGAGCAGGTCTTCTTCGATTGGCGCGGTGGGCTGGCCAGCGAGCCCCGCGCCGCCCGGAGCCCGGCGGGCGAGCACTATGCCAGCGACGCCTTCCGCCCGGTCCACGCCGCGCTCCAGGCGATGCGACCCTCCGCGGCGGCCAACCTTGACCACCCTTACTTCGCCCGCGAAAAGCCCTGCACGATGCTGATCGACGAGGTCGAGGCGCTCTGGGCGCCGATCGCGGAGGCCGACGATTGGTCGGCGCTCCACGCCAAGCTGGCCGAGGTCGAGGCCATGGCTGAGGCCACCGGCACGCGTCCCCTCCCCCCGGAGACCTGAGCGTCATGGGACGCAGCATGGCACGTCGCTTCGTTCTGCGGGGTCGCACCGCCCTCGTCACCGGAGCGGCGAGCGGGATCGGTGCGGCGCTGAGCCTCGCGCTCGCCGGGCGCGGCTGCACCTTGGCGCTCGCCGACCGCGACGCAGAGGGCTTGGCCCAGACAGCAGGAGCCGCCCGCGCCTTCGGCGTCACAGTCAGCGAACACGTGCTCGACCTCGCGGACCGGGACGCATTGCTTTCCCTGCCGGAGGCGGTCCGGGCCCGTCACGGCGGCCTGCAGCTTCTCGTCAACAATGCCGGTGTGGCGCTCGGCGGGCGGTTCGAGGAGACCGACCCGGCCGATATCGACTGGCTGATGGACGTGAACCTGCACGCGGTGATGCGGCTGACCCATGCCTGCCTCCCACTGCTGCGGGCCGAGCCCCAGGCGCAGATCGTCAACCTGTCGAGCGTGTTCGGCATCATCGCACCCGCGGGGCAGGCGGCCTACGCGGCGAGCAAGTTCGCGGTGCGCGGCTTCACCGAGGCCCTGCGCCACGAATACGAGGGCACCGGGCTCGGCGTGACGTTGGTGCATCCGGGCGGGGTCGCCACCGCCATCGCTCGCAACGCCCGCACGCCCCGCGCCATGGATACGCGGCAGGCCGCCGAGGGGCTGGCCGCCTTCGAGCGCCTCCTGACCCTGCGCCCGGAGACGGCCGCCGCGGCGATCCTGCGCGGGATCGAGGCGCGGTCACCGCGGGTGGTGATCGGCGCCGACGCCCGCCGCGCCCTGCTGGTCCAGCGCCTGATGCCGGTGCGCTACTGGTCGCTGATCCGCCGCGCCGTTCGAGACAGATGATTTCGAGACAAGTGATCAGAGACACGTGACCATGGCGAGCCTGCGCGCCCACCTCTACGATCTCGCCATCCGCCTTGCGGTGAAGCGGCGGCTCGGCAGCACGCTCGATGTCTTCGCGATCCGCCGCGCCTTCGAGGGCGCCCGGTTCCCAGCGCCGTCCGGCGTCGCCTTCACCCCCGGCGCGGTCGGCGGCGTGACCGGCGAGTGGGCGCAAGCCGAAGGGGCCGGCGCGAAGGGCGAGCGTCCGACCCTGCTCTATCTTCACGGCGGTGGCTTCATCGCCTGCTCGGCGCAACTGTACCGTCCGGTCACCGGACGCTTCGCCCAGAGAGGCTTTCGGGTGTTCACGCCGGATTACCGGCTGGCACCGGAGCACCCCTTCCCGGCCGCGGTCGAGGATTGCGCCGCCGTCTGGGCCGCGCTCGCGCAAGCGGGTCCGGCGGTCGTCGCTGGGGATTCCGCGGGCGGCACCCTGGCCCTCACGACGATTATCGAGGCGCGCCGCCTCGGCCTGAACCCGCCCGCGGCGGCCGCCCTGTTCTCGCCGGCCACCGACCTGATCGGCCGCAGCGCCTCGTTCCGCACGAATGGGCGGCGCGACGCGATGTTCCGCCCGGAATCGCTGATGCGGCTCGTGCCGGCCTATCTTGCCGGGGCCGACCCCGCCGACCCGCGCGCCTCGCCGATCGAGGCGGATTTCGAGGGGTTCCCGCCGCTCCTGATCCATGTCGGCGCCCGCGAGATTCTGCGCGACGACTCCTTGAGGCTCGCCGAGAAGGCGCGGGAAGCGGGCGTGCCGGTCGAACTCGCCGTCTTCCCCGTGGTGGCGCATGCCTGGCAGCTCGCCGAGAGCTTTCTGCCCGAGGCACGCCGCTCCCTTGATGAGGCCGCGATCTTCCTGCGCCGCGCCTTGCAGGCGGACTCGGGGCCCGGAACGGAGGCCGCTGCGTGAGCGAGGCGCCCCTCGACCTCGTCATCGTCGGCGCTGGCTTTTCCGGCCTCGCCATGGCGATCCGCGCGCGGCAGGCCGGGTTCGACCGCTTCCTTGTGCTGGAGAAGGCCGCGGGCATCGGCGGCACGTGGCGGGAGAACACTTATCCCGGCGCGGCCTGCGACGTGCCTTCGCAGCTCTACTCCCTCTCCTTCGCCCCCAAATCCGATTGGACCCGCCTGTTCGCGCCGCAGCCCGAGATCAAGACCTATCTGGAGGGTCTCGTCGCCGAGCACGGCCTCGCGCCGTTCTTGCGCCTGAAGACCCGCGTGGTGCGTGCTGTCTTCGATGCGACGGCGGGCCTGTGGCGGGTCGAAACCGACGGGGGGACGATCTCTGCCCGCGTGCTGGTGGGCGCCATGGGCGCCCTGCACCACCCTGCCCTGCCCCGTCTCCCAGGTTTGGAACGGTTTTCCGGCACCGCGTTCCACTCCGCGGCTTGGGACCATTCCTGCGACCTGAGGGGGAAATGCGTCGGCGTGATCGGCACGGGGGCGAGCGCGGTGCAGTTCGTGCCGGAGATCGTCGGGCGCGCGGCGCACCTCACCCAGTTTCAGCGCTCGGCCCCCTGGATCCTGCCCCGCGGCGACCGCCCGACCGGGCGTGGTCTCCGGCGGCTCATGCGGGTATCGCCCCTGCGTCGGCTCTACCGCGCCTCGCTGTTCTGGCGCCGCGAGGTCGCGGCGCTCCTTGGCTTCACCCGCGTCTCGGCCGTCACGGCGCTCGCCGAGGCAGGCGCGCGTCGGCACCTCGCGGCTGCGATCGCCGATCCGGCTCTGAGAAGAAAGCTCACACCGGACTACCGCCTCGGCTGCAAGCGGGTGCTCCTCTCCGACGAATACTACCCGGCGCTGGCCCGGCCCAACGTGAGCCTCGTGACCGCGCCGATCCGCGAGGTTCTGCCCCACGGCCTCGTCACCGCGGACGGCGCCGAGCACCCGCTCGACGTGCTGATCTTCGCCACAGGCTTCTCCCCCGGCGGCAGCGTACTGCGCACGGAGGTGATCGGGCGCGGCGGCGTGAGCCTGCTGCAGGCCTGGAAGGACGGGGCGGACGCCTTCCGCGGCGTCTCGGTAGCGGGCTTTCCGAACTTCTTCCTGCTGCTCGGCCCGAATACCGGCCTCGGCCACAACTCGGTGCTCTTGATGGTCGAGGCGCAGGTCGCCCACGTGCTCGACGCGCTGCAGCGGCTGCGTGACCATCCCGGCGGGGTGCTGGAGGTACGCCCCGAAGCCCAGGCGCGCTTCCGCGGCGAGGTCGATGCGCGGATGCGGGACAGCATCTGGATGCGGGGCGGCTGCGGCAGCTGGTATCTCGACCGCTCGGGCCGTAACCGCACGCTCTGGCCTGGCCCGGTGGGCGATTACGTGCGCGGCACCGAGCGGATTCGGGCGGAGGATTACAACCTCTTCGATCCACAACGGCCTGCGAACACGATGCAACGGCCGGCCGAGGCGCCGGACGCAGGCTGAGGACCATCCATTCCGTTTCAGGGGCCGCGAGGAGGACTTGCTGCCGCAGAAGCGCTTCCCGAGCCGGGCAGCGCATCTCGGCTGCGGTCGAGGCCGAGATCGCGGCGGAGTGCCAGTTTGGCCCTGACCGCGACGAGATCTGCGCTGTGCTGGCCGAGCCCCGGCCCGATCCGCCCTCCCCTCGGCGGCATCCCGCCGAAATCGTTCCTGGCGGCCTTCACCCTCAACGGGCCGTCCCGCCGCGATCAAGGGAACACTGAACATCGCAGCAATGACGGCAGCCGAAGTGATCAAACGAAAACGGCGGCCCCTCGCGGAGCCGCCGTTCTGGTTTCACGCGGTGAGAGAAACTCAGCCGCCGAGATGGGGCATCGGATCGACCGGGGTCGCGCCCTTGCGAAGCTCGAAGTGGAGCTGGGGCGAAGTGACGTTGCCGGTGGCGCCGGACTTGGCGATGGTCTGGCCGCGCTTCACCTTCTCGCCGGGGCGCACGTCCAGCTCGCCGTTATGGGCGTAGGCCGAGACGTAGCCGTTGTTGTGCCGCACCAGAACCAGCTTGCCGTAGCCCTTCACGTCGGAGCCGGCATAGGCCACGGTGCCGTCCTCGGCCGCCTTGACCGGGGTGCCCTCGGGCACGGCGATGTTGATGCCCTCGTTGCCCGAGGAGCCGTAGCCGTTGATGATACGGCCCTTGGCCGGCCAGCGGAACGACTCGGCCGGGGCCTGCGGGGCTGCGGCGGCCGGGATCGGGGCAGAGGCGTCGGCGCTGGCGACCTTCACCGGGGCGGCGGGCGCCGTCTCCTTCGCCGGAGGCTTGGCGGCTTCCTTGCTCTCCTTGGCGGCGGCCTTGGCGGCCGCTTCCGCGGCGCGGGCCTCGGCAAGCTTCTTGGCGGCGTCCGCCTTGGCCTGCTTGGCGTCGGCTTCGGCCTTGCGGGCGGCCTCTGCCTTCGCAGCCTCCTTGGCCGCGTCCTTCGCGTCGGGCTTGGTCTCGGCCTTGGCGACCTTCTCGCTGCCCTTCTGACCCGGACGTGGATGCTTGGCGGCCTCTGCCGCCTTCTTCGCCTCGGCCGCCTTGGCATCGGCAAGTTTCTTGGACTGCGCTGCCTTCTCCGCGGCCCTGGCCTCAGCGGCCTTTGCTTCGGCGACCTTGGCGGCGGCAGCCTGGCGCTCGGCCTCGCGTCGGGCGTCGGCGGCCTTCGCGGCAGCGGCCTCGGCGGCACGCTTCTCCGCGGCCTTGTCCGCGGCCTTATCGACGGGCTTGCCGAACTGGAGCTTGGGCTGCGGCGCCGGGGCGGAGGCGCGCGGCGTCATCGCGCGGCTCGCATCCGGGTTCAGGCCGGCCACGTTGCTCGCCATTCCACCGGAGATCGGCTCGGCCGTCGCCACGCGGGTTGCAGTCCTGGCCGGGGCAGAGCTGATCGCGCCGGGGCGCGGCGACAGGGCCGGGCCGGGTGCGGGCAGCGCCTGGGACTGGATGCGCGGCGTGCGGATCGCCGGGGCGGCCGCCATCTCGCCCGCGGCACCCTCTTCCGGCAGGCTGCCGGTAGCCGAGGGTTCGCCCGTCAGCGAGGCGAACGGGTTGGTGAAGGGATCGCCGAGGCGCGACGCGTCCGACGAGCAGGCGGCAGTGCCACCGCCGATCATTCCGATAAGGGCGAAGCGCGATAGCGTCCTCAAGCCCAGAACTTTCCCCCGAACCCGCATCGACGCACCCGTTTGAACACTGACGCAACGTGATGAGCTATTCAAACGGGATTCAGGTTAAGCAACCGTTCCCGAGATCCCCATGCGGATCGATTTCGCGGGTGATCCGTAAAGGTTGAGGAACTCTGGCAACAGCGCCGATCCCGTCTTCGACGCTCGCAACCGTTGCCGTCGACCGGTGAATGACCGCGCGAACCGCTACGGTGTGAGCGCCCGCCCCGGGGTCAGAGGGCCGAGGCGCAGGGCCGGTCCTTCCGTTCGCGCGAAAGCCGCCGCGCCGTCACGGGTCAGCGTCACGAGCCGGCTTGCCCGCCCGGTCCAGAACCCCGCGACCAGCCGCCCGCCGGATTTGAGTGCGGCGGGCAGGTGCGGCGGCAGCGCGGCAAGGCTGCCGTTGAGCAGGATGCGGTCGTAGCTCCCGCCCCGCACGACCTCCGGCGCGAGCCCATCGGCGGTCTCGACGGCGGCCTCGTCGAAGTCGCGCCCGAGATGGGTCCGCGCGGTGCGGGCGAGCCCCTCGTAGCGCTCCAGGCTGCGCACATGGGCTGCGCCCAGTTGCACCAGCAGGGCGGTGACGTAGCCCGTGCCGGTGCCGACCTCCAGCACCCGCACGCCGGGGGCGATGTCGAGGGCGCCGAGCATGGCCGCGACGATGCTCGGTGCCGTCATGGTCTGGCCGCAGGCGAGCGGGAGGGCGATGTCGCGCCGGGCATGGGCGCGCAGGGCCGGCGGCGCGAAGCGCTCCCGCGGCACCCGCTCCATCGCCCGCAGCACAGTGGTGTCGCGCACGCCGCGCTCGCGCAGGGCCAGCACGAAGGCGGCGTTGCCGGTCGCCGCTGCCAGTCCTTCCGTGAGCCCGTCCGCAAACCCATCGGCCGGCTCCTCGGGATCGCCGGCCTCAGACGGCATGGCCGCCGGATCGACCGCTCTCGCTCACGCTCGAAACGCCGCGGCGAAGCGGGTCAGTTCCGGCTCGTCGGTGAGGTCGAGCCGCAGCGGCGTCACCGAGATGCGGTTCTCGGCGATCGCCTTCAGGTCCGTGCCGTTGCCGGGCTCGAACCGCGCCTTGGCGAAGGCGAGCCAGAAATAGGGGTTGCCGCGCCCGTCGTGGCGGGCGTCGATCTGCAGGAGCGCCTGGTTGCGCTGGCCCTGCGCCGAGACCGCCACGCCCTGTACCGCGTCCGGCTCGCAATCGGGGAAGTTGACGTTGACGAGGATGCCGGGCTCGATCCCGATCTCCAGGATCTTGCGGATCACCCGCGGCCCGTGCGCGGCGGCGCAGGACCATTTCAGGTTGGCGCGCCCGCCCGCACCGTAGGCTTGGCTGAGCGCGATCGCGCGGATGCCGAGGATCGTGCCCTCCATGGCTCCGGCGATGGTGCCGGAATAGGTCACGTCCTCGGCCACGTTCTGACCGCGGTTGACCCCCGACAGCACGAGATCCGGCTTCTGGTCCTTGAGGATGTGCGACACACCCATGATCACGCAGTCGGAGGGCGTGCCCTTCACCGCGAAGCGCTTTTTGGAGACTTGGCGCAGGCGCAGCGGATCGTTCAGCGAGAGCGAGTGCGAGACGCCCGATTGGTCGTATTCGGGCGCGACCACCCAGACGTCGTCGCTGAGTTCGCGGGCGATCCCCTCCAGCGTCTCCAGGCCCGGCGCGTGGATGCCGTCGTCGTTGGTGACCAGGATGCGCATCAGTGGTTCGGTCCCTCGATTCGGTTCAGGCCGCCCATGTAGGGCTGAAGCACCGACGGGATCGTGACGCTGCCGTCGGGGTTCTGGTAGTTTTCCATCACGGCGATCAAGGCGCGGCCGACCGCGACGCCGGAGCCGTTCAGGGTGTGGACGAAGCCGACCCCCCTGCCCTCCTTCGCTCGGTAGCGCGCATTCATCCGCCGCGCCTGGAACTCGCCGCAGACAGAACAGGACGAGATTTCCCGATAAGTCTGCTGGCCCGGCACCCAGACCTCGATGTCGTAGGTCTTCTGGCTGGCAAAGCCCATATCACCGGTGCAGAGCGTCATGACGCGATAGGTCAGGTCGAGCTTTTTCAGCACGGCCTCGGCGCAGGCGAGCATCCGCTCGTGCTCCTCGGCCGATTGTTCGGGGCTGGTGATCGAGACCAGCTCGACCTTGTTGAACTGGTGCTGGCGCAGCATGCCGCGGGTGTCGCGCCCCGCCGCCCCGGCCTCGGCCCGGAAGCAGGGGGTGAGCGCGGTGAAGCGGAGGGGAAGCTCGTCCTCCGCGAGGATGTTTTCGCGCACGAGATTGGTGAGGGGCACTTCCGCCGTGGGGATCAGCCAGAAGCCGTCGCCCGCCGCGAACTGGTCGTCACGGAATTTCGGCAACTGCGCCGTGCCGAACATCGCCTCGTCGCGCACGAGGATCGGCGGAACCACCTCGGTGTAGCCATGCTCGGTCGTGTGGAGGTCGAGCATGAACTGCCCGAGCGCCCGCTCAAGCCGGGCCAGCTGGCCTTTGAGCACCACGAAGCGCGAGCCGGAGAGCTTGGCCGCTGCCTCGAAATCCATCAGCCCGATGGCCTCGCCCAGCTCGAAGTGCTGGCGGCCCTGCGCGAGGCGCTCGCGCGAGGAGTCGAAGCGGCGGTACTCGACATTGCCGTGCTCGTCGGCGCCGAAGGGAACGTCCTGCTTCGGCCGGTTCGGGATCGCGGCGAGGCGCGCGTCGAGGGCTTTTTCCGCCTCGCCTTGCGCGGCCTCCAGCCCCGGCGCTTCCTCCTTGAGACGGGCGACCTCGGCCATCAGCTCGGAGGCGCGGTCCTCGTCCTTCGCCTTCTTGGCCGCGCCGATCTCCTTGGACAGCGCGTTGCGCCGCTCCTGGGCGCCCTGCGCCGCCGAGACGGCCGCCTTCCGCGCATCGTCGAGGGCGATCAGCTCGGCGCTCAGGGGCGAGAGGCCGCGCCGCTCGAGGTCGCGGTCGAAGGCCTCCGGGTTCTCGCGGATGGCGCGGATGTCGTGCATTTCGGGGCTCTTGAGGTCTTGTGCGCGCGAGGGCCCCGCTTTGCCGCATCGCCCCCCGCATCACAAGAGCGGGCGCGTCGGCAGGCGCCGAGCCGGGCTGCGCTGTGACGCGCCGGCCTGCCCTCGGAGCGCCGGATTTCCGAAAGAAAGGACCGGGAGAAATCGGCAATGGAGTGTGCGAATGGTTCCACCACTCTCGCTTGTGGATCACGGTGACCGGCACTATATCGTTGCTTGTCCAGCACTTTTTCGCGCGTTTGGCAGGGCGTTGCCGCTCTCGGCCATCAGTTTGGGCGCTCCTGAGAGCTCTCTATGAGAAATATAAGTGTAGGGTTCGCTTGAATTGCGCCCAACAGATTGCCTATATCAAGGACGTCGAACACGAGGGGCCCGGCAAACGAACGGCCACCACCTCAGTTCGAGGTGGGACGGTCATGAGACCGACCTTCGTTTTCAAGTTGTCATCAGGAGACACGCCATGAAGTGGTCTGCCCCCGTCGTTGCCGAGATCTGCGTCGGCATGGAAGTCACCTCCTACGAGTCCGCCGAGATCGACACCTTCAACTGAGAAGGCGTCGCCGGCCCTAGGCCGGTTCGGTTTTCATCCCTTCGTCTACCAGGAGAAACGTCATGAAGTGGTCCGCTCCCGTCGTTGCCGAGATCTGCGTCGGCATGGAAGTCACCTCCTACGAGTCCGCTGAGATCGACACCTTCAACTAAGAAGGCTGTCGCCGGATTCGATCCGGTGAGACGGAGGGCGTCACTCGAACAGGGTGGCGCCCTTTTCGTTTGCGTCATCACGACGAAAAGCAGGAAGGCCGGATGGTTCTGTCACGAACCCTCCGGCCTTCCCGCTTTGTGACGCCTGCTTTGATGATCAGAGACGGTAGCGGATCTGGTCGGTCCAGAAGCGCTCCAGGCGGGAGAGCGCCTGGTTGAGGCGGCCGAAATCATCCTCGGAGATGCCGCCGATCGGCTGGATCGTGCGGGCATGCTTGTCGTAGAGGCCCTGGATCAGGTCGTGAATCTCGCGCCCCTTCGGCGTCAGGCTGATGCGCACCGAGCGGCGGTCGGTCTTGGATCGGGCGTGGTGCAGGAAGCCGGCCTCGACGAGCTTCTTGACGTTGTAGGACACGTTCGAGCCGAGATAGTAGCCCTTGGAGCGCAGCTCGCTGGCCGTGAGCTCCTTGTCGCCGATGTTGTAGAGCAGTAGCGCCTGGACGCTGTTGACGTCCTCCCGACCGCGCCGGTCGAACTCGTCCTTGATGACGTCGAGCAGGCGGCGGTGCAGCCGCTCGACGAGGTGCAGCGCCTCGAGATAGGAGCCGGCGGCGCCCTGGGCTTCGGCGGCGGTGTCGGTGCTCTTGAGGGCGGTGTTGGCGGCCTTCGTGCTCATCGTGATGCCTTCCTGTCGGTTCGTGCCGGTTCTTGCTGACCGGCCTCGCTTATGAGGTGAACCTAGGCCGCACCGATGAAAGCCGATTTAAGCGACAGGATGAACTCGCGATTTACTTCTGTCGGTAAATGCAAAATGAAACGCTGATGTTGACCTCTTGTTCAGCCTACATCGCGCGCCGCCAGCCAGGATAACACGAAGTAAACAGCGACAATGCTTGCCTGCACTGCGATCACCGGCGTCGGCATCGGCAGGAGCTGCGGCGTCAGCAGCGCCAGCGTCAGCGCCGAGGTCGCGGCGAGGAGCCAGACCACCCCGCCCCAGGCACTCGTCAGCCACAGGCCGACCGCCGCCACGAAGTCGATCACCGCGAAGTAGACGATCGCCGATTGCCGCCCCATCGGTAGGTCGGCGAACGGCGTCCGGCCGGGAATCAGGTCGAGGATCTCGCCCCAGGTGGTGAGTCCCTTGACGAGCCAGACCAGGGCGGTGATCCGCATGAACCAGACCAGCACCACGTCCCAGCGGGTCTGCGCCCGCGGCGTGGTGCCCTCGATTCGGTCGCCGGCTCCGGCGCTCGGGCGCCCGCGCCCGTCGAGGGTGGTGCCGACCTTGGCAAGCGCCTTCACGACCGTGCTCCCATGCGCCCTCCCGCGGCCGGCGCCTCGTCGCGCGGGCCCTGGCTGCCGTCGAAGCGCGGCTCGGTGCCGTCGGGCGGGCCGAAGGCGGCCTGGATCGCTGCGCCGTCGACCTCATCCAGGGTGGCGGGTCGCCACGCCGGTCGGTTGTCCTTGTCGATGATCACCGCCCGCACGCCCTCGTAGAAGTCGTGTCCACCCATCAGCCACTCGGCCAGCCGGTACTCGGCGAGCATGGCCTCGGCAAAGCTGAGTTCGCCACCCCGGCGCATCAGCGCCTGGGCGATGGTCAGGCTGGTAGGCGAGCGGGTGCGGATCGTCGCCGCACTGGCCTCGGCGAAGGCAGAGCCCTCCCGCGCCGCCGCGTCGAGGCGGGTGAGCACATCCGCGACGGTGTCGGCGCAAAAGCAGGCATCGATCAGCGCCCGCTCGGCGACGAGGGGGCCGGTCTCTGTCGCCGGCGCGTCGAGGCCGTCGAAGGCGCGGGCGATCGCCCCGCCTCCCGCCAGCCGATCGATGATGGTCTCGAAATCGGCCGCCCGCGCCGCATGGGTCGCCAGTCCCACGGCGAGCGCGTCGCCGGCGGCGATCCGGGCGCCGGTCAGCGCGAGGTAGCGCCCGGTGCAGCCGGGCAGGCGCGGCAGGGCATAGGTCGCGCCGACATCGGGGAAGAAGCCGATGCCGGTCTCGGGCATGGCGAAGCTGTAGCTCTCGGCCGCCACCCGCACGTCGCCGTGCAGCGAGATGCCGACGCCACCACCCATGACGATGCCCTCGATCAGGGCGATGTAGGGCTTCGGGTAGCTCTTCACCGCGGCATCGAGCCAGTATTCCCCGCGCCAGAACGCCATCACGTCGGCATGGCGCCCGGCCTGACCGAGGGCGTGGATCTGGCGGATGTCGCCGCCCGCGCAGAAGGCGCGCCCGCCTGAGCCGCGCACCACGACCCGGCTGACCCGCGCATCCCCTGCCCAGGCCCGGAGCTGGCGGTGCATCGCTTCCACCATCGGCAGCGTCAGGGCGTTGAGCGCCTTCGGCCGTCTCAGGGTGATCAGCCCGGCCTCCCCGCGGGTCTCGAAGGCGATCTCGGGCTCGGCCAATTCCGCTCGCACGTCCTCTCGCAAGATCCTTTGCCCACCCGACATTCCGCGCTCCAACGCCGCGCTCATTCCGCCATGCTGCCCCGATCGGACGCCCGCTGCCCGGCGGTGTCATGCCCGCGGCACGGCCGCGCGGCCCTCTTAGACGAACTCACGGGCAGGGCGTCAACGCGGGCCGCATGCGGATCCAGCCCGCTGCGGTCGCACCCAGCTGGATCTTCATGCGGCCCGCATGACGGTTCCTGGATGGGGGCCTTCCCGGCCATCGGATATACGGGCCCGAAACCGGCGCCGTCACCCGCATTGATCGCCTCTAGGTTGTGACGGCTCGCGCATTTGTTGTTGAGCGGTGTCCGCACCTTCTGCACCTTCGGAAAGCGGGCGGTGGTGGTTGCTTGGTGAATCGAGGCCGCACGGTCCGACGTCCTGGACGAGGCGGAAGGGATGGATGGTGCCTCGCTACTTCTTCGACATCCATGACGATGCCGTCATTATCGACACGGACGGCCGGGACCTGTCCGACCGCCAAGCTGCGCGGGGCGAAGCGCTGTCGCGTGGGGCGGCTTTCGCCGCCGATCCGCAGAAGCTCGGCGGGAGCGGTGTTGTCGTCGTGACGGTGCGCGACGGACCCGACAGGGTGGTGATGCGCCTGCGCCTCGTCTGTCAGATCGAGGATGTGGCGGATTGATACCGACTTCGGGTGCCGGCCGAGTCTCCACCCTCCCCTCGTCGCGGGGGCAGGGCGACGGGGCATGACCGTCGCCGGATGCAATGAAGCCACAGGACAACGGGAGCCTGCCCTGCGGCAACGGCGCCTTTCGGGTCCAAATCGGGATGTGCTAGGCGCATCTCTCATGGCCGCGCGTTCCGCGGCGCTCTCCCCACTGATCCTTTTTGCGGGGAAATCTCCGGCCGCCGGACGGTTTTCGGGGATGCGAGCCTGGAATGCTCCGCCTCGGGCCATCGCCGATCGACTTGCCGTCGACCATGGCTTTGACGTCTTTGTCGTGATGCGCTCTTTCCCCCCGAGCCGGCGCACCCTTCGGCTCGAGAGCGCGCTGGAGCACCGGAGTCCTGAGGGCCATGTCAGACGCCACCCCGCGCCCGCTCGCCATCGAAACCGCGCGTGAAGCCGCGCCGGGTTCGGGGCCGCTGAGCCTGACTCAGCGGCCGCGCCGCAACCGCAAGGCGGACTGGTCGCGCCGCCTCGTGCGCGAGCATACCCTCACCGTCGATGATTTGATCTGGCCGCTCTTCGTCATCGAGGGTGAGGGTCGGCGCGAGCCGATCGCCTCGATGCCGGGCGTCGAGCGCCTGAGCGTGGACGAGGTCGTGCGTGAGGCCGAGCGCGCGGCCCGGCTCGGCATCCCGTTGGTCTCGTTCTTCCCCTACACCGAGCCGTCCCTGCGCGATCCGACCGGATCCGAGGCGCTGAACCGCGAAAACCTCGTCTGCCGGGCGGTGCGGGCGGTGAAGCGGGCGGTGCCTGAGATCGGCGTGATGACGGATGTCGCGCTCGATCCCTATACCAGCCACGGCCATGACGGGCTGATCGAGGACGGCGCGATCCTCAACGACGAGACCGTGGCGGTCCTGGTCGAGCAGAGCCTGATCCAGGCCGAGGCCGGCACCGACATCATCGCCCCCTCCGACATGATGGACGGGCGCGTCGGCGCGATCCGCAACGGCCTCGACCGGGCGGGCTTCCGCGATGTCCAGATCATGGCGTACGCCGCCAAATATGCCAGCGCCTTCTACGGCCCCTTCCGCGACGCCATCGGCACCAAGGCGGCCTTGGTCGGTGATAAACGCACCTACCAGATGGACCCCGGCAACGCCGCCGAAGCGCTACGCGAGGTGGCCCTCGACCTCGCCGAGGGAGCCGACTCGGTCATGGTCAAGCCCGGCCTGCCCTACCTCGACATCATCACCCGGGTGAAGACGGAGTTCGGCGTGCCGACCTTCGCCTACCAAGTGTCGGGGGAGTACGCGATGATCGAGGCCGCCGCCCGCAACGGCTGGCTCGACG